>JGI12635J15846_10001279_pt1 | contig 21971 bp, 23 predicted proteins | sample BlaSpr_A8_OM2_M2_FD_15846 | JGI IMG/M metagenome (IMG submission 15846) | reverse complement strand
GTGATCTGGGCGGCCAGGCCGAGATAGAAGAGGACCGCGATCACGACCGCTCCCAGGCCGAGGTAGGCGTGACCGAACGAGCTCAGGTGCAGCCTTTCGGCCGCGGTCGAGCTCGCCACCTGCACGAAGCCACGCGTGCGCCGCCTCCGCCTCGGGGCGGGGGCTAGCTTTGCACCAGCGGTGCTCAGGCGACGTCGCGCCAATATTCGGGTCGATATCAAAACGTGTGCCTCATTTGTTGGTTGGACTTTGGCGTTGGTTCGGCGTGCTACCGGCTGCTACCTACGGGGGCGAGTCACCCCCCTCCCGACCTCCCGCTGCGGGGGAGGGCATTGGTGCCCGGTGGCCGGAGGGGTTAGCCGGCCACCAGGACTTGTAGAGTTGGATTTAGAGCTTTTCCGCCACCCTCAGGCGCGACGAACGCGCTCTCGGGTTGGCCGCGACCTCCTCTTCGGAGGGACGCACGGGCCGGCGGGTCACGATGCGAAGGGTGGCCCGGTGGCCGCAGGTGCAGACTGGCTGCTGGGGTGGGCAGATGCAGTCTTTTGACTCGACGTTGAAGAATGACTTGACCAAACGGTCTTCCAGGGAATGGAAGCTGATCGTCGCCATACGACCACCGGGTTTAAGTGTCGTAAGAGCTGCTCGCAATCCTGCTTCGATCTCGCCGAGCTCGTCGTTCACGGCTATGCGGAGACCCTGAAACGTTCGGGTCGAGACGTTGATGTCGCGCGGCCAGGCGGCTCGTGGAATGGCGGCCTCGATGGCCTCAGCCAGGTCGCGGGTGGTGCGCAGCGGGCGGCGCGCCACGATGAATTGTGCGACCCGGCGAGCCCATCGCTCTTCGCCGTACTCCCGGATGATCCGCTCGATCTCGCGGACGTCCGACTTGTTGACGATGGTCGCCGCTGTTACAGGGGCGGCGGGATCCATCCGCATGTCGAGCGGGCCTTCGCTCTGAAAGCTGAAGCCGCGCTCGGGGTCGTCGATCTGGTTGCTGGAAAGACCGAAGTCGAAGAGGACCAGGTCGGCTTTGTCGAAGCCGTTGGAGGCGCTGATCGAGCCGAGCTCGGAAAAGCGTCCCTGGACCATCACCGCCGCAGGCCCAAATTGGGCCAGGGCCACCCGCGCGGCCTCGACGGCGTTGGGATCGCGGTCGATCCCGAGCAGCCGGCCACCGGGTGTGATCCTCTCCAGGATCTGGCGGGCATGGCCCGCCTGCCCCACAGTGCAGTCGATCGCGACCGCCCTGAGGTGGGGCTGGAGCAGCTCTATTACCTCTTGTAAAAGTGCGGGTCGGTGCGGGCTCAGTGTCCTGAGATCACCCTGTCAGCGAATTCGGTAAAGCGACCTTGCGCGTCGGCGTTGTAGCTGTCCCATCTGGCCTCGGGCCAGATTTCCACCCGAGACCCGGTCCCGATCACCACCACCGTCGACGGGGATTCGATCCCCACCAGGCGGCGCTGTTCGGTCTGCAGGCTGATCCGTCCCTGCCCGTCCGGCTCGAAGGGGTCCGACATCGGATAGAGCGTACGAGCGATTGCGCGCTGGTCCGGTCCGGGCAGCGGGCTGCGCAGCTCCTGGGCGAGGGCGGCCCAGAGGTCCGGAGGGTAGATCGCCAGGACGTTGTCCTGGCTGACCGACACGTAGCTCCCCTCGGGAAGCTGCTTCCGGAAGCCCGCCGGGATGGCCAGCCTGCCCTTGTCGTCGACTCTTACCCTGTGTGCCCCGGTGAACACTCATCGGGACTCCCAGAAGTTACGGCGCTCGCGCTGGCGCCGCGCGCACAGGCTGCATCCGCAGCCGTGCAGCTCCAGGGGTAGGCGATTGCCGTCTTTGTCGAAGCGGTGGTTGGCCGCTATTAGGTGGCCATCGCGGCTGCGGGGAGAAGTGGCGTAGAGGAGGTGTATGGCGTGCTGTACCTGGACGTAGGGTGCGACGTATGCTTCAGCGTTGCTTTGGCTCACCACTTCTCCCCACTGATCACCGCGATTCGCCGCGAACACTAACCGTGCAGCCTCAGCCTGTCAATACCTTTACCACAACATGTAGAGAGGGCCCAGGCGCGGTTGGAAGGGGTGACCACGACATCTTGTGTCTGGTCGTCGAAGGTGGCCTACATGGTGCGCCGAAACGTGATAGCGTCGAACATTAGTTTGGCTGCGGCCAGAGGACCGCGGGACTCTTCTGGAGGGTTTTCTTTACCCGCTTCGCTTCAGCAACCCGAGCCTTTTCGCCCGGTTTTCGGCCCAGCCGAAGACCAGGATGCTCAGCGGGATCATCACGACCCCCATGCCCACCAGGATGCCGATCGTCGGCAGCTGCGCGGTCAACCCGGCCCCATCGAGCAGGCTGTGACGAATGCCCGAAAGCGCGTAAGTGAGCGGGCTGGCCGCGCCCGCGATCTGCATCGGCATGGGCAGCACGCTCAGCGGGTAGTACACGCCAGACACCAGGAGCAGGAAACCCTGCAGCGCGACCGACATCTGCTCGCCCTTTTGGGGTGAGAGCAAAGGCAGCACCGAGGTGAAGATGCTGAGACCGATGAGGGGCACCGTCGAGGCCGCGAGCACGGCGAGCGCGGCCGGAATGTCCGCGTGCGAGAAATCGAGGTTGAACATGAACGCTGCAATGAGCAGCACCACGAACGTGCGGATGAGGCCGTAGCCGATGGCGAAAAGGCAGATCCCCATCAGGTGCGTCACGCGCCGCACCGGCGCCATGAACGTGTACTCGATGGTGCCTTCCCATCGCTCCCAGGCGATCGCGTAAGCGGCCTCCATGAAGACGAGCGAGAGGTAGCCCCAGAGGAGAGCGCCGATCAGCAGGTAAAGCTGTGCCTTGCGCACGTCGAACGCGCTGTTCTGAGCGCCCAGCGACCCAAGGCCCGAGGCCAGAAAGCCGATCGAGAGCACGCTGACCAGGCTGTAGAAGAGCCAGACGACCTCCCAGAGCCAGTAGCGCTTGACGACGTGCAGCTGGCGCTCCGCGAAACCGAAGAGCGCGTTCAGCTCGGTGTGGCGTATGCCGACTCCGATGCTCATGTCTCCTCCTCCTTCTCTTCGGCGACCGCGAAGCTCTTACCGGTCAGGTGCATGAAGACGTCCTCCAGGGTTGGGTCGGACTTTCCGTTGGCGTGCAGCCGGCACAGCTCTTCGGGACTGCCGTCCGCCAGGACGCGGCCCCCATCCATCATCAGGACGCGGTCGCACAGCTCCGCCGCTTCAGCCATGTCGTGCGTACACAGAAGGACGGTGACCTCGCGCTCGGCGCGCAGCATGTGCAGCAGCGTCTGCACCTCCTTCTTCGAGCGAGGGTCGAGCCCGGTGGTCGGCTCGTCCATCAGGAGCAGCGACGGCACGGTCAGAAAGCTTCGCGCGATCGCGACCTTCTGCTGTTGTCCCCGCGAGAGCTGCTTCATCGGCTGGTCGACCGTGTCGAGGGGCAGACCCAGCTTGTCGAGGATCTCCAGCACGCGCTGGCGCGTGCCCGCGGCCCCGCCTCCGTAGAGGCGGGCGGCGTAGAGCATGTTCTCCCAAGGGCTCAGCTCTTTGAAGAAGGCCGCCTCGACGGAGACCCGGTTGACGTGGCGCCTCACAGAGAGTGGTTGGGCGACCACGTCCCAGCCGAACACCATCGCCGTGCCCGAGTCGGGCGTGAGCAGCGTGCCGAGGATGCGGATGAGCGTCGACTTGCCGCTCCCGTTCGGCCCGAGGATGCCCGTGACCCCGCCGGCCTCGACCACCAGGTCGAGCTCGTGCAGGGCGACCTTGTCCTTCCACTCGCGACGCCACCAGGGCGCGCCGGGTTCGCGCTCCCGGCGCCTGAAGGATTTGCTGATCCCGTGGATCTCGATCGCGGTCATTTGTGGTTTCTCTCCAGATATTTCAGGTTCCGTCATCCCCCACCCGGCCGTGCCCTGCGGGCAGGGCCACCCTCCCCCTGCGGGGGAGGAACAAAAAAAGGACCGTGCGATGCCCAACTGCCGCACGGTCCTCTGTCGGTGTTTTCTGGTTTCTAGGTTCTGGCTACCCGGACAGGGTCAATGTGCGGCAAGAAGGCAGACTTCGCCCGCAAAGGCGAAAGTCCCTTCAGTACGGCCACTCATTGACTCACTCCCGAACAAACATGGACACACCCGGATGGGTGTGGTACGCCCGGTAGCCTAAACCGGATCGGGCATCAAGTCAAGATGCCACCTGTTCGAGCACGAATGCCGTGATAAAGGCCTCCTCACGCCACGACTCGTAACGCCCTGACGGCCCCGAATGACCCGATCCCATCTCGGTCTTGAGCACCACGGGGGCGTCGCCGCGATTCAGTGAGCGCAGCTTCGCGACCCACTTGGCCGGCTCCCAGTAGGAGACGCGGGGATCGTTGAGGCCGGCGGTCGCCAGCAATGCGGGGTAGTCCTCGGGCCGCACGTTGTCGTATGGCGAGTAGCTCTTCATGTGCCGGTAGAACTCGAGGTCGGCCGGGTCGCCCCACTCGTCGTACTCGTTGACCGTGAGCGGCAGCTTGTCGTCGAGCATCGTCGTCACGACGTCGACGAAAGGAACCTGTGCGACAGCGCATGCGAAAAGGTCGGGCCGCATGTTCAGCACGGCGCCGATCAGCAGGCCGCCGGCGCTGCGGCCGCGAATCGCCAGCCGGCGCGGGTTCGTGTAGCCGAGCTCGACCAATCGCTCGGCGCACGCGATGAAGTCGCCGAACGTGTTGCTCTTGTGCAAGAACTTGCCGTCCTCGTACCACTCCCTCCCCATCTCCCCACCGCCGCGCACATGTGCGATCGCGAACACGAAGCCGCGGTCGAGCATGCTCAAGCGGACGGGGTCGAACATGGGGTCACTGGACAGCTCGTACGCGCCGTAACCGTTGAGCAGCGCGGGACTCGAACCGTCGCGCTTCAAGCCGCGCCTGTGCACCACCGAGATCGGCACCCGGACCCCGTCGGGCGCAGTGGCCCAGAGGCGATCGGTCACGTAGTCGGCACGGTCGTAACCACCACGCACGGGCTGCTGCTTGACCAAGGTTCGCTCACGTGTGCGCATGTCATAGTCGACCGCCGAAAACGGGGCGGTGAGCGACGTATAGAAAAAGCGCATCACGCTGCTTTCGTAGTTGGGGTCGGAGCCCGCGAATGTCGTGTACGCAGAGTCCGGCTGATCGACGACGTGGAGATTGCCGGTCGCGCAGTCCAGCACCTCCAGGCGCTGCAGCCCGTCGGAGCGCTGGCCGAGCACAACGTGGTTCGCAAACACGTCGGTGAGGTTGAGCCTCACACCGGGCCGCTCGGGAATGACCTCGGTCCAGGAGCCTCGCCCGGGGCTTGACACAGGCGCCTCCATCAGCCTGAAGTTGAGGGCACCATCGTTGGTCAGGATGAGAAAGCGCTCACCCTGGTGGTCGATCGAGTACTCGATGCCGTGCCGCCTCGCTTCGACCAGCCGCGGCTGTGCCTCAGGTTGGTCGCTCTGTAGAAAGCGGGTCTCGCTCGTCACCTGGCTTGTGCTTGTGAGCACCACGTACCGCTCGCTCTTGGTCGTCTCGACGCTCAGCTCAAACCTCTCGTCATCCTCCTGCAGCACGAGCACGTCGTCGCTGGTGGGGGTGCCGAGCACGTGACGCCAGACCTGGAACGGGCGCACCGCCGCATCGGGCATCACGTAGAAGAAGGTGCCGCTGCCGGCGGACCATGCAGCGCCGTAGTAGACGCCCTGAATCACGTCTTCCAGGTCCGCGCCGGTGGCGAGGTCGCGGAAGCGGAGCTCGTGACGTTCCGAGCCGTCGGTGTCCACGGCATACGCGAGCAGCTTCTCGTCTGGGCTGCGCTCGACAAACCCGAGGTCGAAGTAGTCGTGGCCCTTGGCGAGCTCGTTGCCGTCGAGCAGGATCTGTTCGGGCGCTTCCATCGTCAACCGGCGCCGGCAGTAGATCTCGTAGTCGAGGCCCTCGACGGTTCGGGTGTACGTCCACCAGCCCTTGTAAAGAGTTGGCGCCGAGGTGTCGGTCTCCTGCACCCTGCCGACCATCTCGCGGTAGAGGCGCTCCTGGAGCGGGAGGGTCGGCGCCATGACGGCGTCCGCGTACGAGTTCTCGGCGTCGAGGTAGCGGATCACCTCGGGGTTGTCCTTCTCGCGCAGCCAGTAGTACGGATCCACGCGGCGCTCCCCGTGGGCTTCCAGGATCCTGGGGTGCTGGCGCGCGACCGGTGGTTCGGGCGTGATAAGAGGGGCCTTCAATACCCGGTCGAGTCTAGGTGAGTAAGAAAAAGGCCGGGCGGAAGTCGCCCGGCCTGCGCGAAACGTGCTGGTCAGGCCTTGCCGGCCTTCATCTTCTCGAGGAGCTCGGTAAGCCGATCCATCGAGTCGTCCGAGCCCCGCTTCATGCCGGAGGCGACCATGCCGTCACGGTCCGCGACCGACTGGAAGACGGCCTGCTGAACGATCCTGGTCTTGTCGCCGACGGCCTCGAACGTCGCCGTTTGCATCAAAACGTGGCCGGGCACGCCTTCGTATTCGAACGTCGCGACGATTCGCTCGGGGGCGACCACGTCATGGTGCACCCCGCGGAAGGCGTGCTCATGGCCGCTGGAGTCGACCTGGACGACTCGCCACTCGCCGCCGCGCCGCACGTCGAACTTGTCCATGCGGTTCGTGTACTCGCGCGGACCCCACCACTGGGCGAAGAGCTTGGGATCCGTGTACGCCTTGAACACCAGCTCACGCGGCGCGTCGAATGTGTGCGTCATCACCATGTCGTGCTTGCCGGCCTCGATCACGTATTCGGTGGTTGACATCGTGCTAGCTCCCGCCTTCTTGCCTGCCATCTGAATTCTTCTCCCTTTTCAATTGCTCGAGATATTCGTCGAGACGCTCGAAGCTTTCGTCCCAGAACCGCCGGTAACCCCCCACCCACTCGGATACCTCTTTCAGGCGCGGCGCCTCCAGGCGGCACGGCCGCCACTGCGCGTTGCGCCCCTGCGTGATCAACCCCGCGCGCTGCAGCACCTTCAGGTGCTTCGAGACACCCGGGAGGCTCAGGTCGAACGGCTGAGCCAGCTCTGTGACCGAGGCCTCGCCCCTGGCGAGCCGGGCGAGGATCGCCCGCCGGGTGGGGTCGGCCAGAGCACCGAAGGTGACGCTGAGCTGATCGGTCGGGCTTATTCTGCTCATTGGCTAATTAACTAATGGGAAGAATACAGTCTCGCCCGCGACGTTGTCAAGCCGTGATTGAGAAATCAGCTGCCCGTCTGGGCGCGGTAGTGGAGGTAGACCACGCCGCCACCGAATCGGCGCTCGCCGACCAGCTCAAGCGTCACGCGTACCTGGTCCGGCAGAGCCTGGGTGCCTCCCCCGACCACGATGGGATTTAGGAAAAGGTGGTATTCGTCGATCAACCCGGCCTTGATCGCCGAGGCTGCGAGGGTCGGACCGCCGATGCTGATGTCACGCGCCGCCTCAGCTTTCATCCCCCGTATCGCGTCCGGGTCGAAATCGCGCTCGATCCGCGTGCGGGCGCTGGAGGTCGCATGCAGGGTCCTGGAGTACACGACCTTGTCGGCCGCCCGCCAGATCCTCGCGTAGTCCTGAATGGAGGCTGGTTGCCCGGCCAGGTTGGGCATGGCCTCCCACGCGACCATCACGTCATAGAGCCGGCGGCCGTACAGATAGGTCCCGATCGGCCGCTCCAGGTCGTTGACGAATGCGTGGACCTCCTCGCTGGGCTCAGCCCAGTCGAACCTCCCATCCGCGTCCGCCACATATCCGTCGAGCGACACGATCGACGTGTAGATGAGCCTGGCCACGCCTCTGAGCATGGCAGTCCAAAATGTTTTAGTCATTCGGACAATAACTTCTGATACAGTAAAAGTCGTGACGACCAAAACCGGGGGCGGGCGCGCTCCGGCCGGCTACGACCCATCGCAGTTTCCGGCATTCGCCGTGACCGTGGACATCGTGATCCTGACCATGTCTGACAGCCGGCCTCATGTGCTGCTCGTGAGTCGAGGAGTGGCTCCCTTCAAGGGCAGGTGGGCGATCCCAGGTGGCTTCAAGCGTCCAGGCGAAACGCTCGACCAGGCGGCGAAACGCGAGCTGGCGGAGGAGACCGGCGTCGACAGCGCGAGCCTGCTCACCCAGTTCGGCGCGTACGGCGATCCCGGCCGCGACCCTCGCATGAACGTCGTGACGGTCGCCTACCTGGCGGTGCTTCGCGATGTCGGCGCGATCGTGGCGGGCTCGGATGCAGCGCATGCCGCGCTCATTCCAGTCGCAGAGGCATTGAACGGGAGGGTCGAGCTGGCGTTCGACCATGCGCGGATCGTGCGCGATGCGGTCGAACGCGCACGCGTCGACCTGGAGCACACGGGTATCGCAACCGCATTCGTCGGACCGACCTTCACCATCGCCGAGCTGAGGGCGGTGTACGAGGGCATCTGGGGTGTGCACCTCGACGGCGCCAACTTTCGCAGGACCGTCATCGCGGAAGACGGTTGGGTGATCCCGACCGGCCGCCGGGCTCGCCCCGGATCGAGGGGTGGCAAGCCCGCGGAGCTGTTTCGAGCTGGGCGGATGTGGAAGCTCGGCGGACCGATCCGGCGCTCGGAGCCAAACGAGAGAAGGAAGTCGGATTCATGAAAGCAGTCGTATACGACCGTTACGGGTCGCCGGACGTGCTGCGGATCGAGGACGTCGAGCGGCCGGTGCCCAAAGAGGACGAGGTCCTCGTCAAAGTTCGCGCCACGACGGTCACCCGGGCCGACGTACACACCCGCGAAGCCAACCGAAGCAGCGGCCGGGCCATGATGGTTCTCAGCCGCTTGATCTCGGGCCCCCGCCGGCCGAGGCAGCGGATCCTCGGCCGCGAGTTTGCCGGAGAGATCGAAGCAGTGGGCGCGGCAGTCAGCGAGTTCGCGGCCGGTGACCGTGTCTTCGGCCTTGGTGGGCTCACGTTCGGTGCGCACGCAGAGTTCATGTGCATTCGCGAAAGCGCTCGAATCGCGCACATGCCGGCCGGCATGAGCTTCGAGGAGGCTGCGCCTATCTGCGACGGAGCGCTCAATGCGCTGATGTGTCTGAAAGAGGCAGATCTCCGGAAGGGACGCACGATCCTCATCTACGGCGCGTCCGGGGCCATCGGCACAGCAGGGGTGCAGCTGGCCAGGTACTTCGGCGCCGACGTCACCGCGGTGTGCGGTACGAAGAACCTCGAGCTCGTCAAATCCCTTGGAGCGGACAGGGTGATCGACTACACGAAGGAAGACTTCACCAAGAACGGCCAAACCTACAACGTCATCTTCGACGCCGTTGGCAAGCACTCGTTCAGGCGGTGCCGCAGCTCGCTCGAACCGGGTGGCATCTACCTGCCAACCGATGGGCCTGTGAACATTTTGCTTGCGCTCATGCCCTCGCGTAAGGGAGCCAAGAGGGTGGTGTTCCAGCTGCCACCTCGACAGCCGAAGAAGGACGTCCTCTTCCTCAAGGGGCTCGTCGAGGCCGGGAAGTTCCGGCCGGTCATCGATCGGTGCTACCCGCTGGAGGATGTGATCGAGGCGACGAGGTACGTGGAATCTCAGCAGAAGACCGGCAACGTCGTCCTTACGGTGTCGTCCGAGCAAACCAGGGGCAACCAGTGAGAGCTGTCGTCTACGACAGGTACGGACCGCCGGAGGTTCAGCGGCTCGAAGACGTCGAGCGTCCAGTCCCCAAAGAGGACGAGGTGCTCGTGAAGATCCACGCGACGACCGTCACCCGCACCGACTGCGGCATTCGCGCAGGCAAACCATTCTTCGTCCGCCTGATCTTCGGCCTCCGGCGACCGAAGCAGCGGATCCTGGGTACGGAGCTGGCGGGAGAGATCGCAGCAATCGGCGCGGGAGTGAGCAAGTTCGCCGTCGGCGATCACGTCTTCGGAAGCACCGAGGCGTTCAAGTCCGGGGCGCACGCGGAGTTCGTCTGCGTGCGTGAGGCCGGCCCGCTGGCCCACAAGCCGGCCACCATGACCTTTGAGGAGGCCGCGGCTGTCACGGACGGCGCTGTCCTGGCCCTGATGTGCCTGGAATCTGTTCACGCCCAACGCGGGCAGACGATTCTCGTCTACGGGGCTTCTGGCGCAATAGGCACCGCCGGGGTGCAGCTCGCGAAGCATTTCGGCGCCGAGGTCACCGCGGTATGCAACACCAAGAGCCTCGAGCTTGCGCGGTCGCTCGGAGCCGACGCCGTGATCGATTACACCCAGGAAGACTTCACCAAGAGCGGCCGAAAGTACGACGTCATCTTCGACGCGGTGGGCAAGCACTCGTTCAGCCGATGCAAAGGCTCCTTGAAGCGGGGCGGCGCCTACGTGGCGACCGACGGGCTCGGAAATATCTTCCTGGCGCTGTGGACCTCGCGGATTGGAGACAGGAAGGTCCTCTTCCCCATTCCACCGCACTACACGAAGGCGACCGTTGTCCTGGTCAAGGAGCTCATCGAGGCCGGCAAGTTCCGAGCGGTCATCGACCGGTGTTACCCGCTGGAGGACGTGGTCGAGGCGACGAGGTACGTCGAAACGGAGCAGAAGACCGGGAACGTCGTCTTGACCGTGAACTGACCAAACGGGCGGGTTGCTAGGCTTCGAGTGATGGTTGAGAAAGAGATTCGCGTTCATACCGTCGATGGCGAGATGACTACGTTCGTCGTCCGGCCCGCCGGCGACGGGCCGTTTCCGGTCGCGGTGATCTTCATGGATGGCGTCGGCTACCGCGAGCAGGTGAAGAAAAACGCGCGGAGGTTCGCCGCGGCCGGCTACTTCTGCGTCGCGCCCGACCTGTATTACCGTGCCGGCGAAAAGCTCTCCTTTGACATGTCGGGGATGCTGACGGGTGGTCTCAAGGGGCCCGAGGCGGAGCGGATGATGAAGGCGGCCAGCGGCGTCACCCCGGAGCACATGGTGTCCGATACCAGAGCGGTCCTGGCGGCAATCGCCTCCGACCCCGCAGCGCGCTCAGGACCGAAGGTGTGCGTTGGCTACTGCCTCGGGGCCCGCGTCGCGTTGCGCGTCGCCTCGGCGCTGCCTGACGAATTCGTCGCTGCCGCCGGGATCCATCCGGGGGCGCCGATCAACGACAAGCCCGACTCACCCCATCACGACCTCACAACCGTGCGCGGCGAGCTCTACTTCGCCTTTGCGGAGACCGACCGAACGGCCACGCCCGAGATCGTGGACCAGTTTCGCGAGGAACTTCGCCGGAACAACGTGAGAGGGGTTGTCGAGCGGCTTCCGGGAACGGCCCACGGGTTCGCGATGGCGGACCTCCCCGTGTACAACCGCGACGCGGCCGAGCACCATTTCGAGCGGACGCTCGACCTCTGGAGGCGCAACCTCTCGCAGGAGCCGGTCAAAGCCTAGAACGGCTACATTTCCAACCGTGACCGCAACCCCTTACAACGAGAGGACGATCGCGGAGTTCCATGCGAAGCAGGGTCTCGGCATCGGGCCATTTGGCGATCACGTCCTGCTGATGACCGCCAAGGGAGCCAGGAGCGGAAGCTCGATCACCACCCCGCTCGTGTACGGACGCGAGGGCGACGACTACATCGTTGTGGCTTCGAAGGGCGGCGCGCCCCAAAATCCAGCCTGGGTTACGAACATCCAGGTGAATCCAGACGTCGAGGTCGAGGTGGCGGGTGACGGCGGGATCGAAAAGTTCAAGGCGCGGGCCCGGGTGGTGGAAGGCCAGGCCGATCACGACCGCATCTTCCAAGAGATGTCGAAGATCTGGCCGTCGTATCTCGACTACCAGAAGCGCACCGAGCGCGTGATTCCCGTCGTCATCCTCGAGCGGCTGCTCTAGCCGGACGTGTCGGCGGAGTCGCTCGGCTTGAAAGCTGCGCGCAGCCCTCGCCAATCGACAGCAGCGCTTCTCTACGGAGGTGCCGCGCTTGGCGTCATCGCCCTTCATCTCGCGACCAACAGCACCCTGGGTTTCCATACCGATGAGCTCTACTACCTCACCTGCGGCTGGCACCCGGCGCTGGGATATGTCGACTTCCCACCACTCGTTCCGCTGCTCGCTCGACTGGAGACCGGGCTCCTCGGGGTCAGTCCCTGGACCCTTCGAGTGCTCCCATCGCTGCTGGGCGGCTTCCTCGTAGCACTCTCGGGCCTGTATGTCCGCCGGCTCGGTGGACCCTTGCGGCTCCAGGGAATCGCTTTGCTGTCTGCCATTGCGGCGCCGTTCCTGCTCGGTTCGAACTGGGTCTTCCAAACCGTGACTTTCGACCAGGTGACCTGGATGGTCTCCATGTACTGGTTCCTCTGCCTGGTCATCGATCCGCGGCCTCGGTACTGGTTCTACCTGGGCCTCACTCTCGGCGTCGGGCTAGAGGTGAAGTACACGATTGTCGGTCTCATAATGGGAATCGGCATCGCCGTCCTCGTCACGCCTGCGTTGCGGAGTGAGCTGCGGACTAGGTATCCGTGGATCGCCGTCGCGATCGCAGTCGCCATCTTCGCGCCGAATCTCGCATGGCAGGTGGTCGAGGGCTTCCCCACCCTCATCTATCTCGGCAACCACAGCGGGAGCGGCGGCGGCCCGGTCACCTACCTCATTCAGTTCGGCGTTTACTTCTTCTTTGTTATTCCCGTATGGCTGGCGGGAATGACTTCGCTGTTCCGCAGTCCACTGCTGCGACCGATTGGAATCGCATGTGCCGTCCCCCTCCTCCTGTTCCTCTTCGTGGGCAAGTCCTACTACGCGGCCGGAACGATTCCGATCGCCCTGGCCCAGGGACTCATGGCGATCGCGCGGATCAAGCGCCCAAAGCTTCGCTTCCGTCTCCAGATCGCTGTCGTTGTTGCGAGCGTGCTGGAATTTGTCGTGTTCTTCTTCCTCGTCGTCCCGGTCACCCCACCAGACCGCATTCACGCCACAAACCTCGATTCCATAAACGAAGTCTTTGCCGACAGCGTGGGATGGGACGACGTCGCGAAGCAGGTGACAACGGTATACGACGGCCTCCCCGCCTCGGAGCGCAGCAACACCGTCATCATCTCGGCCTACTACGGCGTTCCAGGAGCGCTCCAGGTCTACGACAAGCCGGGCGACGTTCCCGAGGCGATCAGCCCGCAGCTGAGCGATTGGTACTGGCTGCCGAACCACCTCACGTCGACCAATGCGCTCATGGTCGACTACGCACCGTCTGACGTGGCCTGGATGTGCACGTCATCGACGCTCATCACGCACCTGACTGTGCCGTATCACGTCAAAGGCCTGGAGCAGGGCGCGCCGGTCACCTTCTGCCGGCTCAAGTACCCCATCCCTCAGATCTGGGGACGGCTGCGCAACTTCTCCTGATCCCGCCGGACGGCGGGGCTCTACGAGGCGACTGCGCTCGGAACGGATGACAGCGGCGCGGTTGCGATGCGATCGCGCCAGGTGACCGGGAGGGTGAAGTGGTACTCGGAGCCCCCCTCGGGGGTCCTCACCACCCACAGACGCCCCCCATGTAGTTGGACAACCTGCCGAGCGATCCCGAGCCCGAGGCCCGTGCCGACCAGCTTGCGGATCGGGCTGTTCGCATACAGGTCGTCCTGGTCGAACAGCCTGTCGTCGAACTCAGCGCGCACGCCAACACCCTGGTCTCTCACGCCTACGCTCGCACCCGCCGCCGCGGCCACGGTCGTAACCGTCACAACGCCGGCCGCGGGTGATCTCATCACGGCATTCGTGAGCAGTGTCCGTATGACCTCCGAGAGCTTCACATCGTCGCCCGGGACCGGCATCAGCGCAGGGTCCAGGTGCAGCTCGATCACTGGCTGCCCCGGTTGAGCCCGCACCACGCCGACCTCGCGTCGCACAAGTGCGTTCAGGTCGACCGACGCGAGTCGGAGGTCGGCCCGCCCGCTCTCACTCCGGTCGAGCTCCAGCATCTCGGTCACCATCCTGTCAAGCCGTACGGCATCGCGATTGATGTCGGCTGCGAAGCTCCTCACGTCCTCCACGTTCAGCTCATTGGTGACGAGCAGCAGCTCGCTGAACCCCTGGATTCCCAACAGCGCTGTCTTGAACTCGTGGCTGACACTCTGCAGAAAGTCTGTCTTGAGACTGTTGAGGCGCTGCATGAGACCAAGGCTGGCCGCGGCCGCGGCCTCCGAGTCGTGGCGCGATGTCGTGTCTTCGAACATGGCTATGAAGTAGTCGTCGCGATCGCCGGCGTCGTCGCGCACCACGGTCGCGCTCCAATGCAGCCAGACGACGGATCCGTCGGCGCGATGGGCCTCGCTGTCCGAATCGACGGTGGTCACGGTGCCCAACCACAGGGCCTTGAGCAGGTCAACAAAGCGCCTCCCCTCGTCGGGCGCAAAGTAGCGGGTGATCGGAGATCCGATCAACCGCTCGTCTGCCGCCGCGAGGAGTGAGCTGAACTGTGGGTTCACGTCGATGATGTCGAACTTGGTATTGATTCGCACAAAGCCTGTGGGCGCCCGCGCGATAACCTCAGCCAGGTTGCCTTCCGATGCAAGGCTTTTCATCAGCATCGCAACCGCCTCGCGGTTGGCGGTGATGATGCGGATCGTCAGAAGGATGGCTGTGATGCCGATGATGGCCGTCATGACGCTGTCCAGGGAACGGCCCGAGAAGGCCAGGATCAAGCTGGTGACCGCACCCACCAAGACGGTCAACAGTGGGAGGGCGAGCTGCCACAGGTCGACGGGCGCTCTCTCGGTCTGCACCTCCGCGTCCGACACAGGCCAGAGCGCGGACATGCCGACCATCAGGTAGCCAATCACCCAGCCCGTATCGATGACGTCGCCTGCCGTGTAGGAGTTGTTGGCACTCAGGTAGGCGAAGGTCGAGTCAGACAGGGCTGCCGCCGCCAGCCCGCCCAGCAGCAAGAGCATCCGAACCTTGTTGCGGTGCGTCGCGCGCCGGACGGTGAGTATCAGCAAGGTCGCGACCACGATGTCCGCCGACAGGTACAGGGGATTCAGGTAGGCAGTGGTCCATGGGGCGGTCGAGCTGGTGGCGGCCAGCACGGTCGTCTTGAGGTCGATGGCCCATTCGATGAACACAAGCGAGAGGACGATGATCAGAGCGTCCAGCCAAACGTTCCAGCGAGTCGCGGTCCCCCGCGGAGGGTCCCAGAAACACAGGACACCGGCGAAGGTAAACGGCCCGGCGGCGAGGAACAGGACATCCGCCGCCGATGGAAACGGAATCGGGGTCTGGAGAACCAAGGCGTAGTACGCCCACGCCACCTGGCCCAGCGACCACGATCCTGCCGACAGCGCAAGCAGCGTCCACCCGCGGCGCTCCTTTCCGACCGTGCGTGTCGCTTTCCAGCTACAGGCCGCCGAGCCGATGACCGACGCCAGCAGCTGGCCAAGGTTGTCCACGAGCGCTCGGCCTGAGATCCCGAACGGTTTGAACAGGGCGTCAGCGGCAAAAGCTGCCGCCACGATCGCAGCCAGCGATGCGAGGAACGCGAACGTTCGCCAGCTGGTGCCTCGGAGCGTGCTTGACCGCGGCGATCCCATGGCCGAACCAATCTACGTCCCGGTGACTGATTTCACCCCATGGGAAGGCATTGGTTTCGACACCCACGAACGCGTGGTCAAAACCGTGTGCACGATTGAGGTGCCAAGATCCGTTGCGGGAAGAGGACGAGTTGTCGGAGCAATCAGGAACCCCAGCTGACGATCCATTGAGTGGCCGCCACCCAACGAGTCACGAACGGCTGACGGGACGGCCGTGGGATGCGTCGTACCGCAACGGCCCCGCGCCATGGGATATCGGCCGGCCGCAGCCGGCAATAGTGCGTTTGGCATCCGAAGGCGGATTCGCCGGAGCGGTGCTCGATGCGGGCTGCGGGACCGGCGAGAACGCTCTTTACGTGGCCTCGCTGGGGTTGTCGGTTCTGGGCGTTGACGTGGCCGAGACGGCCCTGGCGATCGCCCGAGCGAAGGCCGACGACCGTGGGATCGAGATTGAGTTCGCTGCGGCTGACGCCTTCCAGCTGGAGGGTTTGGGGCGCAGGTTTGAGACGGTGCTCGACTGCGGACTGTTCCACACTTTCGACGGCGCCGAGCGACCTGGGTACGTGGCGAGTCTCGCGTCGGTGACCGAGCCCGGAGGAATCCTGTATGTGTTGTGCTTCAGTGACGATGGGCCCGACACCGGCCCGTACCCCATCAGTGAGGTAGAGCTGAGAGCGGCGTTCAGTCCCGGCGGTGGATGGAATGTCGCCGCCATCGAACCGGCCCGGGTTCACACGAGATTCCTCGACGACGGCGCGCCGGCCTGGTTGGCGACAATCAAGCGGATCTAGACGGCGGGACCTATTTCCATCGCGGTCGCGAACTGCTGGTGACATCGCCGTCGGGAGCCGGTCACGGCTATTGTTCGAACGAGAGGATCAATGACCGCCTGGACAAGCGTGGAGCTCGCCAAGATCGGAGCAGCGGAAGAGGTGCAGATCGCATCTCTCGGGCGCGACGGCTCGCTGCGCAAACCGGTGACCGTGTGGACCGTCCGTCACGGCGACGACCTGTGCGTTCGATCCGTGAAGGGGCGCAGTGGTCATTGGTTCCGAAGCACCCAGGAGAGGCGCGAGGGTCGCATACGGGCCGGTGGTGTTCAGCAAGACATCACATTCATCGACGCCGACCACTCCCTTGATGACGTGGTCGACGCGGCCTACGGGGCCAAGTACCGGCGATACGCCGGAAGCATCCTCAACAGCGTGCTGACGTCCGAAGCGCGATCTTCGACACTCAAGCTTGTGCCGCACCCGGCGCGCACCTAGTTCAGCACGTCCTTGATTGAGGGGTGACGCGCCACCGCTAGGTGATCGTGATCGGCACGGTGGCACTTGGGGGCGTGATACGGCCGTCGACCAATCCAAAGAGAAGCTGCCATCGACCCGTCGCCGTCGTGGACGGGATGTTGAACTTCATCTGGAACCTTTCTGAGCGCCCAGACTTGAGCGCACCCACCGCCGCGCAGTTGAGCTGAAAGTACGTCACCGGGCCGTTGGGAACCAGGGCGTTGCTGTAGTCGGGGCACGGATCGAGCGTGTAGTCCCTGCTGCCCACGTTGCGGATCGTGACGAAGAACTCAAGGGTCGAACCATGCTTGGCGGTTTTCGGTGAGTCGATGCTGTAGTGCATCTGGATGTAGTCGGGAGCCGGCGGCCATGCCACGCCAGTCGGCTTGAAAGGGTCGCGGATGAGCGGTGACTCATGGCTGCACGTCCCGAGATCTGTCGCGGCGACCGGAAATGCGATGACGAGCATTCCGCCGCCATCGGGCAGGTCCAGCCAGAGTTGGGATGCAGGCATCTGCGAGCAGCCGGTCCACCTGATGTTGAGAAATGCCAGGCCGGGCGCCAGGCTCTGTGCGGTCTGGGAGCCGACCAATTCCGCCAGCCCAGGGGTGGCGACGGCCATCAGCACGTCAACCGCCGAGATGTACTGGTCGAACTGTGTGCCGACCCCGTCGTTACCGGCAACCTTGACCAGAACGGCCCGTTGCGCATCGACGATCGTGAGATCGGGAACGCCATTCAGGGAGCACTGCGTCGAACTCTTGTTGCGCAGGACGACCGGGGTGTTGAGGTTGGCCGTCGCACCCAGGCTGCCCACGAGCCGGCCCTCGAGCTGCGCGGCTCGACACGGCGCGGTTCCCGTCGGGATGGCAATTCGGGCGCTCGGCGATGGCAGCAGCGCGTACTGGTTGCCGCGCGGCAGCGGCATCCACGGGATGTACGAGGCGGACGCCGAGCTGGAGTTGCACGCGGCAAGCAACGTGACCGCGAGCAAAGCCACGACCGTGCGCATGACTCCTTAACGGTGGTGCGCCTGGGCGGGTTACAGCCAAGGCCTGAGGACCGTGGTGCACCGCCGCGCCGAAGCGAAGACACAGGCGACAGGCGCCTCGCAGTCGGGCTCGCAAACAGCGGCGGAGGACCCGGAGGCAGAGGCGATCCGAGGTATTACCGCGAACGCGACAAGCTCATAGACATGTGGGATGCGCACGAGAACATCGCGACCCAAGAAGTGACACGTTTTGCCGGGCCAGGTGATTCCCAAACTCAGCCGGCCGGTGAGCTACTCCCAGCGGAAATAGCGAGTCGCCATTAATCCGAAGATGACCGCGTAGACGGCCATGGTCAGCCACGCCGCATATGAAGGGCCACCATTGAACGTCGAATCGAGCACAGCCTTGACGGCGGCGCCGCTCGGCGAGTAATACATGATCGTCCGCAAGGGGTCACCCACCTGTGCCGGATTGACCCACAGACCCGAAAGGAACATCAAACCGAAGGTAACCACCCCGGCGACAGGTTGTGCGACCGCCTGTGTCGGCACCAAGGCCACGAGCACCAGTCCAAGAGCGAATAACTCGACAATCGCGAGCAGGAGCGAAACAGCAAAAGGCAGAATCTGCACGTGGAGTGACGCGCCAAACGCGAGTTTGGCCTCCAGGATGACTATCAGGACTGCCGCCGCGGCAACAATCAGATCGATGACCAGCTGCGCGGCAAGCAGCCTGGACGGATGCAGCGGTGTCGTGGAAACCCTTCTCAGCCAGCCGATCTCACGATCTCTGACCAGGGTGTTCGGCAGGGAAACCGAGATAAAGATGAACGAGAGGACCAGGATGGTTGGGGTCCAAACCTCGATGATCGACAACCCGGTGTCGCCGACGTTTCCTGGATTTGCCTGTCCGATGAATCCGAACACCGCCAGGAGGATGGCTGGGAGTGCCAGCCCGCCGAAAAGGGCGAGCGGTTCTCGCAAGGCGAGCTTGCTCTGGACCTTGAGCAGCTCGGCGAACTGAACGCGCGACCTGTGACTCACCCACTCCAGACGAAAAGGAGTCATGTCTGTACACCTTTTTCAACGCTGGAGTCGTCGTCCTTCGTCAGCTTGATGAAAGCATCCTCGAGGTTCCCGGATCTCGCCTCCACGTCTGATACTCGAATCCCGATCGCTGCCAGCGCATTGATGAGAGATCCCGCGAGATCGCCCGTACCGGTGACGGTGACGTACCTCTCCTTCCTCTCGATTTCGTTCACACCGGGTATCCCACGCAGGGTCTGCTCGTCAACCGGTTGAGATGGGACAAATCGGACCCTGCTCCCACCTGCTCTCGCTGCGATCGCTTCCGGTGTGTCGAGGGCTACGACAGTCCCATGGTTGATCAGCGCCAGGCGATCGCACAGCCTCTCCGCTTCGTCCATGAAATGAGTCACCAGGATCACAGTCACCCCACGGTCTTTCATGCGTTCGATGAGGCTCCAGATTTCACGCCTTGCCTCTGGATCAAGTCCCGTGGTCAGCTCGTCGAGGATGGCGAGCTTTGGGTTCCCCACCAGAGCGAGGGCGATAGACACCCTCTGTTTCTGGCCGCCGGAAAGGTTCTTGAACGAGGAGTTACTGAACTGCTTGATTCCCAGTGACTCGAGCAGCTGGTCCGGATCCATGGGATTTGTGTAGAAGGAGGCGAAGAGCTTTACCACCTCCCTCACCTTGATCCGTGGAGGCAGTGCGCTCTCCTGCAGCTGGACACCGACAAACTCTCTGATCTTGTTTCTATCCTTCCGCGGAGAAAGCCCGTACACGCTGATTGATCCCGAATCGGGAGCGCGTAGCCCGGAGATGCACTCCACGGTGGTCGTCTTGCCGGCGCCGTTGGGTCCGATGATTCCGAAAATCTCTCCCTCATGTATGGAAAGGGAGACGTCGTCGACGGCCATCAGATGTCCGTATTTCTTGACGAGGTTCTGAACCGTGACCGCGGCCGCCGCGCTCACGATGGCAGCCCACCCAGGAGGCTGCGCAGCGCCTCGGTGTAAGCCTCCAGCGCCGCGCGACCTCGTGTTGTCAGGGTCACTGAGGTCGCCAGCCCGTTTCCATCCCATGCCTTCTCGCTCGTGAGATAGCGGGCGTCTTCGAGCTTCCGAAGATGGGTGATCAGGTTGCCCGGAGTGAGGTCGAGCATGTTCTGTAGGCGGGTGAAGGAAAGCGTGTCGCCTTCGTTAAGCGTGGCCAGGGTCACGAGGATCCGTAGGCGCGCCGGGACGTGGATCAGAGGGTCGAGCGGCTCAAACGTGTTGGTGGTCAATGGCTGAGCTTCTCACGCGCGACGTTGCTGGACCACCAGGATGCCGGCGTAAGCCAGCAGCACCAGGCAGCAGCCCAGGCCGGTGAGTCCCCACGCCCCGAGCGGTCCGAAGAATGTGCTCACGGAGGTGACGGCGATGATCCCGATGCAGACGCCGAGCTGGAGCCAGCTCTCCCGCATCGCATTGATGCCGGCTGCCACCGCGACCAACGCGATCAGCGGGACCGTAGGCCCGTATACCCCGTACACGATCTCGAAGCTCACACCGCGGTAGCGCAGCGCGCCCTGGACCACCCAGGCGCCTATCCCGGCGGCCGCAAAGGCAGCGGCCTGGGCCTGCTGCTGACGCTTAGCCCTGCCGCTGACGCCGGATTTCGCCCGATTGAAGACCACCGAGCCGACGATCGCCGAGACGGCGATGAGCCCGTACAGCACCGCAAGCGACCAGAGAGCCGGACCGGTGGTGTACACGTGCTGATCGCGCATCGACCACCAGACCGCGCCGTAGCCGAGCAAGAAAACCCCCGCCGCCCCTACCACCACGGCCACCGGCGGCTGTGGGTCGAACTGGCGCCGAGCCTGCCTCTTGGTTTGCTCGAGGATCTTCGCCGCCTCCCTGGGATCCAGGCTGACGCCTTCGCCGGCGGATTCCACCTGGTTGGTGTCGCCTGTCACGTTCATGTCACCGTCCTTTGCGCCACAAAGTAGCATGCTTTGCAGCACAAAGTCAAGGCCGACATGCGGCTTTGGGGAGACAGAATGTGGGTCGAGGGCGGACTGTAAGCCGGGTTCTGTGTCAACGAGTTCGCCTCAACCATTACGAGTACAAAACGACACGTAACGACAGGGCCCGATTGAGAGCGGCTGCGTACTGGATGCGTATTGGTACGCCAAACTTACTGTCTCCAATCAGGCGCGGAGTATGAGATGACCGACCCTCCGGACCGTGATCTACTGCGGATCCAATCAGCCGACAGACGGATTGAACCTGATGCCTCACGGTCCCGAAAATCTATGGCGCCGTCAGTTGAGACATGGGAGCATGCGATGGAATTCCTGCGAAAAGTAGACTTCGACCGCCTCGCCGCAGCCAGCGAGAGGGTGTCACAGACGCTGTTCGGGCGCGATTCGGGGGCGTCCAGCTGCAGCGTCAACTGCATCAAGACCCCGCCCGGCGAAGGATCGCCGGCGGGCCTACACAAGCACCTGGTCGACCAGTTGTTCTATGTGCTCAGCGGCACCATGAGCCTGGAGATCGAGGGCAAGCGATATGAGGCTGGTCCCGGAACTCTCGTGGTCTTCCCAGCAGGCGTTCCACATCGCAATTGGAACGGCGGCAGTGAAGCGACCGTGCATCTGGCCATCAATTCACCCTTGCCGGACCCCGGCCTACCTTTTGCACAGTCGATCGACTGAACTTCGTTCTGAATGCCCAGGACAAGACCCTGGACAGCTCGGGAGGCGCCACGCGCGCGCTAGTTCGCTATCTCGCGGCTGGGATGCGGGTCACCAGGCGGTAGCGGTGTTCGGGGCGGCCGGGCCCGCCGTAGCGCATGGTGAGCTCCACCTTCCCCAACTGGCAGAGGTGATCGAGATAGCGCCGCGCCGTGACGCGGCTGACACCGGCTTCATCCGCCACCGCGGTCGCCGCCAGGCCTGATTGCGACCGGTTCAACGCCAGGACGATCAATTCCAGCGTGGCGTCAGACAGACCCTTCGGCAGGGGCTCGTTGCGGGCCGTCCTCAGCGTGCTGAAGATGCGGTCCACATCGGTTTGCTCCGCATGGTCGATTCGCCTCATGCGATCGCGGGCCGCGGCGTACGAAAGGAGCTTCTCCTCGAAGGTCGCGAAAAGAAA
>JGI12635J15846_10001277_pt1 | contig 21973 bp, 11 predicted proteins | sample BlaSpr_A8_OM2_M2_FD_15846 | JGI IMG/M metagenome (IMG submission 15846) | reverse complement strand
GCGCTGGCGGGGGATTCGTCGCGAGCCACGGAGTCGGCGGGCGAACTTGCCAAGCGTTTCCCCGAAGACACGGTCGTGCAATTGGAGTACTTGCCGATGATTCATGCCGCGCTCGCGCTTCGGAGCGGAGACGCTGGACGGGCCGTCACGGCTCTGGAGGCGACTACTCCATATGAATTGGGGCAGCTGAACGATGTCTTCACGTTCGGTTTGTATCCCGTATATTTGCGCGGCGAAGCGTACCTGGCGGCGAAGCAAGGCACCGCGGCCGCTGGTGAGTTTCAGAAGATTCTGGATCACGCGGGCGTGGTCGGAAATGAACCGATTGGCGCGCTGGCGCGTTTGGGATTGGGGCGTGCTTACGCGCTTTCCGGGGACAGTGCGAAGGCGAAGACTGCGTATCGGGATTTTTTCGCGTTGTGGGCGAATTCCGATGCGGATGTGCCGGTTCTGGTTCAGGCGAAAGCTGAGTTTGCGAAGTTGCAGTGATCGTCCATTAGACGACTGAACACTGGAGTTCCTCTATTTTGTTTGGTAGCAACCCAGGTCTATCTTGCCGTTTTTTATTCGGGGCTGTCCGTCGAGATCAAATTCGCCCCCGGGCAGTCCTGCGGCGACGCCTGATCCAATCGCGGGGGAATCCGGGCGCAGGTGAAAGTCGTGGTTGGCTGGATCGGCGAAATGCGGATTTGAAAAAGTGGAATGAGCGTCGTTTCCTGTGGACTGAACGGCCAGCAAGTGGATTGTGTCTGGCGACAACATCAGCGCATCGCAGTAATAAAGATTGTGATCGATTGTTGCAGGCGGCTGGTTTTTGTCGACCTTGGATTTGTTTATGGCAATCAGACAGCGTGAGCCGGCGTAGACGATGTTGTTCTCAAAAATATCGTCAGCCATGTTCCACTGCATCTGGAACTCGCCGGAGCCTGTTCCCGAAGTATCGTTGTCGTATAGGGTGTTGTTGACGACGGTGCAGTGATCGGTGTGTCCTCGCTCGGGTGCGTAGCCGCCGATCGAGATGCCAGCGGTATTGCAGTGATAGATGAGATTGTTCCTCGCAGTGATGTAACTGGTGGCGCGGTTTTTGTGTTCGCTGGCGAGCTCGATTCCGAAGTCGACGTCGTGAATCACGTTTCGCTCGATCAGCACTCGCGTACCGCCGTCCACGTAAATACCGTCGGAGGATTGGTCGTCGCCGTATGCGGGGTTGCCGCGCGACGTGATGTTGTACACCAAATTCTCGCTTACTAGGCCGTCGCGGGCCTGATCGACGGCAGGGTCGGGCGCGGTGCGTTCGAATCCGATGACGTCGATACCAATGTTGTTGTTGTCGTGGACGGTGTTGTGCGTGATGCGGAAATTGGTGACATTTCCATTTACCACCAGCGACTCGCTCGAACCGGTCTTCAGGTGATGCACCTCATTGCCATCGATGATCAAGTCGGTGATGGGGGCCTTGGCGTCGGTACCGTACACTGCGATGCCGAATCCGTTGCCGCCACTGCCGGGGGAGTCACGACCGGGAAAAGTATTTTCGATGTGATGTACGTTGTTCTTCAGGAGTTCGATATGAGAGCCGGCTCCGGTGACGCTGATGCCCAGGGGGGTGAGGCGATGCTCGGCGGTGTGAAAGTTTCGAATCTCGAGGCCCTGGATTCTGACGTAACTCTGGTTGTGAATTGCGAGGATGCCGCTCCTGGCGGTGGGCGTGGAATGCGTCGCGTCCAGAATTGCGATTTCTCCCGGATAGCTCTTGAATGTGATGAACCCGTCGGTCGCATTTCCGGAGGCGTTGATGGTTACGAGCTCTTCGTAAACTCCAGCGCGAATATTGACGGTGCTGCCGGCGCGGGCTTTGTCTACGGCGTGCTGGATCGTGCGCCACGGCGCAGCCTCAGTGCCGGGATTTGAATCATCTCCAGTCGTGGAGACGTAGAAGGACGTGCTGGTCTGGGCAAATGCAGCGGAGACGCACACGAGTAGCGCAAAAAGAGTCAGGAATTTCACGTTCGTCTCCTATTCAAAGCTCGATGCTGCTGAAATCTTCGTCGTTGCCAGCTTTACTGTGGAGTCGCTTCGATCAGAAGGTGCTTGGAAAAATCCGCAGACAGATGCGCGATCGGCCCGTGAACGATCCCGAAGTCTTTTCCGTCGACATAATCCACGACGTGATATGCGCGATCATCCAAGCCGCGCAACTCCAGCGCGCCCTTCCAGTCCGCGGCATAGAACGCGTAGTACATCTTTTTGTCCTTACGGATGACGTGCGCTTCGGGCAGATCGAAACCGATGTCGTAGAGCGTACCTAGATATTGACCGCGGGCTAAGTCTTTTTCCTGATAGAGCTCGAGCCATTTGGTGAAGCTCTTTTCGCGCTCGGGTGTGAGGTCGAACCTTCCGTGTTTTTCCACCAACGAGGGCAAAACAAACTGAGTGCCAACAACTCCTCCAACACCCAGCGTGGAGGCAAAATCGTCGTGATTGTCGCTTAGCTCGACGTGGTCGCCGAAGTAAGGAACGTCATCGCCCATGAGGCCCTTGATCGTTTTGGCCTTGGAGCGCACCTGGAAAGAGCCTTTCGGATCGGAAGCCACCGACATGTTGAAATGCGGCATCGTGTAAAACGAGAAGGCGGTGCCGCAGGGGCAAAACTCGACGAGCGATCCGGGTTTGTCGCTCTGCGCTTCATCGTAAATTGCCTTGAAAAAATCTGGCAAAGCCTCGACCGAGTCCTCGGGGCGTTTGTGGCGATGTGCGGGGTTGTAGCAAGGGGGCACACCGTTCATGTGCTGGCCGTCGAGTTTGAGCCCGTCGAATCCCCAATCGACGAGGATCTTTTTCACGAGCGCCTTGTGATACTCCACAACGCGTGTGTTGGCGGGGCAGAGGTAGTCGGAATCCCACCAGGAAATCTTGCGCCGCGAGCCGTCCTGATTTAATAAGGCCAACTCAGGTTCGTTCGTCAGCAATTTGGAATCGGGGACAGCGCTTAGCGGCGACCACCAAAGCTGCGCTTTGAATCCTTCCTGGTGGATTCGATCGACCATCGCTTTTATGTCAGAGTCGCCACCAGGAAATTTCTTGGGATCAAGTTGCCAGTCGCCGTAGTTGTTCTGCCAGCCGTCGTCCAACGTGACCCACTTGAATCCCATTTTCTTGACCGTGGGCAGCGAGTCGTAAACCTGCTGTGGTTTGAAGTTGCGGCCGTATCCCCAGGCGCACCAGATGGCACCAAAACCGTCATTTGGCGCAGCAGCCATCTGAAATCCTTGCTTCGACATGAGCTTGCGAAACGTCAGAAGCGTTTGAAAGTAATCGCCGTTGTGTACCGCGACGAAGGAACGGAACGTGTGGATGCTTTCGCCGGGCAGAACTTCGAGATCGCGACGGTATTGCACGCTGACGCGAGCTCCGTTCGCGCTTGGCATCGAGACCGGCAACGAAATCAGGCGCGGCTTTGTTTCCAGAAGGCCCACTCCAAGCCCAACGTCTTTTCGCCACACGTCAACGATCGGCGTGCCGCCGCCGTAGTCGGTGTCGTTCATGCCCAGATAATTCTCCTGGGAAAATCCGGTGTGTAACGGGACGATCCAGTTCGGCCGCTTTTCGTAGGAGCCGCTCTGATAGGACCAAAAAGGAACCGGCGCCGCGCCACTCTGCGCATCAATCGTGTAGGCGTTGTTGTTCCATTCGGTGATCTCTAGTTTGGATTTTCCGGTGTTTGTGTATGTGACGTCGAAGACCGCAAGGTTGGGGGCGTCGTCATAAATCGTAACGGACAGATTCTTCTGGACTCCGTCAGACTTACCCGTAAGCGTGAGCTTGTCTCCGCCGCCAAAGTTATCTTTGACGCGTTCGTGCGACTGCGACACCAAAGTAAAATCGTCCCACGAATGTTCCTTACTTTTCAGTGTCTCGGACGCAGAGAATCCACCTAGTGAAATCTCTTTACCGTTGAATCGCGCCGTCACACGGCTGTGCATGTTTTTGTCGAAGTCGATCCGAAGCTCGGAGCTCTGGATACGGGGTAATTCCGCCGGAGGAGGAGTGTGGGCAGTCGCGGCTCCGCCAGGATGGGCGGCTAGCTCCCCGCCGGCCAGCACCACCGTAAGGATGACTACGGCAAAGAAGGTTTTTGTCATGGTTTCACGTTGCGTGCGAAGCACCCTAGTTCTTCTTGAAAATCTCACCGGCTCCCTGGCGCTCGAAGCCGCTTTCGAACTATTTCTCTTTATATCTTTTTGTTTCGCTTGTCTAGGTTAAACCATCCAATGCAAATCAGTTCGGATCCGGGCAGGCGTTAGTGCATGGCGGCGGGTGGGGCCTTGGTGGAAGGGCGGCGCATGAACACGATGAAGGGGATCAGCATCAGGAACATCCAGGCGAGAACGCGGAAAATCGTGTTGTAGGCGATCATGTTGGCCTGGCGTTCAACCATCTGAAACATCATGTCGCGTGCCTGACGAGCGGAGGTGGCCATGTCGCCGCCGCGGCTGAGGAACATTTGCTGCATCTCGTGCATCATGTTGCGAGCTGCGGCGCTGAGCGGATTGACGTGCGCTCCGAGAACGTTGGTATTGGTCTGTTGCAGGCGTAGTTGCATGGTGTTGACGACGGAAATGCCGATGCTGCCGCCAAGATTGCGGACGAGATTGAAGAGACTCGTGGCGTTNCCCATCGCCTCTTTTCGAATCGATGACATGGTGATCGTCGTCAGAGGGACGAAGACGAGTCCCAGCGAGAGGCCCATTTCGATTTGAGGCCAGAAGAAGTCCCAATAGCCCGCCTGTAAGTTCAATTGTGAAAACTCAAACAGCGTGTAGGCGCAAATGAAGAGGCCGAGCGTGAGGAGTTTGCGCGGATCGAATTTGGTGATCATGAGGCCGACGAGGGGCATGGCGATGAAAGAGCCGAGTCCGCGCGGAGCCATGGCGATGCCGGCGCGCAAGGCGGGATAGCCGAGGAGCGTTTGGAGGATGAGTGGGATGAGGACGGTGGTGCCGTAGAGTCCGACGCCGAGCATGGACATGAGGAAGACGCCGGTGGAGTAGGTGCGATCTTTGAAGACGCGGAGCTGGACGACGGGGTGGTCGATGATGAGCTCGCGAAACATGAACGCGACGAGCGCGACTACGGAGGCGACGGCGACCACGGTAATCCATGTGGAGGCGAACCAGTCTTTTTCCTGGCCTTTGTCGAGGACAACTTGAAGAAGGCCGATGCCTACAGCGAGCATGCCGATGCCCCAGTAGTCGATTTTCGATGAGGCGCGCTTGATGTAGTGCGGATCGAACACGAACATGCGCGTCATGATGATGGACGCGAGGCCGATGGGGACGTTGATATAGAAAACCCAGCGCCAACTGTAGCTATCGGTGAGCCAGCCGCCGAGCACTGGACCGAGCAGAGGCGCGACGACAACGCCGAGTCCCCAGAATCCCATGGCTTTGCCGCGATCTTGGGGCGGGAAAGATTCGAGAAGGACGGCCTGCGAAATTGGCTGGAGGCTGCCGCCACACGCGCCTTGAATGACGCGGCAAACGATCAGGAAGGGAAGCGTGGGAGCGAGGCCGCATGCGAAGGAGGCGATGGTGAAGCCGGTGACGGAGAGCATCAGCATGCGTTTGCGACCGAAGAAATTGGAGAGCCAGCCGGTGAGCGGAAGGATGATGGCGTTGGCGACGAGGTAGGAAGTGAGAGTCCAGGTGGCTTCGTCAACGGTGGCGGAGAGGCTGCCGGCGATGTGAGGAAGGGAGACGTTGACGACCGTGGTGTCGAGGACTTCCATGAAAGTGGAAAGCATCACAGCGATGGCGATGAGCCACGGATTGATGTGAACGGGATTTTGTTGCGAGGGGACTACGGGTGGCGCGTCGGGTTGGGGTTCGGGAGTCGGAGCGGAATTTTTTGTTGTGTCGTCAGAGGGCATATTTCGTCGGAACGGGACGAGTTACGGCGAAGTGTACACGAAGAAGAGAAGGGCGGGCATCGGGTCAATACCGGGCATGTGTCGAAGATTGTCGGCAACAAAGGCGGAGAGCTATTCGTCGCGGAGGGCGCTGCTTGGGTTGATGAGTGAGGCGCGGCGAGCGGGAATGTATCCGGCAAGCAGGGCTACGACGACGAGCAGCGCAGTGGCATAAATAATCGAAAGCGGGTCGTTGGGGTGAAGCCCGAAAAGAAGAGAGCTTGCTCCGCGAGTGGCCGCGAGCGAGATCAAGATGCCGAGAAGGACGCCGGCGCCGAGCATCCGGAGGGTTTGTGTCGAAATCAAGCCGAGCACGCTGCTGNGGTCGGCGCCCAAGGCCATGCGAATGCCGATCTCGTTGCGACGCATCGTCGTGATGTAGGAGATCACGCCGTAAAGTCCAACCATCGTCAGCAAGGCGGCCAACGCGCCGAATGAGCCAGAAAGGATGGCCATCATGCGCTCCAGCCTGAGTGTGTCTTCGACGGTGTTTTGATACACGAAGAGCTCGTAATCCATTTCGGGGTCGTGTTGCTGCACGCTTTCCCGCAGGATTGGGATCACACGTTCAGGCGGAATCGAAGTGTGGATGAAAACCATCGCGGCCTTTTGGCCGGGGGGAAATTGCGTCGATGGGGCAAAGGTCTCCGGAGGAGTCGGATCGCGAAGGCTTCCATATTTGGTGTCTTTGACGACGCCCACAATTTGAAACTCAGCGGCGGGATAAGTGGGTTCCGCAATGGTGCGGACAGTCTTACCGATGGGATTGTCGCTGCCGAAAAAAGTGTGCGCAAAGGTCTGATTCACGATCAGGACGCGGGGTGAGTTGCGGGAATCGATCTCGTCGGAAAATTGTCTTCCGGCGAGCAGAGGGATACTCATCGTTTCGAAATAGCCGGGACTGATCCAAGTGAATTTAGAGGAGCCTTCTCTATCGCCGCCTCGCATGCCGAATTGCCAAGTGCTGCCATTGAGAGGGATATGGGTCGTGGTCGCGGCGGAGTCCACGCCGGGGTTTGCGCGAATCTGGGCGAGCAGTTCGCGCATGGCGCCATCGTAGGCGTCGAGATCGCTCAACTTGCGATGGCTCAGGTTGACGTGAGCCAGGACGATTCCATTCTCGCGAAATCCAGGATTGTAGGTAATCAGATTTCGAAAGCTGCGGACGAAGAGCAGCGCTCCGACAAGGAGCACCATGGACACAGCAATTTGCGCGACGACCAAGGTTTGCTGAAACGAAAATCGTTCGCGGCCTTGCGTCGTGCCGCGATTGCCGCTTTTCAGCGCCATGCCCGGATTCGTTTGGGAGGAGCGAATGGCGGGCCAGAGGTCGAAAATGGCACAGGTGAAAAGCGCGAGAAAAGTAGTGAAAACGAAGACACGCCAGTCGAGGCTGAGATCGATTTTGACCGTTTCTTGCGCCGAACTGATGAACCACACGATTACGCGACTGAAGCCAGCAGCAAGCAGCGTGCCGAGGAGAGCTCCTGAAACGGCGAGTATCAATCCTTCTGCGAGCGACTGGCGAATCAGTCGCCAACGCGAGGCACCGAGTGCAAGTCGGACCGCAACTTCCCTCTGTCGTGAATTGCCGCGAACGAGCATCAGATTGGCGAGATTTGCGCAGGCGATGAGCAAAACAAGAGAGGTGATGCCGAGGAGCAGCCATAAGGACGAATCATAGGTATCAAGCGAGGTAACTCCGTGTCCGGCAGGATAAGCATTGAGCCGGTACCTCTTATATATGTCGAGAAACGCGTTGCTGTAGCCGGTCGGAAGGGTCGCGGCGATTATGCCGGGACTGACCGACTCTAGTTGTGCTGATGCGCGCGCGAGGGTCCAACTGAATTTCAATCTGCCGATCACGTTGAGAAAAAAGTAGTCCGGCCGCGTGAAGAACGGGAGGTCATCGTGATAAGTAGGGGTGGAACAGATCGGCAATGCGAAATCAAAAGTGCGACCTATCTCGAGTCCGAGGAACCCGGCGGGCGTAACTCCAAGAACCCGCGTCGGTCTGCGTTCGATGAGAATCGTCGAACCGATTGCGGAGTCCTGCCCGCCAAACTGGCTCTGCCAAAATGCGTGGCTGATTACGGTGCCGGGGATTCCGCAGCCGGGTTTGTCTTCTTCAGGTGAAAAAAAGCGACCCTTTTCCGGGGAAATTCCGAGCGTATTGAATGCTTCGCCAGTGAACCAAAGAGCGACGGCTTTTCGCTCATCGATACCCTGGCCAATGCGGACGTGATTGGTGCGCCATGCAAATACGCTGGAAAAGGCTTGCTGATGGTCGCGAACCTGTTCCCATAGCGGAAACGAAAGGTCAGAAGGGCGCACGGGAATGAAATCGTGAATGCCACCTCGAATCTCAACGCTGGCGAGGCGGTCAGGATCGGCGACGGGCAGAGTGCGCAGGCGGACTGCGTCCATCAACTGAAAGATGGAGGCGTTCACGCCAATTCCGAGAGCTAGGGTGAGAATTGCGGTGATGGCGAAGCCGGGGCTCTTGCGCAGAGAGCGGAAGGCGACTTTCAAGTCTTGAACGCTGGACTCGGACCACGAATGTCTAGCGTTCGGGTCGCGTGACTCGATCTGCTCGCGTTCGCGTGAGGGCGGATTTTTAGCCGCTAGATCCATGAGTCCCGGTGAGAACGCCTAAGCGGTATGCGTATTTCGAATTTTGCGCTGGTCCGCGGTAGGGCGACCGATGACCATGATGAACGCAGTACTCTTCCGATTAATGGACTAGTTTATATACGAGCGGAAAGAGCTGCGCAAGCTGGTTTGTGAGACAGGTGTGCCCAGGACTAGTACAGACTCAGGCGGCGCTGGCGGAGGAAGTCTGGATCGGCGGCACGTCGGTGTCAGTGACGACGTGTGCGCCACGATAGCGGACGAGGAGCAGCGTGAGGTCATCGGCTTGGCTGGCACCACGCGCAAAGTTTTCGACGGCGTCGAGAACTTTGGTCTGAAGTTCGTCGAGAGGAGTCTGCGTTGCAACCCCCATCAATACATCTTTGAGACGAGGCACCCCGAAGAGCTGTTCGGCGGGATCCATCGCTTCGGTGACGCCGTCGCTGAAGAGCACGAGTGTGTCGCCGGGCTCGAGCTTGAGGCAGACGGTGGTGTATTCGGCTTCGGGAACGAGGCCGACGGGATATGAACCTTCGGTGAAGACGTCTTCGGCGACGCCGTTGCGAATCAAAAATGGCGAGGGATGGCCGGCGTTGATGTACTCGAGATGGCCCTGATCGTCGAGAATGCCGAAAAACATCGTAGCGTAGCGGCCGATTTCAGCGTGGTCGCAGAGAAAGCGATTCACGTGGTTGAAGACGCGCGCGGGATCAGTCCCCAGCGACATAGCGGACAGCGCTCCCTGTAAAAGATTGGTGCAGAGCGCGGCGCCGAGTCCCTTACCGGACACGTCGGCGAGCAGGAACGCGGTGCGATTGTCGCCGAGCGGGAAGACGTCGAAATAATCTCCGCCGACCGCAAGGCATGGGAAGTTGACGCCGCTGACGGCGAGATGTGGATAATCGCGGAAATTTTTGGGCAGTAGCGCTTGCTGAATGTCGCGAGCGATGCCGATTTCCTGTTCCATGCGCTGGCGTTCGCGTTCACGTTCGACGAGGCGCGCGTTGTCGAGGATGCTCGCGGCGTCGCCGGCGAGCGCGTCAAGAATCTGGCGATCGAGTTTCGAGAATGCAGCGGGACGGCGCGAGTCCAGATAGAGCACGCCGAGAAAATCGCCGCGCTTGATATTGATCATCGACTGATCGGTGTTGGCGCGCGACACCGCATACAGAGGAATGACGACGACGGCGCGAAGGCGCTGCGCGACGATACTCTGCGCGGCCTGCAAATCCATGTCGGCTTGTGCGAGGTCTTCGGTGATCACCGCGGATTGGCGGCGAAGCGCGAGCTGAATTGCGGTTTGGCTCGGCGTCAGGCTTTCGGGCGGAAGACGCAAACCGCCGGAGCGACGCGCGAGGCGCACTTTGAGCGTTTCGGTTGCGTCGGTTTCGAGAAGAAGCCCGCGGTCGGCGTCGGTGACCGAGACGGCGTGATCGAGCATGTGGCCGAGCACGGTGTCGAGCGGCAATTGCGAATGCAGAAGCGTGGTTGCCTCGAGCAAAAGATTCAGTTTGCGAAGTCCGCCGCCGGTTGGTTCGGAGCTGGTGATGTGTTCGATGCGCGTCAGGAGATGTGGCAGGGAATCGGTGCTCGCGTTTGTGGCCGAACGATAAATGATTTCGTAAGAGTCGTCGAGGCCGAACGTGATCGAATCGCCGTCCTGGAGTTCGCGGCTTTCGCTTTTTTCGCCATTGATGAAGAGGCCGCGACGCTGGCCGCGATCCTCGATGTAATACTTGTTGCCTTCCATGACGATCGCAGCGCAGTTGCGCGATATGCGGCGATCTGCGAGTTGAAGATGATTGCCGGTTTCGGCGCCGCGACCGATAAGAAACGGCATCTGTGTTACGCGAACGTAACGCCGCGCACCGTCGGGAGACACAACCTCGAGAACGGTTTCGGCCAGATTGGGAACTGTATCGGGCATCTTATTTCTGCGGGATTGTAGCACGCACCGGCGAAATCAACTGAATTTCAGGAGATTCGTGAAGACAAGGGGTTTAGCGTCCGGGGAAGCCCAAACTTGCGCTTAATTCAGCGCGCCGTCGCCCTGGACGTGCCCGGTCGGCGGTGGCTCATGGACGATCGAAGTATACCGCCGCTCGGGCTTGACCGATGCCGGTCCAAGAATGGCATTCAAGGCGAGGCCTGTGCTCGTGTCGTACGGCGTGCGTTGCACCCAGCCACGGAGTCGGTCGATCGCACGTGTAACTAGAGGCAATGGCGCGTCGCCGGAAGAGATTTTCGTGTCGAGGAATCGGCAGTCACAACGGGCGCAACGGTAAGGCGAGAGCTTTAGATAGCTATGAAGGACCTGCTCGAGGGCGCCGAAAGGGTCCGCTTTCCAAACGGAGCGGCTTTTGCACTGGGGACATTCGTGAAAGACCGATTGGCTTCGAACCGCGAATCGCAAATCCACACACCCCTACGGTTTAAGTGCGGGAACTAGCCCCAGTCCCGTTGCTTCCCGCGGACGCAACGCTATGTAGCATTTATGCCGCGTGAGGCAACGTCTATGCAATAGCAAAATTGTTGTAAAACACGGAGCAAATAACGTACTCGAGTACTGTTACCGGAAAGTGCGAAGTTGNCAAATGTGGCAGAATTTACACAGACACCGCGTCCCCTAGACCCAAATCGGACCTCTGACTAGCCTCGAAACTGTCCAATTATCGCCCTTTTTTCTACCCGAAACTTAGTACTTTGCCATTTGTTTTCTTGTACTTAAGGCCAGGTTGCAACTTCGCGGCTGGGCAAAGGGTTCTAAGTTGCAGCAGTCAGAACCGGTGCTTAACTTAGACCTATGAGGCCCCTTCGCAACCTCGTCCTTAGCCTGCTGGCGCTCCTGTTTTTGGGGGCGGCGGGCGCTCGTGCGGACGTTGCGGTCCTGCTGGAAGAGCCGTACAGCTACGATGGAGCGTTTGCAGGAACGGGCCATGCGGCCGTGTACCTCTCGAACATCTGCGCCGAGTCGCCCGTTTCCTTGCGCCGATGTTTGCCTGGGGAATCCGGTGTCGTCATAAGCCGATATCATCGAATCGCGGGCTATGACTGGATCGCGGTGCCTCTTTACCCCTACCTCTACGCGGTCGACAAGCCGCAGGACATTCCACTGTTTGCCGATGTGAAACTGGAAGCTGCGCTTAGGGATCGCTACCGACGCTTGAATTATGAGCAGATGATTCCGGACGGTCCAGAAGGCGAGACGCCTCCGGGCGACTGGTACGAGTTGATCGGGTCAGCCTACGACCGGACGCTTTACGCCTTTCAACTTCCGACCTCCGCCGATCAGGACGACGCTTTTATCTCGCGATACAACGCGCGTACGAACCGGGTGGCGTACAAATTTGTGACGAACAACTGCGCCGACTTCGTGAAGGATGTCGTCAACTTCTACTATCCGAAAGCCGTACGGCGGGGACTCATCTCGGAACTCGACATCTCGACGCCGAAGCATGCTGCCAAGACGTTCGTGCAATATGCGAAGAAGCATCCCGAGCTGCACATGACGGCGTTCGTAGTTCCGCAGGTTCCAGGAACGATTCGACGAAGCCGGCCGGTGCGCGGCGTGCTGGAATCCGTTTTCAAAGCGAAGAAATACGAAGTGACCTTGCTGGCGTTGCATCCGGTCGTCGGCGGCGCGTTCGCCGCTGGATACTTGCTTGGTGGTGGACCATTCAACCCGAGCAAGAACGCTTTGGTTTTCTCGCCGGACGGAGATTTGCAGGCGCCATTGAGCGCTGAAGACCGGAAGTCGTATCAGAAGGGATTGGACGAAATGACAAAGGCGAACGCCGATGCTGAACCGCGGCGCGAGGAAGCGACGTGGCACAAGCTGCTGGACGGTGCGCAACTTCGTCTTGATGCTGCAGGCCGTCCAGTTTTAGCGGTGCGCTCGGGCGACGACGTCGTCGAGGTTGGCATTTCTCGCGGCAATGTGTTGAACGGCGATGCGCCCCCTTCGATCGTGCAGGATCTGTTGGTTGCCCGCATGCGCGAGCAGCTACGCAGCGGCCGCGCGCCGAAGACTTCCGATATGGAAGTGCGTAAGGATTGGAAGCTATTAGCGGCGGCGTTTGAAAACCGCGCGGCAACCTCGAACGGGCCACAGAGTTCGTCGTCCGAAATCGCCGGCGGCGGCACGAACTGACGTATTACTTCTACCTTCACGTTTTCCTTCAATCCAAATTGATTCACTGACATCAGAAGCCGTTCTGGCTTTGCCCTGAATGTGATAGTTTCCTGCTCGCTCCGCAATTCAAGATTTTTCGCCGAGGGGTAGCAATGAAACGATCGCTCGTACTCTTGCTCACCATGATCGGGGCATTCTGTAGCGCTTCCGCGTACAACAAGACCGTTTGTGCGGCCGACAAACATCCGTTTGGACTTGACGATTACTCCGCGTTTCGCGGTGCACGCGCAACTGCGATTTCGCCTGACGGAAAACAGATTCTCTACGAAGTTTTCTGGGATGGCACCGTCGGGTCGGTCGACAAACAGGAGTGGCATCTGGTCGATGTTTCCGGCGCCAACGATCGCAAACTCGACTTGCCCGAGCACTTCAATCCGATCGGTTTCGCGAAGGAAGGGAAATCGCTTTGCGGGATTTTGCCGGTGGCGGAGATGCCGCAGCTTGCGATCGTCCCGTTGGTAAACGGTCAGCCGACGCAAATCCTTGCGCTGCCGGCCGGCGTGCGCGGCGCCAAGATTTCGCCCGACGGGACGCGATTCGCGGTGCTCGCCGATCCCCGAGAAAAGGATCCACTCGCGAAGGTGCACACGGTTGTTGAGAACGACCAAACGAGCCTGTACGTCGTCAGCGCGAGCGGAGCGGGCGGAGCGTGGTGGTGCCCACAGCTCACCGATGTAATCGAAGAGGCTTGGTCGCTCGATGGGACGCAAGTTGCCGTGCTCACGCAGTGGCAGAAGATCGGACATCACGATACTCATTCGTTCGTGAATGTTTGCAGCGCATCTGGTGCGCGGCAGCTTGCGGAAATTCCGAACGCGGTGACGGGGCTTGCGTGGACGAAGGGCGGCAAAGATCTTGCTGTCGTGGCGACGAATACGCCCGTGCTCACTCCCGATCACGTGTGGACGGTACCCGTAGACGGCGGCGCGCCGACCGATCGCACGCCGGATCTGAAAGCGTCGGCACTGACACTTTCAGGTGACGCGCTTGGAAACGTTTGGGTCGAGGTGCATCGCGGTGTTTATTCGGAAATCGATGCCTTTGGCGACGGGAAGCTCGAGCCAGTGATGAAATGGCCCAACGGTTCAACGCGGGGGTTGCCGGTGTCGGCGGCATTTTCGAATTCACCCGACGTGCAGGCTGTAACTGTAAGCGATCCTGCGCATTCGGAGGCGGTCGCCGTGGAGCGGAATGGTTCGCTCCAGAAAATCACGCATGAAGGTGATGATGTTCTGGCGAATGTCGCGCTCGGTGAAGTGAAGGTGGTCCACTGGACGTCGAAAGATGGAACGAATCTTGAAGGCATCGTGACATTTCCGGCTGATTTCACGAGCGGCAAGAAATTTCGATATTTGGTCCTTCCACACGGCGGCCCGGAAGCGAACGATGAGGCCGCGTTCGACATTTTTTCGCGGCTATTCGCCGGCTTGGGCTTCGTGGTGATGCAGCCGCAGTATCGCGGTTCGACGGGGTACGGATCGGATTTTCTCGCGGCAATCTACGAGCATTTTGGCGATCGCGCGTACAACGACGTCGATAGCGCAACGGATTATGCGATTGCGCAGGGCTGGGCCGATCCGGAGCGGCTTGCGATTTTTGGATGGAGCGCGGGCGGCTTCATGACCTCGTGGACTGTTACACAGACGCATCGTTACAAGTCGGCGGTCGAGGGCGCGGGTATCACGGATTGGATGAGCTTCATCCCGACGAGCGACATCGGGCAAGTCGACTACGACCGGAGGCTGCAAGAAAAAGATCCGATGCCGTTGCTGAAGTTTTCCGCGGTGATGTATGCCGACCGTGTCACCACACCGTTGCTGATTTTGCACGGAGAAGCGGATCTGCGTGTGCCGACGTTTCAGGGGCGCGAATATTACGTGCTGCTGGCAGAGCGGGGAAAAACAGTACGCATGGGTGACCTATCCCGGTTCGCCGCATTTTCCGCGGCTTGCCGAGCAACGGCGCGATGTGTTGAAAGAAGTTGGGGACTGGCTGAACCGGTACGATCCGTAGGACGTCAGTACTTCGAGCCGATTCACGCAGCGTGTTGGTTCGAATCAGCGGGTTGCGGTCGCCAGGCGGCGCGTGACGTAGTCGGCGACGTGCGCGTCGAACAGCTCGTCGAGCTGACGAGTCAGCGGGCCCGGAGCATTCGCGATCATCTTGCCGGCAATTTCGCCGACGCCAATCAGGTTGCGATTCGTCGATGAGATGAAGACTTCGTCGGCGGCGTACAGATCTTCCGGCTTGAGCAGTTGCTCGATGACGGGAACTCCCGCTTCGGGTGCAATTTCGAACAAAATTCCGCGCGTCACGCCTTCCAGGCAGCCTGAGTTCAGCGGCGGTGTGTAGACCTTGCCGTTTTTCACGATGAAAATGTTGGCGGCGGTGCACTCGGCGACTTCCCCGCGTTCGTTGAGCAGCACCACTTCGTCGAAGCCGGCCTTTTGCGCTTCGGCAACGGCCCATACGTTGGGCAGCCAGGAAGTGCTCTTGACGCCGGCCAAAGGCGAGCCCGCGTGACGTCCGTGCTCCCGGACGTCGAGCTTGATCGGCTCGCGGTATTCGGGCAGGGAAGCGGTATAGATGATCAGGTCGGTTTCCGGCCGCGGCTCGTCGCTCTGCCAGAAGCCGACGCTGTTGTTGATCAGGTAGACCCGGGCGGCACCCGTCTCGACTTTGTTGGCTCGGATCACTTCGTGAAGATGCAGGCGGACCTTCGCTGCGGAATACGGCATCGGGAGATGGATGATCGAGGCGTCCTTCTCGAGGCGGCGCCAGTGGCGTTCGTAGGCGAACGCTTCTCCGCGCGAGATGCGCATGGTGGTGAAGATGCCCCATCCGCAGATGACTCCGGCCTGGCCGGGCGAGAGGCGGACTTTCTCGATAGGCTGCAGACTGTCGTTATGAAAAACGTTGCGATGGATCACGCGAACCGCCCTTTGCGCTCAGCACGGGGTGAGGCGCTCCTGTCGATTGTACCTGAGATTGAGGGCCTGCCAGATTAAGAGCCGATGGAGTCGAAGTGCGTCGTCGTCGAACTGAAATCGGTGCTTGACAGTGTAAGTAGGACTAATCTAGTCTTATATTGTTTTTGCAAGCCGTTTGCAACAACGCGCTCGTCCTCAGCGCATTACCCTTCGAAGGAGACGGCACTTGCCAGACCCTTGCGAGCCTCGGCTTTCCCCTCTCCGAGACGACAACGATTTCATTTTGCTGCGATGCGATGCGAACTGTTTTCACCTTGTCCTCCCGTTCTTGTCGATTCATCTGACTGGCGAAGAATTGAAGACGGCGATCAATGCGCTGCGAGGATTGTGGGCTAAAGGCGCCCGAAAAAAAGTGAAGCCTTCGCCGTCCGAGATTCCGCAAAATGTGCTGTTTCAGGCGTTTCGATGCCCGGGCGGGCATTGCCATCTGGTCTGCCACGGGACCCTGAATATTTGTTTGAAAGAGAAAGCTGCGCGGCTGCTGCAGCAGGAGATGGAATCGCAGGCTGTTGCGGAGCCGATTCTGCGACCAGCGCCCGCATATTTGGTTTGAATTCGCACTGAACTTATTCCGAAGCTGCGCATCGCATGCGGATTCCGAAGTTCCCCTGCAAAATCCTGACTTTAGGCGTGAGTTGGCTTACTATTTCGTCGGCACAAACGCGATTCCCCAGGTCGCAGCCAGACGGAAGGCTCATGAGGCGACTCCCCGAACACGACGGCGATAAGGTTTCGAATCTAACGAACGAAAATCTCACGGAGAAACCGGAAGGAAATCGGCCGTTGGCTCCCGAGCGACGCGCGTTCTTGCGTACCTCGCTAGTCGGTGCTGCCGCGATTGCTACGGCGGCGGCGAAGCCACTGGTTGCGGAAGAGTCCGCGGTGCGGAGGGCGAAAACCGTCGCTTACTCAGGGGATGTCGCGGCGTTTGAGCTCGACGAAATCACGATCAGTGATTTGCAGGAGGGAATGAAGTCGGGGAAGTACACATCGCGCTCGATCACGGAAAAATATCTGGCACGCATCGATGCGATCGACAAACAGGGACCTGCGATTAACGCGATCATCGAATTGAATCCTGATGCGCTTTCGATCGCAGATGGGATGGACAAAGAGCGCAAAGAGAAAGGGCCGCGCGGGCCGCTGCATGGAATTCCAATTTTGATCAAAGACAACATCGACACCGCGGACAAGATGATGACGACGGCGGGTTCGTTGGCGTTGCTCGGTTCGCAGGCGCCGAAGGATTCGACAGTAGCCCAAAGGCTGCGCGATGCCGGCGCCGTGATTCTGGGGAAGACGAATCTCAGCGAGTGGGCGAATATCCGTTCGAATCATTCGACCAGCGGGTGGAGCGGGCGCGGGGGACAGACGAAGAATCCGTATGCGCTGGATCGCAACCCGTGCGGGTCGAGTTCGGGCTCGGGCGCGGCGGTGTCGGCGAATCTTGCGGCGGCTGCGATCGGGACGGAGACGGATGGGTCGATCGTGTGTCCGTCATCGACGTGCGGCATTGCGGGAATCAAGCCGACGGTTGGACTGGTCAGCCGTACCGGCATCATCCCGATTTCGCACACGCAAGACACGGCGGGGCCGATGTGCCGGACGCTCCGCGACGCAGCGACCTTACTCGGAGTGCTGACCGGGATGGATAGCGATGATCCCGCGACGGCGGAGAGTCGCGAGCACTCATACACCGACTACACACAATTTTTAAAAGAAGATGGGTTGCGCGGCGCGCGCATCGGAGTTGTGCGCCGCACCTTCGGATTCAATGAAGATGTGGACAAGGTGATGGAAGCCGCGCTGGAAACGATGAGGAAGCAGGGCGCCATTTTGGTTGATCCGGCGCCAATCGAATCGGCTGGAAAATTTGGAGAGTCGGAGTTCACGGTTTTCTTGTACGAGTTGAAGGCGGATCTGAATGCTTACCTGGCGAAACTCGGGCCGAACGCGCCAGTGAAGACTCTTAAAGAGATCATCGAGTTCAACGAAAAAAACAGCGCGAAGGAAATGCCCTACTTTGGGCAGGACACGTTTCTGAAGTCAGAGGAAAAAGGGCCGCTGACGACGCAGGAATACATCGACGCCGTGGCGAAGGCGCGGGAACTGGCGCGCAAAGAGGGAATCGACGCGACCATGGACAAGAACAACCTCGACGCGCTGGTCGGCCCGACGGGCGGTCCGGCGTGGCTCACCGACCACATAAATGGGGATTCATTCGGCGGAGGCAGTTCGAGCACTGCCGCGGTGGCCGGCTATCCGAACATCACGGTGCCTGCCGGTTTTGTGCATGGGCTGCCTGTTGGGATCAGCTTTTTTGGCCGGGCCTGGAGCGAGCCGGTCTTGCTTCGCGTAGCGTATGCGTTTGAGCAGGCGACCAAGGCGCGCAAGGCGCCGGGATTTGCGCCGACGCTGAATATTTGATCTCACCAATCTAAATCGCGACCGTCTGTTCGTGATAGCCCAAACCCTCGGCCGGGCTCTCTGTGCGACTAGCGGCCACTCATCCGTCAGACTCGCTCAGCCCGGAACTATTCCACTCTGAAACAGTCTCGAAGATTTCCACAGGACCACTTCGGTACGCCTCAGATTCTTAATCTCGACATGGAATCGACGCATGCGCCCCTGCGTTCTCTCCTGGCCGCTATCTCATTGAATTTACTTAGCATCTTTGGTGGCCAAGATGGAGACGCTGATGCAGTAGTTGTCAACCCTGGTGAATTTCCGTGGGTAATTTACCTTGGGAATTCTACGGAACGACGTATGAGATTCAGCAGCAGACAAAATGAGGGTTCAGAAAGCCTTGCCGAGATGGCCCGGCAGGCCCATGCGCAGGGAACGGGAAAGGCAGATCTCGTCAGAGGAGCGGTACAGGCGCTCCTGGCGGCGTCCGAAGTTGACCGCGCGGGAGTCTGGATCGACGAAGGCGACATCGACTACCGTTCGCCCCGCGGATGGGCTGTCCTTCGGGGAACGGTATCAGACCGCAGCGGGGAGGACGCACCGTCGGATTGGTCCCGGCTTTCACTGGAAGCGTTACCGTCACTTGAGTCGCTGGCAAACGGTCGCATCATTCAGATGGACTTGGACGGCACTTCCGAACAACTCATACTAGGCGCACTGCTGGAGTTGCAGCGCGCAGTGTGGGCGCCAGTCCTTCTCGCGGGGACGACGCAAGCGCGGAATATTGTCACTCGCGCGTGTCGAAGCCATCTCGGCTGAGTTGGCGCTTGCGATTGAGCTTGAGGAAGAACGCCGGCTTGCGCGCCAACGTCAGGCGGACATGAACGCGACGGGTCGGTTGCTCTCGGAGCTTGCCTCCTGCGGACCGATCGACTCGCTTCTTACGCGCATGGCTGATGCTTGCACCGAGACGGCGCCTGGCGGCGACGGGCTCGGCACGGTATTCGCGATCTTGCGGGCGCTTCCTGAGGCCGAGCTGAAATCCGACGTGCAAACACATCAAGCGATTTGGCCGAGCGACGGTCGAACGCACGTTCTGACACACGCGCTTGTGCCGCGCGGTGCTGGAAGAGCGGAGACGCGGCGGTTGCACGCGATGGACAGCTCCTCTCTCGCAAGCATCTGGCAACGAGCAGAAACCGCGCGCGATCCAATCGTGATCACCAGCAGTTCAGGGCTTCCGTGGCCGCGCGCGGACGTCGCGCGGATTGCTGCGATTCCGCTTGTAACTTCACTCGAGCCAGTGGGGACGCTCGTCGCCGGGCTCCGACCTGTGCCTAACGCACACCGAGACGTCGAACGCCTCGAACGTCGCGGGGAACTTGCCGCCACCGCGCTGGCCTATCGTCGATGCACCTCTTGGCTCTCGCTCGAACGTAATCGGCTGCGAGCGATCCTCGAAAGCGAGCTCGCCGCCAAGATAATTGTCGATACCACCGGCCGAATCGGCGCCATGAGTCGAGGCGCGCAGGAATTGCTCGGCCAAGTTGCATCGCCGATGAATCCTGAGGAACAAGCCGACGCTTCGCGCGATCCACGATTTTCCGAACTGTTTGAAGCGCCGGATCAGTCGGAGGTTGATGCATGGATCCAGCGCGTCCAATCGTCGCCGCTGACTGGCCGCAGCTCGACGACGAAACACGCGAGGCCCATCTTCGCAACGGAGCAGCGGTCCGCCTTCGTCCGATTTCGTTTAGCGATGCGGCCGGCGACGCGCTGGCTGTGGTGGTGCTCGAGCCGCTCGCTACGGAGCAATCATCCGCGCAACCACATCGCAGCGAAAAACAGCTGCACAATGTCATCGAATGGCTTGAAGAAGGAGTCGTGCTGTTCAACGTAAATCACGAAATTCAAGCGATGAACAGCCGCTTTGCGCAGATCGCCGGCTTTGCTCCCGGCGAGGTGTCGAGCCTCACGAATCTTGGCGGTTTAATTTCGCGTATGTCTGATCAAGCTGCAGAGCCTGAGAAATTCGCAAACCGCTGGCGCGAGCTTGCGCGCGGCGGCGACAGCGGCGTGCGCGACGAAATTCAACTCCTACGCCCGGTGCCCCGCGTGCTTGAGCGCGCCAGCCGGCCGATCGTAAGCGCNGACGGCGAGCGCCTCGGCCGCGTCGAGATCTATCGCGACTTGACGGCGCAGCGCGTCTTCCAATCAAAGCTCCTTCAAACGGAAAAGCTCGCCGCGCTGGGTCAGATGGTCACCGGTGTCGCGCACGAGCTCAGCAACCCGCTCACGAGCATTCTCGGCTACGCGCAGCGTCTTTTCTTGCGCAATGATGTCGAAGGCCAGTCCGAAGAAGCGCGCCAGATTTTCCAGGAAGCCGAGCGCGCCGGTACGATTCTTCGCCAGCTTCTGATGACCGCGCGTGAATCGCGTCCCGAGCGGCGCGCCATCTCGCTGAACCAAATCGTAACTCGCACGATCGACCTGCAGAAATTCAATCTCGCCGCCGAAAAAGTCACCGTCGAACTCGATTCGTCGTTGCCCGGCCTGTTCGGCGACTCGGGGCAATTGCAGCAAGTCATCATGAATTTGATCGGCAATTCCCGCCAGGCGCTCGAACAGCGCGGCAAAGGCGGCAAGATCCACATTGCGACACGGCACGCCGCGGAACAAGTGCAGCTTGAAATCAGCGACGACGGACCCGGCATCCCCTCGGCAATTGCGGCGCGCATCTTCGATCCGTTTTTCACGACGAAGCCCGCCGGAATCGGCACCGGCCTCGGTCTCGCGATCGTACTCGGCATCGTCCGCGAGCACGGCGGCAACGTGAAGGTGACAAGCCCGCCCAGTCGCGGCGCAACGTTCGTCCTGGAATTTCCCGCCGTCGCCGCATCGCACCACGAGGCATCGTCGAAAGCGCAATTGCAATCGGCATCGCAACAAGCCTCGCAACCGACGTCCATCGCCGTTCCCGCGATCGGCTCGGACCTCCCACATCGCGACGCCGTTGCAACCTGGCGCGCGTCCGCGCAACGTCCGCTTCCGGCGGCTTCCGCGGACGCGCCGCTGGCTTCGTGGGCTGGCGCGCACGTGCTCGTCGTCGAAGACGAACCCACAGTCGCTCGCCTGATCAGCGATGTGCTCGAAGACGAAGGCCTGCGGGTCGAAGCCCTGCTCGACGGTCGCGAGGCGCTCGAACGCGCCGCCGAGGAAGACTACGATCTCGTCATCTGCGACATGAAGATGCCCGAGCTCGACGGCGAGCACTTCTACAAAACGCTCGCTGCGTCGGGAAATCCACTCAGTCGCCGCTTTCTGTTTGTCACCGGCGACGTCGTTGCCGCGCACACGCNCGATTTTTTGGACCGCAATCAGCTTCCGCACGTTGCAAAACCATTTCGCGTCGAAGAACTGACCGAAAAGGTCCGGCTCGTGCTCAGTCTAGTCAAGCCGGCGCGCCCTTCCAGCAACGCTCCGGCGATGATTCAGGCAGCGAGGAAATAGGAAATGCAAACTCAGGAACAAACTATTTTGCTGGTAAGTGATGACGCCGCTTTGTGCGCCGCGGCCCGGAAGGAACTTGAAACCCGCCAGTCGAACAGACGTGTGGCGGCCGTGAGCACCGTCGATGCAGCGAGGGACATCCTCGTGCATACCGCTCCTACAGTGATGCTGCTGGAAGAGAGCGCAGTCGGTCCCGACCCACGCGACGACGGTGGCGAATGCCACGCCTCCGGCCATCGCATGGAGGCGATTGTTTCAGTCCTCGCCGAATACGCA
>JGI12635J15846_10001275_pt1 | contig 21979 bp, 22 predicted proteins | sample BlaSpr_A8_OM2_M2_FD_15846 | JGI IMG/M metagenome (IMG submission 15846) | reverse complement strand
AGCGAACCGGGCTTGTGAACCGTGTCTGCATCGGTGAAGAGAAGCCACACTCCACGCGCCAGACCGGCTCCGGTTGCCATGGCGTAGTTCTTCCCGGTCCAGTTCGGCGGAAGTGATCCGGGGTCAACTACCTGGACTCCGGAAAAAGACTCAGCAACTCTCCCCGTTCTATCGGTTGATCCATCGTTGACGACGATGATTTCGAATGGCATGCCTGTCTGCGTAGTCAGCGATTCCAAACAAAGTCCCAGGCATGCTTCTTCATTGCGAGCCGGAACAACAATTGAAACCACTGGGCGAACCGGCGGCCTGAGAGGCAAGTCCATATGACGACTATCGTATTATAGCTTTGTGATACGCGCCTTTCGGCTGATTCCCCTCCTCTGTGTTTTTTTGCCAGGATGCTATAGCAGTTCGCGGCCGCCAATGATTGGCAATGCCGCTCCGCAGTTTGCCGTCGAAGATTCGGATCATAAGGTTACGCTCAACGACCTAAAGGGAAAAATAGTCGTGCTGAACTTCTGGGCGACTTGGTGTCCGCCATGCGTCGACGAGATGCCGTCTCTGGTTCATATGCAGCAATTAATGCGGGACAAAGGAGTGACGGTGCTGGCGGTCAGCGTGGATGCCGACGGCGGCAGTTACCACAAGTTTCTAAAAGATCACAACGTAAACCTGTTGACCGTTCGGGATCCTGATCAGAAAAGCAACAACCTCTACGGCACATTCAAGTTCCCGGAAACCTACATCATTGATCGCAACGGCGTGGTGCGCAGAAAATTCATAGGACCGGTAGACTGGAATCAAGCGGACATTCTGGATTATCTCAGCAAGCTCTCGATTAGTTGAGCCGCCTATGACAACTACGAAAACGGAATCGGGTTGGAGATATTGGATCACCGATTCAGTTTTTTTCGATTACATAGCGGAGCTTGGCATCGCCACCATCGGAGCCGGTATCCTCGCGATCTTCGTTGAGATCGCTGCCGGAGTTGTGACCGCTTCTCTAACACGAAACACAACAGGCGGCGACTTTATGGATCACGTACTGGCCCAGCCTTCAAGGTTGCTTATCCAGCAACCGTATTATGTTGGCATTGTTCTGAGCGGCTTTGTCCTCGGGGCGTTCAGTTATCGTTTTTTCCGCTCGCGCGCGGCGTACTGGGTTTGGATAATTCCAGCAGGAATTTTGGTTTGGAACATATTTACCTGGGAAGCTGCCCCTTCGCAACCCTACTGGCCAGAGGTTTGGAACAACTATTTCGGTTCAGACTGCGGAGGATCAGAATGCGTCTATGAAGTCTTCGTAACGGTTCCCTTTTACTCATCGCTTGCTTATGCGCTTGGCTCAATCACTACTACTCTCGTGCGAAGGTCGGCTGGTAGTTCTCCTCCGTAGCTCCCTCCCCTCGATTTTCCTACGCGGATACCCCAGGATGATCCTTCGTTACAATCCAATCGTGAAGAATTGGGACGCAATTATTGTCGGCGCCGGGATTATCGGGCTTTCGCTTGCCATTGAGTTACGCAAACAAAGTCTGCGTGTGCTAATTGTCGAACGCGGAGAACCTGGCCGCGAGGCATCCCACGCGGCTGCGGGAATGTTAGCGGATGAGGACTTCGAAGATTCCTCACCGTTGAAAGCTGTCGCCACCGCCAGCGCGCGCATGTATCCGGAGTTTGTCCACGAATTGCAGGATGAATCCGGAATCAATTGCGATTTGCGGGATCAAGGCACGTTGAAGCCGGCGTCTAATCCTGGTCAACGAAATGAGATTGCGGAACTGGAACCCGCGCTTGCCGACTCAGACTTTTCTTTCAACTACATAAAAGAACGCAGCGTCGATCCTCAAGCGTTGACGGCGGCGGCGCTGAAGGCTGCGAAATATCGCGAAGTAGATATCTCTAGCGGATCGGAAGTTGTCGAAGTGATGTTGTCGGCTGGACAGACAATAGGCGTTCGCACGAACAAGACGACATACCATGCTCCCATTGTGGTCAATTGTGCAGGGGCGTGGTCGGGACAATTTGGTCCGGTCCGAATTCCAACCCGGCCCGTCAAGGGCCAAATTCTGTGCTTGGTGGATGGTCCACCGCTGCGGCACGTGATCCGCTCCAACGATATTTACATTGTCCCGAGAACCGACGGGCGAATCGTCGTTGGGTCCACGGCTGAAGAGGCCGGCTTCGATAAGCGTACGGACCCGGATGTGATTCAACGCATGCGTCAAGCAGCGATCGATCTGATTCCTGCGTTGGAGAAAGCGCGGATCTTGGAGGCGTGGGCAGGATTGCGTCCCGGCACGCCCGATGGTTTGCCGATTCTCGGCGGCACACGTACTCCGGGATACCTTGTGGCGACGGGACATTTTCGCGACGGCATTTTGCTTGCCCCCATCACCGCTCAAATAATGACGCAGCTAATAATAGGAAAGACTCTCGATTACGACATTTCCGCGTTTTCTTCATCGCGATTTCGGAACTGAACTAACTAGCCGAAAGCAAGGTATATTATTGTTCCTCATTATTGAAGGGACCGGGAAGGGTCCGACTTTCAGTCGGGCCGTAAGTTCCGCAAAATCAACTATCGGTCCGACTGAAGTCGGGCCCTCCCGCTTGCACCTAAATTATTTCGAAGCCGATTTAATGAGAAAGGCAGCCCATGGCGTCTCCCGCGGTCGATTACGCTCGTGAAAATAAGCAGCGATTTCTGGCTGAACTCAAGAACCTTCTTCGCATTCCAAGCATTAGCACCCTGGCCGAGCACAAACCTGATGTGCAAAGGGCTGCCGACTTCGTTGCAACCGAACTGCGCCGGATTGGAATGCAGAACGTCGAGGTCATTCCCACCAAAGGCCATCCCCTGATTTACGCCGACTGGCTGAATGCCCCGGGAAAGCCTACTGCGCTCTGCTATGCCCATTACGACGTCCAGCCCGCCGAACCTCTTGATGAGTGGATTTCTCCTCCTTTCGAGCCAACCGAGCGCAAGAACAACATTTACGCGCGCGGCGCGGTAGACGATAAGGGCCAGCTCTGGATGGAAATTAAAGCCGTCGAGGCGCTGATGAGGGGACACAACAGCAAGCTCCCAATTAACGTCAAGTTCCTCATCGAGGGCGAGGAAGAAGTGGGCGGCGAATCCATAGCGGCTTACGTGCGCCAGGAAAAGTCCAAGCTCAAAGCGGACTTTGCGCTGGTCTGCGACACTGAACTTTTCGCTCCGAATCTTCCCACGTTGTGCGTGGGCCTGCGCGGCCTGATTTACTCCGAGATTGAGGCCGTCGGGGCCAAAACGGATTTGCATTCGGGAATGTACGGAGGGGCCGCCCCGAATCCTTTATTCGCGTTGATCGAGATAATTAGCAAATTAAAGGATGCCAAGGGGCGCGTGCTGATCCCCGGCTTTTATTCCAAAGTGAAAGCTCCCAGCAAAGCCGAACTTAAAGCATGGAAGAAACTTCCTTTCAACGAAGAGCATTACCGAAAAACCGAGGTCGGCTCCAGCGTTCTGACTGGTGAGCCCGGATTTTCAGTGCTCTACCGGACTTGGGCGCGCCCTACGTTGGAAGTTCATGGCATGCCCGGCGGATTTACCGCGCCCGGCGCGAAGACCGTCATCCCCGCCAAAGCTTCGGCCAAAGTTTCCATGCGCCTGGTTCCAAATCAAGATGCGGACGACATCCTTGGCCGCTACACCAATTATGTGAAGAAGCTCACTCCCAAGGGGATTCAGACCAAGATCAAGGTTTGGAGCAAAGGGCCCGCATGCGTGGTGGGCACGGACAATAAATATGTGAAGGCCTCAACCGAAGCGATGCGTGAAGTGTTCAAAAAGGACACAGTGTTCATCCGCTCTGGCGGTTCCATTCCCATCGTGACTGATTTCCAGGATGTGCTGAAAATCCCAAGCGTGATGATGGGATTTGGTTTGCCGGACGACAATCTGCATGCGCCGAACGAGAAGTTCCATATTCCGAACTTTCATCGTGGCATTGAATCGATTTGCCTATTCTTTGAAAACCTGGGTGAGCAGTAGAGACATTCTTTCGCTATTGTTGCGGGGGATTCGGTGGCGGTTCTGGCATCGGCTGGGTTGGGGTGTCGTTGATTTCTGGTTCCTGAGTAACAGCAGTGGACATTGACGCTTGCGGGGGCGTTGCCGGCTCCACAACGACCTGTGCCACGGTTGGCTGCGAAGTGCCGCACGGGTAGACAACTGCCTCCGCAGCGCCTCCCTGCTTGGGAGTCAGCACGACCCGTCCTATTCCATTTGGATCGCGCTCTGATCCGACCACAATGAAATTGAAATGAGAGCCGTTCAACAGTGAGGCTAGCACCTCTTTAGGAGCGCCGGGCCCCAGGTTGGTGAATACCTGCTCGGCCTCTGCGCCGGCGGGAATGGCAATCTCAGCTCCGGTCCGTCGATGCACTTCAGAAAGAACCTCCGACAAGTTCGCTTTATTGGAGCGTATGCTCAACAGCCCATTCTCGAATAAAACTTCGACTCTCGGCACCGATGGAGGAACCGTGGGGACTTGCGCGGACACTAGAGCGGCCTGGTGGGAAGCCTCATTGTTTGCGCCTGGCTCTGTTTCGGGACGCTCGATCGAAATAATCGTTTCGGGCATAGCTGCTGCAGGAGGACTAATTTTGCTGGCGCCCAGCTTCACGACCACCCTGTTTCCAAAAGGAAATAGCTGATATGGCTGCGGCGACTTCAAGTCCAACACAACCCGTGTAACGAGAGGATTAGAGGAGAAAATCCCTACGCGAGCTTGCCTCACCTCACCGTTGTTAATCGCAAGGGCGTGTAATTCTTTAGCCGGCATCGCATTGGGAAAATCTATGACTAGCCGGTCCGGCCCTGTAATAACCTGCGCTCGCGGAACAATGGGACCGCTTGCCGCAATTTCCACTTCCAAACTGCTGCCGGCAAGCAGCGAAATTCGACGGATCGTAGTGACGCCTTTAGCGGGGTTGTCCTGCGCGGGCGATGCGCCAACCCACAAACCGAGGCACAGCAGAAAATAGGCTGATATCTTCAGGACACTTCTCACTTCCTGAGATTAAAGCAGGGTTCACGAATTTACTGAGGAACTTTGGTTGTTGTACCACAGTCGGAAGTGCGTGGATACTGTGATTCCCTGCGGTCCCGACACTAGGCTTGTTCCTTTGAGAGGACTCTCCAGGCTACTATTGCCGCCAATATTTCAGCGCAAATCAGTTCGGCGCTGCCTGGTTCCGGAACGGGAACGGATGGAGGACCAGGGCCCGAGCCCGGCGCTGAGCCACAGGTTCCATTACCAGTTTTTCCACAGGTTTTTACGGGCACGAGTGGAGAGCCAATTGGTAGATACCCATTTCCAAAGGGTGATAGCGCCCCGGCACCAGTGGACCCCGGAGGCAATGCTGCCGGACCCCATCCAGTTGAGTTAGGCCTGCTCTCCAATGCCGAGTGAAAATCCTTCGGGAAAGGTATTTCTGTGGAACTTCCGCCGATCGGTTGGTCGAACATTGCAGCCGAGGGCTCTCGCGAAAAACCATACTTCTGCGGCAGCGACGCCACTCTGTTGCCGCAACGTGCCCGCGCTGTGATGGTTCCATCGGTGATCAGCTGTTCGCCCTTATGCAGGCTGACCTTCTTCTTCGTCCAATAGATTTTGTCGCCTATGCGATAAGAAAGATAAACCAGACGAGATTGATCAACCGTTACAACTCGCGCTTTGCGGAAGTCGAAACGCGAGTAATGTTCGCGGACAGCAGGGTCATGTTCACTGACAGCTTTTAGCTCTGCCGGGCTACGAACTCCACCGGGAATGACAGAATACGGATAAGTGAGGCGCCCCGGTGTTGGTGGTGTCTCCAAATCCGGAGCGACCACGTCTGGATTTGAATCCTGATTCTCTTCAATCCATTCCGAGCTGAGTTGGCGAGTGGGACCATCAGTTGGCACAAGCCAATAGTGCACGAGCCATATCGAGGTCAAGGACAGCACAAGAAGGGTCGAAAAAGCGGCGAGTCGGTGGAACTTCGAGCGCCGCAAAATCTTGCGCCTACCAAAGTGGCTCAACAGAAACTCCTACCAGCACGCTAGGGGAGGGCTTCGAAAGACGGTCTGCTAATGGTTAAGTGCAATTCCATCTCCATACGGATGCGGTTAAAACCTATTAGAAACACGGCCGAGTATCAGAGATCAGAAAGTGATCTCCATGCTAGAGGAAATTACTTGCACCACAGGAAGAATTTTTGGGATGTATCGAAAGAATAAATCCCCGGGCAAGCCAGGGGATTTTTTCTCGTGCCAGATGGCGTCTAACGAATCAAGCTAGTTACTGCGCGGCAGGCTTGTGATGCACCGGAGGCTTCTTCTTTCCCGGCGGCGGAGCCTTGGTCAGCAAGGCGCCTTTCTCCATCGTCATCACGAACGGATTTGGCACATACGATGCCGGTGTTCCTTCGAAGTCAAACGTCGCGCCTTCGGCCGGCATCAGTCTTGGTGGGATCGGGCCAGTCATAGTGAGGGTGATGTCGGCGCGCTTGGCCTCGTTGTCGTCTTCAGTGCCCGCGATGTCAAGCTCGGTGGGGGAAGCCTTTATGACCCAGCCTTCCATTTGCAGAGGAAGACCCTTTATGACGTTCCACACTTTGTCGGCGTCTTCCTGGGCACCAGAGGAAAGCACTAATTGCCATTCGGCGAAGCTCATTTTCTTGATCTGATCTGGGGTTTTGTCCTTTACCAGATCGTGCGCCTGCTGAGCTGGTGTGGGAGGCACGTACTGAGCGATGGTGAATCCGGCGGGTGGTAGCGGAGTCGTTTTAGTAGTCGCCATCAAGTCGGACCATCCTTGATCAGTTCCGTGATACTTCGTGTAAACACTTTTTCCGTAGGCTTCGATTTTAGGAGCATCGGGGGTGCCTGCGGCAAGGTTCGCGGTACGCGCAATAAAGAAGAGTCCGTTCAGGTTGTCCGGGGGTGTAGCGGTCAAATATGCCAGAGCTAATGGATAAACGTCCTGCAGATTAGCTGGGTTGGCTTCAACGGAAGCGCGTAGATATTTTTGCGCTGCGGCAAAATCCTTCGTTTGAAGCGCAGCGAATCCAGCAACACTATTCAGAAGTTGGCTCAGCTGGGCTTTTTGTTTAGCGAAATCGGCGTCGGCCACGCCGTCTGGCTTGGTCATATTTGGAAGCGCCTGTAGCCCTTGCTCGGCGTACTTTCGCGCATCGGCCCAATTGTTGGCTGCCTTGCTGCTGTAGGCGAGCAACGCTAAGGCACGCACATTGTTCGGATTTGCCTGCAAGAGCCGCTGGGCTGCCTCCATCATTTTGGCCTGATTGCCAGCCTGTTGATACAGTCCCATCAAGGTTTCAAGAACATCGTTTTTCATCACGCTGTTGGGATACTGCACCAGAAAGGCTTCAAAGCCGCTTATCTTCGCGGCGGGATCCGGTTGCTGCGCAGCGCCCATGTAAGCGTTGTATTCCGCTGGATCCTTAATCACCGGCGCGGAGGAAGTTGATGCCGCCGGGGCTTGCCCCTGTGGTGTAGTCTGCCCACCCGCTGCACACGCCGCAACTGCAAGCACAATCACCACTAGACTCGTCTTCATTTCGAAAGGCTCCTTGAGTGTTTGGGAAATCGAACTTGAAATTCGAATTTCTGAAAAGCGACTTCAGCCCGAGCATCTAACCGGTGACCTAGCCGGAAGTATAAAAGCGGTGTGCTCCATCAGGGGCTCCGGAAAACCTTGCGCGTCTTGTGCTATCGTCGAGAACACACTAGTGAATTTTCCGGTGTGCGGATTATAAGTATGTGCGCCGCCCAAGGCAAGCATCTTCCCGCTTCTCCTCGCTCATCTCTTAAGATGCAACCCTCGCCTCGCAGGTAGTTTTGCCTTGCACCGGCTGTTTCGAGAGATCAAAGTGCCTCCTCTTAGGAACCGCGGGAAAACTATGACCGATGCTGTACTGGCCCGGCAACTGGCAGTTATTACAGACTGCGAGGGTTGCTGGCAAATCGCAATCGCGCAATGTTGGTACAATTTTTGCGGCAGAAGGCGGGAGGTGGTAACGTGACACCATTACGGAGCCGAACAGAAAAGCTGAAATCGCATCGACGTATACTCCTGCAGACCGCAGTGCTGCTTGGGACCTTACTGGCCGGGTCATACGCAGTGGCGCAAAAAGTCACTGTACAATTCGATCCATCCGCCGCCTTTAGCGACTACAGAACTTTTAAAATTCTGAACGGAACGTTGAACAGCCGGAATCCTGCCTTGAATAGCGAACTGGTGAAGAAACAGATTGAAGCTGATATCAGACGCGATCTCACGGCCCGAGGGCTGACCGAAGTGCAAACGCAGCCCGATCTCAACGTGGTCTATCACTTTGGAGCGGCGCGTAAGACCGAACTTGAATCATTTCCCGCCGGATGGAGGGGCTGGGGCACGCAGTGGGTAAGGGTGCCTTATGCGGAGGGAACTCTCGTTATCGATCTGCGCTACACCGGCACCCACTCATTAGTATGGCGGGGCATCGCATCCGAGGAAAAGAGTGATCCTGCAAAGCTTGCAGGCAAGCTGGATGATATGGTGAAGAAGGCACTGCAGAAATATCCGCCGAAGGAGAAATAATTGGCCGTTGATGGGCTGTTTTTCGACGCCAACGACTGACGGAAGCCAAACAGCGGGACAAAATTTGCACGAACCGCCGACACAAAAAAAGGCCGCCAAGCAAGGCGGCCTCCTAAGTTCAAGAATTCCCTAACAATCTACCTAGAAACTTTCGAAAACGCTATGCCTGATTACTGACAAACGGGTCCGGCATCGGTCAGGAAAGTTCCGTTGTTCGAATACCAACCATTGAGCCCGATCGATGGTGCTCCATAGAACCATGAGAAGAACGCCAACTCCTGCAGATGATAGGTGTAGCCATTCTTCATGATGATCCTGGAAGATTCTTTCCCCGTAAGCGGATCGCCCACCTCATAGTTATTCTGGCACCCACCCACCTGCCCGACATGACCCCAATTAGGGGTTGGGTTAATAACATACGGGTCGTTAACCCACTCCCCCACTTCGTGCGACGCAATGCCCGTGTCAAGCGAACTAACTCCGAAGACCCCACTGGTATCGAAATCGAAGGGAGAATAGGTCTGGAAGGTCAGCGGGCCCGCCGGGTTGATGCTGTGGTATCCACCCGCGCAGCAGTTATTGAGGTTAGTTGGATCGCCGAACGACATACCCGAGTTGTAGAGCATAAACATTGGGAATGTCTTCGGGTTCACGCCCTTTCGGGCGAGCTGCGTGAAGGCATTGGTCACGATAAGATCGAGAAGATTAATGTCGACAATGCCAAACGGAGCGCACTTGTTTCTAAGCACCCCTGGGACGATCGCAAGTCCAGAACCGTTCGGAACGTCAATCACGATCGGATCGAGAACAACTGGTTTCAGCCTGACGTGATATCTCTTTTGATCAATTGCGCTCCAGAGATTTGCTCGCTGAAACGCATCCACATATTGTGTGGTACCTACATCAGTTCCTCCGAAATTGAAATCGGCATTCGACAATACGGGTGACTCGTTCATAAGCGTAACCGGAAGATTGTTGGGAGCGGTAAGGCAAGCATCCACTACTGTAGGGTCAAAAGTGGTGTCGCCCGGTGCCGTTGTGATCACGCCCGTTTTTCGATCCACGGCGGTTCCAATTGTGTGGGTCTTCAAAATAATGGGCACGAGCTGAGCGGGTATGGAAACGCTTGGATGGGCAGTATCGGATGGATTTTGTCCAACGATTACTCCATCGTACAGATTGCCATCTCGGGATGATATAACCTGATAGTTCCAAACGGGGAGCGTAACGCCACTTGCAACCGCCGCCGCAGAAGTAATCGCGGCAGTCACCATCTCCTTCGTTACCTGCACCTTCTTAACGGGGTAGTAGTTTTTAAGTTTTACTGTTGGAGGTTGCGTGTGAGCTTGGGCAGCGGCAAAGGTGCCGAGCGCACATACACCAATTAAAGCGGCAGCGAACATCTGGAACAACCCTCGTCGCATTTGAACACCTCTATGTTGGTTAAAATTTTCGGTTTGGATTTCGAGCTTCGCGGGATAAAACTCGTTACACCACCACATTGCAAGAGCCTTGCATCTGGATTTGTCCGCGAACCACTACCATTTCTCGTGAAACGGGCACGAACAAGTTTTGCTAAAACATCAACGCTCTGCTTTCGGCTTGCAGCGTGCCTTTTGGCGGACTCGGGACGGCACGAAGTTTGGCACTAATCCATAGCGGGTGTCAAGGGAAACGGCTACCAGGTAGCGTTCTTCTTTCAGTGCGGCGGCGCAAAATAGTGCAGCCCTAGTTATCGAACCGTCATTTCTTTTTTCTGCGAATGTGATTTATCCCCAATAGGGGGCGCGTCTCGGACTATATTTCCGGCTGCGTTTTTTTCTTCTAAAGTAATGCGCCTATAGTGGGGTCGGCCAGCCTGCCAAATGATCGTGTCAGTCTTGGCTACATCGAGCTGCCACAATGGCGACCTCTTTTTGGAGAGAAACAATTCAAGTGGTGATCCCCCGATACAACTGTTCGGCGAACATTTTCCCATCCCAATACTCGATGTGCGCTTTTAGCGGCGTCGTGGCCTCTGGATCAATGTAGTTTTGAACCCCTTTCGGATTCGCCCGCGCATGTACGTAATGTTCCGGATGCTTCGCATTTAGCACATTCGGAGGATCGTAGAAATCCAAATGGCCGCTGATGATGTCCGCATGCGACCAAAGATTTACCCACTCCTGCGGGCGATTGACATAACTCGAAATCATTGGCTGGACTGCGGCGGCTCCCACTTCGCGTACTTGTGAACGCATATCCTTCTGGGTGCGAAAAACAAATGCCGTTTTGTCCAGCGGAGAACCAAAGGTTAGAAACATTCGGGTGCGAGCGGCAACCTGTAATGGTTTTGCAGAAAACTGGTCATCCATTAGCAGGCCGTTGAGGACGTCGTATCCGATCACCGACCCTAGAGAATGCCCAACGACCACAATTTTTTTATAGAGGAAATCGGTGTCATCCGCGGTTCTGGCGCGATAGATGGCTTCAGCAACTCTCATGGCCGTTTGCCAGATTTGCCAACGTACCTCCCAAAACTTGCTGACGGTGTGCGCCGCGATGTATGCGGCGACGTCGCCAACATATTGGACAAGAACATTGCGCACGCTGGACGCCGCCAATATCTCGATGAGCCACAAAACCAATACCGGGAATTTATAGTTCGAGACGAAGTTTTTCCACCGGCCGTCAGGAACGACCCGAAGAAAAAGATCGCACTTCGCCACGTGCCCCACCATGAAGATTGCCGATATGACAATCAAGCACGCGCCCGTATAAATAAATAGCCATGGAATCAGCTTAGGCTTTGCGCGCCCGAAGACAAAGATGCCAATCACAATCAAGAGCACGGCCGCATCAGCCAGGACGAAGTCCCATGTGAGCAAGGGCAGCATGTCGCTATTCGGAAAGGCCTGGCTGCTGCCGATTGCGCGGGAGGCCGCTGCGGCCGTTGCTACCCCATTGATGAAGATCAACGCAGCCAAAAGCGCCATAATTCCTAAGAACGCGAACGTGAGTTTCTCCGTTGCGAGCAGAAATTGTTGTTCAGCGCCAAACATCCAGCGGCGATAAGTTCTGGCCGTGGTGTTCTTGATGCCATTCCATCCCGCGTCGAAGAGAAATTTCACCACGTCCGCGGCCGAAACCTTGCCCTCGGGAATTGGCGCCCAATAAGCTTCGTAGATGTGCACGTCATATTCCTGTCCGGTGCTTTGCCTGATCTGCATCTCGGCACGGACCAGCTCCGGTTCAACATCGTCTCTACCCTGGGTCCCCAGACGAACAGAACGAATTACCGATTGGCTGACGGTTCCCCCGCCCGTCTCAACTCCGCGCGCAGCAGCCTGCGCGACTCCATCGATCGTTTCGTAGGGCACCTGTTGCCCCATGCCATGTGCAACAAGGATCGCCACCCGGTTTACCGGCGGCGAGTCCGGTGGTCTGGCCGCGAAAGTCTTTGGCAATTCGGTAAATACTGCGGGAGGGCCCAATTCGAGATTCATCGTAGCCATAAGATAGCTCCAGAGATGAAATTCGGACCGGGAAGAGAAATTTATGGCAGTTGGCTAGCGTTGTCAATGTCAATGGTGATACAGGAGCTGCAAGAATTAGCAGCTGAATGCTATAGACTCTCACTGCGCTGCGAACTCCACGCGAGGTTCCCAACTAATTTGGACGCGAATTCAGATCTGACTTCCCCGCCTCGAAGACGATGGAGAATTGCATTTTTGCTCGCCTTCGGCGTGGTCGTAGCTTTTTTTGATCGTGTGAATCTTTCGGTTTCCCAGGCTTCCCTGCACGCCTCGTTTGGAATATCCGTAGTCGCGTTCGGTTATCTATCAAGCGCCTACAGCTGGACCTACGCCATTATGCAGATACCGGCGGGCATGCTGCTCGACCGTTTCGGAGTTCGCCGGGTTATCCGAATCAGCACGCTATTGTGGAGCGCGGCATCTTTCGGTGCGGCCGTCTCGACTGGAGTCGGCGGTTTTGTGGCAGCGAGGTTTCTGCTGGGCATCGGAGAGTCGCCCACTTTTCCCGGCAACGCGAAGGCCATCGGCTATTGGTTTCCCACACGCGAGCGAAGTCTGGCAACCGCAATCACCGATGCGGCGGCAAAGCTTTCCACAGCTATAGGAGTTCCCTTCCTTGGAGTTCTCCTGTTGCATTTTGGTTGGCGATGGAGCTTCGCCGCTACCGGCTTCATTAGTCTTTTCTATTTTGTCTTATTCGTTTTGGTCTATCGAAATCCTAGCGAGGATAAGCGGCTTTCGAACGCCGAGCGCCAGTTCATCGCCCAAGGCGGGGCTCAGCCGGAAGCTGCGGCGATGGTTAGCCGGCGAGCCTCATTGGGGTATTTGTTACAGCAGCCGAAGGTCTACGGACTGGCCTTGGGATGGGGCGCTTACAATTACACTTTCTTTTTGCTGTTGACGTGGCTTCCGAGCTATCTGTTAATTTCCCTTCATCTCGATCTACTGCACTCTGTTTCTTACACAAGCATTCCCTGGTTGTTTGCAACATTCACGGACCTTGCAGCCGGGGGGTGGCTGGTGGATGCTTTGATTGGGCGTGGTTGGAACCCGAACAAGGTGCGCCAAACCGTTCTAATCGGAGGAATGGGGTTGGGGCTTGGAATTCTAGGCGCGGCCCGTCCGCACAGTCCCGCCAGCGCCTTATTCTGGATCAGCGTTTCTCTGGGTGGCCTCGCGGCCGCGGCGCCTGTGGCCTGGACAGTTCCATCGTTGATTGCGCCCCGGGAATGCGTGGGAACAATCGGAGGGATGGTAAATTTCAGCGGCCAGCTTGGTGGGATTATCGCGCCGATTGTAACCGGTTACATTGTCGCTGCCACCCATTCTTTTTCGTCCGCGTTCGTGACCGCGACCATTATCCTGATGGCCGGTATTGCAGGCTATGTAATTCTACTGGGACGCATGGAGCCCATCCCAGACCCGTTATGACGGCGGGCTGTTGGCTTGCGAGTTTTGCGTAGGGGAGAAACTCACCAGACAAACACATGGAGGTTCAGAATGACGCGACACGTTCGAATCGAAGGAAAAATTGTTGACTCGTTCTATTTGTTATTGATCTTTCTGGCGATCGCGTCAGGAATATGCGCTGCTCAGCCTGCGGCGGGCAAAGAAGATCTTGTTTACGTGGGCACCTACACCGACCACGGAAGCAAGGGAATCTATTCTTACCGCTTCGATTCAAAGACCGGCCATCTGACTGAAATCGGACTCGTCGCGGAGACCGAGAACCCGACGTTTCTGGCATTGGACGTTCACCAGCGATTTCTTTATGCGGCCAACGAAATTCCGAAGTATAACGGGCAGGCGACCGGCGCAGTCAGCGCATTTGCCATCGACTCCGGAACAGGCAAGCTGTCCTTGCTCAACCAGCTATCTTCTCGCAGCCCCGGTCCCGCGTACATCAGCGTTGATCGAACCGGGAAGTATGTCTTAACAGCGAACTATCCCCTCGGCAGCGTGACGGTGTTTCCAATCCTCGATAATGGAGGTTTAGGCGATCCGTCAGCGTTTGTCCAACACAAAGGATCTAGCGTGAATGCTGATCGCCAGGCCGGACCCCATGCCCATGCGATTGAGTTATCACCCGACAATCGATTCGCCCTGGTTGCGGACTTGGGCATCGATCAGGTGCTCGTTTATCCCTTTGACCAATCCACGGGACGGTTGGGAGAACCGCATACTACGAAGATCGATCCCGGTTCTGGCCCTCGCCATCTCCGCTTTTCTCCGAACGGAAAATTTGTATACCTGATCAATGAAATGCTGTCTAACGTCACAGTTTTTTCCTATGACGCGGCAAACGGCGACCTGTCCAAAGTGCAGACAATATCAACGCTGCCCAAAGATTTTGCCGGTAAGAGTAGTGCGGCTGAGGTTCAGATTCACCCGTCGGGGAAGTTCCTTTATGCCTCGAATCGCGGACACGACAGCATTGCAGTTTTCGCTATCGACGACTCAAAAGGCACCCTCACGCCCATTGAAAATGTACCGACTCAGGGGAAAACGCCGCGCAATTTTGCCCTCGATCCCTCTGGATCATGGCTGCTTGACGCCAATCAGGATTCCAACAACATTGTAGTTTTTCGGATCGATCAAAAAACGGGGCGGCTCAAGCCTGCCGGGGAAACTGTGCAACTCGCCTCCCCGGTATGCATAACCTTCGATGAAGCCATTGTGGCCCGGAAACACAAGTGACATGACTGGCCGGTGCTAGAGAAGTCCGGAGTGATCGCGCTATTTCAGTTTTACGAAGAGCAAAACGAAGATCGCCCAAACGCCAACTGTTAGTGGAAATTGCACAAGTTGCGCGGTCTGCACCGCCGTTCCCTTTGGCAGCGCGAATGTAAGCACAAGCATGGCCAGCGCTGTGAGAATCCCCAGGACTAATTTAGTTATCCAGTTCATAACGGTTTTCCCTCGCTTTCGCGGTCGCCCGCCCTCTTGGGTTGCGGATTACGTCCAGCGCAAGAGTATACCCTGCACAGGATTTGGTGCACGGAGAATCTCAGTGGCCTACCTCGAAGGTAACTACCCCAAGAGCTCATTTTCCGGCTGGTGAAAGACTAGCCTCCCTCGCCGCGTAACTTTTGTATACTTCGCGAATCGCATGTTTGTTAGGTATCGGATTGCCGCCTTGGGTTCCCGGCAGGAGTGTCCATGAACCGAATCGATAGCCGGAAGTTTAAAAGCATGAACCGGCGAGAGCTATTCAAGCTTGTTCCGGTTGTGGCATTGGGTGCATTCGCCATCCCGAAAATCCAAAAACCGCTTCTCAAAGCCGGCCTTAGCTTCAGCGATTGGGCTTCGGCCAAGCTTTTTCGCAAAGGTCATTTGGCACCCACATTTAGTGACTCCGAACTCACTCCGTTTGACAAGTTTCCGCTGAATACTTACGACGTGGATGATCCCGGCGTTGATTTTGATAAGTGGACGCTTACCGTCGCCGGAGATGTGCAGAAGCCGGGAGACTACACGCTGGCCCAAATTCAGTCCCTTCCCAAAATCACGCAGAACGCCCGCCATGTTTGCGTGGAAGGCTGGGATGTAATCGGCCGCTACGGCGGAGTGCGTCTTTCCGACTTCCTGAACAAGATCGGCGCGGATACGACTGCGCGTTTCGTGACCGTAGAATGCGCCGACGACTACTACGAGTCGCTGGATATGCCCACGGCACTGCATCCGCAGACTCTGCTCTGTTACGAAATGTACGACCGACCGCTGACTCGCGAACATGGCGCTCCTCTGCGCCTCAACATTCCAACGAAAATCGGCTACAAACAGGCCAAGTACCTTACGGATTTGAAAGTGACCCGCGTTCTGGATCGCCTCGGGTACTGGGAAGACCAGGGGTATTCGGAATTCTACGGCTTGTAAGCGAAGGAAATGATATATGTCGACTCAGGCGATTGCCATTGAAAATGCGAAGACCGGTGAAGTCACCGAGGCGGTCTATGAACATCCGCTTATAGTTCGACTCTGTCATTGGATCAATGCGGTTGCGCTATTCGTGATGGTGGGCAGCGGCCTGCAAATCTTTCGCGCCTTTCCAAGCTTTGGAGCCAAGATTCCGCAAAAAGATTTAATTCATTGGCCCAAGGCCTTTGCCCTCGGAGGTTGGCTCGGAGGCGCGCTGCAATGGCACCTTACTTTCATGTGGATCTATATGGCAAGCGGATTGGTGTACATAGGCTATGAGATTTTCAGCGGCAACTACAAACAGGTTCTGTTCACGCCACGGGACATTCCGGGCGTGTGGCCGATGCTACGCCACTATTTTTTCTTCGGCCCCAAGCCTCCGGAGAAAGAGGCTTACAACCCGTTACAAAAACAGGCCTACACTTCAGCAATTGGATTGGGAGTGTTATCAGTGCTGACCGGCATTGCCATCTGGAAGCCGGTTCAGTTCTCCTGGCTGGCATGGATGATGGGAGGGTTCCACATCGCGCGGCTGTTGCATTTTCTGGTGATGTGGGCAATTTTGGCTTTTGTGTTCGGTCACCTGGTTATGGTGATTCTGCACGGATGGAATAACTTTTTCTCGATGTTGACGGGATGGAAAAAAGATCCGGAATACTTAACGAAGTAGTGGTCGCTCGCGACTGTGGTGATTTCAAAGTTGCGCTGAGGGGTAATGCCGGGAGAGGCGAGTCTGCTGGAGAATCCAGATCAACTCAAAGAAGCAAAGCTGATCGGACGCATCCGGGACGGCGAGAACGAGCTTTTTTATGAGTTGATCCGGCCCTACGAGCGGCGCGTGTACGCTGCGGCTTTCGCTATTCTCCGCAACGAGGCCGATGCAGACGATGTAGCGCAGGAGGCCGTGCTGAAAGCCTTGAAGCACATCCGGCAGTTTCGGGGCGAAGCGAAATTCAGCACCTGGCTCATCCAGATAACCGTCAATGAGGCCCGTATGCGAAGGAGAAAGGACCACTCCAATTTAATGGAGCCCATCGTCGACCGGCAGGAAGAGGACGGCTCCTATACGCCTCGCGACTTTGCCGACTGGCGGGAAATTCCTTCTGAGAGTCTGGAGAGAAAAGAGGTTCGGCAGATGCTAGCCGAGGCCCTTACGCAGTTGGGACAGATATATCGCGAAGTATTTGTCCTGCGCGACATGCAGCATTTGAGCATTGAGGACACGGCGAACGCCCTCGGAATTTCCACCGCGTCGGTCAAGACGCGGCTATTGCGGGCAAGGCTCATGTTGCGCGATTTGCTGGCGCCTGGTCTCGGCGGCGCGTGGACCGGTCGAGCGTCTTTTGCGAAGGGGAGCAAGCCATGGTAGTCAGCTGCGAAGAGGTCTGGGCCGAAATTTCGAATTATCTTGACGGCGAAATTGAGCCTTCGTTCCAAGCCGCAATGGAAGATCATTTACGCGGATGTAAACACTGCTCGGCGGTGCTGGACGGCACGCGCAACGTAATTCAGTTATATGGCGACGAACGGATGCTGGAGGTGCCGCTCGGATTCAGCCGCCGCCTCCAAAGAAGACTCGGTGACAACACGCAGGGCACAAGAAGAACCTTCTTTGGCTGGATGGTCGCTGCGGCGGCAGCTGCCCTCGTCGTAGGCGGCTTCGAGGTTGGAAGATCGGCGGGGATGAACTCTGAGCTGCGCTCAGAGCACGGCCAGACAGCTAGCGGAGTTCCCCCCGAGCTGACCGTAATTGTTTCGGAGACCGGCAAAGTATTTCACGTCGCCGGGTGTACCTTTATTCACGATAAGAACAGACTACGGACAATTCCGGCGAGCGAGGCGATGCGGGAAGGATACGTCCCATGCGTCCGCTGTTTGGGGCAGTACTTGGGTTGATTTTGGATTCGCAAAATACTCGGTTATCCTTCGACCATGGACCCCATCATCAAAGGCGCAATTCCAGTTCTTCCTGCCGCTGACACCACCGAGTCCCTCCGTTGGTGGACGGAGATGTGCGGCTTCAAGGAAACCTTTCGAGACGCCACGCCACCGAATTATGCCGGAATCAATCGCGGAAACGCATACCTTCACATCGCGGGTATGACCGATAAAGCACTGGCGCGCACGATCGGTGACCAGACCATGGTACGGATCGCTGTAGAGGGCATTGAAATCCTGTACACCGAATATCAAAAGCGCGGGGGCAAAGTGCACCCTAACGGCTCACTACAAACAAAGCCTTGGGGCACAAAAGAGTTCGGCGCGATTGACCCCAATGGCGTGTGTGTTACCTTCCAGGAGTGAGGCACAGCGCTCGACAATAGCCGGCTGATTAGCGCTGTCCGCGACGGCGATTCAAACGTTGCCATTCCGCTGTGCTGGCTCCCACAAAATGCCGCTGTCGCTAGTTCTGCTTCATCGTGTCATCGTGCTTCATGTTGTCGTCACTTTTCATATTGTCATTCTTCATACTGTCTTGAGCCTTCATGTTGTCGTTCGTTTTCGTGGCGCTCTTTTTCGTCTTCTTGTTGGTCTTCGTTGATTTCTTATCCATGCCCATGTCGTCGTTTTTTATCTGATCCTGTTTCATGTCATCGTGCTTCATGCTGTCGTCCTTCTTCATGTTGTCGTCGGACTGGGCAAAAGCAGCCAAAGATACGGCCAGAAAACACATCACCATCAATCTGCTAATAATTTTCTTCATAGAATTCTCCCGGTTTAAAAATAAGGCCGAGTACATCAGCCGTGGTCATGGGATGTGGGGAGCGAGATAAAGTTACACGGGTATATGGGCGAGCTTCGGGGGCCAGAGAACTGGTTCGCCGGGAGAATATGGGATGACAGATCGCTTAACGAGAAACTGCTTGAGCCCTTGCAGTGACAGGACGCGTGCGCCGAAGCTCCTGGAATTGAAGCACGATGTCCGCCGCGAGGATCGAGAAAGCGAGACAGCTCCACACTACAGTCTCGACAGCCGGAGTACCCAGATTCTCCCAGCCTGTTACGCCCAGTATCACTCGCACTTCAAGAAACACCAAAGCGACAGCGAAGCTGCGGGTCATCCATTGGCGGTGTTGCTGGACTTTGCCTTTGAGAATGAACGCAAAAGCGATGGCGGTGGTGAGTATCAGCAAGGCCGCATCGACCACAGTAGCGATGCTGAACGAGCGCGGTTCTCCCATTCGTTCCTCGAAGTACTGTATGTAAGCCCCGAGTGGGGCAACGATAAGCACGGCTCCGACGTAGATTCGACCCGCGATCCGATGCAACTTGGCGAAACGCTGGCGAAGTCGATCTGAGAACTGCATTGGACCCAGCAGCAGCGCGCATGCCCCGGCCACTCCATGTGGCAAGAGCCACCATTTAAATGGTTGGTAGTGCTGCCAAACCGGGTCACTCCGATGAATCAGGAAACTCTCGTTGTGACGGAGAACGTACGCGAGCATCAGGCCAACGAAGGCAAACAGGAAATATTTTGGGCGCAACAGAGAGCTGCGCTGAAGTGGGGCCGCTACAGTTGACATAGATCTCCGCGAGACTGTTTCAAGCTTGCGTGAGGACTATACAACAGTAACGCGGCAATTATCGCGGCAATGTTTCCGCGCCACCTTGATTTTGTCTGCGGAGGACCACCCGAGTCAATCGATAAACGGGATAACTCACCGCGAGGGAAAGCAATGCATATGCACTGTTGCGTGTATCTTCTTTTACGGCCGCGGCGAGAAAGGCCACCGAGCCCAGCCACGCGACGCCTGTTGTCCACGGGTATCCCCACGCCCGAAAAGGACGCGGAGCCTCGGGCTCGCGCCAGCGCAGGACAAACATCGCCGTATACGCCATGGCGTAATCGGCGACGAAGTAAAAAGCGCTGACCGCCAGCACAATTTCAAACTTGCCGCTCAATATGAAGACTACAGCCACGAGGGTGCCGAGTACCAGCCCAACAGTGGGTGTTCCGCCGCGGTTTACGTGGGAGGCATGTCGCGAAAGCAGGCCGTCTTTGCTCATGGCAAACGGAATGCGGCTAGCCATGAGGTGATAGGCATTGATGGCGCTGACCAAGGAGACAATCATCAGGATTTGCAAAACGGTCTGCCCGCGACTTCCGAAGATAACGGAGGCCACAGTGCCGAGCGCCATCGTCTGCCCCGCAATCTGCGGGATGGTGAGCACGTGCAGCAAAGCCATATTCACCAACAAATAAATGGTCATTAGTGCGAGAACTCCGTAGATCATCGACCGCGGAATATCGTGTGCGGGATTACGCACTTCTTCCCCGAAATAAATGACGCCGTACCAGCCGTCATAGGTGTAGATAACCGCCTGCAGCGCAAGAAGCACGGCCAACCACGGAGAGAGCCCGACCGCCAGCGGGGTCACTGCGGGAGCACCCGGCGTTACATGAGTGAAGGCAAAGGCCGCCACCACCAAGGCCAGAAAGGCCACAGTCTTCAGCAGGCTCGTGATGTTCTGCGTCAGACTGCCAATGCGAATGCCGTGCCACTGTAAGAATGCCACCGCGACTGTGACAGTGACTGCGGAAAAAACAATGTGTCCGGCGAGAGCCGGGATCAGGTTTCCCGCATATTCGCCGATCACGATAGCCACAGCTGCGATCGAGCCGCACTGCGCCAGGAAGTCGGTCCAGCCCACGGTGAACCCCGCGAATTCCCCCAGTGCCCGGCGCGCGAACACATAGTAGCCGCCGGATCGCGGTGACATTACGCTCAGTTCGGAGAGCGAAAATGCTCCCAGCAATGCGTACAAGCCTCCAACCACCCAGACCCCTAAAAACAACACACGAGTATGCAGGTAACTGCCGACGTCGCCGGGAGTTCGCAGAATGCCCGCGCCGATGGTATTGCCGATGGTCACAGCCAGGCCAAAACCCACGCCCAGTATCCGTAACAGGCTGCCGCGGGATTTTCCGGCGGCCGCACTCGAGCTTGAGGGAAGAGTTGTGGCCGAGGCGTCGGGTGTGCTCACTGGTTCGGAACCTTTGCCGCAGATTTCGTTTGGCTGAATACTATACGAGCGCAGCGGTTTTTCGCGGGGGATTGTAGAACGGAAGCTTCACTACTCTGGCAGGCACGGTTCGCCGAGTGGCCTCGATCGTTATTTCCATCTCCAGCGTGTTCCATTCCTTGGCATGCTCCGAAGTTACGCTGGCCAAGGCGATCATCTTCTTTAGAAGCGGCGACCATGTTGTGGACGTCGCTTTGCCCACTTGATGCTTGCCCGAATATAAGGGCACATGCACACGGGATGCCGTGCTGGGCGCCTGCGGGGCCAGCCCCATATCGTCATGCAATTTTTCAACAGAAGGCCAGTCCACCTCCAGGCCCACTAGACGGCGCATTGTAGATTGGGGTTGCCGTTGTTCCTTCAGGAGAGCCGAGCGTCCCGTGAAATTTTCCTTGCCAAAGTGCACCATGCGCGCCATCCCCAGTTCGAAAGGAGAATATTTTTGCGACGGGATCAGAGCTTTTTTGCTGGAAGTGTAATCCACTTCGATCAGCAGCAGTCCAGCTTCAATGCGTGCTACATCAAGCGCCAGCATTCCGGCGGCGTGGATGTCGAAGCGTTGGCCCTTTTCAATGAGTGCGTCCCAGACTTTCACCGCATCGCCCCAAGGCATCCAGATTTCGTAGCCAAGATCGCCGGTGTATCCGGTTCGCGAGATGTCAACTGGCACCCCAGCAATTTTGCCGGAGGTCATTCGGAAATACTTCAGGTTGGCAACATCGGCTTCGGCTGCGGACTGCAGTAGCTTCCCGGAAGTCGGCCCCTGAAGCGCGAGCGCGGCAACCTGCTCTGAAATATCGGAGATGCTTACGTCCAGCCCGATGGCATTTTGCTGGAACCACCGCAGGCTGGGATCCGCCGCGGTCCAGCGATATGCGCTCTCCG
>JGI12635J15846_10001272_pt1 | contig 21989 bp, 18 predicted proteins | sample BlaSpr_A8_OM2_M2_FD_15846 | JGI IMG/M metagenome (IMG submission 15846) | reverse complement strand
GATCTCGCGATCGAGATTCCAATGACCGTGAGCGATCGCATTCGCCATAAGTGGCTGTTGAACGAAGCTTTCGTCGTAGTCGCCCGCCATAGCCATCCAGCACTCAGAAATAAAGATACGCTCGATCTCGATACTTACCTAGCGCAGCGTCACATACAAGTCTCTTCGCGACGGCAGGGCCCCAGCTTGATTGACATCGAACTCAGCCGCCGCGGTCACCGCCGCCAGGTCTTTCTCCGCAGCCAGCACAACCATACCGCCTGCCTCGTCGTCAGCAACACCGACATGTTGCTAACTTTGCCGGAGCGCCACGCGCAGTTGCTCAATACGACCTCGGCGAACACGGGCCCAACGTATCGGGTGTATCCCTTTCCGCTCCCCGCGCCGCGTCTGGAGGCGCACCTCTATTGGCACGAGAGCGTGGAGAATGATCCGGCAAATCGCTGGCTGCGCGAAGAGATCGAGAAAGTGTTGGTTTGTGAAAGCCGAGTGTTGAGTAGGAGCGTCGATGGTGGCGTAAGAAAAAAGGGTCAGAGATTAGAGGGTCAGATTGCAGAGGTGAAAGCCTAAGTTCTGAGCTCTGCAATCTGACCTTCCTCTGACCTCGCGCTATCCGAGCAGCCGCACAAACTGATCCGCCTGCCCTTCAAATCCGGGAAACACTTCTTTTAGATCCTTGTTCCCGAGATAGCGCGAGACGACTTCGCTGAGCACTAGCCTGAAATCGGTCGTCACCGCTAGGTCGCGGCCTTCATAAAGCTGCGATTGATCGAGCCCCGGCCAGCGGCCATACACTCGACCGCCCTTCACCGGACCACCCAGCACAAACATCACATTGGCATGGCCATGATCGGTCCCGCGGTTGCCATTCTCGCGCGCCGTGCGGCCGAATTCGGACATGGTTACGACAACCGTGTCTTCTCCGAGATCGCCGAGGTCCGTCCAAAATGCTGCGATCGATTGCGAGAACTCGCCCAGCACGTTAGCGATCTGTCCCTGGGTGCCGCCTTCGTTGACGTGGTGGTCCCAGCCTCCTATATCGGCAAAGGCCACCTGTACTCCGAGGTTCGCTTTGATCATCTGCGCCAGTTGCTTCAAACTGTCGCCGAAGCGCCCTTTGGGATAATTCGCATTCGCCGCCGGCTTGTAATGCGCAGGATCGGCCGCCTTCAGCATTTTGACTGCGTCAAAAGTCTCTTCTCCGGCGCCGTGAAGCACGGCATCGACGGAGTGGTCATACATCGCTTCGAAAGTGGTTGCCGCCGCGTTCGGATTTTTTCCGCCCACCGAAAAATCGTTGAGATTATTGATCGCAATCGCCGGCTCTTTGCCCGACAGAATCCGCGGCAACGATGTCCCCAGCGCAATGGCGCGGAACGCCGACTTGTCGGGCCCCGACTTATCCGACGAAAGCTGATCCGCCGGACGCTCGCGCAGCGCACGATTCAACCAGCCATCGTCCGTGACCTTCACGCCGGGTGTGCCCGATTCCATGAAATCCTGCGCATCGAAATGCGAGCGGGTTGGATCAGGCGAGCCTGCGGCGTGCACGATGGCGAGATGCTTCTGCTTCCACAGCGGCTCAAACGACGACATGGATGGGTGCAATCCGAAAAAGCCGTCGAGATCAAGCACGGATTTTTTCGGAATATTAATCGTCGGCCGCATCGCGTAATAACTCGCCTCGCCATGAGGAACGACGATATTAAGACCGTCGGCGGCTCCGCGCTGAAAAATCACCACCAGCCGCTTATCGCGAATGCCAGGGTCCGCCGCACCAAACGCCGCGCGCGCGAGAAAACCGGGCAGCGCCGTTGTTCCGACAACGGCCAGCGCACCATTACGTAAGAAAATTCGTCGAGTGATGGACATAAAGACCTCTGCTTCGAGCTATGAGCTCCGGGCTACGAGTGAACCGATTGTTCGAAGCCCGCGGGTCATGGCTCGAAGCTACCTCCTCTGAAATTCCGGCGACCCCAAAATTAATCCCGCGATCGCCGCCACATTGGGCGGACGCTTCGGGTCATCCAACCGCCGCTGGCTGATCTTCGGGTCCTCCAATTGCTTGCTGATCGTATCGTGGGTCTGCCGCGATACATCACCTGCGAGTAGGGAATTCTCTAACGCCGCCAACGCTTGCTGGGCGTCCATCATTTTTGCAGAAGAGTCCGGTAGAGCCCCAGCCGTGGCGCCTACCGAACTGCTTGTGGAAGTTGCCCCAGCCGCCAAGCCCGCGGCATCGACTTTAACCCCACGTATCTTTCCCGCCGCCAGGCCTAAGGCAAAATTCATGCGCCCCAGCAGCGCCGATGAGTTAACCCAGGTCTCCGCCTTCATCGAATAGCCAGTCGGCGGCAGCATGGCGTAGGGCATCATACCCATGTTGTTAAGCGTGCCCACCAGCGCGCGGACGTCATCGGCGTTGGCTCCACTGGCGCGCACCGCCGAGACTACAAATTCAAGCGGCGTCTTCACCTTGGCACGGTAATCTTCGGGAGCCCAGAACTCCGGCGACTTGAACATCGTGCGCAGCACCTCGCGTATGTCGCCATTCTTTTTCAAATACGTTTTCGCCATCCGATCGACCAGCGCCGGCGGAGGATCGTCGCTGACGAATCGTATCGCCAGCTTCTGCGCGATAAAATGCGCCGCATTTGGATTGCGCGCCAGAAGGTGCAGCACCTCCAGCCCTTCCTTCTCCCCGTTCTCCTTGATGCGATGGCCCAGAACCGTCTTCGTTCCCGGCTCGTGCATCTGGGGATCAAAGCGGAAGGCGCTCCTTTTCTGCGGCGGGTCAATCGTCCAGCCGGTGAAGACCTTTGCCACCTCGGTGACATCTTTTTGCGTGTAGCCGCCGTTGACGCTGAGCGTGTGCAATTCCATCAGCTCGCGGCCATAATTCTCGTTCAGTCCAACCGCCTGCTTGCGCTTGCCGTTAGGCCGCCGGCTCTGTGGATGATTGCCGCGATGACCGGGAGGATGCCGCGCGATGCCCAAGGCGTTTTCCGAATCCGGCCCGACGCTGAGCCAGTTGTCGAGATAAAACATCATGGCCGGGCTCTTCGCCGTCGCGACCAGCAGATCTTCGAATTTTCCCAGCACATGCGGACGAATCGCATCCCGCTCATAGCTCGTCAGCAGATATCGGTCCGCGCCCTTATTGATGAAGACATTGAAGTGATTCATCCAGAAGTCGGTCATCACTTCGTCAAGCTGGCGTTCGCCATAAATAGCGCGCAACAGCTTGGCCTGCGTCAATTCGTTGACCACCACCTGTTCCGGATTATTGAGCGCCTCGACGGTTTCTTTCTGCCGCGGATTTAGCCCCTCGAGCAATGCATCCGCCTTCCCGCCCCGCGCACCCGCCAGTACGACCTGATCCTCCGGCGACAGCGCCAGGATTTCCTTCATCCGCTCATCCGGAGCGAGGTCAGCCAGTTCCTGCGTTTTCAAATTGTCGCGCCGCCGTGCTTCGCGGCGTCGCGTCTCGACGTCGTTGACTCTCTGAGAAGCATCGCCCATCTGCACGCTGTCACTATTTATCGCGACGGGACAAGCTCCCTCCGCGCAGGAGGTTTTCGTAACGGCCGCATCCCTCGTTTCAGCCCCGTTGCCTCTGGCTTCTTCTTTCTTTTCCCTCTTATCTTCCAGGCGCTGAAGCTGCGCCTCATACACGACGCGCTGCATGGGATCGCGTGGCAGCGCGGCTTTGCCGTCCGCCACCTGCCGGATCAATTGCTCCGGTGGAAAATTTTCTATGATCTGGGCGGTATCCATCCGCAGCGTAGGAAAAGCCGCGAGCCTGGCCTCTAGTGCAGAGTCATTGATTTTTTCGGGATGGAGTTGCAGGTCGATCCACTTGTCGACGCCCATCTGGCGGACGCGATCGACATCGCCAGGTCGCGGTCCAAAGGTCAGCCGATTCAGCGCATGGACGGCGCGCATCTGATCGTCCAGCGGCGGCAACGCGTTCGGCTTATCTTTCTTGCGACCGAGCGCCGACTGCGCCGTGATCGCAGCAGCCGCGAGCAAAACGGCACCCACAAGTAAGCGGCGTCGGCGCACAGAGGATGGCATGCTGAGTCTCATCTAGAATGAACCCAGCCGGCGGGAAAAGTTGCTTGGCTCAAGGTCACTAAAATCTGAGATAACTGAATCCGAGGTACCCTACAAAGAAAACTCGCTTAGTCCTTTAATAGCGCCACATAGGCCTTACCGCTCTGCGACTTGCGGGCGGTATTTTCGACGAACTTTAGAAACTCGCGCAGGTGCTCCTTGCCGGACAGTTCCTCTGCGGAAAACTTTACCCGCACGCCGAATGATGGCGCGCTGCTTGTTGCCACTCCGTTGATGATAACGCCCTTCACCCAGATCTTGCCGTTCGCTACCCACAAGCCGATCTCCAGAGCCTTGCCCGGAGGCACAGCACTGGCCGTTTCCACCAGGCAGCCTCCGCGGCCAACATTGGCTAGATTGCCCCAGACCGGCTCATATACGCCTTCAATGTGAATCTCCACTGCCACATAGCACTTGATCCGCTGAAAGCGGCGCCGATCGGATTGCAGGATCGGCGTAAACAAATCCGGCTCAAACGGCGGCGCCGGTTGAATCGGTTCGGGCCGAGGAAGCGCGGCAGGCGGCTCGGGGTTGGCCGCCACGGGAATATTTTCCCGTGCTGCGCGAACCTTGATCGCGTCGTCTTTGATCTCGCGCATCGCTCGCAGCAAAGCGCTTTCGCGCTGTTCGGCGGGCACTTCGCGATACGTCTGTAACAGCTTTCCCAGATGGCTGACAAGGTCGGGATCGGTAAGCAGGCGAGTCCAGTCCGATCCCTGGGCCGGTACTTTCGTTTGTTGGCTCATACGCATGCTCCTACGGGTTACCGACCACGGGGAAGTAGTTGACTCGATTCATAGAGTGAGCTTTGGGGGCGCTGTTACACAAGATGACCAAAGTCACTCCCGCTGGTGCGTCGGCGCGCGCCGGAGCCGGTTACTCCGCGCCCATCACACTTTATTTCAACAATTTGCATCGCTCCCCCGCAAAATCGAATCCAAAGAGCTTATTATTTTTGTCTAGTAGAGGAGAGCACGCAGGCTTCATGTCTTCCGCAAACCGCCCTGACCGTCATCCGATACGCTTTTGCGCGTCCTCTTTGCAGATTATCCTTTTGATCGGGTGCATTACCGCTTTTTCGGCCGCGCTTTACGGCCAAGGTCCAACCTCCAGTCCCTCCGCCCCAAGTTCGGATTCGAACTCGGATTTGGGCGGCAGCTCAGGGCCAACCCCGCCAGTCCAGGCTCCGCAGTTCGTGCCCTCCCAAGTTCAAACCTCGGCTCAGAATCCAGTCTTTGGCAGCGTGCCGGAAGATAGGCCCACTCCCGGCATCCTTCCGCTGACCTTCAGCGACGCCATCGAGCGTGCTTTGCGCCAGAACCTGGCCGGCCTTTTATCGCAATACAACACCGTTGAAGCTCGAGGCGAGAAGTGGCAAAAGCTCAGCGACTTGCTGCCAAACGTTAACGGTGACGTGCAGGAGGTCAGGCAAAAAGTGAGCCTGCAGGCGCTGGGACTTAACAGTTCGTTGTTTCCTGGCATTCCCGCGGTCATCGGCCCTTTCTCCTACTTTGACGTGCGTGCCTCGGCGACGCAGCGTGTCTTCGATTGGAAGTCGATCCAGAAATACCGTTCCTCCGTGATCGGCGAAAACGTAGCCCAGTACACTCTGAAAGACGCGCGCGATCTGGTCGTACTCGCAACCGGGAACGCCTATCTTCAGGCGATTGCTGGCGCGGCCCGCGTCGAGACTGCGCAAGCGCAAGTCGAGACCGCGAAAGCTCTGTACAACAAGGCCGTCGTGCAGCAGCAGGCGGGAGTCGCTCCGGCGATTGATACGCTCCGCGCCCAAGTCGAATACCAGACGCGCCAGCAGCAACTGATCGCCGCCACCAGCGACTACGCGAAACAGAAGATCTCGCTGGCGCGCGTCATCGGACTCGCGACCCGCCAGGAATTTGAGCTGGCCGATAAGACTCCTTACCGGGAGTTTCCGCTGCCTGACCTCGAAACCAGTGTGCAGCGCGCCTATACTCTGCGCTCCGATTACAAAGCAGCGCACGACCGTCTGGTCGCGGCGCAACTGGAACTGAGCGCTGCCGCCGCCGGCTATTATCCGAGCCTCGATGTCGCCGCTAATTTTGGCGAAATCGGTTCCACTCCCGGCAGCGTGTTGCCTACTTACGCTCTCTTTGGCACATTAAATATTCCGATCTTCCAGGGTGGCAAGGTTCATGGCGATGTCCTGAAGGCGGAAGCCACATTGCGGCAGGCGCAGGCGCAAATGGCCGATACACGCGCCCAGATCGATCAGGATATTCGCAACGCCCTGCTCGACCTCAAGTCATCGAACGATCAAGTCGAGGTCGGGCAGAGTTCAGTCAATCTCGCCGAGCAGGCGCTTAAGCAGTCGCAGGATCGTTTCTCCGCCGGCGTCACCGACAATCTCGAGGTGGTGCAGGCGCAGGAAGCGCTGGCCAGCGCCCACGAGAATTTGATTTCAAGTTTGTACATGAATAATCTGGCGAAAGTTTCTTTCGCCCGCGCCCTCGGACGCGCCGAAGAGGGCGTTCGCGAATACTTGTCGAAAGGGAAGTAGACTATGGAGGAATCGAGCAGCGTCGTAGCCGAGCCCAATCCGCAGGCGGAAACGCGATCGCCGCAGGGCCAACAGAACACGCCCTCACAAGGCCAGTCGCCACAATCTCCTGCGGGCCAGGCTCCCATCGACCGACCTCCCACCGACAACGAAGCCCGCTCTCAGCGCCGCTCCGCTATCCTGAACAGCCCGCGCACCAAGTGGGGACTGATCGTAGCCGGGTTAGTGCTTCTTGTCGCCGTCTTCTTCCTGTGGCGTTACCTCGGAAGCTATGAGTCGACCGACGATGCGCAAATCGATGGCCACGTTAACGCAGTGAGCGCGCGTGTGAGCGGCCACGTAATCAAGCTCAACGTGCAAGATAACCAGTACGTGGAGAAGGGAACCGTGCTCATTGAAATCGACCCCGCCGATTACCAGGTCGCGGTCGATCAGGCGCGTGCTGAATACGCCGATGCCCAGGCCCAAGCTTCTGCCGCCGGCATTAACGTGCCCATCACTAACACCAGCACCTCCAGCCAGGTGAGCGGCGCGCAGGCCGGAGTCTCCATGGCGCAAGCGGGAATCGCCGCCGCTCGCCAGCAGTTCGAAGCCGCCAAGTCGCAGGTCGCCCAAGCAGACTCGAATAACACCAAGGCGCAGAACGATCTCGCTCGCTACAAGATTCTGATCGACAAACAGGAAATCTCAGAGCAGCAATACGATCAGGCGGTCGACAGCGCCCATTCAGCCGCCGCCACCCTGCAAGCGGCGCGCGCCAATGCCGACGCTTTTGCGGCCCAGATCAAGCAAGCTCAAAGCAAGCTGGAGCAGGCCAACGCCGATCTCCGCAACGCAAACAGCGCTCCGCAACAAATGAGGTTTATACGCGCGCGCGCCGAATCCGCCCAAGCCGTCGCCAATCAAAAAAAGGCCGCTCTTGATCAGGCGGAATTAAACCTGCAATACACCAGGGTGACCGCGCCCGTCAGCGGAGCGGTTAGCAACCGCACCGTCGAAGTTGGCCAGAACGTGCAGCCTGGCCAGGAAATGATGAAGATCATTCCCCTCGACGAAAGTGACATATGGGTCACCGCCAACTTCAAAGAGACGCAACTTAGAAACGTCAGGCCCGGCCAGGCCGCGGAGATCTCCGTCGATGCCACCGGCAAGAAATACAATGGCCACGTCGATTCGCTCGCGGGCGCCAGCGGAGAGCGCTTCAGCCTGCTGCCGCCCGAAAACGCCACCGGCAATTACGTGAAAGTCGTGCAGCGTATCCCGGTGAAGATCGTCTTCGACCAAGGCGAAATCAAGAACCACGAACTGCGCCCGGGAATGTCGGTCGTGCCTAAGGTTTGGATTAAGTAAATGGGCGCTGCCGCCATCACCATGAACGAGGCTGCCGAATGGCGCCCCGCCATCAATCCGTGGATCATCGCTCTCACCGTCACGCTCGCCACGTTTATGGAGGTGCTCGATACCAGCATCGCCAACGTGGCGCTGCCTCATATTGCCGGCAGTCTTTCCGCTGGGCAGGACGAGAGCACATGGATCCTGACCTCCTACCTCGTCTCGAATGCGATCGTGCTGCCATTAAGCGGCTGGCTCTCTTCGATCGTCGGCCGCAAACATTTCTACATGGGCTGTGTCGCCGTCTTCACCATCAGCTCGTTTCTCTGCGGACTCGCCCCCAACCTCGGCATGCTCATCTTCTTCCGCGTGCTTCAAGGCGCGGGCGGCGGCGGCTTGCAGCCGAGCGAGCAGGCCATCCTCGCCGATACTTTCCCTCCGGCAAAGCGCGGCATGGCATTCGCCGTCTACGGCATTGCCGTTGTCATGGCCCCAGCCATTGGGCCCACGCTCGGCGGTTGGATTACCGACAACTTCACCTGGCGTTGGATTTTCTTCATCAACATTCCTGTCGGCATTATTTCGCTCTTACTCACCTCGCGGCTCATCCAGGATCCTCCCTACTTCAAGCGCCGCAAGCTCAGCGAGACACGCATCGACTACACCGGGCTTGGTTTTGTTGCCCTCGGCCTCGGAACGCTGCAGGTTGTCCTTGATAAAGGGCAGCGTGACGACTGGTTCGAATCGCACTTTATCCTATGGCTGACCGTGATCTCGGCCGCGTCGCTCATCTTTGTCATCTTCTGGGAATGGCACCATAAAGACCCCATCATCGATTTGCATTTATTTCGCAACCGGTCGTTTGCGACCTCCAACTTCTTAATGTTCATGTTGGGATTCGCTTTGCTCGGGAGCACGCTCTTATTACCGCTGTTCATGCAGACCATGCTTGGGTATACCGCCGCGCGGTCCGGATTGGCTCTGATGCCGGGCGGATTCACCATCATGGTGGCCATGCCGATTGTCGGCTTTCTGCTTTCGCGCTATAGTCCGCGCTATCTCATGCTCTTTGGGCTGGCGATGCTCTCGTTTTCGCTATTCCATATGACGTCGTTCGATCTGAGCGTGGATTTTCGCACCGTCATGTTCGCTCGCGTCTATCAGGCGCTCGGACTCGCTTTCCTCTTCGTACCCATCAATACCGCAGCCTATTCCGGGCTGCCGCGCGACAAGAATAATGCCGCGTCCGGTTTGATGAATCTAGCTAGAAATATCGGCGGGAGTGTCGGCATTTCGTTTGTCACCACTGGCCTGGCCCGCCGCGCTCAGGTTCACCAGGGCCAACTCGTCGAGACGCTGAATCCGGCCAATCCGCGCTTCCAGTCAGCGCTGCGAAACATGACCGGCGTTTTTTCCGGCTCCGGTCCCGGCTCCGGCGGCACCTCGGCGCAGCAACATGCCTACGCCATGCTCCAGGGAAACGTCATTCGGCAAGCCACCATGCTCGCCTACATCGATAATTTCTGGGTGCTGGGAATCGTGATCGCCTGCCTGATTCCGTGCGTGTTTCTGATCAAGAGAGCGAAGGCCGCGGGGATGGTAGTTCACTAACATGCTTCGTAAGTACGCTTCGTATCAAGGCATCGCTTTCGCGATGCCATAACCGCCCAAAAACCACGCCCCTTCAGGGGCCGCCCGTCACCTACCGCTACGGTTTCTTGACCAGCCCGCCCAATCCGCCGCTTAAACTCTTGCCGCCCTTGACCAGCGCCTTCGCTTTACCGCTGACCACTCCCTTCATATCCGGAGTGAACGTCGGATTCGATGTGGTTCCGCCAACGTCCACCGGAATGCCACCCGATCCCGCGCCGATAGTCTTCGAGAGCCCCGCTCCAATTCCCGACAGATTGGCGATCATTTTGAAGTCAAGCGCATTGCTCGGGCTGATCGTGCCCGCTCCCGTCACTGTCCCGAGGGACGGAATCACTACATCGATCTTGTCGAGGCGCGTTCCGTCAGCTGCATTACGCACATCCGAACTCAAATTCTCGATCTTCGTATTATTCCCCGTGCCCACTTGCTTGCCCGTAAGCGACGAAAGCGACGACAGCTTCGAGCCCAGGTTAAACCCTGCCAGCTCGCTGTTGCTCATCTTCACCCAACCGGTCGAGACCAGCTTGTCGAGCCGCCCGTTCGATTCCAGCGACACCGAAACCGCCCCNCCCTCGAGCTTCGATCCCGGCGGGAGAACCACACCCACTGCGGGCAGTATGCCTTCGAGATCATTCACCGGCATGCTTTGCCCGTCGAGCTTGGTGTGGATCGACGTAGTCTCGCCGTGCATGTCATATGTGCCTGTCACCTTCACCAACGCCTTCCCAATCGTGACATCGCACTGCACAATCTTGCCCGAAACCGGTTTCAGATCGTGCTCCACGCTGAATGCTACCTGCACCGGCACTGTGGCCGGAGAGCCCTTCGGCACAATCTTCAGCGACGTCGCCTTCAAAGTGCCGCTGGCCTTGGCGGCCTCGCCGTCAGAGGTCAGCGTGCCGTCAAAATCCGCTGTGCCCGCCACGCCGAGTGCCGGTTCAACCAGCGCCGACTGCGACAGGTCAAGCTTGCGCACAGTCAACTTGGCCTGTAATGGCGTAAGCGAAGTGTCGGTAGAATTAATCGGCCCGGCAGTGCCATCGACTTTCACGCTCCCGCCGCTCGGCAGTTCGATCGAAGCTGTCACCGGAAACGAACTGCTAAAGGAAAAATTGCGCATCGTAATATTGACCTTGTCATAAACAATCGGCTTGCGTTTCCCGGTCGTCGAACCGAGAGTGACCATTCCATTCGTCACGTCGAGTGTGTCCACGCTGATGTTTGAGTTGGCCGCCCCGCTGCCCGTAGTGTTCTGCGCTGCCGGTTGTCCTGCATGATTGCCCAGAGACGAGAAGTTCCAGATGCCGTCCCGGTCGCGCAGCAAGCTGATCTGCGGTTGATCGATGCGCAGATGCGTAACGTCAAGGCTCTTGCTGAAAATCAGCGGCAGCAACTCAACTCCAACCTTCAATGTTTTCGCCTCTATAAACGGCGATCTGCTGAACTTGGGATCGTCGCCGATAGAAAGCTGATCGGCTTCCACGCTTCCCGTCAAAATACTAAGGCTCAAATTGCCTACTTTCACCGGACGTCCGAGAGCCGAGCTAAGGCTCGACTCAATTTGCGGCCGATAATTATTGACATTCACAAAAAGTGGTATCGCGATAGCAAGCAAGATCAGCGCGGCGACCACAATGCCGGCAATCTTCAAAATCTTTTTCTGAATAGTATTCACGGCGAACCTCCTAACGCTCTTTCATGCAGATGGTAAGAATAGGTTGAATGGTCGCAGGAATCAAAATCGCTTTCATGCGCTCGGCACGTTCCTAATCGTTTTAGGTGCACGGATTGGATGTTCGAAAACGCGCCAGCGTTTCCGTAAAATTCAGCGGCTGCCTATAAATCGGGTGACTCGATCATGGTGACTCGATCATAAGGTACCGTGGATCGCCCCGGGATCGCTGGATCGCATGGATCGCCGCCTTCAGCCGACGTTTTCGCTCTTACGTTGTAAGATAGCCAAGGGTGGAGCTCATTCCGCAAGTGGCAGCCTCTGATTCTTATCCCCCGTTGCAGGAAGAAGTAGCGCGCCTCGCCGGCTCGTTCGAAATCCGCGCTGCGTTCGAGCGCTTCCGCTCCCAGGAACCCCAATTCGCTCTCTGGCAAATGGAGGCCACGCGCATCGCCGCGCCTCCGTTCGGGGAAGCCGCCCGCGCCTCCTGGCTCGCCGACCGTTTTCGCGAGCTCGGACTGATCGACGTGCAGGTCGACGAAGTCGGCAACGTCTTTGGCGTACGCCCCGGTTATGGCCGCCGGCTCGTCGCCCTCAGCGCCCATATCGATACCGTCTTTCCCGCCGCCACGCCGCTGCACATAAGGCAGGAGGGCAGCCGCCTATACGGTCCAGGAGTCTCCGACAATGGTGCCGGCATCGCCGCCCTGCTGGCTGTAGCCAGCATCCTCGGCGGCGCGAAAATTTCGCACGCCCTGCCCTTCCTCTTCATCGGCAATGTCGGCGAGGAGGGCGAAGGCGATCTGCGCGGCATGCGCCATGTCTTCGCTACCCCGCGCTGGCGCGACGCCATCGCCTACAACGTCATCGTCGATGGCGCCGGAGCGGACACCATAGTCGCGGAAGCCCTCGGCAGCCGCCGCTTCGAGGTCATCGTGCGCGGCCCCGGTGGCCATTCGTGGAGCGACTTCGGCACCCCCAATCCGATCATCGCGCTCTCCCGCGCCATCGAAGCCTTCAGCCGAACCCTGGTGCCAGCTTCGCCGAAAACTACATTCAACGTAGGCGTGGTGCGCGGCGGCACTTCCGTTAACTCGATCCCGGAATCGGCCAGCATGCGGGTCGACATACGTTCCACTTCAATGTCTGAAATCGACCGCCTCGAGCGGGCTTTGCGCGGCGCCCTCGACCAGGCTGTTGCCGCCGAGAATCGCGGGACCGCCCAGCAGTCCGCCCGCAAGCCGCAAGTCGTGCAGAGCGAAGTGGTCGAAATCGGTAATCGTCCTGCCGGCGAATTGGCGCCCGATGCTCGCCTGTTCAAGGTCATTCGCGCGGTTGACGCCCAACTCGGAAATACAGCCCAGGTCCAGCGCGCCTCGACCGACGCCAATATCCCTCTATCCCTCGGTCGCGAGGCGATCGCTATCGGCGGAGGCGGCTCCGGTGGCGGCGCGCACACGTTGCAAGAATGGTTCGACTGCAACGGAAGAGAGCTTGGATTAAAGCGTATTCTGCTTACAATGTTGACACTGGCAGGAATCGGAGAATGATGAAGCGAATTGCAGTTCTGTGGCTGGCTGTCGCCACAGGCCTTTGGGCGCAGACTGGCACCCCGGCGCAAACCACCGCCGCCGCACCCAGCGGCAAAACGAAAGCCGATGTGATCTTCACCCACGGCAACATTTACACCGGAGTGGTCGATACGACTGCATCGTTAGGCGCAGGCAAGCGCTCCGAGGCTCTGGCCTTGGCGGGTGACCGCATCCTTGCCGTCGGCGCGCGCGACGAAGTCATGAAATTTAAGGGCCCCGAGACCAAGATCGTCGATCTCGATGGTCACTTCGTCATGCCCGGCTTCAACGACGCCCACATGCACATGGCCAGCGCCGGCCTCGAGAAAATGAACGTCGACCTGGTAGGCGTGAAAACGCTCGACGAATTCCGCGAGCGCATCCTCGCGAGAGTTGAGAAAGCCGAGCCCGGCGAATGGATCATCGGCGAAGGTTGGGACGAAACTCTTTGGCCCGTCAAGGCTCTGCCTTCGCGCTGGGACGTCGACGAGGTGAGCAGCAGTCATCCAGTTTACCTGGAGCGTGTCGACGGACACATCGGCTTAGCCAATACGCGCGCCCTGCAACTCGCCAGCATCACCGTAGCGACGCGGAATCCCGAGGGCGGAAAGATCGATCGCGATGAATCCGGTACGCCCACTGGCATTCTGCGCGAGAAAGCGCAAGCGGCGGTGAACGCAGTGATTCCCAAGCCAAGTCACGACAAGCGCCGCCAGGCCATCGAACTCGCGCTCGCCGATCTGGCCAGTCACGGCATCACCTCGGCGCAGGATTTTTCGCAATGGGAGGACTTTCAGATTTACGAAGAAATCGAGCACGACGGAAAGCTGACCGCGAGAGTTTCCGAGTGGCTACCCTTTGACGATTCGGTAGAAGAGCTCAATCGCAAGCGCGACTCTCATCCCGCTGCCGACAACATGCTGCACACCGGGATGCTCAAGGGATTCATGGACGGTTCCTTAGGCTCGAAGACCGCCGCCCTGCTCGAGCCCTATAGCGACGATCCCAAGAATAGCGGCATCCCGCAATATGAAGCCAGCAAACTCAACGCTATGACCAAAGAGCGAGTGCTGGCCGGCTACCAGGTCGGCTTCCACGCCATCGGAGATAAAGGAATCCAGATGGCGCTCGACGCCTACGCCGAAGCCGAGAAGGCCGCAAAAGATGCCAAGGTAAAAGCGGTCGATGGCGGTTCCGATTACCGCCTTCGCATCGAACACGCCCAGGTCACCACCGCACAGGAAATTTTGCATTTCAAAGAACTCAAAGTCATCGCGTCGATGCAGCCGAGTCATCTGCTTACGGATATGAACTGGGCCGAATCGCGTCTCGGCCCAAAGCGCGCCGAACGTTCCTACGCGTGGGCTGAGTTCTTGCGTCGCGGAGTGACGTTGGCCTTTGGCACCGATTATCCCGTCGAACCGGTGACGCCATTCCGCGGAATCTACGCCGCCCTTACGCGTATGAGTGAAGATGGAAGAAAGAGTTATTATCCGTCCCAGAAAATAAATTCCGAACAGGCCATCGCCGCCTACACTACCGGCTCAGCCTTCGCCGAATTCGCCGAAAAAGAAAAAGGCAAGCTAGCGCCCGGCATGTTAGCCGACTTCGTAGTTCTCGACCAGGACATCACCGCCGCCCCGCCGCCGAAAATACTGGAAACAAAAGTTCTGCGCACCGTAGTAGGCGGCAAAACCGTCTACGAAGCGAAGTAGAATCGGGTCCATCTGGTGATCTGGCGATCGGGTCATCTAAAATAAGAAAAATCCTACTTGCCGCGCGTCCTTCAATCACCCGATGGCACGATCACCAGATTACCCGACGCCTCATCGATGGAAAGAGCGCGAAACGCGCCTTCCTGATCGGCGCCCCACTCGCCATCGCTCCGGCGTTGGCTTTCCTGCCTGCTGTCACCTTCCTGATCGTCTTCCCACGGATCGCCCACGGGAGAGCGATTGGATTCTTGCTTGTGCCCATCTGTGCCCTGGCGAGTAGCTTCGGTCTGTGGAAGCTGGCGCTGGGAGCCGTCCAGAAGCCGTGGGGAATTTTCAACGTCCTCAGCTTTGGCGCGCTGCTCGTTCTGTTAGTAATCGCCGCCTACACCGGCCTGTTTCTCGCATTGATGACCGTGAAACTCTAACTGTATCGGCCTCAGAAATGACGCCAATGAGCTCGGTATCAGGTCATCGCTTAAGCGATGACGCTATCGCTCTCTACACGGAACGCGCCTTCAGGCGCTGGGGGTTGAATGTCCATTCCAATTCGCAATGCTGATGGCTCACAAGTCATCGCCAGCGAACGCACCTTCTTTATAACTTCGTCGACGTGGAATAAGTGTGCACTTCTTCAATCAGCCCGCGCAACGGAACTTCTGATTGAGGTGCTGTATAACTATCGCCAGCAGCAAAAATACCCTCTCCACGAATTTGTGATTATGCCTGACCACATCCCTGTCTTGATCACCGAGGGTGCGTAGATGACCGTGGAGAAGGCGGCCCAATTGATCAAGGACGGCTTTGCGTTTCTGCCGGACGAGAACTTGGAGTCCGCGCTCCATTTGGTAAAAGGGATTCTCGGAAATCCGCGTAAAGGACCCCGAGGCATTCTCGAAAATTAGGGATTACATGCACGCGAATCCAGTGAGGCGATCCCTGGCGGCGCTAAGTTCAGACTTCCCCTATTCGTCCGCCTGCTCAGGATTTGAGTTGGACGCGCCCCCGCAGGGCCTGGAGGCGTTTTCTGGTGGCGCCGCTTTCCGCCCCTTTTAGGGGGCCGGGCGCCAGATGGGTCGCAACCGACTGCCATGCGCAACACCCGTAACGCCACAGCATTTTTCCGCGTCTAACCTAGTCTGACCACTTCGATCCGATCGGCTATCGCGACGAAGGTATAATAGGTTGTTTAGATAAGTTCAGGAGGTAGTCAATGGATTCGCGCGAAGGCGCCTTTTGGGTGCGCCTCAAAGCCAACCGCTGGGCGTACACATTTACGATTCTGGCGACGCTGGCCGTTGGAATTTTGATCGGCACGGTCGTGTCCTCGGGAGTAAAAGGCAAGGAAGGCCAGAAGTCGTCGGATGCGACGCCGCTGACCATTCCCGCTCCACAGCAACTCTCCAACGCCTTTTCCCAGATTTCCAAGCAGCTGGAGCCGAGCGTGGTAAACATCAATACCGAGTCGACCATCAAGAACCCACACGCCCGCCGCCGCGGCAATCAGCGCGCCGAGCCCGATCCCGACCAGGACAACGGCGGCGACGACTCGCCCTTCCAGGATTTCTTTGACAAATTTTTCGGCGGCCAGAATGGCCCCGAAGCCGGCACCATCCGTCAACGCTCGCTTGGTTCGGGTGTGATTGTCGATTCCAAAGGCTACATCGTCACCAACCGCCACGTTGTCGAAAAGGCAGACCGCATTCGCGTTAAGTTGCAGGATGAAAATCCTGCCTCTCCCGGTCATGACGCGAAGCTCATCGGCATGGATCAGGAAACCGACTTGGCCGTGATCAAGATCGATCTCGATCATCCGCTGCCAGCCGCGAAACTCGGCAACTCCGATGGCATGGAAGTGGGCGATTGGGTTCTCGCCATCGGCAGTCCCTTTGGCTTACAGGAAACCGTGACCGCCGGCATTGTGTCGGCTAAGGGCCGTAACATTGTTCCCGCCCGCCAGTTCCAATCCTTTATTCAAACCGACGCGGCCATCAATCCTGGCAACTCAGGCGGCCCGCTCGTCAATATGGCTGGCGAAGTGATCGGCATCAACACCGCCATCCTTACGGAAACCAGCTCCTACGCGGGCGTCGGATTCGCCATGCCGTCAAACACCGTGACTCAAGTCTACAACCAGTTAATCGGACCGGAACACCGCGTAGCGCGCGGCTCCATTGGCATCGAATTTTCCGCGCAGCCGAACCCGGCTATCGCCCACATTTATGGTTCGGGTGTCACCGTCTCCAATGTAGTCTCTGGCACTCCGGCCGATGAAGCCGGCCTGAAGATCGGCGACACCATTACCTCCGTCGACGGCAAAGATGTCAAAACCGGTGACGAACTGGTCGCTGATATCGCTGCCCGCAAGCCAGGTACGAAGGTTAAACTCGCCTTTGTCCGCAACGGCAAAAAACAGGAGGCGACAGTCACCATCGCCGATCGCTCCAAGCTGTTCGCCTCCCGGCTCGGCGAAGAAGACGATAACCAGAACGAGGAAACGCCTCAGGCCAGCAAGTTCGGGATCACGGTGCGCAGCATCACTCCCGATCTGGCCGATCGCCTCAGCATCACTGCAGGTAAGGGCGTCGTCGTGCAAGACGTAAAACAAGGATCGTTCGCCGAAGACCTCGGTTTGAATCGCGGCGACGTAATCCTCGAAGTGAACAAGCAGCCCGTCAACAATCCTGACGATTTCCTCAAGATCGAGGGAGCGCTCAAGAGCGGGCAGGATGTCGTTTTCCTGGTACGTCCGCGAGGCGCAAGGACCCAGGATGGAACGATCTTCCTGGCAGGTACACTTCCGTAACCGATAACAAATCCGGCGAGACTGGCGCTTCGTCCCCGTTTAAGGGACGATAAGGTGCGCCGATCTCGCCGGTTTTTTGTGGCATGAGAAAATTGCTGCCCATGAGTAGCCATGAGGAGCAATGAGTAGCCATGGCGACACCGAGTGGGGTTCGTATCAAGGTGCCGCTTTAGCGATACCGCAAGTTGTCGGAAGCCAATGGCCCCTTTGGGGGCCGGGCAGGCTTGGCATAAGGGAAGGATCAAAGTTTCGATTCATGCACTGGCCTGATCAAAGTCGCGACTGCCGGCGACTGGCCCTCTGTGCGCTGCTCTGCTTTTCCGTGTACGCCATGGCGCAGACCGACACCTCGACTCCCCCTAAGCCGGCGAGCCCATCCGCGAAGCAATCTCAACTTCATGCCAGCCCGCCGACAGCCGCCAAACACATCTCTCATACCTCGGCCCAGAACGGCAAAACGTCCCGCGGCAAGAACGCGAAGAAGCGCGGCCAGCAGGCGATCGATCCCTCCCGGGCCCGCGAAATTCAGACCGCTCTAATTCGCGAGCACTACCTCCAGGGTCAGCCCTCCGGCACCTGGGATAGCGTCTCCCAGGCCGCGATGCAGAAATATCAGGCCGATCACGGTTGGCAGTCGAAAACCACTCCCGACGCACGCGCGCTCATCAAACTCGGCTTGGGCCCCAGCCAGGAGCACCTGCTCAATCCCGAAAGAGCCATGACCGCCGCCAGCGCCTCCGCCGATGCGCACCCCACTTCAGCGCAGGCTGCCGCAGCCGATCCAAAGACTCCCGCCAAATCAACTCCGGCCGACACCGCTATTCCTAAGCAGTAGTCGCACCAGCACGCTGCTGCGCAGCAGATCAATTTGTCTGAAGATTGCTCCGCCCGTGGACTTTTCTTCCTCTTTTTGTCGCCTTATTAAGTGAGGTGCGAAATCAGGTTGGCCATGAATACCCAGGTCATGATTATGGAGCGCCGCCATCGGCAGCGAGGGGATGGTGTTATCGCCGAAATCGAAGACCTTACCTACAACATTTTGCGCAAGTACGGAATCAATGGCTTAGCCGATGACCTGAACCCCAACCTGCCCGAGAAAGCCGCCTGATTAGCGGGCCGCAGCTGCCCGCGATCTTTGAAAGCAACTACGCCTGACCCGGCACAGGGGTCGTTGCATGAGCTTCCGCTTCGACCGTAACATCAACTTCCGCGCCTTTCTTCAGGCGCACTTTCTTTCCATTCTCATCGGTTAGTGTGTTCTCAATACGAATCTCCCGATAAAGATCGTCGGCCCCTTCCACCGCGATCTGCGCCTTTTCCGGTTCGTTCGGAGTCGCAGATTTAATCACCTTCTCAACCGTTCCGGGTAAAGTTACGCTGTGTTTCTCCGCCATACTTTTTTCCTTTCCAAGCGAGGCTTCACAATTTTCGGAAATTCCGAATTTGACTTATGATGCAGCACATCCGATCCTGGCAAAGAAAAATCTCAACCGTACCCCGTCAGAACTACTCGTTAGTTCTTTTCAACGCCGCGACATAATCCGCCGAAACTTCGCGGATCCGCTTCAGCAACTCGTGCTGTTCCCGCGACTCTTTTTCGCTCAACCCCACAAATGCCTGTTTCTTCAACATGTCCACTTGCTTCAGCATCAGCCGCTCCAATTCTTCGCGGATTTCCTTGATGCTCCGTTCTCCCATAAAAATATCGCCGCTAGCGCGGGAACCGTCCCGGTTCCGCAAACATGCATCATCATCTTAGTGGCGACCTTGATCCATCGGGCCGAGGATCTTCGCCCAACTTCGCAGATCCCATTTGACACCGACCAAATGAAAATGTGAGGAGAGACTACAGGCTCCTGTGGGGGCAATGCAGTAGGGTTCTTTCTGTAGGAACCACGCTAGCGTGCTGTAACCGGGCAGCCCCACTCGAAGCGCGATTCCAAGCCTTCCGAAGCCTTCCTAATCGAACACCGGCCGCGGGCAATAAGGAATCGGAGTTCCGGCGACAATCGCCCCCGGATTGCCCTCAACCAATGCGTCGGCATACTCGGCGCCTACGATTTTCTCCGCCACCGCCCGCCCCGCCGAAAGATTCGGAATCCGGCGTTTGGTTTCGTGTGCGTCCGAAGCCAGCACATGCACAGCCGATCGTTCCAGCAGCCAGCGCGCGACAATCTCCGGACGTTCCCCCCAGAATCCCGTCAGCGCCGACGCCGTGATCTGCATCAGGCAGCCCTGCTCCGCCCATCCCAGTATCCGCTGCGGGGTTTGTTGCAGGATCGGGTTCCGTTCTGGATGCGTCAAAATCGGCGTCAGCCCGCGATCGCCCAGCCGAGTAATGCACTCCGAAAGATTATTCGGGACGCTGTAGTTGCTGAGCTCGATCAGCAGATAGTTGGTGTCGCCAATCGTGTAAGTATGCGGCTGTTCCAGTACTCGCTCCAGATTCTCAAACGAAAGATGAAAATCGCAACCCAGACTGAGTTGCAATGGCGTCGCATCGATTTTTCCCCGCAACTCGCTAAGCAAACCCAAGAGATACGCCCGATCATATACGTAGCGATCATTCGCGTGCGGCGTAGCGACGATATGCGTAATCCCGTCCGCCGCCGCCATCCGGCACATTTCGATAGCTACATCCCACGACTTGGGCCCGTCATCAACCTCAGGCAAAATATGGCAATGAATGTCGATCACGAAATAATCTTTACTTCCGAATGCGCCGATTTACAAACTCGATTAGAACACATCCCGAATCAATCGGGTTCATCGGACGAGCTACGTGTCCATGTATCCCTTTTACCATGCCGGCGGCGAGCCTCGTGTCAGGGCGACGCTTTAGCGACGCCGTGAGCGCCGAAATCCCGATGCCCCTTTTGGGGGGGCTGCCATCCGATGAACCGATCACCCGATAAATTTGCGTTATGATAATCAGCACGACCCTTTTCGTTCCATCCTGAATACTGAGGAGCAGGTTCGCCACATGAGCTTTTTGCGGGCGGCGCACGCCGCACTGGTAGGAAAAAATCGTCTTCGCCGCATCTTCGTCGATGCGGCCCCGGTTGTCATCCTCGCCTTAATTGCGCTTTCCTGCGCAAACAATCCGAGTCGGTCGGCGTCGAACCACGTTGCCTATGTGACCCTGCCCCAGTATGGCAGCGTCCTCTTGCTGAATATCGACGGCGCCCACGGCTACATCTCCAAAGGAGCGCAAACACCAATCGTCGAGGGCACCACGCCCACCGGACTGGCGCTGCTGCCCTCGAGAAAGTTTCTCTACACAGCGAATTCCTTCGGCGACAACATCTCCCTTTACACCGTCAATGGCGACGGAACTTTGACCCTCAATCAAACTCCCACTCCGGCTGGTTCCGCTCCAATTTCTGCCGTCATCGATCCCAGTGGCACATACTTGTTGGTCACTAATTCTCTTTCCAACAACATTTCTGTTTTTCAAATCGATAGCTCGAACGGCGCTTTGTCCCAGGTCAACGGCTCCCCCTTCTACGCGAATGCAAGTCCCACCGAAATGATCTTCACCCATTCCGGACAGTTTGTTTACGTTACCAACCCCGGCCTCGGAACGGTCACCGGCTTTTCTTTCGCCAGCGGCGTGCTCACTCAGGTGCCCGGTTCCCCCTTCTCTTCTGGAGCGGGAGCCGCCGCACTCACCGTCGATGCCAGCGATTCCTTTCTCTATGTTGTAAACCCGTCCGCCACTAACCCGACATTGCCCCAGACCACCGGCAACATCGCCGGTTTCAGTATCACCGCCAATGGTTCGCTGACCACCATTGCCGGATCGCCGTTTGCCTCGGTTGAGGGCAGCGGCCCCAGTGCCATCACCGTCGATCCTCTCAGCCGCTTCGTATATGCGGTTACTCCGCAATCGAGCGCCTCCATCTGGTGTTTCAATATCGATCCGCTCTCTGGGCAACTGACGGAGGTGGCGGGTTCCCCGTTCAACCTCGCCGGCGGCGGATTGTTCGCTCAGTTCGATCCCGCTGGCAATTTCTTGTATATCGGAAATCAGTCGGCACACGCCATTGAGGCTTATACCTACAACGTTGACAGCGGCACACTCACCCTGATCACAGGATCGCCCTTCACTACCGGCGTGCCCCCCGGAAATATAGCTCTTTCGGAGTAAGCGGAAAATAAAAGAAGTGTGGCGCGGGCGCCCCCGCCCGCGGGCTTTAAACGGGAAGTCTTTCGCTAAAACATGTCCCGCAGATCCCCCGCTTTCCTCCGCAAATTGCGGTTTATTCGCGCGTAATCCGGCGGTTACGAAGTAGCACTTTGGTGGCTCAACATTGGCACCCGCGTGCTATTTCCAGATTCGCCACTCGGTTCTACAGTGCGATTGAGCAGTTCTGGGGGAGGGCTGCCCGGGCGTCTCGGATTCGAAAGAATCCGGGACGCCCGTTTAATTTTTTCCGCAGCTCTCTGTGGAGGGACTGTTTTTTGTGGAGCGGACACTCCTGTCCGCTAAGCAGTGCGGCTAAATTTAAGCTGCCGCGGATGCAAAGTCTACCGCGAAAAGAAACAAAGGCAAGAACAACGGCTGCGGACAGGAGTGTCCGCTCCA
>JGI12635J15846_10001269_pt1 | contig 22013 bp, 15 predicted proteins | sample BlaSpr_A8_OM2_M2_FD_15846 | JGI IMG/M metagenome (IMG submission 15846) | reverse complement strand
CGCCGGAGAACCTCGTCTCTTTGACGATGCCCGTCCGCACCGAATCGTACCCGTGGGACGACCAACTTCACCCCATTTTCCAGATGAACCTCCCGGAGGGCTACCTCCTGCAGGTCTTGCAGGAGGAATTCGGGCCGCATATCGGGGCGAGCCCAGTCGCACTCCTCTCCGTTATCGGTCGAAACATGGTTGGCAGGCTCCAGGTCGCTCCACCTGAGGCCGCACTGGACGAGTCGGCAAAACCGATCGAAGTTGCCGAGTTATTGAAGGGAGACAACTCGGAGGAGGCATTTTCGCAGCTTGTTCGAGAACACGCAAAGAGCGGCGTTTCAGGCGTCCTGCCGAAGTTCTTGGACACCGAACAGCAGAAGCAAAGCGGCCTGGGGCCGCATAAGAAGGCTGCGTTGTTGACCCACGAGCACATCATCAAAGGTTCATCCAGCAAGCTTCCGTTCGCGACTGCCAACGAACACTTGTGCATGCAGGTGGCAGCGAGGGTTGTCGAATGTGCGAAAACCGAACTCTCTCAGGATGGCAAAGTTCTGGTAGTACATCGGTTCGACGTCGACGAGAACGGAAAGCCGTTCCGAGCATTGGAAGATTTTTGTGCGCTACTTGGACTGCGGCCATCCGCGAAGTACGAAACCACATGGGAGCGAATCGCAAAGGCGGTTCGGACCTATGTGCCGGGCGGAGATCAGCGAGAGACCTTTCAGAAGCTCACTGCAATCCTGCTGTTGACGTACGCGCTGAGGAACGCTGACTGCCATTCGAAGAATTTGGCATTGCTATATAGGTCACGAACGGACGCACGCCTCGCACCCGCGTACGACTTGTTCACGACTTCAGTTTACGAGGGTTACCAGAACAATCCCCCCGGAATCAGTTTCATGGGAAGGAAGACATGGTTGCCCGGAAAAATTCTGGGCACCTTTATTACTTCCACCTTTGGCATTTCTCAACGCGAGCAGAAGGAAATCCTGGAACGCATCAGTGATGCGGTGGCAGACACCGCTCCTGCTGTTTGTGAAGTAATGAAGAGACTGGCAGTTTTTAAGGACACTGGAAAGCGGATGCTAGCCGCATGGAGCGAGGGAGTGAGCGTTCTGCGCGATTCCCGTATGTACGGCTTGAGCCCGTGGAAGTCGGCCGCAGCTTTCGAGGGAATCTCCGAACCAGCGAAACTCAAAAACCCGCGAACCGTCATCGGTCGTTCGGAGTTGTTGGCTCACCGTACCAAATCCAAATCTAAGTGACCGATGCAACGGTAAGCAGACGATTTGTAGTCGTCGCGTGCTTGTCGCCGTCCTTCTTATTCTCAAGAAAGCAGTGCGGAGGCACTGATCACGGTCACCGATAGCCTCGATGCGGCTGTGTGCCCTGCTCTCGTCAATGCGCGCGGCTTACCGGGCTACACGTTTGAACGAGCCGCTGGGGAACTGTGGCGCTCGCGATTCGATGCCGAGCGGAACCTGATCGTCGTGAATGACGGGCATCGCGATTTTGTCTTCGCCACGCGCAGCCGTGCCCTCCAGTTGCGGTATCTTGTGCGGCTCTATGTCAAGCAATTGGTGCTCAAAAACTTTAGGGGACTGCCAGCCGAACAATTGATGGAACGCATGATTGAGCTCTCACTCTATGTCGAGGAGAAATTGAAACCTGCCTGAAGAGTTGTAATCCGCGGTTCGATGGGATAGATACTCGGCCCTTGACTGCAACCCCCTCGACACAATTTTCGGTTGCGCCGATCCTCCGGCCGATTGTGACGGAAGCTGCAGTTATCCGGACCCTGCCTCAACTTTCGCGCAATACATTTCTTACTTCTTTATTGTTAGTGTCACAAGAACGCTACGAAAGCAGAAGCGCGAGGTCCTCGGGCTTCAGGTTCCGTATGACGCTGTTCCTCTCGGCACCGATGATTTCGGCGGCCAGGTCGCGCTTGCTATTTTGCAGCTCGAGGATCTTCTCCTCGACGGTGTCACGAGCGATCAGCCGATACGCAAAGACCGGACGCTGTTGTCCGATGCGGTGCGTGCGATCCACCGCCTGCGCTTCCACGGCCGGGTTCCACCAGGGATCGAGGATGAATACATACTCGGCGGCGGTAAGGTTCAGCCCGACTCCCCCTGCCTTTAAGCTGATCAAGAAGATTCTGCACCCTGGGTCAGTTTGGAAGCGCTCGACTCTGGCTTGGCGGTCGCGAGTCGCGCCATCGAGGTATTCGTAAACGATGCCACTTTCAGTCAGACGCTCGCGAACAATTTTCAGCAGGCTGGTAAACTGCGAGAACACCAATGCCTTGTGTCCTTCGTCGAGGACTTCGCGCAATTGCGCGAGCAGCGCTTCGAGTTTGGCGCTAGGATCTCCAATGCGTTTGGGGTCGAGCAGTGCGGGATGGCAAGCGGCCTGGCGCAGACGCAACAAGGCTTCCAGAACCTGGATCTTTGATTTAGTCAGGCCGTCCGTTTCGATTCGTTTCAGCAGTGACTCGCGATAGTGCTGGCGCAACTCGTCGTAGAGCTCGCGCTGGGCGGTCTCCATCTCACAGTAAATCGTCTGCTCGCTCTTGGGCGGAAGTTCCTGCGCCACTTGCTGCTTGGTCCGGCGCAGAATGAACGGCCGAAGGGCCTGAGCCAGCAAGCGGCGCGTGTCTTCCGTGGGATTGCGCCATGTGCTGCCTGCGACCTTGAAAACGCTGGCTGCGCCAAGCATTCCGGGATTGAGAAACTCAAATAAGCTCCAGAGTTCGCCGAGATGATTCTCGACCGGAGTGCCACTCAGCCCCAGACGATATCGTCCACGCAAAAGGCGTACTGCCTTCGAGGATTCAGTGTCGGCATTCTTGACCGCCTGGGCCTCGTCGAGGATGACGTAATCAAATTCGAGATCCTTAAGAGAAAGGATATCTCGGCGCAGCGTACCATAGGTGGTGAGAATCACGTCACAAGCCCCGAAGTCGTTGCCATCGCGGGCCATGCCGGTGTGATCCAGAACTCGCAGTTGAGGCGTGAAGCGCTCCGCCTCCTCCTTCCAGTTAAACACCAGGGATTTCGGCACCACGATGAGGGACGGTGCGACGGGCTGGCCGGTGCACCGCAACTCGCGACGCATTTCGAGAAGAGCCAGCACCTGCGCCGTCTTGCCCACACCCATATCGTCGGCCAGGCAACCGCCGAAAGAGAATCGTTGTAGAAAAAGGATCCACGCCAATCCTTCGCACTGATAATCGCGCAAACGGCCCACGAATCCCTCAGGCTGTGCCGTGGTCTCCACCGCACTGAATTGCTGCAGCTCGGCCCGAACGCGCGCGAACGTCTGGTCCCATTGTGCCTCGGGCTGTGTGGCCAGCAGGGCGTCGAGAAGTCCTGCCTGGGAACGGGTAAAGTGAATGTGTCCGTTCTCGGGAGAACCCATTCCGGCCAGGGGACCGATCCGGCGCAGCCATTCCTCCGGCAGCATTCCGTAGGTTCCGTCATCGAGCTGCACCATGTTGTTGCCCCGACGCAGGGCCGCGAGCAATTCTGGCAGCCGCGCCTTGGTGTTGCCGTAATCCACTTCGCCGTGCAATTCGAACCAGTCCACACCGCTCGACACTTCGAGCCGGTAGGATCCCGGCCGGCGGAAGATTTTTCCCTCGGCGTCAATGTGCCATCCCGCCTCGACCAGCGACCGCACCACCCGTGGCAGCTTACTGGCCGCAAACCCGCGGGCAGGTTCGGGTTCCCAATAACTCGCTTGGCCCCGTTTCACGCCCAGTTGATCGAGCAATGTATTAGCCGCTGCTTCGGCGTCGAAATCGCGCCGCAGAAACCGCCGGCTGGCAACGTCAAAGACGCCCCGCGAGGGATCGAACTCCGACACAATCCGGTCGTCGTAGGCAAACGAGAGCTCCGCTTGCAGGCGCCCTTGTCCTAAGTGAGTCGGCGCGCGGGAAATTTTCAGACGCGGAGCGGGAATTGACACCAATTCCTCGTACCGCATTTCCTCTGGCACAGTCAGTGGCGGCAGGTTCCGCGAGCAGAGCAAGGCGGCCAGGAATTGATCTTTTTCGCTCTCGGGAGCCACAATCGAGCATTTCTTGCGAAGAGCTGAAATCCACTCAAACGAAGCTTCCTGGGCGCATCGTGCCACTCGGTCCCGGATAACTAGAAGGCCAGGTGCGACGAGAACCGGGGCCATCAGTTTCATTCGCTCTTTGCCACGCTGGAAAAATCCGGTGAGCGCACACCGTCCGTCTTCCGCCTTGCCCAAGTCAAGCCCAAAACTCCAAGCCTCGCCATCATCCCAGGCCAGCGGTAGCAAGGTTTCGGGCTCGTTCTGCGGCCGCAAGTAGCTGCGGCCGGTTCCGACGATGAGAGGCATGAGGATAGCGCTCAGTGCATGCGGAAGCATTGACAATTCGGGAAGACGTTCATAACGATCCAGGTATCCATAGGCGTATGCCGGTGTTCCAGCGAGCATCGACAGTACTTGTTGGTCTTCGGTTACGGGGAGACTCTGAATCTGGCTGCGCTTGATCGCAAGCGGCTTGGGGCGCGTCCAGCTGCCGTCTTTCTTGCGATCGCGAGATTCCAGCGTGAGGCAAAGTCCGCCGCCCGAGAGACACGTTGCAATGTCCACGATGTATAGAACCTCCCGCTTAGCCGGCCACGTGGACTCTGGCGCGGGCGGCCGCGAGCCGAAGGCGACGATCTCGCTGAATTGCTGTTGCCACGATGGCGATTTCGGCACTCGCTGTCGAGTGGTGACAGGTACGCGCGAGCGGGCAACCGAGTCTTGCCATATGGCCTTTGGCATCTCGAGATCGGCGTCGTCAAAGGGCAATTCAAAATCGTCGCTCAACACCAGTTGCGGCGCGGAAGCAGCCGCCGAGAGGCCGCCCTGTGCCTCGGCCGCCAGAATCGTGGCCCAGAGATGCTTGCAGGGGACGCCATTGTCCACGAAGTAGGGGCAGTCACACCAGACCGACAGGATTCCGTCTCTGAAATTCAGCTCTACCTCATAAGTCTGCGAACCGCGCACCTGGGCGTGGAATTCCGTTCCAGAAGCCCGCTTCATACGGACTTGGTCGCGGGAATAATATTCTTCGCCCCGATGCCGGACGTTCCTGGTGAATTGCGGTGCCAGTAGAGCGGAAAGATTCTGGGACATGGTTCAGGCCTGACAGCATTTTATCGAATAGGAGAAATGGAGCATAACAGTTGAGCAACGCGCCGCAAGTACTCATTGTCGTAGTCGCCGACGGACATAATGACAACCAGGCGTGCTTTGGCTCGACTCAGCGCGACGTTGATCAATCGAGGCCCTTCGACGGGGTGCCCCAACAATTTTTCGCCAGTCGCGATCACTGGATCGAAGATAACCGTGTGATACTCGCTGCCTTGCGCCCGATGCACGGTGCTGACCAGGACCTTGGTCTGTCCAGCATTGCGGAGAAAAGTCTTGATCAGCCCCCGCTGTGCTCGGTAGGGAGTCAAAACAAGCACGTTCTCTTCACCGACCTGGCTCGTGAGGGGAGGAACTATCTGTCCGATATACTCCGCAGACTTGTAGCGTGTGCCCATGCCATATTTGGTCTGTTTGAAGTCCCCCTCCGCGGAGCAGGTTTCGAGGTGTACGCGGTTGGTGCCGATCCCCGGTACGAACTGCGCACGTCGGTCCGCACGCCATTCCGCGTCGGCGGCGCACTTCTCGGCGACGATCAGCTCCCCTTCATAGAACACGCAGCTAACAATGTCACAAATCTCTTTCGCCATACGGGACTGTTCATTTAGGAAGCAGCGGTTCTGGGGGTTCATGTACTTAAACATTGATACACCAAGCCACTTCTTAGCATCGGGATGCGCTGACCGCACGATCGGTGCAAGCTGCTTGTGGTCTCCGGCGAAGAGGACGCGCCGGCCAAGGGGCGCCAACGCCAAAGCATGGGGCAGGCTGACCTGGCTCGACTCCTCAAACAAGATGAGGTCGAACGGTTTGCGAGCCTGTAGAGATCTGTACGAAAATGCTGCTCCGGTTGTGGTCATCGCCGCCACTTGCGCCTGATCGATGGGCTTCGGTATCTGTGCTCGAAGAGCGCTAATCTTGTCTTTCCAAGTGGCATATGCTGCTGCATTACTTCGGTCCGGCATCTCTGTTTCGAGCTCAGCAATCCGTCGAACAAGATCGTTATCAACGACAGGTAATAAGTGTTCACGGCCTTTGTAGTTGGCGGCGATGAAGTGCGTTCCTATTCGTTTGCAGCGCTGGCGCAATTCGTGAGCCGCGGGATCAGTCCGCTCGAGTTCTTCAAGGCTGCGGTCGACCGACAGCAATGCAATGTCGACCGCCCAGTTCGTCGTCGAAAGAAGCAAGATTCTGGCTTGCGGTCTTTGGCGCAGGTACGAGGCCAATATGGCGCCCACGGTATAGGTCTTCCCGGTGCCCGGCGGTCCCCAAAGGAACCCAAACTCTCGATCCAGCAGCCCAAACGCCTGTCTTTGCCGATCTCTCAACTTGGGGAAGCCTGGTACGGAACGCACATCGAGGAGTGGGGAGTAAATCAGAGCAGTGACTTTCTCCAGCCAACCAAGACTTGCCTCTGCAAAGAGCGGTGATTTCCAAAGGTCCCTCAGCGCCTCCAGATATCGCGGCGGGTGAAGCACGATCTGGCCGCCTTTAGGGGGTGGAGGGCCACTCAGATACCGGATGTTGATTTGGTCGTGTTCGGCGGAGACGGACAGGACGTCAGCTGTTCCCTTCGGCGGCCCCGGCCACCACGCCGCAGCACCCTCAAGGCTCTCGTCCAGTCCATGGGAAGAATGTGCCGAATCTATGAATATCTTAAACAGCGCCGGGCCGTCCGGTTTCACGTCGGAAACAGTGAACTTTAGCGGCTTGCCGCTTACTCTGAGCTCTTCTTCGAGAGCATCAACGATTGCGCGCTGCGACATAAATGCTGAACGCTGCATAACCGGCTTGGGAGCCCACAGTAAACCTCGGCCGGGTGCGAACGACAACCCACAAGGGCTCTTATACACCAAGTCGAGTCCCCGCCAGGGCCGCCGAATATAAGACTCAAGTCATAGGAAATCGACCGACGCTGTCTGCGCCGCGACTGAAGCCCGCATGAGAGGCGGCAGAACGAGAACATCGCCGAGTTCAGGGTCGATTCGTAGAAATGGCAATGACCGTCTCAAGAAACTCGCGGATGCGGATGTTAACGGAGAGTAAGCGCCAATCACTCCCGGGGCTGCCTCGCCAAACCACTCGAAATCAACACACCACGGCCCTACAGTAGGTCGCTGCTGCCGCGACACTTTCAGCGGTTCTTCTCGCGTTCATGCCGTCAGAATCTCTTCCCCTGCGCTATGTACCGGCGGGACGGAGATGCAAAGGATCAACGACCCGCGCCATTTGCTCCTCGGCAGCCGATGCTGAGGCACGTCCAGCCTCGCAAACGCTCAGCGGCCTTCAGGCAGAAACACTCTCACGCGGTGAACGGAGGAGAATTCGGCTCCTGAAGCCTCACGGTGTGAGTTGCACCTCGGCAGCTCAGGGAAAGACGGGGATCCGTGTTCGGCTGCGAGAATTCACGCTTGTGACGCCGGCGTGACGCGCAACCTGGCCTCCCCTGGCAAAGTTGACGTCATTGACAGTTCGCGCGGGTTCCGCTTCGACAACTTACGTGCTTGCAACGTGACCCGGCGAATTCGGCTTACAGGTCCGGCCGCCCCAATTCCACATCTCATGCAGAGACAGCGGAGTCACTGCAATGGTGCTGGAGTCATGCCCTGAAACGCCGTGCCAAGAAATTTGCCTTTGGCGTCGAAATTCCAGGCAAATATCGCAAGCCCGGCACGGGCGCAGGCACGGCATCCATTGATCAACGGATAGGCAACGACAAACTGGGTCCCACCACTTGGCCCTGGCTGTGACTCAGGCCATGTCTTCCCGTCACGATCTCCTGGCCACACATCGACTTGGGGAAATTGATTTCTTAGATCCCGAAACTGTGCGCTCTTCACCATTGTTTTTCTGTCGAGCAGTCTGAGGTTCTCAACGTTGACGATGGACGGCTGTCCATTAACAAATAAAAGACCATAGTTCGTATTGCCGCGTTGGGGATAGGTAATCCATGCAAAAGCAACTGGGCCCTCGTCCTGAAATCCGGTCATTATGCCAAAATCGCCGTGGTTTTGTGCGTAGAGTTTGCGCGCAAAACTTACAGCGGCGGTTGGCGCTCCCGCTTTCGACATCTGATCGATAATGCAATCGGCGATGTGGGATGAGGCGTCGCAGACGGCATGGGCCGTGTTGAGAAATGACGGCGGTATTTGCCAGACGGATGATGCATCAATCTTCGCGGGCGCCTGTTGCGGCTGTGGTCGTGGTTGCGCCGCGAGCCATCCGGCCACGCCAACGATGATGAAAGGAAACAGACGAGGTTTATGCATATTTTCTGTCAGCTGAGATCTATACTTTTCGCTGATCCAGTATCTTCTTACAGTTACAGGGGATGATTCTAGGGCAGATTCTATGGCAAAGGATCGTCCCAGTGACGCATAATCGCTGACATGTCCGGTGGCGACTATACGACGCTTCCTTCGAAGGTTGGCCTGTGCCAGAATTGCCAGCATGCTCGGCGAATCGAATCCGACCGAGGGTCGATTTTCTGGATGTGCAAACTCTCGTTTGAAGATTCCCGTTTTGCCAAGTATCCGCGCCTGCCGGTCTTGACTTGCAGCGGCTACCGGCCGAAGTTGTCTGCATGACTTTGCCAGTCGCGGCCAATGCACCCTATAATTGAAGCTTGGCGCGAGTCTGTCATGGTTTCAAATCGATCGTTCAAAATCGAAAACCGCCGCTCAGCACTTTTTTAGCGCAACCCTGAATCCAGAGGAGAAACTGAATGTCTGCACCCAGCCGTCGTCCTGAAATACGCCGCCGCCGCACCCGCGCGGAAAAAGTTACCAAGCTCCGCAAACGGCTCGCCGCCGCTTCCGCTCCTGCTGACCAGGAGCGCCTTACCGCCAAACTGCACCGCGTCGGGCTGGTCTCTCCGGGCAACCCTCTGATCAAGAGCGCTTAGTTCAGCCGATTCTAGAATTCCACCGTGACCAGCCTGGCCGGGCTCTTTCCCACGTTCGTCACCGTGTGCGTGTAGCCGCCCGGCAGCCATTTGATATCGCCGGCTTTGAATTTCCCCGGCATCGGTCCCTGCCCATCGACGTCGCTGCGCAGATCGACATCGGTGACTGCGATCATCAGGTGGGGGAGATCGTGATGGTGGCTAGGGACGGTCGCGCCCGGGTCCAGATCAACTTCCGACACGCGCACTCCGTCCTTAACGAAGAGAATTTTGCTGCGCCCGCCGGCGAAAGTTTTTTCGCCACTTTCCTCAGGCCAACGCGACGGCGTCTGCCGCAATTTTTTATCCTGCGTGAGCTCGATGGTTACGTTGCGGAACGGCTGATCCGAGAGATTCCTGGCGATGTGAGCAAAGTTTCCCGGCGAAAAATGCGTGTCGCCATCGCTTAGCTTAAGTTCCGCCGGTGCCTTGCCCTCGACTTCGTTGGAGAGGTGCGCGTCGCCCAATGTCACATAAATATAGTCGTGGCGATGACGATGCATCAGCGTCGCCGCATGAGGCGCAACCTCGACCGTGAAGGCGCGGATGTATTCATTGTCGATCGCCAGGTGATGCGAGGGTTCGGCGGTAATCTCGACTTCGGTAGCGGTCTGCGCAGCCAGGAAGGGAATCAGCAGGAGAAGAAGAGCCATGCGCTTCATGGGCGGGAATTGTAGCACCGGTAGAAGCGCAGAGCACTCACGCTGAATACACGATCCGACCGCCAACAACAGTCGCCACGACTTTCCCCATTAGCTGCCAGCCATCGAACGGCGTGTTTGTCGATTTGGAGCGCGACTTGGCGGCCTCGAAGGTCCACTTCTTCTTGGAATCGAAAATCGTAACGTCAGCAGCCGAGCCGCGGGCAAGTGAACCACGCCTGCGCAGGTCGAAGCACCGCGCCGGTCCCGCGGTGAAGAGTTCCACGATGCGCGAAAGCGGAATCCGCTTCTCCCGGTGCAACCGGGTGATGGCTAGCCCAAGCGCAGTTTCCAGTCCCGTGATGCCGAACGCGGCGCGCTCGAATTCCATTTGCTTTTCGTGAGCGGCATGAGGAGCGTGATCGGTGGCTATGGCGTCGACCGTTCCGTCGGCGATGGCGACCAGGATGGCTTCACGATCGGTGGTCGAGCGCAGCGGCGGATTCATCTTGTAGTTGCTGTCATAGTCACGCATGTCCTCGTCCGTCAGCGTGAAGTGATGTGGCGTCACTTCACAAGTGACGCGCACTTTCGCGCGCTTGCCGCGGCGCACACTCTTCAACGCGTCTGCCGTCGAGAGATGAGCGACGTGCAAGCGGGCATTCGGAATGTGCACGGCAAGTTGCACGTCGCGCTCGACGATCGAGGCCTCCGCCGCCGCACTCATGCCGCGCAGCCCAAGGCGAAACGACCGCGCCCCAGCGTGCATGGAGCAACCCTCCGTCATGCGCGTATCTTCAGCATGCTGCACGACCGGAAAATTCAACTCTCCGCCCAGCCCCAGCGCCTCGCGCATGATGTTGTCGTCGAGAATAGGCTTGCCATCGTCGGTGACCGCGATCGCGCCCGCAGTTTGCAGCGCGCGGAAATCACTAAGCGTAACTCCCTTGCTTCCTCGCGTCGCCGCCGCAATCGCAAAAACATTGACGACCGCGCCGCGCTCAGGCTGACGCAGCCACTCCACCCATTCCACCGAATCGACCACCGGAACTGTATTCGGCATGGTGCAGACCGAAGTGAAACCGCCTGCCGCGGCCGCCGCCGTGCCCGTCGCGATTGTCTCTTTGTGGGCTTGCCCCGGCTCGCGCAGGTGCACGTGAAGATCGATGAAGCCCGGCGCGACCACGAGTCCGCGCGCATCGAATTTCTCGTCCGCGCCGCCTTTAATTTTATGGGGAGGAGCAACCTCGGCGACCCGGCCATTCTTGAGCAGAACGTCCATCGGCGCATCGATAGGAACTGACGGATCGATGAGGTGACCGCCCTTAATCAGCAGACTGCCGTGATTATTTTTCGAGGCCGTCGTCATCGCATTCTTCCGATCGCCCGAGCCAGAATGGCCATGCGTGTGGGTACGCCGTTGCGCACCTCTTCGAGAATGCGCGCCTGAGCGCCGTCGGCGACTTCGCTGGTCAGTTCGAGGCCGCGAATAATCGGCCCGGGGTGCATGACAATCGCATCTTTCTTCGCCATCTTTAGCCGCGCGGGATTCATCTGGTAGCGTGCGATGTATTCCGCCAAGTCGATCTTTAACCCCGAAAGGCGCTCGCTCTGCACGCGCAGCAGCATGATCACATCGGTTCCGCGCAATGCATCTTCAATATGACGGGTCACGCGCACGCCCGGCGCGAGCGTCGAGGCAATCTCGGGCGCCAGCTGCGGAGGACCGCAAAGAATAATCTTCGCGCCAAATTTGCTGAGCAGATGGCATGCCGACCGCGCCACGCGACTGTGAAAAATGTCGCCCACGATCGCCACCTGCAGGCCTTTGAAAGTTTTCTTGTTGCGCAAAATTGTATAGGCATCGAGCAAGGCTTGCGAAGGATGCTCGTGCAGTCCGTCTCCTGCATTAATTACCGGCACGTCGACGTGCTGTGCCATCACGTAGGGCGCGCCCGCGTTCGGATGACGGATAACAATAATGTCGGCGCCGACCGCGCGCACCGTGTATCCCGTATCGAGCAGCGATTCGCCCTTTTCGATACTCGATCCCATCGCCTGAATGAGCACGGTATGAGCGCCCAGCGACTTCGCCGCAATTTCAAACGAGCTGCGGGTTCGCGTCGATGCCTCGTAAAAAAGAAGCAGCACTCGCTTGCCCCTGAGCAACGGTCGCGGCTTGTCCGGATTCATGCGCCGGGCAAACTTCAAGATTCTCATGATCTCGGCTGCTTCTAGATGCTCGATGCTCAGCAGCGAACCGCGCGCGGGATTCATATCAGTCTGTAGTCCATCGTGAATCGGATATAGGAAATGCGATTGGCGATTTGTAATTCAAGAAACGTGGACTGAGGATTCTGCTTTTCAATTACAAATTTACAAATCACACAATTACAAACTGCGCTCTTACACTTTCTCCATCAATAACACTTTTTCCGCGTCATCAATTTCCCGAAGCCTGACCTCGATAATCTGATTTTCCGTGGTCTGCACCGTGCGGCCGACGAAGGCAGCCTCGATTGGTAATTCGCGATGGCCGCGATCGATCAGCACGCACAACTGCAGGCGCTTGGGGCGGCCCGACCGGAACAGCGCGTCCATGGCGGCACGCGTCGTGCGTCCCGTATAGAGCACGTCATCCACCAGCACCACCGACCTGCCCTCTATGGGGACGCCAATCTCGCTTTTTTGCACGACGGGCTTGGAGTCAAGAGTAGAAAGATCGTCGCGATAGAGCGTGATGTCGAGCGTGCCCAGCGGAACCGGCTTCTTTTCGATACGCTGGATTATTTTCGCCAGTCGCTCCGCCAGCGGAACTCCACGGCGCCGTATGCCGACCAGAACCAGGTCTTCGATGCCATTATTTTTCTCGAGAATCTCGTGCGCCAGCCGGATCAAAGTGCGCTCGACTTCGGAGGCCGACATCAACTGCGCTCTCTGATGAACCTCGACGAGACTCCCTGGCGCGCGCGAATTCATAAACGCTGCATCATACGCGTGCGGAAAGATGAGAGCAAGGCCAGGGCGAAACCGGACATTTTAACTTGCTACGGACAGGCCAGGGCGAAACTTGTTTCAAAGCGCAAATTATTTGAGCGTATTGTCGCGCCGTTGCAGCAGCGAAGCCAGCGCCCCGCCCGCCAACCCGAGCACAACCGTGATCAGCATCCAGAAAAAAAAAGTCATTACCAACCCCGCCGGGGTAAACAGGTTGTGGATGCCGGCTTGAAAGTCAGGATCCGCAGCGTTGATTCCCATCCCCTGGGCAATCTGCGTCAGCGACTTGATGTATTCCTGCTGACCATGGAAAACAAAGATCCTGATCACGAGTAGGAATGCGGAAATACCGAACGTAACAATCGCGGCTGCCGCTCCAAGACGAGCGCCCAGCCCCGCTGGAAGTGCCAATCGGCTTTCACGACGATAGAAATAGACAGCCAGAGCTCCCGTGAGCACGACGCCGAGCAACGGGATCATGCTGACGATAATGCCGAGTACGCCCGCCTTCAGCGCGGCTCGACCGGCGATGCCCCGGTCCATCGTGCCGACAGACGTGCTGCCAGATTCGTAGGACTGCCTCGGCGACCATTCGCCAGTACTCTCTGCCGCTGTTTCGGAAGGAAATTCATCCACCGGCTGGAGGTCTTCGCCGGCTCCAGCACCGGACGACTCCAGGCGCACGTGAATTTGAGGGGCTCGACATTGCGGACAAAACGGACGGCCATCCTCGACCATCGTTCCACACTGCTGACAAAGATGATCCACGTTATTGAAGCTAGCGCACAACGAACCGGGAGAGCAAGAGATCGGGTGATCGGGCCATCGGATCATCTCAGTGCATTGCCGATCGCCCGATCACCGCATCAGCTTCAGATCGTGTCGTCCTTGCCCGTGTGCATGCGGATGTAAACAAGCGCGAAGCGCGATCCCTTGCCAACTGTCTTGACCGAAACGATGTGCTGATTGCCTTCGGTTCCTACCTTTAGTTCCACTGAGTCTGAGCTGCTATCGTTNCCGCACGTTACCGGCTTGGAGAATTCGTCGTTACTGTTGACATCCGTATGGCCATTGTTCCAGCCGCCGTGACATTGTATGGGCTTGCCATATTTATGAAGTTCTTTGTCGTAGTAGGCGAGGATTTTGTCGGCGGGATCGTCAGAGAGGAACTCCGCCGCCACGACTTTCAGGGAAAATCCCGCCACCGACAGGTTTACATTGGCGCTCTTCTTGTCGTCGCTGTCATCTTTCGGAGCGGGCGTGGCTCCGGGATAGAGGGTCAACCCGGCATCGCGAATATCGGCTTGCTCGCTGACGTGCAAATTGCCGATCGGCGACTTGATATCGACATGCTTCTCGCCATCCTGCTCCTTGTCGTTCGCATTAATACTGCAACCTGGAAAAATGCAAAGCGTGGCAAGGAGTGCGGCCAGAGCTAGTTTCGGGGCAAAACCGCGACGAGACACTTTAGGGCCGCTCCATTCGCTGCTCGATAATTTACCCGACAACATTAATTTACCTAACAATATTTTGCCTGACATCGGACAAACCTCCTGAACTGGACTGGACCGCGTTCCGCGCCGGCCGTTCCATCCCCTCGCCGCGCGAAGCAATCCCCGGAATTGCAACCGGCAGATGGCCGCCAATCGCGATCTCGCCGAAGATTGCCTTTACCGCTGCCGTTTCCGATACCGTAACATTAGAGAATGCGCACACATAATTCTCAATAGACGGGAAATCTCTCACCAAATATGGATTTCCCATGGCAAGCACCACGGTGCGTTCGGCAGCATGATCGAGAATTTCCGAAAGCAAAGCTGCTGTAGCCGCGTCCATGGCTACCGAATTCTTCACTACTCCTCCGGACGCACGGACAGCCTTACCCGCGGTCGGAACGACGTATACCGCGGCAATCACACGCTCCGCCGCGGACACCGCCTCCACCACCGACGGCTTCATACCGGAAGCCGAGCGCGCATCGACATACAGCACGCGAGCGTCCGGCACGCGCCCCAGAATCTGACGTTCGAGCATGCGCCCTGAATCGGTGCGCAGATCGTCGGAAAAAATCACCGCCACTAGACGGTTGCCAGCCTCTGTCAACGGTTGATACGGAGACGCAGGCTGCGAAGTTCCCTGAGTTGCGGAGGAAACTTGCAACGGAATCACCCTCCCATTATCGCGGACGAGAGTGATGCCTTCGTCGGCGATGCGCTGGCCCGCTGCCAGGTTCTCCGGTTTCGCAATCTCGCTCGAAAGCTGGCGGAGGTCCACCAGTCGCGCCTTGTTCAAACCGAGGGCAGCCTTTGTTTCCAAAATCTTGCGCACCGATGCATCGAGCCGCGTGCGGCTGATCTCGCCGCTCTTCACCGCCTGCAACATGGCGCGGTAGCTGGCATCGAGGTCGTGCGGAATAATTAAGACATCATTGCCAGCCTTGAACGAGTCGACCGCTGCCTGGCCGGTATCTCGCGCGTAGAGGCGTGTCAGGCCGGCCATATCGAGCGCATCGGTCACGACGATTCCCTTGAATCCCATGTCTTCGCGCAGCAGTCCGGTCACAATCGCTTTGGAAGTCGTAGCGACGCGGTTGGGCTCAGGATCGAGTGCGGGAACGGTTACGTGCGCCACCATCACCGCATCTACACCCGCCTCGATGGCGCGCCGAAACGGGGGCAGCTCTACCTCAGCGAGCCGCGCCCGGTCGCCGGTGACTTGCGCGAATCCAAGATGAGAATCGGTTGCGGTGTCGCCATGGCCAGGAAAATGTTTCGCCGTAACCAGCATCCCGCCTTCGTGCGCGCCGCGTATATATGCCGCCACAAAATCGCCCACTTGGGTGGGATCTCCGCCAAAAGAACGCGTATTGATAATCGGATTCTCGGGATTGGAATTCACGTCCGCAATCGGAAAGAAATTCCAATGCACTCCAATCGCTCGCGCCTCGAGCGCCGAAATGCGTCCAAAGACCTCGGCATTTTCCGCCTTGCCGGTTGCGCCAAAAGCCATCGCGTGGGGAAAAACGGTCGTGCCGTTCACGCGCATGGAAACGCCGCGCTCAAAATCGGCCGAGGCGATCAACGGCAGTTTCGAAGATCGCTGCAGCCGGTTGAGCAACTCGGCGGCAACGTACGGCTGGCTCCTCAGCAGCACCGCGCCGTCCACCGGCACCGTCATCACCAGCGATCCGACGTGATACTTGCGAACCTCGTCGCGCATCTGTATCCATCGCGGGTCGGCGTCATTCAGAAATTGCGCCAGCACCTTGATGCCGAAGAGTTGTCCGACTTTCTCTTCGGTCGACATCCTGCGCAGCGTCTTGTCAGCCCACTTCTTGCCGCCCTTGTCGAGATGGATCGGCCCCGGCGGCAGAAAGCGGTCTTTATCCTTATCCTTGTTTTTACCAAGACAAAGCGTGGCTGCCAGCACCAGCGTAATCAGCAGCAAATGTCGAAGCATGCCTTTGACAATAGCAAAAATGGATGGCAGCGTCCCGCAAAGTTGCCGGGCAACTCAAACTTTGGATTCGACGATTGAAATACCTTCCGCTTGAATCGCCGGGTCGTCCCCAAAACCAGCCAGCCAACGCACGTCCGGCTCTCGCCGGAACCAAGTCATCTGGCGCTTGGCGTAGTTGCGATGTGCCTGCTGCGCCGCCTCCAGCGCCGACTTACGATCCAGTTCGCCGCGCAAAAACTGCACCGCCTGCTTATATCCCAACGACACCAACGGCCGTGCGCGTTCGCCATATTTCGCGAGCAACCGTTCCGTCTCCGCGATCAGGCCTTCATCAAACATTTTCGCGGCACGTCGGTTGATACGCGCATATAAACTTTCTCGCTCCGGATTCAGCCCCAGACGCAGAATGCGAAAGCCTTGGAGCGGTTCGCGGCCTTGTTGCCAAAGTTCGGTCATCGGTTTGCGCGTCGCCAGACACACTTCGATGGCGCGAATCATCTTCGGAACATCGTTGGCGTGAATACGTCCCGCGGAGGCTGGGTCAAGACGCTCCAGGATGCGATGCAGGTACGCGGTCCCCCGTTCCTCTAGGCGTTCGCGGAGCCGCTCGCGCAATTCTTCTGACCTTTGCGGCCCGGGAAAGAGTCCTTCGAGCAACGCGCGAAGATACAGGCCCGTGCCGCCGCTTACAATCGGCAAACGTTGTTGTCGCGCGTGATCGCTAGCGAGAATTGCGCGCGAAACAATTTCGCGCAGAACCTGCCGCGCCTGCCGCGCATATTCTCCCGCGGTCACGTCGGCCATCGGATCCACAGAATCGAGCAGGTGATGCGGAACTTCCGCGCGCTCCGCCGCCGTCGGCTTCGCTGTGCCGATTTCAAATTCGCGATACATCGCGATCGAATCGCAATTGACGATCTCGCCGCCGAAGCGCCGCGCGATCGCCAACGCGAGCGCGGTCTTACCGCTGGCTGTCGGACCAAGGACGGCGACGAGCAATGGATCGCGGGTTTTTAGCGGGATTCGCGACATCGCGGCAAAATCAGCGCGCGCTCCACGGAATCTCGCGCCAATAGCGAATGACGGTGAGAATGAGCAGCACAACCGCCATGATCAGCAATCCGCTGGCTTCGGCGGCGTAAGTGGCGTGGCGATAGTGATGCTGGCTGTCCACATGCTGGTTGGCTTGACGCTCATTAGCATTAGCCCGAGAATCGAAATCGGGACGATCGCGGTTACCTGCCGGCCTCGGGGGAACGGACATATTCACGCGGCTATTGTAGACCTTTGGCCGATCGGGGATGAGGCGCGCGGCGCGCTTGTGAAAACGGAACGAGGCGGAAATGTCCGGTTCCGCCTCGGTATCGCGAATTAACAGACCAAACTCGTATCGGAACGCTCCTACGAGGTTGGTGTGAGAATCAACTGTGCCGGTTTGCAATCGGCTATCGGCGCGCCGAAAAGAAGCGCGAAGGCCTGATAATCCCTGATATTTGTTGAAGACGTGGCGAGGAACCACGATATCGGGGTTGAGAAATCGATAACAGCCAGACTCCCTGTCCGTCGGGAGGCCAGGCCTTCGCTCCAGAAGGCGTCGGACAGTTGATTCCGCGAATTCGAATCTGCCTCCGCTTTCGCCGGGTGCACAACCTGTGGATCATGTCTCTGACACTCTTCCACGTCCTCCGGGTAATCCACGAACAATGTCAGATTGAACAAAGCCGTGAGGTCGTGGAAAGCCTCGCGAGAGTGAGTATCGCACTTGTCATTCGGATCGTCGTCCTTCGCGGGAGCGATGTCGAACCGAATTAACGGCGTCTCTACGTGCAGCAATACGGGGTTGAAGGTGCCAGTGTCGGGAGCGCCGGCCAGAGTAAACCCGTTCTTGCTGCTGACGTTATAGCGTAGGGAAACGGCGGATGCATACTCTTTTTCCGTCGAGGGATCGGGCGGATACTTTGCGCCAAAACGGAGTCTGCTCCTCTCGGCAACGACGTATTCCTCGGGTTTGGGAAGGCGGATAACATACCTCGCGCCCTTGTTATCCAGCGCGCGCTGGAGGCTTTGAGCGTCAATCTTCGCTTGCGCAATGTCGGGGTCGGGGGTCCCGGCAGCGTTCCCGCTGTGGGCTGGGAGCGAAAGCTCATAAGTCCCCGATTCCAACCTCGCGTGATTAGAGGCCAACACAAAGAGAGGGCGATGCCCTTTGGTCTTTGGCGCAATGGCCAGCACACTGTTCGGGTCCTTCGGGTCGGGAGCAAAGGCCCACGGCCCCTGAAACTCGATATAAACTTTTTCGGTACTGGCCGGCGGCGCCGGGGCTGGCTGTTGCGTTGGTTGGCAAGCGCTAAGGAAGAACAGAGCCAGCAAAACGCTGGTCAGTGCAACCAGGGTGCTGTTGAAGTGGCGTTCAGTCTGCATCGGAGTCTCCTCGAATAAAAGATTAGGGCCGTCCATAGGCTGCAAACGCCGACCAATAATAGGGATGAGATGTGCGCGGGTTGGCCATCATATTCCTGGAGGCCGCGCGAACCGCCTTAGGAACGCTCTGGCCCGACAACGCTCTGCGATAAAAGTCCTCTATGAAGCCACGAGTTTCGAAAGAGTCCACTGCCCAGCGGCTCGCCACAACGTGAGGAACACCCGCACGCAGGAAGGCATCCGTAATACTGTCGAATCCGCCGGACCCGTTACCCGCGAAAGCGGTGCTGCACGCCGAAAGCACGGCTAGTTGCAAGCTCTGCAAGCGCAGGTGCTGCACGGCGGCAGCGTCCATTAGCTGCGGTGCCTTCTCTTTGTCGTTCGACCGCTCCAACATCAGCCCGGTACCCGCAGGCGCAGCGAGGGAATGCCCGGCGAAGTGAAACACCGCCGCGCCCGGCATCTGGCCTTGGACCGCGCTGATCGTGGCTTCTTCGCCTTTGAGCACACGCACGGAGCGGAAGTCGCTGGCAACGGCGTCCGCTTCCGCCGCCACATCGGGAAGTGGAACGAGTCCATCTCCGGATGATGAAGCCGTGCTGCCTACCACGAGCGCCGGCAGGTCCGCCGAAATCCCCGTGCCGTTATGCAGACCCGCCTGCGAATCCTGACCCAGGGAATAAACCAGAGGCGCGCGCTCGATCAGATAGCGACCGTTGGCATCGATCAGTGTTTCGAAGGGCACCCCTGCCAACCATCCTTCCGCCTCAATCATCAGCGTCCGTCCGGGCGCGAGGTGCGCTTCTACCGGATTGATAAGCGACTCATAAAGGCTGCGAGCGTCGCGGCGGAGGGCGCTCAAATCTGATCTGGGATCTGAAGAGAAATCGTGAAACCTGCCGGCCAGCTCTTGCAGGCCGTCGGTAGATTTCGGAATCCACTGCGCATCGACGCCCCGATTGTCATAGGTCCAGATCGCTAAGCCGTCGGGCAGTGCGGCGTAGGCGAGCACAGTCTCATTTGCCAACAGTGGAAGAAGGGACGCCAGCCGGGACGGATCGGGCGAAGGTTGTGAAACGCTAGAATGTTGCGAGCCCCCGCGCTGGGCCGCTCCCATATACCACTCGAAGACCTCGAGCGAGTCCTGTTTTCTTCCCTGAATCAATTCGGCTTCGGCGAGTCCGAGATATACGGGAGCCGCGTCTTTGCTCCAATGCACTCGCGCCCCGTCGGAAGTCAGGGACGAGAGTTTCTGCTCAGCCAGTCGCAGCGCGGGACGGAAAGCTTCTTCCGCCTCGACTGCATGATGATTGCCCAGTTGTACTTCGCCCAATGTGGAATAAAAAATCTGAGCGAGATAGTCGTTAGAAAGCTGCTGGACTTCAGCTTGAACACGTATCAAACGGGCCAGCGCGGCATCGAAAGTACTCTGACGTGCTTCCGATCGAGCAGTCCGGATCTCGGCCTCGATGCGGTGGTTTCGGATTGCCTCGCTCTGTGGGGCGAGCGCATAGAGCCGGGCAGCTTCGTGGTATTGTTTTTCGGCCAAATCCGGCCGCTGAGCCTCGGTCGCGGCACGGGCCATGTTGCTATGGGCGGCAGCGCGCAACGACTTATCCTCGTTGCCGTCGATCATAGCCACAGCTGCGCGCCAGATCGCCAGCTCCGAGTTTGACTGGCCTGCGGCCTCGGCCGCATAAGCCGCATTCGTGTACAGGTTGTAGCCTCGCATCACAGGAAACTGGCCCGACCAATAGCGTTCCAGTCCCACGTAAATGAGATTCCAGCCAGCAGCCCGGTCCCCGCCGTCGAACTTACTCCCTGCGACAAATCCCAGAGCTCGTAAATAAAGGGCGCCGTATCCGGCCTGTTGGGCGCCATCCTGCGCGCGCTGAGCGATTTTTTCGTAAGCTCCGAGATCGCCCATCAACGCCGAGCAGACGCTCTCCTCCAACCCCAACTGAACCTGCACCCACGGATAGGAATAGGGCTTGGCCTGTGCTCCCACCGCTATCGATCGGTGCAGGCACTCCGCGCTGCGACGCGAGAGTTGGTCCGAATAGACGTGCTCGAACTGCGCGCGCAACACGCCCGCCGTATTTTCAGAAGCATGAAATAATTGTTCTGCGAGTTCTGCCTGCTGGCGGGAAACGTCATAGTCGCCAGCATCATTGGCTTGGACAGAGTGGGCGAGCGCATTTGCCGCTTGAGAAAAGTTTGACGCCCAAGAACCGCGGAGAAGATCAGTGAGCCAGAGATCGCTGTGCTGTCGCGCGGTCAGGTCCGCCAAAAAAAAAAGCGCCTTAGAGGCGCCCTCATCTTCATTGTTTTTTAACCCGAATGCCTGCGGCAGCCAGGAGCGAACCGCTTCGTGTAAATATTCTTCAATCCGCTCATCGACATCCGTGCGCTTTGCGGCCGGGGAATCACGACTACCGCTTGCGGCTAAACCAGCAACTTCAGCAGGAGAAAGCAGCGTCGGCGCCACTCTGCTATGCTGCTTCAACTTTTCGCGCACGGCGTCCGCGCGATTGCGCGCTTCTTCACCCCATTGCGAGCCCGGATCGAGCCGCAGGTAATGCTCCCAGTCATCGAGCGCCTGCTGATAAAGAAACTGATGTTCGGAAACAATTGCCCGATTAAAAAGCGCAACCGGATCATCGGGGCGCAAGCGCAGCGCCTGGCTCAGGTATTCATAAGCGTAGTTAAAATCTTCCTTCCGGTCTTCCTGCTGAGCACGCTGGAAATAAGCTGTCGCCAGATCGGTCAGGATGGCGGGCGAATGCGGCTCCAGTTCCAGCGCGTGCCGCAGCGCTTCCACTGCTGCATCGTATTTGCCTTCCAGCAAATCCGCCTGCGACTGCGACTGCAGCCACGCCGGGTCCGAAGGATGCGATTCCAGTTGGCTGGCAATCAGCGCTTCCGCCTTTAGAAGTGCTGCTGAGCGGCTGGTAAACGAGGCTGCAGGGCCGCGCGAAACTCGCAGCGGCGCATAATCGGCGCCCCCAATCCTCAACTCCATCGTTCGTTTTTGGCTATAGGCCCGAGCCAACAGCTCAGCCGCGGCGGGCTGACTCCTCCGCTGTATGATCACCCACGAGCCCACACCAACCACGGCCAGAAGAGATACCCCAGCCAGCGCCAGACGCGGCACCCTCCACGCCTGCCACCATGTCTGCCACCATGATCGCCCATTTGCCGCTTCCCGACTTGTTGCCGAACTTACCGTTTCGCTGATCCGTTGGGCCAGCCTCTGCTGCCACTCCGCGCGCGAGCTTTCGAGAGTCGCAATATGTCTCCGCTCGGCCTCCGTAAGTTCACCGTGCAAATCGGTCAGTTCGCCCACCGCTTCGCGCAACAGCGGCCCGCAATGGTCACAACGGCTC
>JGI12635J15846_10001266_pt1 | contig 22028 bp, 22 predicted proteins | sample BlaSpr_A8_OM2_M2_FD_15846 | JGI IMG/M metagenome (IMG submission 15846) | reverse complement strand
GTCGCTCGTCAACTGATTGCCGTTTGTCACCGTCCGGGAGTGAAGCCCCNCAAATTCGCCGCCGTCGCAGACGGGCGAAAATTGCCGACGACGCTGCCGTGGTACTGATTGCCTCCGCTCTTGGTAACAATATTTATGGCGCTCCCCGCGCTGCCTCCATATTCGGCGAAAAATGGGTTCGTAAGAACGTTCATCTCATCGAGCGTTTCGACTGGGAGATTCGTGAAAATGGTTTGCCGTCCCCACATATCTATGGAATTGGCGCCATCGACCTCAAACCACGCTTGCCGGCGTCCCGTTCCGTTGGTCGTAAACAAATTCTGGTTCATAAAGACGTCGCCCTCATCTTGAGCGCGTCAAGAACACAGGTATCCGACCTCGGTGCGGGATGCTTCGGACAACCAGAGAGAAGGCTGAATATACAGCCGCCCCTAGTTTGAGCACGTCCCGCTGGGCTCTGCCGCATTTTCCTTTCTACTTGTCCAACCGCGTCCACCTGCCCCTGATGGATTGTCAGAAGGCATAGCGCAACGAGAACTGAATGATACGTGGGTTATTTTCAGTACCCACGATGCGCCCGAAACTTTGCGGGTTCTCCACATCCGTGAACGCCGGATTGCTGAACACAGGGTGGTTCCAGATGTTGAAAAAGTCGCCGGTGAACCGAAGATCCTGATGCTCCGTGATTCGGAAATGCTTGATCAGAGATAAATCCCAATTCTGTTCGAAGGGCCCACGGTAGATGTTACGTCCCAGATTGCCGAATCCAGTTGCTACGCCGTCATCGCCAATGATCGGGGCGGGGACAAAGGCATTGATGTTTACGTAGCCGTTCACCCGCGACTGAATGCCACCCTTGGTCAGCCCATCCGCCAGTGTGGCCCCGGGCGCGAGACTCGCGGTGCCGTTAATCGTTGTTTGCGCGTCATAAGCCGTTCCCGAGTTGGAATCGAGAATCGAAAAAGGTGCGCCGGACTGGAAAACCGTCACGCCGCTGACGTCCCAACCTTTCAGCGCTGCGGCCTTGAGTCCCTTGGCGCCTTGGAATACAGGCAGGCTGTAAACGTAGCTCACTGCCAGGCGCTCCGGTCGATCGAAGTCTGAAGAGCCGCGCGAGTCCGCTAAGGTGAGCTGATTGTTGAAAGCCGTGTTGACCGAGGTATTGCCCGTGGAGGTGGTGTCTATGGATCTTGAAAAGGTATAAGCAGCCTGAAAGTACCCCCCACCCCAGCGCCGCGAGAGGGTCGACTGCAAGGAGTTGTAGTGGGAGTAGGCGTCGTTGGAAAAGAGTTCGTAGGCCGAATAGCCGTCAAGACCTTGCGTTAGCGAACGCGCGGGCCCATTGGAAACGGTGGTCGTAGTAATTTGGAATGACTGTCCGCCTGCGCCCATAACCGTCAATGGGCTCGCGGCCGTTGCAATCGATGCTTGTTGCGAATCGCGGGTTTCGCGCAGGTGGATGGAGTGGGTGCCGACGTAACCGACTTCCAGCACCCACTTCAAACCGAGCGAACGCTGCACGGTAAGATTGTACTGCTGCACGTTCGGAACCACGAAGTGCTGTGGAACCTGGAGAGCGAAGAAATTGATGGTGTTGTTGTTATAGACCGGAGTCTGTGAGGTATCGGAAGTGGGCAGACCGGTTTGATTATTGACAAAGCCAGTCAATTGCGAAACCACCGGAACGAAGGCGGGCGAAATGACCCCCACCGGCGGCAGAGCATTCGGGTTGGGGTTGGGACAGCCGGGGCCGGGTGTAGGAGAAAAGAAAGTTGCGAGGCAGCCTGGCGCTCCGCCTCCAAACGTAACCGGTTGCATGGGCGCCAGGAAGGACAGTTGGTCCACTGCGCCCACGTCTTCCCGCACGTAATATATGCCATAGCCAGCGCGAATCGTGGTGGTGTGCTGACCGAAGAGGTCATAGGCCAGACCGACGCGCGGGCCCAGACCCGTGGAGTAATTGTTCTTCAGCGTGGTGCCGCTTGTCGTCCCGACCAGCCCGGGGACATCGAATTGGTTTACGCACTTCGGGTAGATGAACGGATTCTCGCCCGCGGCGGCCAGGGTGGGATTGACGTTGCCGATATGGCAGTCGTCGTCGTGAAAGGCCCCATTGATTTCGACGCGCAAACCGAGGTTCAAGGTCAAATCGGGAGTAGCTTTGAAATTGTCCTGCGCAAAAGTGGAGAAGTTGCTGATGCGGTATTGATGCGTGGGATCGCCGCTCCCGCCGAAGGAGAACTGCGGATCACCAATCAAGAAATTCTGAATGTCGGAATTTTGCCCAGCGCCCCCGCTGGCAAAAATCAACTGCCCGTTGAACGCTCCCGGGAAAAACTTGTAGAGATCGACCCGGGTAGCGTCGCCGCCGAAGTTCATCTGGTGCTTGCCATGAATCCAGCTCAAGGTATCGGTGAAACTGTAATTGTTCTGAGTCTGGTACTGATTGGCTCCAGGAGTTGGTCCAATCTGGAATCCGGAAGAGTCGAGTGTGAATTTGTAGATGTCCGGAGTCAGGCTGTTGGTGGGTCGGTCGATGCCGAGATCGTCCGCCGTCACAATCGGCGTATTGATGCTGCTGTTGTTGATCCGTATGTAGCCGAAATGAAAATCGTTCACCACGTTGGTGGAGAAAGTGTGCGTTTCTCCAGCGTTCAAGAAGCGCGTGTTAATGGGAACGGCAAGTGGAAAGTTCAGGTCCGTCGGGTTGATCGAGAGGCCGAATTCAGCTTCCGATCCGCCGGCTCCAAAGGGCCGAACGGCTTGCGAATTGCTGAAGAAGAAACGGACAGCTAGCCGATCGATCTCGTGATGAAAGCTCTTCTCCCAGGTGGTGGTGAACTGGTCGTCATTGAATGTGCCTGGGCTGCTGTACACGAAGGGAGCAAGAGTTCCCACCGGACCGGGGATGGAAGGAATCAGGTATCCGCCTCCTGCTCCACCGAATTGATTGCTCTTGACATTCAACAGTGCAAGAACCACAGGATCAATCGGCGTGGTGGTATTGCCGAAAAAGGCTTGCGACAGAGTTTGTTGGGTGCGCGTGGTGGGAAAAACCGGGATCTGCGTGCTGATGAACGTTCCGTTATCTTCTCCGCTGCGTTGGCGAGTGCCCTGGTAATTCGCGAAGAAATACCCCAGCTTTTCCGTGCCCACCGGCCCTCCGGCGCTGATACCGAAAATGTTCTGGCTTAGCACTGGGCGGGCGACACCCTGGTTATTAAAGAAATATCCGTTGGCGTTGAGGTCGCCGTTGCGAAAGAACTCGTACGCATCGAGGTGGAGCTTGTTCGTGCCTGTCTTGAGAACGGCATTGACGTTGCCGCCACCGTTGCGTCCGTTGCTGGCGTCGTACATGCTGGTCTGGACCTTGAATTCCTGCAAGACGTCGGGATTTGGCAGCGGCGTATTGGCGAAGGACGCCACGTTGTAGTCAGTGGCGCTGGTGCCTTCGATTTGATAGTTGTTGTTGTCGGACCGCTGGCCGTTGACGGAGATGTTGACATTGCCGCGGCCCAACTGCGTAGCATTGTTAAGACTGTCGGAAGCGCCGGTGGAGAGCGTGAGCAGTTGCTGGAAATTCTGTGTCGCCAGGGGAAGCGTATGCACCGTCTCGGCGGTGATGGTCTGACCGGTTGTGGCGTCTTCGGTGTCCACCTGGGCCACCTGAGCGGTAATCTCGATGTGTTGGCTCAACTGGCTGGGCTGCAGCGAGACGCTGATCCGCGTGGTTTCGGTGACGCGGACTTCGATGCCGGTGGTCACCTGCTCACCGAATCCTTGGGCGTTGACGACGACGTTGTAAGTGCTCGGCGGCAATAGCACAGCGGCGAAGTGTCCACTGGAATCGGTGGTCAGCACGCGCACGAACTGAGCCGTACGGCTGTCAACGACCTTCACGGCGGCGCCCGTAATCACTGCACCGCTGGAATCCAGCACCGTTCCTGAAATCGCGCCCGTGGCCCCAGCCTGGGCCATGACGGGGGATGCGGCCACGACCAACAGCAGGGAAAAGGCTATGAAATGGAGTAGACGACTCCTCCATATATCTCGAACCATGATTGCATCTCCTCGGGACGGCGATTAGGGGCTTGGATGGAAGCGCGTCGTTCCCACCTGCAAAGCTTCCGCAAAAGTTTCACTCTGGGCGGCGAATTATCTTTCCGTCTTTCATCACGAAATTCACCTTGCGCAGCGACTCAATGTCATCGAGGGGGTTCGCCGGCATGGCGATGATGTCCGCAGCCAGACCGGGGGTTAGGTTGCCGCGCTGCTTGTCGATACGCAGCAACTCGGCCGCATTGGTCGTCATGCACTTCAGGATCTCCGCATTGGGCACGCCCGCCTCTCGCCACCGAGACAGATAATCGAACATGAAATCGGCGCGCGTCTTGCCCGGGACATCAAGAAAAGAGTCGGTGCCGAAGGCCATCTTGACGCCGATGCTATAGGCGCGCCGCAGGCGGTCCGTGATCTTGGGCCCCAGAATGGCCGGATCTTCAAGAAAGTTTCCGTTCCTGCCCATATAATCGAGCGCGCTCTTCGGGAAATCGGTGCCCACAAGAAAAGTACCTTTCTCTTTCATGAGCTGGAGTTGAGCGTCGGACAGACCAAACCCGTGTTCCACCGAATCGGCGCCGCCCTCGATGACGTTCTGCGCCGCTTCGCCGCCATAGACGTGCACCGCCACCGCCCGTCCAGCATGGTGGGCTTCGTCCACCGCGGCGCGGATTTCATCCAGCGAAAAATGATATGCGCCGTTGTCCGTGACCAGCTTGATCAGGTCCGCGCCGTAGTAAATGTTCTTGCGCACCGCCTTGCGCATTTCCTCCGGACTATCGGCGTCAATATATTCATAGAGCCAGAAAGGGCCTTGCTCTTGCGGAACAGCGTACGATTGGCCGCCGAATGGGGTAATGATTTTCCCTGCACTGAGAATCGTCGGGCCGTCAAACAGACCTTGCTGAATCGCTTTGCGTACGTCTTCGGTGGCATAATCGCCGTCGTTGCCCACCTCGCGGACCGCCGTGAAACCTCTCTGCAGGAGCACCTGCGCATTGCGCAGCCCGCGGAGCGCGCGGAAGGCTGTGCTTTCCTTGAGGTAGAAGGATTCAAACGGGGCATTAAGGATCTCGGTGAGCGTCAGATGGGTATGAGCGTCCATCAGTCCGGGCATGATCCATTCTTTCGACAGATCGACGGTCGGTGCGCCGGGGGGGATGGCGATGCCCGCGCCCATGGATTTGATCTTCCCTTGCTCCACCAGGATGACCTGGTCCTTAGCCACCGTTCCTTTGGCGGGATCAATTACGAATCCGGCGCGAATGGCCACGGTTTGTGCGAAAACCGGGATGGCCAGCAAAATTAACAACGGGACGAAAAGTCTTTTCCGCAAGATTTCCTCCTGCACTAAAACTTTGTAAAGTGCTGCGCAACGGGTTGGAATTATTCCTGCGACCCCGCGTCCCCAAACGATGGACGATTATTTCCACAACCAGTATCTGCTGTCAAGAAAAATGTGGTATACCATCAGAATTCTTGTTGTATTATATTGGCGTTATACTCGACTACTGACAGGATGCTACATTGCCGCGGAAAGCGCTGCTGCGGAGGAGTGCCGGAGAGCGGCGATTTTCGTTCATCAGAACGGACGTCGAAATCACGCCACCTATATTTAATTCTTAAGGACTGGACATGACCACTGATTTCAAGTTGACGTATGCAACGATGTTTGATCCCCCGGAAGAAATGCACACTCGATACGAGACCGCGCTCGCGCAAGTAAAAGCGAACCTCGGCCGGAAGTGCGCCATGGTCATCAACAACAAGGATCATTTCTCCGGGGAATGTTTCGAAAATCGTTCACCAGTGAACATGGATTGGGTGCTGGCGCATTTCCCGCAGGGCACCGCGCACGACGCTGAGCTGGCCATGTCCGCCGCCCAAGCTGCATTCCCTAAGTGGAGCGCGATGCGCTGGCAAGATCGCGTAGCCCTGGTGCGCCGGGCTGCTGCCAAGATTGAAGAGCGCCTCTACGAACTCGCAGTGGTAACTACGCTGAATGTGGGTAAGAACCGGCTCGAATCGCTCGGCGATATTCAGGAAGCGGCTGACTTGCTCCGCGCCTCGTGCGACGCAATGGAGAAAAACAACGGTTACGTAGTGAAGATGGGGAGCGAGCCGCTTCCACATCATACTGTGCACAACCTCAGCGTGATGAAGCCGTATGGCGCGTGGCTTATCATCAGCCCTTTCAATTTCCCCAGTTCCCTGACCTGCGGGCCCGCCGGTGCAGCGCTGGTGGCGGGTAACACAGTCGTAACCAAACCTTCCGTGGAGACGGCGTGGCCGGTGCGCTTGCTGGCTGAATGTTTCCGCGATGCGGGATTGCCAGATGGCGTATTCAACTATGTTACCGGGCAAAATGAGCCCCTTGGACAAGCCCTGCTGGATAGCGCGGCCGTGGACGGGCTTACCTTTACCGGATCCTACCAAGTGGGGATGAAAGTCTATCGCGCCGCTTCCAAGTTCAAGTATCCGCGGCCGGTGATCCTGGAGATGGGCGGTAAGAATGCCGCGGTAGTTTCGCGCAACGCAGATGTCGAGCGTGCTGCGTGGGGCATTGTGCGCTCCGGCTTCGGCGCTCAGGGACAAAAATGCTCCGCGCCCTCGCGCGTATATGCCGAAGCAGATATTTATGATGACTTAGTAAGACGCGTTACCGAGATTGCCAAAACGCTCAGCATCGGCGACCCCACCGAGCGAAATGTGTATCTCGGCCCTCTGGTGAGGGAAAGTGCCTACCGGAACTACGTGGAATACTGCCAGGAACTTTCGCAGGCCGGAGAAATTGCGACCGGCGGACGGACGGTCACGACGGGGGATCTGGCGAAAGGGTTCTACGTGGAACCAACGGTTGTGATTGGGGTTCCGCGGACCCATCGCCTCTGGAAGCACGAGATGTTTATTCCACTCTTGATGATTGAATGCGTGCAAACCCTCGAGGAAGGGTTCGAACTGGCTAACGACACGGACTTCGGACTCACCGGCGGCTTTTTCGGCTCGCATCAGGAAGCGGAGCAATATCTGCGACACATCCAAGCAGGGGTGGCGTACGTGAATCGCTCACAAGGGGCAACCACGGGAGCATGGCCAGGTTACCAATCCTTCGGCGGCTGGAAAGCTTCGGGCTGTTCTGGCAAGGGAAGCGGCGGGCCATACTACTTGTTGTCTTACATGCGGGAGCAAAGCCAGACAATTGTCGAGAGAACGGAGTAACCCAGGGAATGTGGCCGTGCCAGCGCGGTATGCTAACCGTTCAGCCCGTAGCTTATATTCGATTGCCGGAGGAACTATGCTATGCCCCGTTCCACACATAAGCACCCCTTAATCATCTCCCGCGAGAAAGATGTGACGCGCGGCGAAGAGGCTTACCAGAAAATCAGGCACTCGATTCTGAAGGGAAAGTGGGCGCCCGCTGCGCCACTTTCCGAATATCAGCTTGCAGCCCAGTTCAAACTAAGTCGCACCCCTGTGCGCGAGGCGCTCACTCGCCTGGAGCAGGAAGGCATGGTGCGGACCGTGCCCGGCCGCGGCACGTTTGTATCCGATCTCACGCCCCACGACATCATGGAAATCTACCAGGTGCGCGAGCACCTGGAATCATTCGCCGCACGCCTTGCAGCCGAACAGATGAGCGCCGACAGACTGTTACAGCTGGAACACATCTTCCGGGAGATGCGCGATGGGGCCGCTGCTGGCCATTCAGAAAGAATTGTCGAAATTGATGTCAGCTTCCACGAGACCATTATCGGGGCAACGCAGAACCATCGCATGATCAATATTCTGGCCACGCTCGACGACCAAATGCATCGCATTCGTTCGCTCTGGCTCGGACAGGCGCGCTGGCTGGAAGGCACTTTGGCCGAACACGATCAAATTGTGAAGGCCATTGCGGACCGGAACCCCGATGCAGCGGAAGCCGCCATGCGCAAACACCTGCAGATCTCCTGCGAACATGTGATCCGCTTTTTGATGCCAATGCGAAGGGACTAGCGTGACTTCCGAATTAGCGACATCGCCCACTGCCGGTACGAGCCAAAAACTCGCGCAGGTTTTGGCAGGCACGAGCTTCGAGGATTTGCCCGACGCTGTGATTGCCGATGTTCAGCGTTCCGTTCTGGACTGGCTCGGTTCCACCATGGCTGGCGCGGTTGAGGCCCCTGCGCGCAGCATGCAGCGGATCGTTGCCCGCATGGGCAAGTCCGAGCAAGCCACAGTCTTTGGTGCTGGACGTTCGGCGGCTGGGAGTGCGGCGCTAGCCAATGGCACGGCGGCGCACATCCTTGAACTGGACGATGTTCACAAGAGTTCCACGTTACATCCCGGTGCGCCCATAATCTCAGCCGCACTTGCCGTAGCGGAGCGCGAACATGCGCCGGGCAAGGCTTTCCTGCTTTCGGTTGCATTAGGGTACGACGCCGCACTTCGCATTGGCGAGGCGGTCAATCCGAGTCACTATCGCTTCTGGCACCCTACGGGAACAGCGGCGACCTTTGGCGCAGCCGTAGCCGCCGCTTCCCTGCTTGCACTCACCTCCTCCCAGATGCTGGATGCCCTGGGAAATGCGGGCACGCAGGCGGCAGGCTTGTGGGAGTTCAACGCGGATGGCGCGATGAGCAAACACTTGCATGCCGGCAAGGCTGCATGCAACGGGATTCTTTCGGCCGATCTGGCCCAGTGTGGTTTTACCGCCGCGACACGGATTCTGGAGGGCGAGCGTGGATTCTTCCCCGCCATGAGTAACCGTCACGACCCCACCCGCATCACCGATGAACTCGGCACAAGATGGAAGATCAGTGAGAACTGTTTCAAGCTTTATTCCTGCTGCGGACACACACACTCCGCCATTGATGCCGCACTCGATTTGCGTGCGCAACTGGGATGGACGAAGCGCGAGGCATCCGAACAAGTAAATCGGATCGAAATCGACACCTATGGGCCCGGCTTCGAGATTGTTAAGGACTTGAACCCATGCAGCCCATTTCGCGCGAAGTTCAGTCTGGCATATGTTGCAGCCGCGGCTTTACTCGAAGGGCACGTCGGCCTGGAACAATTTAGCGCCGAGCGGTTCGACCGAGAAGGTGTTGCGGATCGCAGTATTGCGGCGCTCTTGCCGCGCGTCCGCATCGCTATTTCCGACCAACTCACGGCGTGCTATCCCGCGGCGTGGCCGGCGCGGATCCGGCTAACGTTGCTAGATGGCAGGATGCTGAGCGGCGGGAGCGATTATCCGCGAGGCAACCCGGAGAACCCGGTTTCTACCGCTGAACTGCAACAGAAGTTTCGCGCGCTTATTGAGCCGCGATTCGGTTCCGGCGTGGCCGACCGCAGCCTTGACGCCATCCAGCAGATTTCGCAGATCAGCGATATGGTAAACGCTTTCAGCAATCTGATTTGATCGAACATCGAATATGACGACCACCGTGAGCCAACCAGCCAACCACAGTCAATCGCGCCACTGGGCAAGCGATATCTACGATGTATTCAAAGCCCAGGACATTGGAATCGTTTCTTACGTTCCTGACGCTGGCCACACGAAGCTGATCAATCTGTGCGAGTCCGATACTGAGATCCGTGCCGTAACGCTGACCACGGAGGAAGAAGGCGTGGCTCTGGCGGCGGGGGCGTATTTGGGCGGCAAGCGCGCGGCCCTTCTGATGCAATCGAGCGGTGTGGGAAATTGCATCAACATGTTGTCGCTGGTCAGGACTTGCAGTTTTCCATTTCTGACTCTGATTACGATGCGTGGCGAGTGGGGTGAGTTTAATCCGTGGCAAGTGCCGATGGGACAAGGCACACCCGCGACACTGGCCGCGATGGATGTCCTCGTTGAGCGCGTGACCGAGGCACGGGAGGTTCACGATACGGTGCTGGCAGCGACCAGGCTGGCATTCAACAGCTCCCGTGGAGTGGCAGTCTTATTGTCCCAGCGGTTGATCGGCGCCAAGCAATTCCTGGAGTAATGCGATGCAAAACGCTTCTTTAATGCTAGATCGACGTACCGTGGTGCGCGAACTCTTACGCGACCGTGGCGAGCTCCTGCTCGTGGCCGGGCTGGGCACGTCCGCATGGGATATTACAGCCGCGGGAGACCATGCTCTCAATTTTCCCTTGTGGGGAGCGATGGGCGGAGCCGCAGTGTTGGGTCTGGGCTTGGCGCTTGCGCAGCCCTCGCGCAAAGTGCTCGTGATAACCGGTGATGGTGAAATGCTTATGGGAATCGGCAGCCTTGCCACGATTGCCGCGCAGCGCCCTCATAATTTACGCATTGTGGTGCTCGACAACGAACACTACGGCGAAACCGGGCGTCAGCGGACGCACACCGCGTCCGGAACCGACTTGGCTGCAATTGCCCGGGCTTGCGGATTTCCGCAGGTGCGCACCATTCGTGCGATGCATGAAATCGAAGGACTGCGATCGGATATTCAACAGATGAATGATTTGCTTCTGGCGGTGGTCAAGGTCGCGCTCACCGACGACCCGTTAGCATTACCCCCGCGAGACGGAGCGTACCTGAAAAACCGGATTCGGAGTGCAATCCTCGGACCAGACTCGATGCTTCGATAACGTCAATAGTGCGCGCGGCAGAGAACCGCAACATGGGACCTATGATCGAAATCAATCCGCGATTCAGCCACCACCGGGAACTCCGGCAGTCCTTGCGCGAATTGTGCGCTCAGTTCGGCAGCGATTACTGGCAGAAAAATGAGGAAAAGTCGGCCTACCCGGAGGACTTTGTCGCCGAACTGACCAAGGCCGGGTGGCTGGCTGCATTGATCCCCGAACAGTACGGAGGAGCCGGGCTCGGCCTGGTCGAGGCCTCCGTAATCATGGAAGAGGTCAATCGTTCGGGAGCAAATTCTGGCGCCTGCCACGCGCAGATGTACATCATGAGCCTCCTGCTACGGCATGGCTCGGAGGAGCAGAAGCAAAAGTATCTCCCCAGCATCGCTGCTGGCAAGTTGCGGTTGCAGTCCTTCGCGGTGACCGAGCCCACGACAGGGACGGATACGACCAAGACCAGGACGTTTGCGGCGAGAAAGGCTGACCGCTATGTTGTGAACGGTCAAAAAGTGTGGATCTCGCGCATGCAGCACTCCGATCTGATGTTGCTCCTGGCGCGCACAACGCCGATCGAGCAAGTTGTGAAAAAGACCGAGGGGCTGTCGGTCTTTCTCGTGGACCTGCGCGACGCGAGCGCCGGGAGCATGGCTGTGCGCCCGATTCGCAATATGGTGAATCATGAAACCAACGAGGTTTTTTTTGACGACTTCGAAATACCAGGAGACAACCTGGTGGGCAAAGAGGGGAAGGGACTGCGTTACATTCTGGACGGAATGAATGCGGAACGAATCCTGATCGCCGCCGAGTGCATCGGCGATGGTTACTGGTTCATTGATAAGTCTCGCCGATATGCGAATGACCGCGTAGTCTTCGACCGGCCGATTGGCCAAAACCAGGGTATTCAATTCCCCATTGCGCGAGCATACGCCAATCTACTGGCGGCCGATTCCATGCGCTACGAAGCGGCGCAGCTTTTCGATGCGGGGCAACCCTGCGGCGCGGCGGCGAATGTCGCAAAACTGCTCGCCGCGGATGCGTCCTGGGAGGCGGCCAACGTTTGTCTGCAAACCCATGGCGGATTTGGCTTCGCCGCGGAGTATGACATTGAGCGTAAATTCCGCGAAACTCGCCTCTACCAGGTGGCGCCGATTTCTACAAATCTGATTTTGTCCTATCTGGCGGAACATGTACTTGGGTTGCCGAGGTCGTTCTGACATGCCTTGTTTCGCGGAGCCATGTGATTGCGCATGAGCGTCCCTGATCATTCCCTGCCCTTAAGTGGTCTCCGCGTGGTCGCGCTCGAACAGGCCGTTGCCGGCCCGTTTTGCTCACGCCAGCTCGCAGATATGGGCGCCGACGTGATCAAAATCGAGCGCCCGGACGAGGGCGATTTCGCGCGGCAATACGATGGAGCCTTGAATGGACTTTCCGCATATTTTGCCTGGCTCAATCGGGGAAAGCGCAGCGTAACCTTAAACTTGAAAGACGACCACGATCGCAACGCTTGCTTGAAGTTGATTCAGCGAGCAGATGTATTCGTCCACAATCTGGCGCCCGGCGCCGTCGATCGGCTGGGATTTGGCTACGATCAGCTCGCCCTTCGATGCCCACGATTAATTTGGTGCGGCATCTCCGGCTACGGTCCCGACGGGCCTTATCACCATAAGAAGGCGTACGATTTCCTGATCCAAGCGGAGTCGGGAGTCGTCAGCCTCACCGGCACTCCTGTTTCGCCGGCCAAGGTGGGTATTTCGATCGCCGACATTGCTTCCGGCTTGTATGGCTATTCCTCGGTCCTCGCCGCGCTCATCCATCGCGAGCACACCGGGCATGGCGAGCGCATCGATATTTCGATGTTGGAATGCCTCACGGAGTGGACCATGCCGGCTCTCTATGCTTGGTCCGGGAGCGGGAACATTCCGGCGCGCGCTGGGATGCGCCACAACATGATCGTCCCCTACGGCGCGTATGCTTGCGCCGACGGCATGGTGAATTTCGCGATTCAGAATGAACGCGAATGGCGGCGCTTCTGCAGCGTGGTACTGGAGATGATGGCATTGGCGGATGATGACCGCTTTGCCGGCAACGCCGATCGGCTGCGCAACCGCACCGAACTCGAAGCTATCATCGAAGAGCATTTCCAGAACCATACGAGGGCAGAGCTTGTCGCACGCTTGGACCAAGCCGACATTGCAAACGGAGCCGTGAACGAGATGCCCGCCGTCTGGCAACATCCGCAGCACTCTGCCCGAAAGCGCTGGATGAACGCAGCTTCCCCGGCCGGAACGATTCCGGCATTTGTTCCGCCTCATAACCTGATGACTGCTCCGGCACACATCGGAGCGGTACCAGCGCTGGGCGAACATACGCAAGAAGTTCTGGCAGAGCTCGATGAGGGAGAACCATGACAGGGAACATCCGCCGGGAAATTCCGTTCCGCCTGGAACGCAGCATGCTGTTTGTGCCCGCAGCAAATTGGAAGATGATCGAGAAAGCTGCCGCCGCCTCAACCGATGCAGTCTGCATTGATCTCGAAGATTCGGTCGCGCCCGATCAAAAAGCTGCGAGCCGGGCGAACGTGGTCCGCGCGTTCGCGGAGTTGCCTTTCGGAGACCGCCTGCGGATTTTCCGAATCAACGGAATCGACACCTCATACGCGTATCGCGACCTGATTGAGATCGTCGAAGCTGCGGGCGATCTCATCGACCTGGTGATGGTGCCGAAGGTGGAATCCGCGGAACATTTGAATTTTGTCGATACCCTTTTGACCCAAATCGCATTGCACTGTGGACAACGAAAACGGATTGGCCTCGAGGCGCAGATTGAAACCGCAAGCGGGTTTGTGTTTCTTCGCGAGATCGCGCAGGCATCGCCGCGCCTAGAGGCTTTGGTTTTTGGGCCGGGAGACTACGCCGCTTCGATGCAGATGCCATCGCGTGGGGTTGGTGAATTCGACCAATGGGATCACGTCTATCCGGGACATCGCTGGCATGCCACGATGCACGCGATCGTCGCCGCAGCGCGGGCTATGGGCTTGCGTTGCGTCGACGGCCCGTTTGCTGCGTATAAGGATGCGCTGGCCTTCGAGCGCTCCTGCCGGATTGCCCGGGCAATGGGGTTTGACGGGAAACAATGCATTCACCCAGCGCAATTGGCGACCGCAAACGCTGCGTTCACACCCTCTGCCGAGGAAGCGGCAGAGGCTCAAAAAGTGCTGGACGCATCTGAACGAGCACAAGCGGAAGGTCTTGGCGCCGTGAGCCTGGACGGGAAAATGATTGATGCTGCCAGTGTCCGTATAGCGAAGGTTGTCGCGGAAAAACACGGGCGGCGCCGTTCATAGAGGCTCATGCGTCGCGCGCCCGAACAATTGATAGATAAAAATAATAATAGATAAAAAACAAAGATAGGAGCAACAATGAGCGAGCCAGTCCATACCGATGGACGCTGCTATGAGGATTTTGAAGTGGGGATGATTCTGCGTCATCCGTTGGGGCGGACCGTGACCCAGACGGACAACATTTGGTTTACGCTTCTGACCGCGAATACCAACCCGATTCACTTCGACGCACATTACGCGGCGCAAACGGAATTTGGCCGGCCGCTCGTGAATTCCACGTTCACACTTGCACTTGTAACCGGATTGTCCGTGGCAGACGTGTCGCGAAACGCAGTAAATCTCGGCTGGGATGAGATACGAATGCCTGCGCCGGTTTTCGAAGGGGACACGATCCACGCCCAAACGCAAGTGCTTAGCAAGCGCGAGTCGAGATCGCGCCAGCACATGGGCATCGTCGAAATCAAGACCACGGGTTTCAAATCGGATGGGACGGTCGTCATGGACTTCAGGCGCACAATCTTGGTTTACAAACGCGGCCACGCCCCTCATCCGCCTCTTCCCGCGATCGCGCCAGCCCAAAAGTGACTGGAACAGGGAGATTCTCCGCGACGCGGTGGTGATAAGGTTTGGCGAAATCTGCCTTAGCGGAGATGTGGCATCCGTAACACAACTGGGGTTGCTCTTGGACTAGCAGGAACTCTTTTTCTTTGGCGTGATGGGGCGAGTGGCAATCGAGGCATCCGACATCGCTGCTGGAGTGGGCGGATTCGGCGAAATGCGATTGTTCGTGTGCTTCGCCGTGGCAGCTTAGACAGCGAGCGCTTGTTTTCTTGGCAGGGTCGAATGGCACAAACGCGATTAGCTTTGGCAGGTCCGACGCTGGCTTGTGAGTGGAGGCAGAGCGAATCGCTGCATCCACAGAGTCATCGCCACCCTCAGAGCTGGCGAGAGCCGCTATGCCGAGAATGTGGGCTTCGTCAAACCCGGGCATCGCTTTAACGCTGGTTACGGAAAGTTCATTGCGGGTTAGCGTTCCGGTTTTGTCCGAGCACAAGACATCGATCGTCGCCGCTTCATCTACCGCGGAGAGGTTCTTGTAGTCGAGGACGAACCTGCCGTTCAAAGAGCACTGAAGCACCTGTTGGAGGCTGAAGGATACGCTGTGGAAATTCACGGCAATGGACAGTCTGCGCTAGAGAGCTTTCATGCTTTTCCGCCCGCCATCATCGTTCTCGATCTTCGATTGCCCAACCTTTCCGATAGAGATCTGTGCAAGGAGGTTACGGCTGAGTTGCGAACGCTGCCGATTGTTGTGTTAAGCGCAGCCAGCGACGTATCCGACAAAGTTTTGCTGCTGGAGTTACTCTCTCACTATGGCCCACGAGCAAACATAGGACGCGTCGAATCGCGGATGCTGCACGTCGATTCGATGAGAACGGAAATCTGATCCATGAGCCGACTAGACAATTGATGCAAGAGCTGCTGAAGAATTTGGTGGACTGGACCCGCCGAATCGCCCGTACCGCCTTGTACCGCCTAGTACCGCCTAGAGAAGTAATCTCATGATCCTATATCCATAAGTTAGAGCTTATGAGGGAAGAGGGACGACACCGTGGCAGCCGAGAAACTCACCGAATTCGACCCCAAGGCATTCTTTTCGACCATCAATGGAGGTAGGACAATCGTAGCCGTTCCCAGGCGGCGGACGATTTTCGTTCAGGGCGACTTGTCCGATGCGGTTTTTTACATACGGAAGGGAAAGGTAAAAGTCACCGTGGTGTCGAAGGGCGGGAAGGGAGCCATCATCGGAATCTTGAGCGAGGGTGATTTCTTCGGAGAAGGTTGCCTTACAGGGCAGCCTCTCCGCCTATGCTCCGCAACCGCAGTGAGCGACTGCTCCGTCATGCGAATCGACAAGAAGTCCATGGTGGAAGTGCTTCACAGGCAACACGCATTTTCCGATATGTTCGTGGCATATCTGCTAGCACGGAACGTCCGATACGAAGCGGACTTGGTCGACCAACTTTTCAATTCCAGCGAGAAAAGACTGGCCCGAATCTTGCTGTTGCTGGCTCATTTCGGCAAGGACGGAAAGTCCGAATCTGTAATCCCCAAAATCGGTCAAGAAGCTCTAGCGGAGATGGTGGGCACGACTCGCCCGCGGGTTAGCGTTTTCATGAACAAGTTTAGGAAATTGGGATTCATCGATTATCACGCTGGCGGTAGGTTGCAAGTTCACAGTTCACTTCTGAGCGTCGTTCTCCACGACTAGAACTCCATTCCGCGAAATGTGACTTGGAAGAGTGGGAGCCACGTGCCAAGCTCTAGGAAAAGATCCCTTCAGAGCAGTCACTGAGACGACCAGACAACCGCGATTTTAGCCCGCGAAAGCCGTTATCCGTCCACCACCTTAAGGTTTCTGTTCCGAATTGAACAGACTCATCGTCATATTTTCTTAGGATGGTAATCGTCAGCCTAAGCTCGGCGTGTTTTCGGATCCTTAGAACGCAGGCTTGAAGCCATAAATCAAAGAGTTAGAGCCCCTGTGCTCAGCGCCTAGAAAGAGAAACGCTTGCGTTCAGAATGGCTAGCTGCACCCAGAACTTTCTCAGTGGGTGCTGTCGTCCAATCGATAAGTGGCTTCATGGCGTACAGGCAAGTAGGCGCGGTCTGTGTCGTTTTGAAAACCACATCTGAATTTCTGGAGTGTTTCACTGCGGTCATCGCATCGAGCGGCAGCTCGCAACGTCGCGCGCGGCAAGCGGTCGTCGGCGGTGCCGCTGGCTTCTTCATAGGATTCGTGAGGGTTGGTCACTCCCGCGGAGATTTTCGATTGAACTCTTCTTACGAACTCTCCTGTTCGAATCTGTATCTGCCATTTTCCACTCGCCCAACAAAATGGAAAGTTGTTCCTTAGTGCACAGAAGCGCCTTTCCCTAGTGGCTAGGATGCATCGGGATGGCTAGTCGCGGATCCTGAAGAGCGTTCGGGTTCGAGGCGAAGCTCACATTGTCCGCATAGGGTGCTCCGTACGGAAATCAAGTCTCGGAGGAAACACACCATGACTGAAGCACACCGCAAGAACTGGCGAGAGTTGCGTAGGGCCGCGCTAGAAGCAAAAGATCCCGATGAGTTGCTGAAGATCGTTCAGGATCTCAACCGAGTCCTAAAGCGTGGAAGAGCAGGTCCGTCGTGATTTCGGGAGGCCGTCAGAGCCAACAAGGCTCCTGAGGAAGTCCGATGTCAACCACGAGGCCTGCCCCATACAAAGTCACACGTCGATGGACGAGTGGCCGGGGTAGGCAGTTCGCGGTCGCGAGGATCTCTGAGGGGCTGACCGGATTGACTTGGCTTTTCGAGAAATACCGCACGAAAAGAACAGCAGGATGGGTTCGCGCATCTCCAAACAGGAGCGGAGACAAATGAATGCCACAAGAGTTCTTTGCGTTGAGAATCACCCTGAGTACATGGGCGCGCTGAGATACATGCTGGAAGCACCGGTTATGAAGTCATGGCGGCGACGACTGGCGGCGAAGCCCTGCGCCTACTGACCGATCTGCATGTGGACGGCGTTCTTCTGGAATACGACTTGCCGGATGCTCCGGGCAGTGCGGTGCGTGCGGAGATGAAGCGGATCAAGCCTGACATTCCAGTCTTGTTGTTTGCGGGCATAGGAAGCCAGACACCGTTCCTGCTTCGTTTTTTTGATTTATATCTTCGGAACTCGGAACGACCCGCAGTGGTTTTCGACGACCTGGACGCATAAGGGTCAAACTCTGCACCTGTAGGGGCACGACCGTGATTGGTTCTGAAAAGCACGGACCGCGAAGGCCACTGTCTCACGTGTATGGAGTCTTTGTCACACAACTGGAGGAATTGTGAAGACTATGGAAAAAGCACAGATCCAGCAATACCGGTGGAAGCTTGAGTCCCGGCGAGAAGATGCTGTCCGGCTCGTGGGTCGGTTGGCAAGCGAAACACGGGTGTTGGATGTTGACTCTCCGCAAGACACTGGCGACCAATCCATCGGCAGTATCGCTAAGGAATCTCTATTCCAGCAAACTAGCCAACGCAGGCGACTGGTCCGAATGATCGAAGCGGCACTTCGGCGAATTGCTGACGGCACGTACGGCATCTGTGTTGCCTGTGCCGGTGATATTCCGCGCAAGAGATTGGAGGCGTTACCGTGGNCCGATTGCTGCCTGCGTTGTCAGGAAATAGCTGAACGGGAGCTTGAATCCGAACCTTCGCCGCAAGCACCACGCGCGGATATCCCATGGAAAAGGGCGGGGTAATTCATCGCGATCGGTTTGCCGAGGACCGACTATATGAGTCGCTGCGGCGCATTCCCTCAAAGAGTCGGCATTTAGATGTCCCAAAATGATACAGATTCCCTTTTTTTGGCGGCACACGATGAAAGCGGAAATACGTCCTACCCGCTCGTCGAGATCTCCTATTGGACGCGCTTGTGATTTCCCGCACGATGCCTCCAATGTTAAATCTGGCTTAGATCGAACTACGCCTGATAATAGCGGTAGGAGACGACGGGTTGAGGAGCGATACAGTTTGACACTACACGGAAAACGACCGCTCATCGAGTGCGGTTCCATGGGAAGCGCCTGACCTGGCGGAGAGGCAGCTCTTATGACAACTTTGAATACAACAGACCCTGCAGGATCGAAGCCACCCTCGTTCGGAATTGGACGGTTCCTGTTTGTAGTCGTTTTGGTGGTCATGCTCTTACTGCTTGGCCAAAGCATGGTGCGTCACCGCTTTTTCGGAGGACAGCGCGTCCACCGGAACGGTTCCATCGGACAGTAGCAAAACTGAACATGTTCCTGAGTGCACGGATATGTTCGACTGCTTCCGAAGATATTTTCGATGTAATTCTCGCGTCACGGAAGGGAGAATCCGCGCCAGCGCGGGTGTGGGGCCTTCAGCCTTGAACGGAACCTTGTGCCGTCACTGCAGAAGCTTCCTGAGAGGGCAGGTCCCTCTGCTTCTGTCGTTGTTCAATTTCTTCGTCCGTCAGCCGCGCATCGTAAATCGATCGTGCAGCGACGCTACGTGCTACTAGCGTCGCAATTCCCACGACAAGTAGCAGCGGCAAGATGAAAGAACGATCTCTTCCAGTCAATTCCATCATTAGAACGACAGCGGATATCGGGCCCTGAGTTGTAGCTCCAAGCACAGCCCCAGCTCCGAGTAACGCAAATATTCCCGGTTGAGCGCCGGGCCAGAAGTGTGACCACAGGAGCCCTAACACGCCGCCGAGCACGGCTCCGAATGTCAGCGATGGCGTGAACATCCCGCCGGGCGCCCCACTACGCATGCATAAGATCGTTGCTGCGGGTTTCAGAACGAGTAACACGAGCAGCAAAAAGGCGCGACCTGGCCAGTGAAGGCGAGTTGCGAAAGGTCTTTTCCGTTGCCCAGAACTTGCGGAAACCAGATCGAGACGATCCCGAGCGCACCAATGACGATGATCGGTGCCGTGATCCGCCCCCAACCCTTCGGCCGGTGGCGATCTGCCCAGGTCACCATGCGAACGTAGCCAACGGATGCGAGACCCGCGATCGGCCCCACGACCACTGCCCACAAAATGATTGACGCAGAATTAACGAAGGCTTGGGATCACGTACGTAGGCGCGTTGGGCAACGCAAACCACGAAACTCCCGCCGCAATCATCGACGCAAAAAGGGCGGGAAGGACAAAACGAAGCGCCAGCTTTCCGCGCATGACTTCCAGCGCAAAGAGCGCACCGCCCAGTGGAACTCCGTACGCCGCTCCCATTCCAGCACCCGCCCCACAGGCGACCAGCAGCCGGCGCTGCTCATCCGACAAACGCCCCTTGTCAGAAAAGAAGTTGGCGAATACCGCTCCTGCTTGTTTCGGAGCGCCCTCGCGACCGAGCGATACCCCGAGGCCTACGATAATCACGGATAGCACGGCGCTTGCTAGCGTGCGCAAAGCCGGCATTCGTCCGGCGTGGAACCAAATCGCAGCGGTTGTGTCGATGCCGTTTCCACTGGAGAGATGCTTGAGCAGAAGTTGTCCGATACCGGTGAGCCCGGCGGCAGCGAGAAGCACTACGATGTGCCGCAACGGGGTCGCACGTTGGGCCGCATCGAGGATGTTGGTGGCTGATCCACTCCAAGCCAGATGCTGTACGACTTCCAGGAGCCGAGTCAGCGCTGCCGCCCCAATTCCTGTACCAACTCCCGTAAATACGATGGCTAGCCAGAAGCGTACGGCGTCCGGAGACTGGAGCGTCGAAGGAATGATGTTGCCAGCTGCCGGCAAGGATCCGGGGGTAGTCAATTTCATGGGCATCTTCCCTCAGTGGCTACATTCGTCGGCAGCGAGACTCATCATTCCATTCGATATCGGTATCACGCCGAGAATCATGCCCAGAGTTTACGACATCGTGTGATATTTGGCGGCAAGTGATCTCCAATGTGGCTGGTGCTTGCGGTCGAACAACTGACGGGCGCAAGCGTCCGCTGCACACGATTATTCCGGCGTTCATGGAGAAGGACGACATTCACATCGGGTTCGGCATCATGGGAGGCTGGAACCAGGCGCAGGCGCACGCGCAGTTTGTTGCAAACGTGGTGGATTACGGAATGAACGTCCAGGCGGCGCTCGAGCAGCCAAGGTTTACGAAAGGAACTTTTGAAGGGTGCGATGTGCAGATGGAAAATACGATTCCGCGGGTTCCGATCCCCGTACCGATGGCGAAGCGATTCCACACGAGTCGGCTACAAAGTGAACTACGGGATGTAATAAAACGGATTCGGCACGACGAAGTGCCGACACCTAATATTCCGAAACCTGAGCAATTTTGAGCAGTCACCAATAGCCCACCGTTGTAGTCTGTGGGCAGATGTGAAGGAACTATGCGGCCTAGGGTCGTTCTGTTCCTCTGGTGGCGCAGCCGTATATTCGTATACAGGAAAAGTTTAGCTCATCCACTCGCTGCGCCACATCTACTTTTTGAACGGGGATTCCCACAGCAAGTCAAGCTCCTGTCCAAGTCAGGCTCCGGTCAGAGTCATGGGCGTTCGTTGAACAGCTCTCCGAAGTCGGCCAACGCAAAGCGGTTCCACCCGCAGTTTGACAACGGTTGCGCGGAAGCCTAGCCTTGAAATTGAGCAAGCTACCTCTTCTTACTCTTTCAGGTCCCCTGAACTAAGTCAGCCCATCTGAAGCTTTCTCCCCTTAGATTTCTCCAAGGAGGAACTGCGTTATGACCCTATTGACCCGTTGGGAACCTTTCCGTGAGTTTTCCACCATGCAAGACCGCATGAACCGCATGAACCGCCTCTTCCGTGAGTCTTATAGCCCCGAAGGCCCAGAAGAGGCGCTAACAACCACCAGCTACGCGCCGCCGGTGGACATCTACGAAGACGAGCACAACATTACTCTGAAGCTTGAAGTTCCGGGCATCGACGAAAAGGACATTGATGTCCGCATCGAGAACACCACCCTCACCGTCCATGGCGAGCGCAAGATCGAGAAGGAAGAGAAAGAGGAGAACTTCCGTCGCGTCGAGCGGCAGTACGGAGAGTTCACCCGCTCGTTCACGCTGCCCAGTTCGGTAGATCCGACACAGGTGAGCGCCCACTATGACAAGGGTGTGCTGAAGATCAAACTCGCCAAGAAGGCCGAAGCCAAGCCCAAGCAAATCAAGGTTAATGTTGGCAACGAGAAGACCCTCGAAGCCAAGGGGCAGGGCAAGGCTGCGTAAAACCATTAACTAGCGAGAGAAATGGGAGGCGAGATGATCCGCCTCCCAATATGTTTGTCATCCCGAAAAATGCGTCGCTCGTTGTGTCCACGAGCTAATGTGTGGGAAATTTGTGTTCATGGCATCGACTAACCGGAAGCTCGTTTTCAGAAAAACCCTAGCTTCTGGGAAAGGTATGGCATTCCATCTATGGCGTAAGGGATTTCCAGGCCACGCCAATGGATTGCGGTCGATTCCGGCAGATGATTTTCCAGAATCAGGCGGACACGATCGCCCTGGTTCACCTGGATTGTGGGGCCCGGGCATGAGCC
>JGI12635J15846_10001265_pt1 | contig 22043 bp, 18 predicted proteins | sample BlaSpr_A8_OM2_M2_FD_15846 | JGI IMG/M metagenome (IMG submission 15846) | reverse complement strand
TGTGGCTCGCCAAAATTAAGAGCGCATTTGAAATGAACGACATACGAAGAGGTCGCGTAACATGTTACATGGGCCCTGCCGGAGCTGTGAGGCCAGACCAAGTTTTCGGTAGGGACAGACGTCGGATTTGGATTGCGTTGCTTTTCTGCCGCATCACAACCTCGAAGCAATTGCTGGTCGCGGCTCGGCTCTTGCCAAGAAACACAGAGTTTACTTGCAGTACGTTGCTGTAAGCACAATGCCCGAAGACTACGGAACGCGCCTGACGGAGCTTTTTCCTGGACGGTTCAAAAATCTTCGCATCTATGTTCCCGATCCTTACGACCTGATCCTGTCCAAACTTGAGCGAAACAGTCCCAAGGACCGCGAGGACGTGGAATACCTGGTGGACAAATTGAAGCTCGATCCAAACGTGCTCCTGGAACGATATGAGCGCGAGCAGCGCCCCAATCTCTCAAACGAGTCTCGCCACGATCTAACGCTGAAATTGTGGCTGGATCTCTTTCCCCCGCAGGCGCAGTCCTCAACCTGATTGCCAGGCCGAGCAGCAGACTCGGAAAGGCGGGCTGCCTGAAAGAGCCCGAATCTACACGAGGCTGCGCGGCGCCTATCCTCGGCGCTTTGAACTCTCTGTCCGAACTGTGCTCCGTTGCACAAGCGTACATCGGCGAATTTGGTTCACCAGATTCAAGCAGGGCCGCAAACTGCTCGAGGTTTGCTGTTCGGTTGGAGGGAATGACATTTGCCATGGGATGCACAGAATTTTCGGTAGGGACAAGCACGAAATATCGCGTTTTGCGGAGGACAAGGTAACCGAAGACCGCGGCGGTGTACAATCGAACGCCACAAACCGCCGGAGATACGGAGGCTCCCAATTATGCACCGCAAAATAAACACTTTAGCCCTCATTTGCGCGTCTTTCGCGGCCGCGGCGTTTGCACAAGAGCTGCCGATGGCCAAGCCCGAATCCGTGGGCGTGTCTTCGGAACGCCTGGAGCGGATCGGCACGGCCGTCCAGCGAAGCATCGATGAAAAGCGGATTGCTGGCGCGATTACTTTGGTGGCGCGCCGAGGGCGCGTGGTCTGGTTCAAACCACAGGGGATGATGGACCGGGAGGCCAGTAAGCCGATGCGTCCCGACACGATGTTCCGGATCTGCTCGATGACCAAACCCATCACCAGCGTGGCGGTGATGATGCTGTACGAAGAGGGCCACTTTCTCCTTGAGGACGCTATCTCGAAATATTTGCCAGAGTTCAAGAATCCAAAAGTGCTGGTCCAGCCTTCGTCCGGCGCCGCCTACACAATCCCGGCCGCGAGAGAGATCACGATTCGCGACCTATTGAGGCACACGTCGGGGCTCACCTACCACTGGAATGACAGACTTGGACCGATGTACGCCGCCGCGAGTGTTGCGCACGGACTGCTGCCGTACGATGGCACCATCGAAGACAACGTCAAGCGCCTGGCGGGGGTGCCGCTGCTTTTTAATCCGGGGGATCGCTGGGAATACAGTTTGGGAGTAGATGTGCTCGGGCGGCTTGTGGAAGTGGTCTCTGGCAAACCCCTGGACGAATTCTTCCGTACCCGCATCTTCGAACCGCTGGGAATGAAGGACACATACTTCTATCCTCCGGAAAACAAACTGGAACGGCTTGCCACGGCGTACACGTTCTATGCGGAGAAGGGTCTCAATCGCTTCCCTGACACGCCGATCACAGAAGGTTCTTTCGTCTATTCCGCAGACTATCCGTACCGGGGACCTAAGAAACTTTTTGCAGGCGGCGCCGGGCTTACATCCACGGCCATAGACTATGCGCGCTTCTGCCAGATGATGTTGGATGGCGGAAAGGCGGGGAGCACGCGCCTGCTGAGCCGCAAATCCATCGAACTTATGACCCAGGATCAGCTCGGAAAAATCAGTCCCGATCAGGGCTTTGGACTTGGCTTTGGTGTGGAGGGCGTGAAAGCTCCACTCTCCGAACTAGGGTCGCCGGGAGAATTTAATTGGGGTGGGTTTTTCTACACCGCATTTTCCATTGACCCAAAAGAACAGATGATCGTGATCTTTATGGCGCAACTGCATCCGACGGGGGATTTGAGTCTGGACCGCAAAGTCAACGCGCTAGCTTATCAGGCGATTACCGACTGAAGCCGATTTCGTGCGCTCATGCTATGAGGTTGGGCTGTGCCTGGACAAAATTAAGAGCGCATTTGAAATCAATAATATACAAAGAGGACGCGTAACATGTTACATGGATACCATTCAGCGTTTCGTCGGGAGTTCATTTTCGGGACCACCTGGAGCCTTCGGCTGCAAATGAGATGAGCCCGGCGCAAATGAGAAGATCTAACTCTAACAAAACACGTGAACAGCAGCGAGCAAGGACAGGGTAGGTAAATTTAGCAAACCGCCGCCGTCAAGTGTGCATGCAGGAGGCGCGCCGCTTCGCATCGTCGCTCAGCAGACGCAAAAAAATTGCTTCAAAGGGCGCTTTTCACTCGAACGGAGCGTCGACAACCTTGGTATCATACACGACCGTCATTTCAGTCCAACTTCCGTCCAACTCAAGAGCGAGATAAATGGCGCGTTCCCCTGCAAGCGACACCAGAAGCAGCACTTGAGTTTTGCACTGCGTATCTACATGACTAAATCAAAGTGAACTTCACCTAGATAATCTGGGAAGGAGCAAGAAGATCGAGATTGCAAATCTTTTTTGCCCGTCACGCCTCTTTCTCTTATGGACATAGTGGTTCGTGGAACGCGTGCCTGCAATTTGCTGGTCGCCAAAACTCCAGAAGAGTCTGAAACTCATCCAGGCAACAATTCACACGGACTCTCTGTGCGCCATCCCTCTAAAGCGCGTTTTTAGTTCCGGCAGGGGACAGAGTAAGAATACGGGGACGAACGCCAATCGACATCGCTAGTGCAACTTGGTCGTCATGAGAGGAGGGACAAAATGTCCCTCACCACTGCTCAGAGCTGAGCTCACGCGATATTGAGACGGACTCCCTCTAGTCTTCAAGGGTTGGAAGCGCCTTCAGGACTTCCGTGGCTTTGGGCCGATGGACTACCGGATCGTCCTTGCGGATTTTTCCGTCACGGAAGACGAGCACACGCTTAGCAAACTGAGCGATATCATGCTCGTGAGTGACAAGTACGATGGTTAATCCTTTGTCGTTCAGGTTCTGAAAGATCTCCATAATCTCGACAGAAGTGCGGCTGTCGAGATTGCCCGTGGGCTCGTCGGCCAGCAGGATCGAGGGGCGGTTCACCAGTGCGCGCGCGACGGCAACCCGCTGTTGCTGTCCCCCGGACATCTGCGAAGGGAAGTGCTGTGCGCGGTCGGTGAGGCCGACCATCGCCAGCGCCTCCGCGGCACGCTTTCCTCGCTCGGCTTTATCGATCTTTGTGTACAGCGTAGGCAATGCAGTATTTTCAAGGGCGGTCGTGCGCGCCAGCAAATTAAAGCCTTGGAATACAAACCCGATTTTCTGGTTACGGATCAAGGCCAGCGCCCTCTTGTCGTGCTGGGAAACGTCGATACTCTCGAGCAGATATCGCCCAGAACTGGGGCGGTCGAGACACCCCAGCATATTCATGAACGTCGATTTGCCGCTTCCACTCGCCCCCATGATGGCCACGAACTCTCCCTGCCCAATCACAATACTGACACCGCGGAGCGCGTGCACACGTGTTTCACCAAGATCGTAATACTTGTGGGCGTTTTCCACGCGGATAACAGCGGTTCCGGCGGAGGCAATCGGCGCAGCTTCGGTTTGGTTGACGGCCGGCATCGAATCAATCGTTGAGATAGCGGATCTCATTACCCGCGGAGCACTAGCGCCTTATCCCCGCGCCTCCCGGAGTCTGCGTTTTCGGCATCACAGAACGAATAATGAGTTCGTCTCCTTCTTTCAGTTCCCCTTTAATAAGTGCGGTCACTTCCGTATAGGAATGGTCCGTTATCCCCAGTGAAACCTTGACGGGCTCCATGGTGTTGTCGGCATGCAGCTTCCATGCGACCGCATTCTCTGCTCTCGGAGCACGCGGCAGATTTTGTGTTCCACTGCCGGCCGGCGAGCCGTGGTCGTCGCCGGCGCGTTGTTTCTCGTCGCCTTCGATCCCGTATCGCCTATAGAGCGCCAGAACCTCCTCGGGAGCAATTGGAGGCTTGTAGCGCAACGCCGTGTTAGGCAGCTTCAACACATTTTGCACGGTCGTTACAGGAATGCTCACGTACGCCGTCATTCCCGGGAACAGTTTCAACTCTGGATTGTCGAATTCGATGATCGTGTCGTAGGTGACCACGTTTTGCACGGTGGTCGGATTCATCCGGACTTGGCTGACCACTCCGCGAAACGTGTCTTTTGGGAAGGCATCCACCTTGAACGTGACCGACTTTCCCAGTTTAATGTTGCCAACATCAGACTCGTCCGTCTTGGTGTATACCAGCATCTTTTTCAAATCCTGCGCGATGGTAAAGACCGTTGGCGCTTGTAATGAAGCGGCCACCGTCTGTCCCACATCCACATTGCGCGCCACCACGGTGCCATCGATTGGAGATCGAATCACCGTATAGTTGAGATTCGTTTGGGCCACCGCCAGAGCCGCGGCTTTTTGGCTGACTTGCGCCTCGGCCTGCGTAACATTCGCGGCCGCTGCGCCCACCGCCGCGCTAGCCGAATCATAGTTGGCTTTGGCGAGGTCCAGTTGCTGCTGGCTCATGATGTTATCCTTCGTGAGCTGAGCGACGCGGTCATAGTCGGCTTTGGTCTGCTGCGAGGCGGCTTTCGCCTTTTCCAGGTTGGCCTTCGCCGCGGCCACGTTGGCTTTGGCATTATCCAAATCGGCGGAAGACTGTAACAGCGCCCCTTGGAACAATGCGGGATCGATCAGGGCGACGACATCGCCCTTGTGTACGCGGGAGTTGAAGTCTACATTCAGTTTCGCAATGGTGCCGGAGACCTGAGATCCAACTTGCACGGTAATCACCGCGTTGATGGTTCCGGTGGCTTCCACGACATCATGGATGTCGCCCCGCTCAACCTTGGCGGTGAAGTGTTGCGGCTGGGCGCTGCGGTTCAATCCGAAAGCCACAAATGCTCCAGCGAAGACCACTAGACCCGCCACGATGTACCACTTGTTCTTTGTTTTCATCCTTTTTCCTGAGACCCGAGATCCGGCAGGTTCATTCGTATCGCAGTGCTTCGATAGGGTCCAGCAGAGATGCCTTTCTCGCTGGGTAATAGCCAAAAAATACTCCCACAGCAATCGAGAAGACGGCCGCAATCACGACGGACTCAAGTGACATTTGCACGGGCCAACGAAGTGTTTGGCCAACCAAATACGACCCAACGACTCCGAAAAGCACTCCAGCAGCTCCGCCCACCAGACTCAGCATGACTGATTCACCTAAGAACTGTAGCTGGATGGCCTCTTCGGTCGCGCCAACTGCCACCCGGACACCGATCTCACGGGTCCGCTCGGTTACTGAAACGAGCATGACGTTCATAATCCCGATCCCGCCCACTAACAAGGAAATGGAAGCGATGGCAATCAGAAGAATCGTAAGAGTCCGGCTGGCCTCGAGCTGCGCCTGAATGATGTCTTCGGGGTTCCGAATGTTGAAGTCATCTTCCTCTTCGGCGCGCAAATGATGGCGATCCCGGAGCACCGCTGCCGCTTCCTGACCCGCGACTTTGACCGCGGCCTGCGATACCGCCGAGCACAGGATGTCGTCCAACCAGTTAGCCCCTTTTATCTTCTTCTGACCCGTGGTGTACGGCATGAGGATGGTATCGTCCTGATCCTGCCCGGAAACGGATAGCCCCTTCGGATGAAGAGTGGCCACCACCTTACAGGGAAGGTTCTTGACTCGTATCACCTTCCCAATCGGGTCTTCGACCCCAAAAAGTTGATCGCGCACGGTGCGACCGATCGCGCAGACGTCCGCCGCACGGTCCACATCGTCCTGGGAAAATGCGGCGCCCTGATCCACATACCAGCGTTTTATGTCGAAGTATTCCGGCGAAACGCCCCGGAACGCCGTAAACCAGTTTTGGTTTCCATAAATGATCTGCACCGGTCCATCGACGTTGGGTGAAACGCTCTTGATCAAAGAGACTTGATTCTTTATGGCCACAGCGTCCGCAAACGTCAGCGATTTGGTTCCGTGCGTGCCCGTGCGCACTCCATTCACCGCGCGCCCGCCCGCTTCTATCCAAACAAAGTTATCTCCCAGATTGTTCAACTGCTGTTCCACCTGGGCTTGTCCAGCTTTGCCAATCGCGACGACGCAGATAACCGCCGCGATCCCGATGGTGATCCCCAGGACCGTCAGCACGCTTCGCATTTTATTCCGAAGCAACGCCACTAGGGCGGATTGAAGCAGCACTGCGTAATTCACATCTCCCTCCCACAGAATACGAAAGTGTGCGCAGGGTAATGCTCGATTCTCAAGTGATGTTCATCGATCTCCGCAAACGCCTGACTTTCGTTCACGTAATATATTATGCGGCATCTCTGTGCCTTATTGATTCCAAACGTGCCTTTAATTTTGGCCAGGGACAGCCGCCGAGTTCAGCCGACGACCGGTTTCCGGGGGACCTGCTAGGGTGAAACCGCTGAACGGTAAAAACGCGCCGCATATGGCCAGGCGTATACCGGCCGCCTTCATTGCGTTCCTCCTCTAAACTCAAGCCTGCGGCTGGGCGCGGCCAACTTATCTCCACAACGAGCAGAAAATATTTTCGCTCATTTACTGGGATCATTAAATGTGAAATCACCCGGGAGGATCTTCCGCATTAGAGCGTTGGCGTATTTCCAGGGATCGCGGGTGTATTCCTCATAACTGCACGGCACGTTGATTCCCGGAATCTCCGGTATCCAATCTTCGGCCAGCAATTTGCCGGGATCGCCAAACTTTGCAGCCAGTGCGCGCACATCCGGGTCGCCCAAAGAAGTCATGTGTCCGCGGTCAACGATGATCACCCCTTTACCGGAACTCCGCAATCGCACTTTGTAGGTGATGAAATAATTCTGGATGCGAAAGTCGTGACCGTCAGGAAGGTTAGGCTTCTCCGCAAATTCCTTCCACATCTTTGGCGTGGGTAACGGACCGGGATCGTGGCCCAGTTCAGAAACAATTTCTTCATTTTCTCTCCCTGAACGCTGAATCTTTACTTTCCTTCACCATAATTATAAGTTGCTCTTCGGCCACAGCCGCATGCCGGCGCCAGTGAGCATAAATCATTCATCGCCATGCGAACTTAAAACAAGATTAATTTCTATTAAACTGAGAAGCGGCATATGACGAAAAATGCTTGAAAACAAGTGCTTTAAATCCATTGCAGGCTGCGCCCGGGGGCTCACCACCAGCATGGGGCCGTTGACGGGACGAATATCGTGGCGTAGCATCCGCCGGGTCGAGAGCCGCTTCTTTCAACTAAAGTTTGGGCATCTTCCCATCCTTAGCTTCGTCTGGCGAGAGATTGGGCATTGAAAATGGCGCCGATGCGCTCATCCTATTACACGCTCATCGGGTCGGCATTTATTTAACATCAATGCGCAAATTGTCCAATTCTGCTGTGCGAAGTCCGGCCAATGACCGGTTCTCTGCAAGGTGCTTACGGATCTTATTAAACCGGCTGAATGCCATATCCATTTACGGAGGAATGTATGAAGAAAATGCGATTTGTTTTTCTCGCGCTATTTGTCGCGCTGGCATTCAGCCTTCAGGCTCAAGAGAAGGTGCCTTTAAAGCTGGTGGAGACGATCCCGTTGCCCGGACTAAAAGACGGTGATTTTGACCATTTCGCGCCCGATGTCGATGGACATCGACTCTTCCTTACCGCGGAAGAAAATGGAAAGGTCCAAGTTCTGGACACCAATTCAAATAAGCTCATTCACACCATTGAGGATCTCAAGGCGCCGCACGCGATTCTTTACCGCAGGGATTTGAAGAAGCTTTTCATTGTGGACGGCGACGCTTCCGCGGTCAAAGTCTATGACAGTGATAGCTATCAGATGACCGGCGAAATCAAAGTGGCAATCGATGCTGATTCCATCGCCTACGATCCCGCCACGAATTACATGTATGTCGTTACCGGCGGCAGAGAAGCGCATACGCCGTATTCGCTGATCAGCGTCATCGATACGAATAACTCAAAGAAGTTGCGCGATATCAAAATCAATTCAAACCACGTCGAAGCGATCGTGCTCGAAAAGTCCGGGCCACGTATGTTTTGCAACATTACGGGCCAAAACGCTGTCGGCGTTCTCGATCGGTCCAAATCCACACTCGCGGCAACCTGGCCGCTCCCGGCGGGTGACAAGCAAAACGTGGCGATGGCTTTGGACGAAGCCAATCACCGCCTGTTTACGGTTACCCGCGCACCGGGGAAGTTGATTGTCCTGGACTCGGACAGCGGCAAGGTGATCGCCAGGTTGCCGGCTGTGGGCCTGGTTGACGATATGAGTTACGATGCCCAGCATAAGCGCATTTACCTGGCGGGAGATCAATTATTGGATGTTTTCGAACAAAAGGATCCCGACCATTACGCGTTGCTGGCGAGAATACCCGGCAGCTTTCGCGCCAAGACAGGCATCCTGGTTCCAGAACTGAACCGCTACTATCTCGCAGTCCCCCATCACGAGAATAAAGACGCCGAAGTACGGGTGTACGAGATACAGCCGTAAGTAACACCTGGATGCCAAGTGCGGGCTGGCGCATTTGATGCCCGCTCGAAACTGTTGAACGGTGAAACAGACCTGGGGAATTCTTTATCATGCTGAAAACAGAGCAAGAACGCGATTCCGGGAAGGGAATAGCGCCATCCCGGATTTCGCAGCGCTGGATTCGCATCATTCCCGTCGCTCTCATCATGTACACGATCGCGTTTATCGATCGCACAAACATATCCCTCGCCTTGCCGAAGATTAGCCGGGACTTGCATTTGGATCCACAACAAACAGGAACGATCGCGGGCGTTTTCTTCTTGGGTTATCTGGCGCTGCAAATTCCCGGCGGGCATCTGGCCAATCACAACATGACGACAACTCTTCTCCACCACCAGCCAAAGACCGGACTGGAAGCCAAATTCAGCATGGAATTCCGCATGGCGATTCTGCTCCTGGAACGAAAGGCGGGGTTGGGCGAGTTCTCGGACAGAGTAGTTCGGCGCGCCGACGTTCAGGAAATGATCCGAAGGATAAACTTTCATGTGGACCCAGAGGCCGAGAGCGTCGGTTACGACAAAATGACCTCCCTGCTGAAAATCCATTTGAAGGACGGGAGAGTCATCACCGGCCGAGCTGATTTTGGGAAGGGTAGCCCGGCGAATCCTATGACTTTTGAGGAAGCAGCAGCAAAATTCAGGGGATGCGCCGAATTCGCAGACTGGCCTAAGCTTAAGTCCGAGAAAATAATCGCCTACGTTAGGGCCTTGGATTCGGTTCCGGATGTAAGTACGCTTTCGTCGTTATTGTGAGCCGAGAAAGGTTGAAGATCCGCGCACATGAAAACCTTCAATATCGCAGTCATTGCTGGAGACGGCATCGGGAAAGAGGTGGTGCCCGAAGGAATCCGTGTGCTGGAAGCCGCGGGGCAGCGCTTTGGTTTTCGATTGAACTGGCACGCCTTCGATTGGAGTTGTGAAACTTACGTTAAAACTGGAAAGATGATGCCCGCCGATGGCCTGCAGCAGTTGCGGCCTTTCGACGCTATCTTCCTTGGCGCCGTGGGGCATCCCAGCGTGCCGGATCACGTCTCGCTTTGGGGACTCTTGATACCCATCCGCCGTACTTTCCGGCAATACGTGAATTTGCGGCCCGTGCGTCTTTTTGCTGGGATTGAGACTCCGCTCAAGAATTGGAAACCCGGTCAGATTGATTTCTGCATCGTCCGGGAGAACAACGAAGGAGAATATTCTAGCATTGGCGGGCGTCTCTACGAGGGCACTGAAGAGGAGATGGCCATTCAACAAACAGTTTTCACGCGGCGTGGCGTAAATCGCGTGATGCGATTTGCTTTCGAATTGGCCCGCAAAAGAAACAAGCATCTGACTTCCGCAACAAAATCAAATGGGATCATTCACACCATGCCGTTCTGGGACGAATGCTTTCATGGAATGGCGGCTGAATTTCCGGATGTCCGCACGGACCAATACCACATCGATATCCTGACCGCTCACTTTGTGCGCCATCCGGACTGGTTTGACGTCGTTGTTGGCTCCAATCTTTTCGGTGACATTCTCTCCGACTTGGGCCCCGCTGTGGTCGGATCGATTGGCATTGCTCCCTCCGCAAATCTCAATCCGGAAAAAGAATTTCCATCCATGTTCGAACCCGTCCACGGCTCGGCCCCCGACATCGCCGGAAAGGGAATAGCCAATCCCATCGGGCAGATTTGGTCGGGCGCCATGATGCTCAGGCACCTGGGCGTCCCGGACGCCGCGGACGCCATCGAGAATGCGATCGCGGAGATTCTGGCGCAATCGCAAGTTCGTACTCCGGATATTGGAGGTACCTCGACGACCAAGGACTTGGGGGCGGCTATCGCCCTGCGGGTGAGCAAATAGAAGCCTTCACTTTCTGCGTGTTGGCCGTTGTTGCCACAGATCGTTGAAATCTCAAGCGGAACAGAATCAGCCGTGCTTCCTTTCCGGCGACAAAACGTCGAAGCCGTTGTAAGTAACCGATCTAAGCCACGGCCGTTTCGGTCTCCCGTATCTCGCGGTACGGTTTAGAGAGAATCGCCGCCAGCAGCCCACAAATGGCCGCGAAACGATAACCACCACCCTGGAATCGCGCGATTATTCGTTACGTGAATCAAATACGTGCTGATGGCCGGCGTAAGCTCCCGAAAATCGCAGTCGCGAAGCGGTAAGCGTGCCGAACGCAGCGGCGTCGTATCCGAACACCATGAAATCGTACATTCCCAGGAATTTCCGCTGGAAACGCGAATCACAGACCAGCTATTCGCTTTCCGATCGGAGGACGTGAGCATCGGGCCGCTTTCCGCAAACGCGCTACTAGACCGCCTAACGGGCTGAGCCGGTCACTTACCGCCGGTGACGACATAGGGTGCAGCTAGTCGAGGGAAGAATGATCTCTTAAGTTCGTATGCGGCGCCTGAAAGGGCCATTAGAATTTTGCTCCCATTGACGGCGAACCAGAAGGTCGGGAGTTCGAGTCTTCACGGACGCGCCACAACGTTGAATTGATTTATTCAAAGTGAACTTGCATCGGGGAAGTGAAAAGACACTCGGGGGTATAGTTCGAATTGATATTTTTTCCGCTTGCCCCATCAACAGTTTACGGCCGAGAAGCTGGTCCCTTCCCATGAGCCGCAAACACTGTCGCGAAAACGTCCAACGTCACCGGCCTCGCCTCTTATCTCGGCGCATTGATTGGTGCCCGCGGGCTTGTCGCTCTTGGTTATTCAATGCCCAGGCGGTGCTGCATCTGCTCCAGCGTGATTCCCTTGGTCTCCGGATAAAAGAACAGCACCACGAAGAATTGCACCACCATCATGGACGCGAAGAGCACAAAGGGGTACGCACCCGAAGATTTTGCAAGCTGTGGAAACGTATAGGCAATGATGGCATTCATGATCCAGTGCGAAGAGCTCCCAAGTGCTTGTCCCTTCGCGCGCACGCGGTTGGGAAATACTTCACTGATGTAAACCCAGATCACGGCTCCCTGCGAAATGGCAAAGAAGGCGATGTAGGCCACCAGCAGCCACAGGAGATAGCTCTGGTGGCTCTGAGTGAAAAATACCCAGGAGACGCCGGCAAGACACGCGGCCGTGCCAACCGATCCAATCAACAAAAGAGTCTTGCGTCCCAGCTTGTCGATGACCGTCATCGCCAGCAGGGTGGCAACCAGGTTCATGCTGCCGACGGCCACTGCTTGTAAGTCTCCGGATATCTTGCTGAAGCCCGCGGCCGCGAAGATGTCGTTCAAATAGTAGAGAATGGCATTAATGCCAGAGAGTTGATTGAACATCCCAATCGAGATCGCCAGAAAGATGGGGAGCCGGTATTTCCTCGCGAAGAGAGGCTCAGACGTTTGCAACCGCTCCAGATGAATGGAGTCTACGATCTCTCGGAGCTCGGCTTCCGGATTCTCCGCACCCATCAACTGGAGAACCGAGCGTGCTTCCTCGACGCGATTTTGCGTGACCAGCCAGCGGGAGCTGGGAGGAATGCCGAAGAGCATCACTAGAAAAAGGACGGCTGGAAGCGCCGCCACGCCAAACTGCCAGCGCCATTCGGCCGCGCCAAGACCCATCCGCGCGATGCAATAGTTCGAAAAATAAGCCAGCAAAATGCCGATGACGATATTGATCTGAAAGAGGCCGACCAGTCGTCCCCGCAACTTCGCAGGAGCCAGTTCAGCAATGTAAACTGGCCCGAGGACAGAGGAGCCCCCAATCCCGAGCCCTCCAATGAAGCGCGCGGCAAGAAGTACGTACCAGTTCCACGCGAAGGCGCATCCCAAGGCAGACAAAACATAAAAGACAGCAAGCAGGCGCAGCGTCTCGCGCCCTCCCCATTTTTGACCAGGGATGCCCGCGGACATCGCGCCAACTATCGTGCCTATCAGCGCCATGGAGACGGTGAGGCCCAGGGCTCTGGGGCTCAGCCCATAAACAGCCGTGAGCGAGTGCGTCGTGCCGGCGATGACGGCCGTGTCAAAACCAAACAGCAGACCGCCGAGTGCACCAACGACGGTGGCTTTTCGCAGAGGGGCGTTCAGTTTGAGCTCCTCTCGGCTGGCGTCGCGGGCAAGTTCGACGCGAAACGGATTCGCACCGTCTTGATCTCGAACGGCTTGGTGTCCACCGTCACAGTGCCCTCCTGAAATGCTAGATCTGCCACCAGCTTCTCCAGGAGGTCGCTCTCTGCCGCGGAGCTAGCGCTCACTGGAAGTTGCAGCTTTATATCACTTTCTTTTCCTGTCCACTCGTAAAATCGCAAGATAAGGCCTCCCTCATCCCCCACCTTCTTCAGCGCGGTGAGGCCGTCCTGCATGGGGGAAAGAGCGAGAGTGATGCCGAGAAATTCATAAACCGGCCCGCAGATGAGTACCAAATCGTCGTAGAAGGTGAGGCTATGGCCCCCTTCGTCCGGTCGGACGAGAAATTCTTCCAGGCGAACGCGCATCTTCAGCTTAAGAGAACGAAGCAGAAGATTTCACCCAGCCATGTGCGCTATGAACGCGACGCGCGTTTGAACAGTGCTTGAAATTCGATCCAAAGAACGTCAAAGCGGAAGACGACTTAGGACTGTCGTTCGCGGGTCTTGGCAGCAACAAGGAAGCCACCACGGCCTACCAAACCGCGATTGTCTGGCAATTGCAGTTGCCGGTCAAGAATCCTGGACCGCACATCGATCTGGGAAGCCTGCTTCGCGATGAGAACAAAACGGATGAGGCCATCGCGAATCTTCTCCCAGCTGTAGAGATTTCCCCTCGAGATTCCAAGGCCCATGAACTTTTGGGCAAGGCCTACGCCCGGCTGGACGAGCTGCCGAAGGCACAAATGGAACTTGAAAAAGCTCTCGAGTNATCTTCCCAAAGTACCAATCTCCACTACATGGCGGCCCCCGTTTATAGAAAGCAGGGACTTGCCGAAAAGGCCAAACTCGAATTTGACCGCTGCGCTGACATGCACGGAACACATTCTTCCCCGGAGACTCCTCGCCCGTGAAAAAATTCAAGCAGCCGAGGAGGAATCCGTTGGAGCTATGAAGGAGAATTGAATTCCGTGCCGGCTGACTGCGAACTTGCTTGCGTGGTCGCCTCCCTCAAAGGCCGTTCCTCTTTCACACTCAATACGAACGAGACGAAAAGCGGCTACGATACAGGTCTTGCGGATTCGGTGCAAGGCGCAACTGCCGTGGAAGAAACAGTCGTCATAATCCAGATTCAAATGCGCGGAAACGCCGTTCGAGCTCCCATTGCTGGCTGGCTTTTTCGCTAGGCTTGAGAAAATCAGCGCAGCGGGTGGAAAACTTGTCTGCGCCCAGCGAATTCTGCGCGCAAGCGGAAACGGCGCGAGTGAAGACATCCGGCGCGCTCCACAAACTGGCGCCGGGCAGGAAGCTGTGTTCCAGGCTGGTGCGGACCATCCGCTTGAGGTCAGCGTAGTGGAGATCGTAAGTCTGGACGGCGCGGACGTATTCATGCGTCAGGTCGATGCGCGATATGCCCTCATCGTCCGATGAAAGCGCCAATGGGACACCGAACATCCGGTAGAGCAAAAAGGGGTGATCCTTGCCGCTCACGCCGAGAATCACGTCATTGCTTGTCAGGCTGATTTCCACCATCACGTGATTCGCGGCCATCTTTTTCAAAAGCGCGTGAGGACTATTCTCGTACATGATGTCCACGCCGTGACCGATGCGCTCCGCCTGCGCCTGTTCGACGGCGAGGCGAATGTGGCAACAGAGACCCTCATACGGCACAAAGCCCGGCGCAAGCTCGCCCGCATGCAAGCTCAGGTGAATCTTCGGATAAAACGCGTGAAGGAAGCCGACGATGCGCATATGCAGCGCGTAGTCAGACATGGCCGTGTAGCCGTCCTCGGGCATGACCAGATTGATACCCACGAATCGCGGATCAGCCGAAGCCGTCTCAAAGCAAAGCAGCGTTTGCGCGAAGACCTGCTCTTTAGGGAAGCCGCGCAAAACTTGGCAGAGATAGCGGACCTGGACATGGCAGGCGGAAGCCGCATCCGGCTGCTCACAGCGTTCACGCTTCAGGCGGAGAGCTTCGGCCTGGTCGAGACCTGTCTTGGCAACGTCCACGTCGCCGCGCAATCCGTGCGCCAGCAATTCGTCGCGCAATTGGTTGAAGTCCTCGTGCCAGCCGATTTCTCTCGCGATTGCAGAGGTGTGACTGAAGTCCGGCGTGTGCATCAGTTCGAGATACTGTTCATTCTGTGCGGCAGCTCGAGTGGCGACCTCATCGATCCACTCACCGAGATGGCGGTGATCGGTACCGCCGAATTTCGAGAAGGCATCGAAGAAGTGATCGTGCCCGGTCACCCCGGGGGAAGGCACAAACCCTCGCATGGAAAATGCATCCACCAGCGCGTCGTAGAGATCTTGATCTTTGAACGCGTTGGCCGCGGGGACTTTACCCTCTCCGCAAGCGGGTTGGTCCGCTCCGCTGCTTGACGGGGCTTGCGGCTTCGCGAAGGCAAGCTTGGCAATCTCGACGCACAAATGATCCTCGGCTGCGGCGCGAATCCAGGATTCCGCGTAAACAGCGCCGCTCAGATGATTGTGCAGATCGGCGCCCTTCGGCATGCCGAGGAGAAAGTGACGAAGCTGAAGCGGATTCTGCCGCGCGGCTCGGAGTTGGAGCTCGGTGCGCTGTTCGGAACTCGTCGCCACGTCCGAAGAATGCGGAGCTTTGGTTTGGGCCAAAGCAGATGAGAGGAAGAGCCACAAAAGAATAAAAAGACGGGACGATCTGGAGAAAAGGATGCTTCGCGAGAAATTCATTTTCAAGTTTTTCATGTAGGTCTTCTCGAGGAAATCGCCGCACGGTTAAATTGGCCACGGAACAATTGGATTTTTGCGACTGCAAGCTGTGATATAGAGTCTCATTCGCGCGCAGCACAGCATATCAGGCAGATCAAGAGGCCCGGAGATTTTATGAGCAGGCTCCATAAGCGGTTGGTTCTGGTGTTGATCGTGCTTGGAATTTTCCCCGTTCTGCTTCGTGCCCAAGCGACAACGTCCAGCACGCCGATACGCATCAAGGTCGTGGTGGTCGCCATGTTCGAACGCGGCGAGGACACCGGGGACACGCCCGGGGAATATCAACTCTGGGTCGAGCGCGAGCACCTGGATCAGATCATTCCTCTCCCGGCCGGGTATCACCATGTGCGGCTGAACAATGACGGAGTGCTGGGCATCTTGACTGGTGTGGGAACAGGCAAAGCAGCGGCATCGGTAATGGCTGTCGGTTTGGACCCGCGATTCGATCTCACGAAAGCGTACTGGATTGTCTCCGGAATTGGAGGAGGAGATCCCGCAGATGTATCGCTGGGCTCGGCGGTTTGGGCTGAGCATGTTCTCGACGGCGATCTGGCTTACGAGATTGACGCCCGCCAGATTCCGGAAAATTGGCCGACGGGCTACGTGCCGTTGCGCAAAGCGACGCCCTACGAAGAACCCGTTCGCAAGGAGCTTGAGGGTGAGGTCTACGCGCTCAATCCGGAACTTGTCTCCTGGGCGTTTCGCCTGACGAAAGATGCAGCACTTCGCGATTCCGATTCTCTGCGCAGTTCGCGAGCGCGCTTCGCCGGATTTCCGAATGCCCTGAAGCCGCCGTTCGTCACGCGGGGCGACACGCTCTCGTCGAGCACCTTCTGGCACGGCTCAAAAATGAATGAGTGGGCCAATGCCTGGACGCGCTACTACACTGGCGGCAAAGGGAACTACATGATTTCGGCCATGGAAGACACCGGCACGATGCAGGCGCTCACGTTCTTGAGTCAAGCCGGCCGCGTGGATCTGCAGCGTGTTCTGGTCCTGCGCACAGTGAGCAATTACGACCGCGAGCCGCCCGGCGCCAACGTTGCCGACAGCCTGAAGACCATGGTATCCGGCAATTACTCTGCTTACTTTCCTGCTTTGGAAGCGGCTCAGGCCATCGGCGGTAAAGTGGTGCGGGATATTGTCGAACATTGGGCCGATCGCGAAACCACGCTTCCGCATTAGCGGGAGCCCGGGGCATCTAATTTTCCTGCGAGCCGTGAAAGCGAACAGTGCCTCCGCGCTGCTGCCGTTGACGTCGCGACGCTCCCGGCCTATAGTGGCGCACATTTTTATTTGAGGGGAACCCCGCTTGCTCGAGCGTGTATTTCATCTTGAAGAAAATCAGACTACCGTGCGGCGCGAATTGTTCGCGGGCCTCACCACCTTCATGACGATGGCCTACGTCGTGGTGGTGAATCCGCGCATCCTCGCCGAAGGCGGCATGCCCGTCGATGGCGTTCTCTTCGCCACTTGCATTTCCGCCGCGATCGCCACGCTCATCATGGGCCTGTGGGCCAATTACCCGATCGCCCTTGCTCCGGGCATGTCCCTCAACGCGTACTTCACCTACTCCATCGTGCTCGGCCGCGGCGTGCCCTGGCAGACCGCGCTCGGAGTCGTGTTTCTTTCGGGCTTGCTGTTTCTAATTCTCACGCTCACCAACGTCCGCGAACAGATTGTCAACGGCATACCCAATTGCCTCAAGTATGGCACCGCCGCGGGCATCGGCTTATTCATCGCGTTCATTGGACTGCGCAACGCCAATATCATCGTGGCCAACCCCGCCACCTTCGTCGGACTCGGCAAGATTTCCAACCCGCAAGTCCTTCTCGCAGCCGGCGGTCTCATTCTCATCGCCATCCTGATGGCCCGGCGCATCAGCAGCGGCATTCTCCTCGGGATCGTAGCCATCACCCTCGCCGGCATTCCTTTCGGCCTCAGTCACTGGCCAGCGCATTTTTTCTCGCTGCCGCATCCATCCGGCACATTTCTCAAACTGGACCTTCGCTCGGCCACAAAACTTGGCTTTGGCGAACTGATCTTTGTGTTCTTCTTTGTCGATCTCTTCGACAATGTGGGCACCCTGGTTGGCGTCTGCGAAGAAGGCGGCTTCCTGCGCGACGGGAAACTTCCCCGCGCGAGCCGCGCGCTGCTCGCCGACGCTTTCGGCACCATGTTCGGCGCGCTTACCGGAACGTCCACGGTCACCAGTTATATCGAAAGCGCTGCCGGAGTCGCTGCTGGCGCGCGCACCGGTCTGGGCAACGTCGTGATCGCCGCGCTCTTTCTTGTTGCGATGTTTTGCGCGCCGCTAGTCGCTGCGATTCCTGCTTACGCTACGGCTCCCGCGCTCATCCTCGTTGGCGCACTCATGTGCGGCGCCGTCGCGCGCGTTCGCTGGGACGATTTCAGCGAGGCCTTCCCCGCATTCCTAACGCTGGTCGCCACGCCTCTGACGTTCAGCATCGCCACGGGCCTCAGCCTCGGCCTGCTCTCCTTCACCTTCGTCAAACTCGGCACCGGCCGGCGCCGCGAAATCAGCCCGCTCATCTGGGTTCTCAGCGCGCTCTTCCTGCTGCGCTACGCCTTTCTCGGCACAGAATAGACCGAACCTCCCGCCCACACAACATCGGGTAGAATCAATCAATTACGAAATGTAAATTTCATAAGTCCTTTAGTTTGAAATTCATGCACGCAATGGGGGGTACTCCCCTCCAAAAAAAAGGCATCGGAATGAGATACCGCTCAGCAGGATAGTTTCGCGAGGGATTCGGCAAGCACGAGCGCTCCCCGGGCGATATCCTCCGGCGCGGCGTACTCGTCGGGGCGGTGACTGTACCCATTGCGGCAGGGAATAAACAGCATGCCGGTCGGAGCGATCCGCGAAAGGAAAAGCGAATCGTGGTAGGCCCGGCTGACCATCTCCAGAAACGGGAAGCCATGCTCGCGGCAGGAACTGGCCAGCGCCCTGCGCACTTCAGGAGCGCATTCCGCCGGCGCATCCGCGTTGAGCAATTCCGGTTGAATCGAAACCTGGCGCTTCGCGGAAATGTCTTGCGATGCGCGCTCGATCGTTTGCCTCACGCCATCGCGCCGCGCCAGATCGGTGTCGCGAATGTCCAGCGTCATGCCCACGCGGCTCGGAATACTGTTCACCGCGCCGGGAAAGACTTCGCAAACGCCCACGGTAGCAACGGTGTCCCCCGCACCGCTTGAGCGCGCTGCGTTTTCGACAGCCAGGATCAGTTCGGCCGCCGCGCAGAGCGCATCCTTCCGGTCCGGCATCAGCACTCCGCCAGCGTGCCCGCCAGCTCCCTCGATCGAAATGCGCAGGCTCGCGGGCGCCGCAATGCTCTTCACGATTCCCAGAGATGTTTGCGCGCGTTCGAGGAGTGGGCCTTGCTCGATGTGCAATTCCACGAATCCCTTGTAATAGCCTGTCGGTAGTTTCACATCCTGAAGGTTTCCGTTGAGTCCCGCTCTCCGGCGAACTTCGTCCACCGATTCGCCCTCGCGATCCTTCATTTTGGCAGCGGCCGCCGCTGAAAGAGTCCCCGAAAGCAATCGGCTCCCCAGGCAGCCGACGCCGAAGCGCGTCGGCTCTTCGGTGGCGAACACGAGAAGTTCAAGCGAGTTCTTGGGCCGGAATCCGCTCCGCTGCAGCGCGCGGATTGCTTCGAGTCCGCCGAGAACTCCAACGACACCGTCGTATTTGCCGGCATTGGGAATCGCATCAATATGCGAACCCGTTCCGACAGCAGGAGCCGCAGGATCGGCGCCACTCCACCGCGCGAAAATATTTCCAATGGCATCCTGCCGCAAAGCGAGCCCGGCTTCTTCACAGCGCGAGATCACCCAAGCGCGAGCTTTCAGATCCGTCGGTGTGAAAACAATTCTCGTCACCGCGGGCGGCTCCGCGTCCGAAAAAGCGGCCAGCGTCTCCAGTTCTGAGATCAGTCGCTGCTGATCAATTTCCAATTTCATTTTTTCGCGCCGCCGAGAGGATCGCGGTTCCAATTTTTGTAGATGAGATACTTGGCAGGCACCTTGCCGATGGCGCCGAACCATTGCGGGCACCACGGCCCCATCCAGATGAAATCGCCGGCCGCGACGGGGTACCACGATTCGCCCAGCCGGTAGATGCCGCTTCCTTCAAGCATGATCAGTCCGTGCTCCATCACGTGCATTTCCACCATGCTGAGCGAGGCGCCGGGCTGGTACACCATGGTGTTCACCGCAAAATCAAATTGCGGCTCGTCGGGCAGGAGGTACTTGACCTGCAAATCGGAATCGCCATCGAGCGCGTGCGAAGAGACCGCATCTTCGTTGGAGACCAGCAGGCGTTGCGGCTCGGTTTTCTCTATCCGCTCGTAGTGCTTTTCAACGACGGCAACACGGCTCTTTTTCTTGGCGACCACCCGGTGGGAAAAGCCTTCGGGCAAATAGGCATAGCCGCGCGCGCCCAGCTCGTGCCGCTTTCCCTCGGCGTCAAGCGTCATGGCGCCTTCCACCACATAGAGGAAACGCTGCGCGGAAGTGTTTCCCAATTCGCCTTTCGCTTCAAATTCGGCGGTGTATTCGGTGAACCCTGCACCAAGCGCGGGGCCAACGTGAACGATCGCGGAAGCATTCTTCATGCCGGGCAGAGCGGTGCGCACAAAGGTGTCGGGAGTGAGAAGCAGGTGGTTGCGTTGATGAGAGCTGCGCGTTTGACCTAGATTATGCACGGCACGTCCTTCCCAGAAATTCCTGCGAAGCCGCAAGCTGCGTCAGCAAATGTTGTCCGCACTCGAGTGCTTTCGCGACGTCGTCCAGATGCGCCAATTCCGCCGGATCGTGGCTGATGCCCCCGGGCGTGCGCAAAAAAATCATCGCCGGGGGAACTTTTTCCGCCAGGATCATGGCATCATGACCCGCGCCGCTGGCCATGCGATGGGGCTGGCAACCGGCTTTTTGAATGGCACGTTCGATCTGCTCCGCCAGAAAAGGATCCATCGCCACGGCGTGCTGCGCGAGGAGCGTCCGCCAACTCACGGTCACACCGCGCCGCGCGGCGCTCGACTCCGCTTGCCGAATCAACTCATCCAGCGCTTCGGTCCGCGCACGATCCGAAGCGTGACGAATATCCAGTGCGGCGCGCGCTTCGCCAGCAATCACGTTCGTCGCGCCGGGCTTTGCTTCAACAAATCCCACCGTCGCCACGATTCCCGATGTGCGCTGTGCCAGGTTCTCCACGGCAAGAATCCACTCCGCAGCCGCGGCAAGCGCATCGTGCCTCAGATTCATCGGCGTCGTGCCCGCGTGGTTCGCTTGCCCTGAAAATGTGAACTCCAAACGGTTTTGGCCAACGATGGCGTCCACGACTCCGAGCGGCCGACCCAAAGTTTCCAGCACGGGTCCCTGTTCGATGTGAAATTCGATGTATCCCAAAACATCATCTCTCAGCGCAGCCTTGGAAATCTCATTCGGATTCAACCCAAAATCACGAATCGCTTTCCGGACAGAAACGCCGTGCTCATCCTTGCGGCCGAGAAGTTCCTCATCCACTCGGCCCACCAGCGCGCGGCTTCCGATGAACGGAACTCCAAACCGCACTCCCTCTTCCTCTGAAAAGCCAACGACCTCGATCCCAAAGGGCAGCTTCATCCCCTCGAGAGATTCCACCAGCCCCACCGCCAGCACAACACCCAATATCCCGTCGAACGCTCCCGCATTCGGCACCGTGTCCAGATGCGATCCCACCAGGATCCGCGGCGCACCGGTCGACGTTCCCGGATAAAACCCCCGCAAATTTCCAACCGCATCCACGCGAACCTGCGCTCCGAGTGGTTCCAGCCAACCGGCGATTTCCCGATGGCAATCCCTCATGGGTGCCGACAAAAAAGTCCGCCGCGTGCCTCCTGCGTCTTCTGAAAACGACGCTAGCTTCCGGCAGCGGGCGATCACCTCTGCTGCGAGATTTACAAAACCACCGGTCGTCTGCACTGGATTCTACCTTTGCCCACGGCCTACGCCCGTTGGACTCATAACTCCCGGATAAGCTTCGCTGCCACCCAGCCCGCCACAACGAGCGCCAACAGAATCTGCCAGCCGTACCTGTTCCCGTAGGTCGCAACCGGAAAATGATTGCTCAACATCAGAAAGACGACCGGCACGGCCATGAACGTATTGTGCTTGGACCGCAACTTCGCCTGCGCGCCCAGCGACGCATCGAACTTCTCGCCCGCTGCNGCCGCCGCGATCATCCCGCGCTGCGCGGGAAGAATGCGCATCCACACGTTCAGAGTCATGATGGTCCCAAAGATCGCTCCCATGTGGATGTACGCAGCGCGGCCGCTGAACACGTGCATCAATCCCCAGGCCGCTGCCGCCGTCATCACCAGACCAAATCCCGCAAACGCGGCCTGCGACTTTCCCAACGGCGACCGCACGGCCAGATCGTAGATGAGCCACCCCGCCATCATGGCACCAAATCCGATCGCAAT
>JGI12635J15846_10001264_pt1 | contig 22047 bp, 11 predicted proteins | sample BlaSpr_A8_OM2_M2_FD_15846 | JGI IMG/M metagenome (IMG submission 15846) | reverse complement strand
AGCCGCAGCGAGCCGTCTGGCGCAAACTCCGCATTGGTCAGAGCCGCGCGGCTTTGACTGCCGCGCACGGGCGGCGCGATGTCGGGAGCAAATCCGTCGCCGCGTGCGGTCGAGTCGAGCACCGCGCGGTCCACGTAGAATCGCTGCGGGCCGCCGAAGGCCAGGGATCCGCGGCTCGCTGGCGCGCTGTCGTCGAGCCCGGCGACGCGGCCCTGCGCGAGCGACGAGCCGATGCCGAGGCGCAGCGCATTGAGGCGACCGCTGATATTGGCAAACTGACCACCGACCACGCGCGTGGCGAGCGCGCCTTGGGCGGATACCTGATTGCCGGAAACCTGTTGCAGGGCGCCCAGAACCGCCGGCGACGTGGTGCCGGCGGGCGTGCTCAGATCCGCCAGAATGATCGCATGGCACTGGTCGTGAAGATCGTGCTGCAGCGCATTCAGCGTCGCATTCAGCGCGTCGAGCGTAAGGCACATATTCAGTACGGCGGCGCCGACCGTCTTCTGCAGTGGAGTTTCGCCCGGCTGGACTATGTTCTGCGCATTCACAGTCGCGGGCATCAGTCCATACAGCGTCATGAGGGCCGCTACGGGTCTTATCATTCTGAAGGAAATAGTCGCCACGGAATGCCTCTCCCTATTTGTATTATTGACGCGCAGCCGGTGCCAGCCGCCGCCGGGCGGTCAGTTCAGTGATGCGACCTGAACTGAGCTCGCAACCGGCACGAAGAAGAAATCGCCGAACATGTGTTGCTGATCCTCGAGATTCGAATAGGTCGGGGTCTGCTTCAGCCCGGTTCGGGCCGACTGCGCGGCCATGCGGCTGCTGACTTCATGAGCCAGCATTTCGCCCGACAACAGTATGTTGTTCTGACGCAGTACCGTGATTAATTGGGCTGCGAACAGCGAGTGAGTCGTATCGACCGATGCACTGTCGACCACCGGTTCGTTCTGTCCCGAGGTCAGCACCATTCGAGCGCCGAGGCGCCACTCGATCTTGATGCGACGCGCATCCTCGGCGCGAGCCACGACCGTGGACACGGTATGAGTGATGGCGCTGGAAAAGCAGGAATCGGCCACCAGCAGCACGTGGCGTGCATGAATCTGCCAGATCGCATCGCTGACGGTCTGCGCTGAGAGCCAGCTCGACGGCAGCTGCGGGTCGGCATCGATTCCGAGCCAGAAGGCGCGCTCGGGTGGACCAAATCGGGTGCCGCCATGGCCGGCGTAGTAGATCAACAGACGGTCGGCATCGGTAAGGGTGCGCGCGTATTCGTTCATTGCCGACATGATCTCGTCGCGCGTTGCGTCGCGCATCAGTTTGACTCTGAATCCATACCGGCCCTCGAGCAGCTTGGCAATCTCCAGCGCATCGCTGGCCGGAGTCTTTAATCCCGCCATGTAGCGATACTTGCCGTTGCCGATCACCAGCGCATGGTAGTTGGCTGGACCCAGGTCGCGCACCATCTGGATCAGCGCTGATGGATCCGATCGCGCGACGGTGCTCGACTGCGCCAGACGGTAGGTGACGTTACTCGCCAGCGGCGGCGGTGGCGGCTTGTCGGCGTGGCCCTGTTGCTCGAGCGCAGCGAGCTGCGCGTGTGCCGCCGCAATCTGCTGGCCCTTGTCGCGCACGTCCGCTTCCAGAGCGGCAATCTTTTGCTGGTTAGTCTGTTGCGCGCTCGCGAGCTGCTGCGTAAGAGACTCGCGCTCCTGTACCAGCTTGAGCTGCTGCGCCGCCGACTGCATCTCCAGTAGCTCGAGCGCCTCGCGTTTGCGCTGCAGGTCGTTACCGGCCGCGGCGGCATCGTTACCGTGCTGCTGACGCTCCTGGTTGTACTGATCGCGCAACTGATTGGTTTCGAGCTGCAACGAGGCAATGCGGCGCTGCCGGTCTTCGAGTTCCCGGGCTTTCTCGGCCAGCTGTGCCGTCATTTGCGCCAGCAGCGCCGCGCGGTCATCCTTGGATTGCGATTGCAGACGGGCGAACTCCGAGCGCTGCGCCTGCAGTTCCTGCTGCTGCTGTGTGTATTGCGCCCGAAGCGCAGCGAGCGCCGTCTCCAGCTCCTTGTTGCGCGTCGTGGCATCGGCTGCGCTGGCGCCGACAGTCGCGGTCTGCTGGCGAAATCCGGCGAGCTGGCGTTCCAGCGATGTGACTTGCAGCGTCTGGCGATCGATCTCGCGCTGCTTGGCGTCCAACAGGGCGCTTGCACTGTCGTTGCCGCGGGCCCGAATCTGCTGCAATTCCTCACTGCGCGCGGCCAGCGCATTCGTCTCCTTCAGGTAGTCGGCGCGCAACGCGCTCAATTCCTGCTGCGATTGAACCAAGCGCTGTTCGGACTGCGCCAATCGGGCACGCAGCGCCTCATTCTCGTTGCGTCCGGTGACCAGCAATTCATTGAGCCGGGAGTTCGCGGCCTGCGAGTCGGCCAACCGCGCGGACAATTGCGCCTGCTGAACCGTCAGATCGGTGGACAGGGCGCCCATGGCCTCCTGCCGCTCCTTCAGCTGCGTCTCGCTGGCTGCCAACTGTTCCTGCAATTGCTTGATACGCGCAGCGCCCTGGCCGGAATCATCGCGCTTGGCCAGCTCGAGCTGCGAGCGAAGATCGCGCAGGCGGGCCTGGTCCCGGATCGCCTTGAGCGCTGCTCTGGCGCTGTTTGTCGTTCGCCTGGTCCAGCTGCGCGCGCAGACTCTGCACACTGGTGTCGGACGCGTCGAGCTGATCGGTAAGGGCGGCAATCTGTCGGGCCGATTCTTCCTTGTTCTCCGCCAGTTTCGAGGCGTAGTCGAGATCATCGCCGAGCCCGGAGGCCTGGCGCTGCAGATTCAGCCCGACGATCGGATCCTGCTGAACGCCGAGCCCCTGTTCATACAGGTAGCCGAGCTCCTGCATCGCCGGCGCATATTTCTTCTGCGCGGCCCGCTGGTACCACTGCGCCGCCTTGCTGTAGTCGACCGGTACGCCGCTCATGCCATTGGCGTAGATGCGCGCGACATAATATTGCGCTTCGACGTTGTCCTTCTCGGCCAATGGCAGCCAGCGGCTCAGCGACAGCGTTCCGCTGGACAGATCCCCGACCGTGTACTCCCCGCCGCGGGTGCGGCAATCGATGGCAGAGAGGCGCACCAGCGCACCCGGTGTCAGGTAGGTGCGCATTCCGCCGAGCTGTTGCAGCCGGCCGGGCAGCTGGCAATCCACGACAACGGCATCTGCGAGCGTGGCTGCAGCGATCTGCGCACGTTGGGCGATTTCCGTGGGATCCCTGGCTGCGCCTTGTACCGCGCCGGCACAGACCGCCGCACCGCAAACGGCCGACCAGATCCTGGACTTCAAAGGGAGGTGGAGTGTACGCATGAGTCTAGCGCCTACCGATCTTGTCCTGCCCACCTCTCAATGCGTCTGAGCCGCGCAGTCGGTTGCGAACACTCGCGATTGCAACCGCTTGGGGTGGCCACGGCGTATCCGCGCACTACCGCGGCCGTGGGGTCGTTGGACATTTTCGGCGGCCTGCCCACTGTCGCGCTCTTCCCTGTTAGCAATCAGTGTGGTAGAGATTGGCTACTCGGAGCATTACAGACGAGGTTGGGGCCCGTCAAGCCGATGAGGCGGGCCCGCTCGTAAAGGGAGTCCACGAATATAACGGGCTGGCGCTCAAAGCGGCCTGCTGCCTTGCCGTAACTCATGACGCCCAAACAGCTCAACCGGTCTCCTTCCCGTGGGCACTACGGCGCCGGTTGAATTCCAGCTGGCGATCGTCGGCGCCGGGCCCGCCGGCCTGAGCGCCGCCGCGCGAGCCGCGCAGATCGACCTCCGCTCCAAACGCGCGGTGCCGAGCTACCTGCTGCTGGAAGGCTCGGCGGCCGTCGCCAAGACGATTCACCGCTATCAGAAAGGCAAGTACGTGATGGCGGAGCCTGGGTTCCTCGACCTGCGCAGCGATGTGCGTTTCGGCGCCGGCAGCCGCGAGACGATTCTCGGTGCGTGGAAGGAAGACATCGCCAGCCGTGGTGTGAATGTCCGCTACGGCGCGGAGGTCAAGAAGATCAGCGGCAAGGCCGGCGACTTCCTGATCCAGCTGGCCACGGGCGAGCAGCTGCGTGCGGCCACGGTGGTGCTGGCGATTGGCGTGGAAGGCAACCCGCGCCGCCTCGGAGCGGCCGGTGAGGACGAGCAGAGCGTTCAATACCAGCTGGATGATCCCAAGGAATTTCGCGGCGAAACCATTCTGGTGGTCGGTGCCGGCGACGCGGCGATCGAAAATGCGCTGGCACTGTGCGAGCAGAACGAGGTCTGCGTCATCAATCGCGGCAAGGAATTCAGTCGCGCCAAGGATGGCAATCTGAATGGCATCCTTGCCGCGGCCACCGATCCGCGGCGGCGGCTCAGCTGCTGGTACGAGACCACCATCAGCTCGATCCAGCGTCTGCCCGAGGGGCCGGCGCCCTGGTCGGTCACGCTCGAGACCCCAACCGGGCCGAAGACTCAGCAGTGCCATCGCATCATCGCCCGCCTCGGCGCCGATCCGCCGCGCCGCTTCGTGGAGTCGATCGGAATCCAATTTCCCGGTCCGCAACGCGACGCGATTCCGGCGCTGTCGCGCCGCTACGAGAGCAACGTTCCCGGGGTCTTCATCATCGGGTCGCTCGCCGGCTACCCATTGATCAAGCAGGCCATGAATCAGGGCTACGACGTCGCCGAGTTCATCTACGGCAANGAGATCAAGCCCGCGGACTATCCGCTGCTGCAATCGCAACTGGTCGGCTTGCCCTTTGAGCGCGACGCGGANGAGCTGCTGGANCGNTTCAAGNCAATCGTGCCGATGTTTCGCGAGCTCAATGCACTGGCATTTCGCGAGCTGTTCATCGAGAGCGAAATCATCGTNGCCTATCCTGCCGGCCGCGAATTGACCGAGGCTAGGGCGAAGGTGGACGCGCTGCTGGCGAAATTCCCGGACCGAACGCGGCGGCCGCGGGTAACGCGGCTGATCCAGGAAGGCGACGCGCTGTACGAGCCGGGCGAGTTCGGCACGTCGTTCTTTACCATCGCCGGCGGTGAAGTGACCCTGCACACCGAGGATCCGGCGCCGGTAACGACCCGCCTCGAGCGCGGCGAGTTTTTCGGCGAGATGAGCCTGCTCTCCGGTCGTCCACGCAGCGAACGCGCCATCGTCGGGGCCGGTTGCATTCTGGTGGAAACGCCGCGCCGGACCATGCTCAAGCTGATGAACTCGAACGCGTCGGTTCGAAGCGGCATCGATTGGATATTCGTGGTCCGGGAACTGCAGCGGCATTTCGCGCCGCGGGCTCCGCTACGCGACCTGCGCGACATTGCCTCGCGGGTCCAGGTGCGTGCTCACAAGGCTGGCGAGTTGATCTTCAACGAAGGCAGCAGCGCTGACAGCCTGTTCATCATTCGCTCCGGCGGCGTGACGCTGTCGCGCCGACACGATGATGAGCAGCTGGTCGTCGCGCAGGTCGCCGCGGGGCAGCTGCTGGGGGAAATGGCGCTGATGGGCGACCCGGTGCGCCGTGAGACCGCCACCGCGACTGTGGCTTCGGAGCTGATTGAAGTGCGACGCCCCGAGTTCCTGGCGCTCGCGCGGCGCAGTGACGCCCTGATCGAGCCGCTGCAGCGCGCCGCGAGCGCTCGCGTCACTGACAACGCACGCATGGAAGTGCGCCCCGAGTCCGGATCATTGATGAACTTTTTGATGTCGGAAGGCCTGGGCGAGGCGACCAATGTGCTGGTGATCGACGAGAGCCTGTGCGTGGGCTGCGACAATTGCGAGCGCGCTTGCGCCGAAACGCACGGCGGGATTTCCCGCCTGGACCGCAAGGCGGGCGCCAGCTATGCGCAAGTGCACATTGCCGTTGCCTGCCGGCACTGCGAACAGCCGCACTGCATGAAGGACTGCCCGCCCAACGCCATCAAGCGATCGGCCACCGGCGAGGTATATATCGACGATACCTGCATCGGCTGCGGCAACTGCCAGGTGAATTGTCCGTACGGTGTTATACGAATGGAATACGAGGCGCCGCAGAAGCCGAGCCTGCTGATGTGGCTGCTGTTCGGGGCCGGTCCCGGCGTGGGCGAAGAGCCCGATTACCATCCAACCGAGAGCGCCAAGGCCAAGGGCAAGAAAGCGGTCAAATGCGATGCTTGCCTGAATGTCGCCAATGGACCGGCTTGCGTGAAGGCCTGTCCGACCGGCGCGGCGATGCGCATCGGTCCGAGCCAGTACGTCGATCTGCTCGAAGAGCGCCGGCGATGATTCATGAGGGCATCCTGCGTTATCGCGGCTCGCGTTACCTGTGGTGGGCCCTGACGCTGATCGCGGCCTCGTCGCTGTTGTACGCCACCCAGAGCGGCAATCATCCGCCCAGCGGCGGTAGCTGGCAGGGCTATGTGCTGGGCAGCATCGGCGCGCTGCTGATCGTCTGGCTCACGCTGCTCGGGGTGCGCAAACGCAACTACCGCGCCCGCGCCGGATCGGTGCAAGGCTGGACTTCGGCACATGTATTTCTCGGTCTCGCACTGGCGGTGGTCGCGACGCTGCACAGCGCCAGCCGATTCGGCTGGAACGTGCACACCTTCGCGTACGTGCTCATGTGTGCGGTGATTCTCAGCGGTCTGTTCGGCGTCTATACCTACCTCGCGTACCCGCGACAGGTTGCCCTCAACAGCGACGGCCGGGCGCGTTCGGCATTATTCGCTGAACTCTATGAGCTGGATAACAAGGGCCGCGAGCTCGCGCTGGTTTGCGATCCATCGGTCAATGTCGCCGTCAAGAGCAGCATCGAACGAACCACGATCGGCGGCGGGGTCTATCAGCAGCTCTTTGGAATCGATCGCTCCTGGTTCCTGCGCGCCGATGCCGCGGGCACCGGCTCGGCGCTGGTCAGCAACGTCGATCAGCAGGTGGTCATCGATTTCGTCGCCGAGCGCGTATCGCGCGCCGCAAAGCGTGGCGAACCCGCGCGGTTGCAGGCACTCATCACGGTGCTGTGTCGACGCCAAGCGGTGCTGCGGCGAACCCGGCGTGACATCCGCCTGTCGGCGTGGTTGCGGCTGTGGCTCTACATCCATGTCCCGCTGACATTTGCGCTGATCGCAGCGCTGGTCGTGCACATACTCACTTCATTCATGTACTGGTAAGTGCGATGGACGTTCTGCTCCGGCATCTCAAGCAGGGTCCGGACGGCGTACCTGAGTATCACGACACCAACTTCAGCGCCGGGGCGCTGTCGATCGGCAGCGCGGCTGACTGCGGCATCCAGCTGCTGGGCGAGACCATCGCGGCCGAACATGCGCTGATCCGCCTCACGGGCGGCAAGATCACGATCAGCTGCCGCGGTCGCCGCCGTGTGATCGTCAACTCGGTCCCGATCGCCACCGCGGAACTCAAGGTCGGTGACCGTATCGATGTGGGCGGACATCAGCTGCGGTTGCTCGCGCCGCCGGCCGGTTTCGATATCGCCATCGAGATCCAGCCCAATCCCGACGTCGATCCGAGCGCCTTCGAGCGCGCCTTCCGCACCGATCTGCACGAGACCTGGCTGTCAAAGCGCAAGGCCTCCTGGGTGCTCGCCGCGCTGATCCTGGTCGGCGCCCTGCTGCTGCCGCTGGCGATGATCGGCTGGCATCGGGCGGGCAACGCGACGCCGCCGGGCGTGCCCGACGACACCTGGTGGAGCGCCGGTCCGCTGAGCCCGGCGCACCAGCTGGCGGCGGGCCAGCGCTGTGATGGCTGTCACCAGTCGTTGTTCGTTCATGTGACGGACAAGGCGTGCCGCTCCTGCCACAAACCCATCATCGATCATGTCAGCCGTGAGCGTCTGGCGAAGACCGCATTGGGAGCTGCGCAACGCTGCGCCGAGTGCCATCGCGAGCACAACGAAAACGCAGCGCGGCTGGTGATTCGCGACAACGACCTGTGTACCGGCTGCCATGCCCGATCCGACACCCGCTTCGGGCCGCTGAAAGTCACGGCGGTGGCCGGCTTTGCGCGCTCCGAGCATCCGGCGTTCACGGTCGATTTGCTCAAACCCATGGCAAATACGGCCTCCGTCGCGGACACGCAATGGGAAACCCGTCGCGAAAACATCGCCAGCGCGCGAGAGCAATCGAATCTGAAGTACTCGCACGCACAGCACCTCGACCCGAGTCGTGTGCGTCGCGCGAGCGACAGCAGCGGGCTCGGCTGCGGCGATTGCCACACGCTCTCGGCCGACGGTGAGCATTTCGTGCCGATCACCATGCAACGATCCTGCATCGCCTGCCATGAACTGACGTTCGATCCTGCGGCGCCGAAACGGCAACTGCCCCACGGCAAACCGCGTGATGCCATGCTGCTGATTCAGGACTACTACGCGCGCCAGGCGGTCGATCCGCATCCGCTCGTAAGCGCGATCGAGCGCCGGCGGCTGCCGGATCGGCAGACCGAGGAATCGATTGCGCCGTGCACCGGGCCGGCGTTCAGCTGTGCGATGCAGCGCGCGCAGGCGGAGATCGACAATCAGTTCACGCGGCGCGGCTGCGTGAGCTGCCACGTGGTGGTCGACACCCACGGCGGCGACGTGCTCGAGCGCTATCAGGTGACGCCGATTCGGCTGACCGCCGACTACTTCCCGGACGTTCACTTCAGTCATCGCAGTCACGCCGTGCAGAAGGACAAGACCGGCGATGCGGCATGCTTGTCGTGTCACGCGGCGCGGGCGGCCGACTCGAGCGCGGCCGTGCTCATACCGGACCTGCCAAAGTGCCTGGAATGCCACAGCGGGCGCAGCCAACGCGATCTCGTCAGGCTGCAATGTATCAGTTGCCACGCCTACCACCCCAAACCCATAATCGCTGCAAATAGGGAGGCTCGCCGCGAATGAGCCAAGATCAAAAAAGTGGCATGGCCCCGGCATCCGGCGCCGCGCGGCTTCGCACAGGCAGAATCGTGTTGGCCGCGGCGGCCTGTGTGGGCGCGCTCGCGCCCGTGCTCGGGGCCGCCGACACCTGTTACCGCGATGACGCGGGCCGCATCGTCACGCGCCGGCTCCCGGGCTACGTCGAGGTGCCTTGTCCGTCGCCCCAGGCACCGGCGAGCGTTCCGGGGGCCGAGCCCGGCAATGGCGCCGCGACCGCCGCGCCGTCCGAGCCCGGTGCCACGGCCGGCCAGCAGCGGGGCCCGGACAGAGGCGCGCCTCCCAGCGCATCACCGATTCCGCGCCCCGGCCTCACCGACTATCCGGCCTCGGTGCCGGTGCCCGACCGCTGGCGCATCGTTGACTCACTGGGCTATCGCAACAATCTCTGGGACCCGTACAACCGCAACGTTCTGAAGGCCGACAAGCCGTTCCACGCCGACTGGTTCTTCAATCTGAGCCTGATTTCCGATTCGATCTACGAATCGCGCGATGTCGTGTCAGGCGTCGGCGGCAACTCCACGGTCAGGGCCGGCGGCAACGACGCCTTCGGCCGCCCCGGCCAGCAGGTGTACGCCCAAAGCGTGACCACCGACTTTCGGATCGACAAGGGCGACACCGTTTTCAAGCCGCCGGACTATGAGTTTCGATTCACGCCGGTATTCAACTTCAACCATGCGTCGGTCGATAATCTGCAGCAGATCAACATCGATCCGCGCAAGGGGACGAGACGATCGGATCATTTTCTCGGCATCCAGAATGCCTACATCGAAAAGCACCTGCGCGACGTCTCGGAGCGCTACGACTTCGACAGCGTGCGGCTGGGCATCCAGGCTTTCTCGACCGATTTTCGCGGTTTTCTGTTCCAGGACGAACAACTCGGCGTGCGCTTGTTCGGAACACGCCACAACAATGTCTTTCAATACAACCTCGCCTGGTTCCGCCGCATCGAGAAGGACACCAACAGCGGTCTGAACGATCTGAGTCAGGCCCTGCGCCGTGACGACGTCTTCGTGGCCAATCTCTACTGGCAGGATATGCCCGTGTCCGGGTTCGTGTCGCAAGCCACGGTGGTCTATAACCGCAATCGCGAGGGCGACCAGACGCACTACGATTCCAACGGTTTCATCGTGCGTCCGGCCGCCTTCGGCATCGAAGTGCCGCGCGACTACGACGTGGTCTATCTGGGTTACAACGGCGATGGCCATGTGGGCCCGATCAACCTCACGGCGTCGTTTTACTACGCCGTCGGGCACGAGCGACCCGGGACGTTCAGCTTTCAGAGTACCCAGATCAGCGCAGAGTTCGCGGCGCTGGAAATCTCGAGGGACTTCGACTGGATCCGTGGCCGGCTGTCATTGCTCTATGGCAGCGGCGACAGCAACCCCTATTCGCGCAAGGCGACGGGCTTCGACGCCATCCAGGAGAATCCGCAGTTCGCCGGCGCAGACTCGAGCTATTGGATTCGCGAGGCGGTGCCGCTGGTGGGCGGCGGCGGCGTGACTCTGTCGGGCCCCAATGGCGTGCTCGCTGATCTGCGCTCCTCCAAGGACGAGGGTCAATCGAATTTCACCAATCCCGGCATCATGCTGGCGGGGCTCGGCGCCGATCTCGATCTGCTGCCCGGACTGCGGCTGTCGTTCAATGCCAACGACCTTTACTTTGCCGATACCGAAGTGATCGCGGTGGCGCGTAACCAGGCGTTCCATGACCGGCACCTCGGCGAGGATCTGTCCGCGTCGATAATCTATCGACCGCTGTTCTCGCAGAATATCGTGCTGCGAACTTCCTACGGTGAATTGCTGAGCGGCAAGGGCGCCGATGCCCTGTTCCCCAGGAAGAATCCGAACTACTTCCTCTTCAACGTTCTCCTCACCTATTAGTGGTACCGATGAACATTGCAGCAAGTTTGGATGTGTGCGCGCATCGCTGGAAGCCGCTCGCGATTGCGGTGCTCGGATGGGGCGCGTCGGGTGTGTCATTCGCGAGCGGCGCGGAGGCACCGGTCCAGCGCCACTACGTCACGGCGCCGGCCGCGCCGATGAGCCAGTCACCCGAGCAGGCCCAGAACAAGAGCGGCGGCTGCCTGTCCTGTCACGCGCAGACCGACAATTTCAGCATGCACGGCAGTGCCGCGGTGAATCTGGGATGTACCGACTGCCACGGCGGCAATAACGCGGTCGCTGTGCCGGCGGCTGTGCAGCGTGGTTCGGCCGGATACCGCAAGGCCATGGACGACGCCCACGTCCTGCCGCGCTATCCGGCTCAATGGCACTACCCGTCGAGCGCCAATCCGCAGCGCAGTTACACGTTGCTGAACCGGGAAAGTCCGGAATTCGTGCGTTTCATCAATCCGTCCGACTATCGTGTGGTGCATGAATCGTGCGGCGCCTGCCATGCCGAGATCATCGAAGCCTCGCTGCGCAGTCTGCATGCCACCGGCGCGATGTTTTGGGGCGGGGCGTCCTACAACAACGGTATCCTCGACTTCAAGAACTACATTCTGGGCGAGTCCTACAATCGCGATGGCATAGGCACCAGTGTCAAGGGACCGCTCGTTGCCGATCAGCAGGCGCGCTTCGCGGCGGGAATCCTGCCACAGCTGTTTCCGCTGCCGGCCTGGGAGTCGGTCAAGCCGGGCGACATCTTTCGCATCTTCGAGCGCGGCGGCCGCAATATCAGCAATCTGTTTCCCGAAACGGGGCTGCCCGATGCGCAAGGCAGCCTCGAGCGCATCGAAGAGCCCGGTCGCCCCGATTTTCGCGCATCCAATCGCGGTCCCGGCACCGGGGCGCGCATCTCGGTGCCGGTGATCAACATCACCAAGACGCGGCTCAATGATCCGCTGCTGTGGTTCATCGGCACCAACGATCAACCAGGCGACTATCGCCAGTCCGGCTGCGCGTCATGCCACGTGGTCTACGCCAACGATGCGGATCCGCGGCATTCGAGCGTGTACGCCGCGTTCGGCCATGACGGCACTTCCCAGACCAGCGATCCGACGATCGACAAATCCCAGTCGGGCCATCCGCTCAAGCACGCGTTTACGCGTGCGATCCCGAGCAGCCAATGCATGGTCTGTCACATGCATCAGCCGAACATGTTCATGAACAGCTTCCTCGGCTACACCATGTGGGACTACGAGTCCGATGCGCCCTCGATGTGGCCGGAGAAGCAGCAGTATCCCTCGATCGCGAAAGAGCGCGCGGTATTGGACCGCAACCCCGAGGGCGCAGCGCCCCGCGGCAAATGGGCCGACGTCGATTTCCTCAGAAATGTGGCAACTCTCAACCCCAGGCTGCAGGACACGCAGTTCGCCGACTATCACGGCCACGGCTGGAATTTCCGTGCGGTATACAAGCGCGACCGCAGCGGCGACCTGCTTGATGCCAAGGGGGCGGTGGTCTCTGACGAGGATCCGCAGAAATTCCAGAAAGCGGTGCACCTCTCGTCCGCCCATGTCGACATCGGCATGCAGTGCGTCGACTGCCACTTCTCGCAAGACAACCACGGCAATGGCCACATCTATGGCGAAGTCGCGGCGGCGGTGGAGATCGGCTGCAAGGACTGTCACGGTAGCGTAGCGCAGTACCCGAATCTCTACACCTCCGGACCCGCGGCGCTGGGCGGCGGCGTCGACATGTCGGTGCTGCGCACACCNGACGGTCGTCGTCGCTTCGAGTGGATCGACGGCAAGCTGTATCAGCGCTCGATGCTCGATCCGAAGCTCGAGTGGAAGATGAGTCTGGTGAAGGATTCGGTGACGCCCGGGCGACCCGAATATAACGACAAAGCGGCGCGCGCCAAGCTCATGAGCCGGAACACGTCGACTCTGGACTGGGGACTGAACGTGCCGGCGAATGCTCTCGCCCACAGCGACAGCAACATGGAGTGTTACGCCTGTCATACCTCATGGACACCGAGCTGCGGCGGTTGCCACCTGCCGATCGATGCCAATGCGAAGACCGAACGCCATCATTACGAGGGCGGCGACACGCGCAACTACGCCACCTACAATCCTCAGGTCGCGCGCGATGATATGTTCCTGCTCGGCCACCGCGAGTCGGCGAAAGGCGGCAAGATCGCGCCGTTCCGTTCCAGTTCGGCACTGGTGCTATCCTCGACCAACGCCAACCGCGAGCACGTGTATGTGCAGCAGCCGCCGATAGCCGCCAGCGGCTACAGTTCCCAGGCGTTCAATCCGCACTATCCCCATACCGAGCGCAAGGTCGAAACCAAGACCTGCGTGGACTGCCACCTGTCGAAGACCAACGACAACAACGCGATCATGGCGCAGTTACTGATGCAGGGGACGAACTTCGTCAATTTCGTCGGCTACCATGCCTACGTCGGCGACCAGGGCGCGATCAGCGCGGTGACCGTGACCGAATGGGATGAACCGCAGGCGGTGATCGGCAGTTATCTGCACAAGTACGCCTATCCGGACTGGTACGCCGCGCACCTGCAGCATGGCCGCAAGCTGCGCCACGCCGTGGAGCATGCCTCCGGTGTCGCCCAGTGCCTGCAGTTGCGCGGCGAATATCTGTACGTCGCTGAAGGCAGCCGCGGCATGCGCGTCTACGACGCCGCCAGCGTGGGCAACAAGGGCGTATCGCAAGGCATCGTCACGGCTCCGTTCAGCCCGATCGGGCAGAACACCCACATCGGCTCAAGCAATGCGACCTGCGTTGCCCTGCCGACGAATCAGCCGATCAATCCGGCCCGCGACGCCGGCGACAAGATGCGCGTGGACAATCAGGAGCTGCCCATGCAGCCGCTCTACAGCTACGCCTATATCACCGATGCCAAGGAAGGGCTGATATTGACCAACGTCAATACCCTGGTCGATGGCGAGGCGCGCAACAACTATCTCAAGCGCGCCCTGACCTGGAATCCCGACGGCATACTCAACGGCGCACGCCACATCACCATCGGTGGCTCCAATCTCTACATCGTCACGCCGCGCGGTCTGGTGGTAGTGAACGTCGAGCAGCCGATGAAACCTCGAGTGATTGCGCAACTGCCGCTGCATGATCCGCGCGCCACCGCACTGCAGTTCCGTTACCTGTTCGTGACCGATGCCGACGGCCTGCAGGTCGTCGATGTGACGCATGCAGAAGCGCCGCGCCTGCTGCCCGACAATACCATTCCGATCCGTGACGCCCATCGCGTCTATGTGGCGCGCACCTTCGCCTATGTGGCTGCCGGCAGTGAAGGCCTGGTGATTGTCAACGCGGAGCGTCCCGAAGCGCTCAAGGAGCAACAGCGCTTCACTGCCGATGGAAAGCTGCGTGACAGTCGCGACGTCATCGTCGCGTCGACCAACGCGTCGCTATTCGCTTATGTCGCCGACGGTGCCGATGGTCTCAAGGTACTGCAGCTGACGTCGCCGGAGTCGCAGAAGAAATTCTACGGTTTCAGCCCGGAACCTCGCCCGCAGCTGATCGCGAGCTACGCCACGCTCAAGCCGGCCCTGAGCCTGTCAAAGGGCCTGGACCGCGACCGCGGCGTCGACGAGACCGGCGGCCAGATCGCGGTCTTTGGCCGGCGTGGGGCGCGTGCGCTAACGATGGAAGAAGTCCAAAGCCTGTATCTCGATCCCAGCGGCAATCCGTGGTTCGTGTCCGACGATGCTAATCACCAACCGCTGGCGGTGACCAAGACCCATTGACGCAGCGACGGGCGGTAAGAGTGCATTCAATGCTGTATCGAGCTGCATTCATCGCATCGGTGTCGGTCACGTCGGCCATTGCGGCCGGTGCCGAACTCGCCGCGGCGGACTATAAGCACCTGGGCGTTGCCAGTTGCGCCGCCAGCGTCTGTCATGGCAAATTGACCGCGCAGACCGGCCGCGATGTGGCGCTGAACGAGTACCGCATCTGGCTGCAAAACGATCAGCATTCCCAGGCCTATCGTGTGTTGGAGTCGCCGCGCTCCAAGTCAATCGCAGCGAATCTCGGCTTGGGCAGTGCCTCGGCCGCCAAGATCTGTCTGGACTGCCATGCCGACAACGTGCCGGCGGCGATGCGCGGCCCCAAGTTTCAGATCAGCGACGGCGTCGCCTGCGAGGCCTGCCACGGCGGCGCGGAGAAATGGATCGAGACCCACACGCAACAGGCGGCGACGCACGCCGATAACGTAGCGCGTGGGCTGTATCCGACCGAACAGCCGCTGCGCCGCGCCGAGCGCTGTCTGTCGTGTCACCTGGGCACGAGCGACAAGTTCGCCACGCACGCCATCATGGGTGCCGGCCATCCGCGGCTGGCCTTCGAGCTCGACACCTACAGTGCCAACCAGCCGGCACACTTTCATCCGCGGGACCCCGGCTATATCCGGCGCAAGGGCAAGATAGGCGAAATGAACCTGTGGCTGACCGGGCAACTCGAGAACGCGGAGCGCTACCTCGCGCTGCTGCAGAGCGATTTGTCCAAGCCCGCGGGGCTCATGCCCGAGTTCGCCTTCTATGATTGCTTCAGCTGCCATCATTCCATAGACAAACCGCGCTGGAGCCGCAGCCGGGCCGGCGCGGGACTGCAGCCGGGCAGCCTGCATCTGCAACGACAGCAGCTGTTGATGCTGCGGGCGATTACCGAGGTGGTGGACCCGCCCCGCGTCGCCGAGCTGACCGCGGCGACCGATGCGCTGATGCGCGCCGGGCACACCGACATCGCTTCGGTCCATAGCGCGGCCAAGACGCTGGATGACTGGGTGCGCTCGCGCGCCGATTGGGCGCAGCGCAATTATTCCGCGGTCGACGTTGCAAGCGTACGCAAGATGCTGGTGCGCTATGCCGGCGATGACAAGGCCAGTGATTTCGCGATGGCCGAGCAGGTGGTTCTGGGTGTTGAGAGCCTGAGTTACGCCGCCGGCGATCATGATCGAAGAAAAGCGGCGCTGGATGCGCTCTATAACACCGTCAAAAGCGCCGCCAATTTCAATCCCACGCAGTTCGCCGACGTGGCGCGCAGCCTTCAGGGACAGTTTTGAGCCATGACCGAATTTGCGGCAGTCACGGACCCGGGACGGCGCGATGGCGTGAATCAGGATGCCATTGGCTGGGATACTGAGCGCCAGCTCTGGTTCGTGGCCGACGGCATGGGCGGCCATGCGCGCGGCGAGCTCGCCAGCCGCCTGGTCAAGGAAACGCTGCTGGCGCAGGTGCCGCTGGTCGGTCTGGCCGCCGCGATTCTCAAGGCGCATGAGGCAATCCGGCGGGAGGCCAGCCAGATCGACGGTGAACGCGGCATGGGGTCCACGGTCGTCTGTGCCCAAATCGCCGATCGCGCCTGCCAGGTCGTCTGGGTCGGCGACAGTCGAGCCTACCTGTGGCGCCGCCGCGAACTGCAGCGCCTGACGCGCGACCACTCGTTCCTGGAGTTGCTGCGCGAGACCGAAAACCTGTCCGAGACCGAACTGCGCAACGAGCAGGGAGCGAATGCCGTCACCCAGGCCCTCGGCATGGACACGCCCGAGCCGTCAGAGACGACCCAGGATCTGCGCGCCGGAGATTGGATCATCCTGTGCAGCGACGGGCTGCCGGTCGAATTGCGCGACGGTGAGATTGCGCAGACTCTGGCGTCCAGTTCTAATCCTGAGCAAGCCACCCGGGCGCTGCTGGCCGCGGCGATTGCCAAGGGCGGCCGGGATAACATCAGCATCATTATCATCCAGTACGACGGCGGCAGCGCGATGCGGGCGGTCTGGCGGCTGCCGATGTTCGATGGTCGGCTCATGGAGTGGCTGGCAGGACTTACGGGCGTGCTGGTCGCAGTCGCGATCGCCATGCTCATGAGGCGGCATGGCCATTGAGGCCGGCGCCCACAGCGGAAAGATATGTCAGACCCACGATTTTTTCTGAAAAACAGCTCCAGCGGCAATGAGATTGCCGTGACCAGCAATCTGGCGATCGGTCGCAGTGCCGACAGCGGCATCGTGCTGACGGAGGGCAAGCCCTCGCGAAATCATGCCCGCATCAGCCTGATCGACGGCGCCGTCTGGCTTGAGGATCTGAATTCCACCAATGGAACATTCGTCAACGGTACCCGCGTGGATTCGAAAGTGAAGCTCAGCTCCGGCGACAAGCTGCGATTTGACGTGGAGGAATTCGTGTTTCGCATGGAAGCGGCGGTAGATCAGGATAAGACGGATTTCCGGCAGGCGGAGCAGAAGATCAAGAGCGCCAGTGGCGGATCGGGCGAGGGGCCCGGCTGGCTGTTCGGCGAGGACAAGAGCAACGCCGGCAATAAGACCGTCTTTCTGACTCCGAAGCAGCTCGAGGAGGCGAGGAAGCGGCACCGGCAGCGCGACGGCGCGGCGGCGGCGGTCGGCAGTAGCAATCTGCCGCAGCTGCTGCTGTATGACGGTGACAGCAGTCCGGTCATCGTGGAGTTGCGCATCACCGATCCGAATAAGCGCAAATGGACGGTCGGCAGAGACGAGGGCCGCAATATCCTCATCGACCGCGAGGGCGTATCCGGACTGCACGCGACCATTGAGAACTCCGGCAAGGTGTGGAAGGTCGTGGACGAAATTTCATTCTGTGGAACCTTTGTGAATGGCAACAAAGTCATGACCAGCTTTCTGCAGAGCGGCGATCGCATCGCTTTTGGTCCGGCGCAGTGCGAGTTTCGGCTGCCGGTCGCGGGTGCCGCAGGCGTCGCGGGTGCGGCGGCAGTACCCCGTGCGACCCGCGCGGCCGGGACCGCGGGCGCGGCCAGCGCTTCCGTTTCGCAGCGTCCGCGCCGGCGTAACCTGCTATTGATTGCGGGTGCAGCGCTCGCGGGCACACTACTGATATTGGCGATCTGGAGGTGGTTGGGGTAAGGCAATCGGAATTGGCTTGGCAGTCCATTCAGCTAAAGGGAGTGGAGCCGGCGGCGGCTCCTGGTCAACATGTCGATCAATGCACGCGATCTGTCCTGGTTTGTAGCCGGAATCCTGAGCGCCATCGCCGCCGGATTCGTGCTGCGGGCAGTGCTCACGCGACTCGGTGAGCGACGCAAGTCGGGGACGATCCTCAAGCTCTCGCTGATCCTTGGTGCGCCCATAGCGGTGTTGGCAATTGTTCTGTTTGCATGGCTGGTCAGTCCGAGCGCGCCCACGGGCACTGGTGCGGCGGCCGGCGATGTGACCGATCACGCGGCTGCGGCCGCTCCTCAGGCCAGCGCGCCGCAGCCGGCCGGATCGATGAACGAATTGCTGGTGCGTCTTGAAAGGCGGCTCGCCGCGCAGGGCGGCACGGACGCGGACTGGGAGCTGCTGGCACAGACCTACGATTACATGGGCCGCCCGGCCGACGTGAAGAGGGCGAGGTCGCACCATTTGCCGGCCACACTGGGCAGTGATAGCGCGGGAGCGCCAGCCGCGGAGCCGTCGACCGCCAGCGCATCGGCCGCTGCCGCGATGCTCGAGGGCACCGTCGAGCTTGCCGATGCTCTGAAGTCCCAAGTGCCCGCGGGCGTTACGCTTTTCGTCGTTGCCAAGGCCGTGGATGCCCCCGGTCCTCCGGTCGCGGTGATGCGAACGACGATCAGCCAATGGCCCATGCGCTTCAGTCTCGACGATGCGAACGCCATGGTCCCGGGTCGCACCCTCTCCAGCGCGGGGGCCGTGACCGTCGAGGCGCGCGTGTCACGCAGCGGCATGGCCACACCGCAGCCCGGGGATTTGCAGAGCGTGGTTGTGACGCTGAAATCGCACGACCGCAAATCCCTGCGGCTGCTGATCGACCACGTGATCGGCTAGGGGTCTGACATGACCATGCCGACAGCCGAGCAGCTACGTCTCGCCGAGTGCTTCCCCGAAGGTGAAGGCTGGAAGAAATGGGGCCCTTATCTGGCGGAGCGGCAGTGGGCGACCGTGCGCGAGGACTACAGCCCGCACGGCAATGCGTGGGAATACTTTCCCCACGAACACGCTCGCAGCCGGGCTTATCGCTGGGGCGAGGACGGCCTCGCAGGATTCTCGGATGCCAAGCAGCGGCTGTGCCTGGGCCTCGCACTGTGGAACACGCGCGATACGATTCTCAAGGAGCGACTATTTGGACTGACGAGCAGCCAGGGCAATCACGGTGAGGACGTCAAGGAACTGTATTACTACCTCGATGCGACGCCGACGCATTCGTACCTGAAGATGCTGTACAAGTATCCGCAGGCGGCGTTTCCGTACGAGCGTCTGGTCGAGGAAAACCGCCGCCGCGGCGCGCAACAGCCGGAGTTCGAACTGCTCGACACCGGCGTGTTCGCCGATGAGCGCTATTTCGACGTGTGGGTTGAATACGCGCAGGCTGCGCCCGATGACATTCTGATGCGCATCAGTGCCGTCAACCGCGGTGCCGCGGCCGCACCGCTGCATCTATTGCCGCAGATGTGGTTCCGCAATACCTGGAGCTGGACACCGGGGGCGGCGGTGCCGCTGCTGCGTCTGGATCAGCCGCGCGTGATCCGCGCCGAGCATGCGGAACTCGGCAGCTACCAGCTGCATGCGGACGGTGAGCCGATCGCGGCATTGTTCTGCAATAACGCCACCAATCCCGCGCGCCTCTGGGGCGATCATTCATCGCAGGGTTTCTGGAAGGACGCATTCCACGACCTGCTCGTGCATGGGCGCACGGCTGCCGTCGATCCGAGCCGGCGCGGTACCAAGGCAGCCGTGTGGTACCGGTTCGACGTGCCGGCGCGCGGCGGCAAACAGCTGCGGCTGCGACTGACGAAGACGGGCGCCCCGGCCCCATTCGTTGATTTTGACGAGGTGTTTGCCGCGCGTATTCGTGAGGCGGACCAGTTCTACGCGCAGCTGCAGGAAGGCATAGCAGACTCGGATGCACGCCTGGTTCAGCGCCAGGCATTCGCCGGCATGATCTGGAGCAAGCAGTACTACTACTTCGACGTCCATCAATGGCTGGCCGGGGATCCGACTCAGCCCGGTCCGCCGGCCAGCCGGCAACGCAACCGCGATTGGGAGCACCTCAGCAACGCCGACATCATCTCGATGCCCGACAAGTGGGAATATCCCTGGTACGCGGCCTGGGATCTTGCGTTCCACTGCATTCCGTTCGCGCATCTCGACAGCCAATTCGCCAAGGAGCAGCTGGTACTGCTCACTCGCGAGTGGTACATGCATCCGAACGGGCAAATACCGGCCTACGAATGGGCGCTCAGCGATGTCAATCCACCGGTACACGCCTGGGCTACGTGGCGAGTGTTCCAGATCGACCGCAAGCTGCGCGGCCATGGCGACTATGAATTCCTTGAGCGCGTGTTTCACAAGCTGATGCTGAATTTCACCTGGTGGGTGAACCGCAAGGACGCGCAGGGACGCAACGTGTTTCAAGGCGGGTTCCTCGGCCTCGACAACATCGGGGTGTTCGATCGCAGCGCACAGCTGCCGACCGGCGGTCACATCGATCAGGCGGACGCCACCAGCTGGATGGCCATGTACTCGCTCAACCTGATGCGCATTGCGCTCGAGTTGGCGCGGCGCAATCACGTCTACGAAGACATCGCCGCCAAGTTCTTCGAGCATTTCCTGCACATAGCCGCCGCGATGAGCAATATCGGCGAACGCGGTATCGGCCTGTGGAACGAGCGCGATCAATTCTTCTACGACGTCCTGCATTTGCCGGACGACACCTTAGTACCGCTCACGGTGCGCTCGATGGTGGGTCTGATTCCGCTGTTTGCGGTGGAGACGTTGGAGCCGGAACTGCTCGAGGCGCTGCCGTGGTTCAAGCAGCGGGTTGAATGGCTGTTGCACAGCCGCCCGGATCTTGCCCGCCTGGTCTCGCACTGGAACGAGAACGGGCGCGGCAACCGCCGCCTGTTGTCGCTGCTGCGCGGGCACCGCATGAAACAACTGCTGCGGCGCATGTTGGATGAGACCGAGTTTCTTTCGCCGTTTGGCATCCGCGCCCTGTCGCGCGCGCACGCCCAGAAGCCCTACGTGTATCGACACAACGAGATGGATCTGACCGTCAGCTACCAGCCGGCGGAGTCCGAGTCGGGGCTGTTCGGTGGCAACTCGAACTGGCGCGGACCGATCTGGTTTCCGGTCAACTTCCTGCTCATCGAGTCGCTGGAGAAGTTTTATCATTACTACGGCGACGAATTCCGGATCGAATGTCCGACCAATTCCGGACAGTTCGTCACGATCGACGAAGTTGCCAACCAGCTGGCGACCCGCCTGACGCGCATTTTTCTCAAGGACGAGCGCGGCCGGCGCCCGGTGTATGGCCATGACCAGCGCCTGCAGCAAGACCCGCACTTTTGCGACTACCTGCTCTTCTACGAGTATTTCGACGGCGATACGGGCCGGGGCGCCGGCGCATCCCATCAGACCGGCTGGACCGGTCTGGTGGCCCGACTGCTGATGCCGCGATACGCCCGCCGAGTGCCGGTGCCGCTCGATCATCCGGATATTACATTGATCGGCGCGCCCGGCAGAGCGCTGGGCACGCCGGCGCACCGGGCGCGCGACGCCGCTGCCGGCGACAGCGTCTTGACGCCGAAGGTTCGCCGATGAAACGTCTGCAATGGAACGGCATAAAACCACGTGACAAGGTGAACTTGCGATGTATCAGTCGACCCGGCTATCACGCGGCACCAATCCTGGGTCAATCAGGGGAGGCCGGAAATCTATGAACGCGGCGCGTCTGACTCTGGGCGCCATCGCCATCGCGCTGCTCGCGGCATGTTCCAGCGGCGGCGGCAACGGCGGCAGCCTGCAGATACCTACGCCTGACGCCTTGGCGATTGCCGACGTGCAGCAAGTGATTGCACAGGCGGTGGCCGAGGCTCAGGCACGCAACGTGGCGGGCAGCATTGCGGTGGTCGACCGGGTCGGCAACGTGCTTGCGGTGTTCAAGATGACCAATGCGGCCGCGACCTTCACCATCGACGGTGGCCGGGCAGCGGTCGGCGGCCTCGAGGCGGTGTCCGTGCTTCCCTCCGAGCTGGCGGCGATTGCCAAGGCGATTACCGCGGCCTACTTCTCCTCGGCCGGTAACGCATTCTCGACCCGCACCGCGGGGCAGATCATTCAAGAGCACTTTGATCCCGGACAGCTTGGCGCCGGGTCGGGGCCGCTGTTCGGCGTGCAGTTCTCCCAGCTCACGTGCTCGGACGTGAGCCAG
>JGI12635J15846_10001262_pt1 | contig 22051 bp, 15 predicted proteins | sample BlaSpr_A8_OM2_M2_FD_15846 | JGI IMG/M metagenome (IMG submission 15846) | reverse complement strand
TTTTGAAGGCGCATCACACGGTGACGTTCACGGCGCCGAAAGTTGGGCAGCTGATTTCGCGGAATTCGGCGGCCGTGGGTTCGCTGCGCGCGGTGAATATTGGATCGCCTGAAGCGTTGGTCGAGGAGATTGGGAAGAGTTCGGTGCGGTGGAGCGATCCGCGTGAATTTGCTGGGTTGCCGCTGGTGCGGAAAAGCGATGGGCACAAGGGGCTGTACGGAAACGTTTTGATTGTTGCGGGGTCGCTGGGGAAAAGCGGCGCGGCGGTGATGTCGGGGAGCGCGGCGTTACGGGCGGGCGCGGGGCTCGTGACGATCGCGACGCCGGACGTGGTGTTGCCGATCGTGGCGGGGGCGCATCCGGAATACATGACGGAGCCGTTGGCGGCGACGCCGGATGGGACGATCGCGCGTTCGAATTTAGGCGAGCGACTTGCGGCGATTGCGAAGGGGCGGACAGTGCTTGCGATCGGACCGGGTCTCGGGCAAGACGAGGAGACACAAGAGTTCGTCCGTTCGGTGGTGAAGACGAGCGAGCTCCCAATTATTCTCGACGCGGATGGGCTAAATGCATTTGCGGGGCGCGAGGATGAGCTGCGCGACCGGAAGAGCAAGTTTTTGGCGATTACGCCGCATCCGGGGGAGATGGCGCGGCTGCTGGGTTCGTCGGTGAAGGATGTGGAAGCGGATCGCGTGAAGACGGCGACGGACGCGGCGAAGCGGTGGAATGCACACGTGATTTTGAAAGGCTCGCACACGATTGTGGCGGCGCCGGATGGGCGAATGCTGATCAATGCGACGGGGAACGCGGGATTGTCGAAGGGCGGGTCGGGAGATGTCTTGACGGGCGTGCTGGCGGCGGTGACCGGGCAGTTCAAGACGGATGATTGGCTACGGACGCTGGCGCTGGGCGTGTATTTGCACGGTGCCGCCGCGGATGTCGCGGGGCGTGGGACGGATTTGTCGGGTATGGTGGCGAGCGATGTGGCGCGGTCGGTGCCGCAGGCGCGGCTGGAACTTTTGCGGGAGTTGCAACGGCGTGGGTGAGAACGGCATTGCTCGGGATACGAAGAGCGTGGTGACGCGGTCGGCGGAAGAGACGATTGCGTGGGGAAGGGAATTCGCGCGCGGGTTGCGGGCGCCGCTGCTCGTGCTGCTAACGGGCGATCTGGGGAGCGGGAAGACGACGTTGACCAAGGGGATTGTGGCGGGGCTGGGGGCGGCGGACGAAGAGGATGTGACGAGTCCGACGTTTACGCTGGTGCACGTGTATGGCGATGATGGCGGGCATGTGAGTGCGGGTGGTAGCTCGGCGGCGAAAAGCGTGGTTTATCACGGGGATTTATACCGGATTGAAAGCTTTCACGACTTTGAGACGCTGGGGCTGGAGGATGCGTTCGCCAGGCCGGCGGTGATGATTCTGGAGTGGTCGGAGAAGTTTCCGCTGCAGGCGCCGTGGCCGCAGGTGCGGCTCAAGCTGGAGCATATGGGTGGGGATTCGCGGCGGATTACGGTCGGATAGACGGTCAGGCCGATTTAGGTTAAACCGAGCACAGTCAATGGATTAGGTGGATATTATAGGACGCTCCGAAACGAGCGATAGGCGATTGGTGCGCTTACTTTCTCGCCAACGATAGTACCCTCGGCTATTGCTCGGTCCTAGGACCGCTGCTAGTTTGGGAGAGCCGCCGACAACGCGACGACATGGCTCCCGAACTCCTCACCCTCAATCCGACTGAAGACGCCCGCGTTGAGCTCAAGAGCTACAACGAAACGATCCCGATCGGGTCGCTTGCGATTGGCGTCGACAACATTCACCACGACGTTTTTCTCAGCCCTAAATTCGTGCAGAGCGCGCGGGACTATCTGTTCGACCTGATCCGCCAGGGCACAAAGGCTAGGTATTTTCCCGGCATCGAATTGCGCACGGTGAAGGCACCAGACAACGCGGCGTTTCGCAAGATTCTCACCGACCTGCTGCAAAGCTCGCTGACACAGGCCAAGTTTCACAAGAACATCGAGATTGATTTGTTGTTTCGGCTGGCGCTGCTGAAGTTTCTGACGCAGGAAATCGGGAACCAGTTCGCGAACCTGATTCTGGAAGGCAAGGAGTGGATTCGCCAGCGCGGGGAGCATTTTGAGCGGAGTCAGCAAGCGCACGTGATCAAGTCGCGGCTGTCGGAGTTGCAGTCGGCGCGGCGCGGCGTGGTGCGGACGGTGGGGCAGCAGATTGCGCATCTGCTTACGGACATTGAGGAGAACGTGGTTTCGAAGGCGCGGCGCGCGCTGTTTGGCGATGACTTCGCGCCGCTTTACGACTTGCTGAAGAATCGGCTGGTGTTTCTGGACGGCGGCAAGGACGACGTTTTCTTTCTGGAGCATTACGTTTTGCTCGGGAACTACGCGCGCGACCCGGATCGCTTTGAGGCGATGGACGAGCTGTTTCAGGATTTTCTGCGCGACTCCGGACTGGGGATGGCGCAGGAACCTGCGTACGTCGAGGCGCGGCAGGCGCATCAGAATTTGCTCGATCTGGCGCAGGCGATGCGGACCGAAATCGCGAATTTGGAAGAGCAGCGCGAGAGTTTGCGGAAGCGGCTTGATCGGGGCGAGAGCTTCTTGAACAAGTTTTTGAGTTCGGCTGATCCCGCGGATGTGAAGGCATCGCTGAACGATGTTGAGGCGCGACTGAAGCATCAGGAAACGAAGCTGGAAGAGACCGGCCCACAGATTGAGGCGTCGCGGCAGAAGCTTGAATTTTTTACGAAGGACTATAAGGGCAAGCTCGGCGATTTTTTGAACGATCCGGAAAACGCGAAACGGCTGTTTGATCAGACGTCGGTCGCGGCGAACGTGGATTCCGAGCGCGGGAAGTTGCTGGCGGAACTGCTGGAGCGGCTGGAGCAGCAGGAAATTATCTATCACGTGATGTCGAGCTACGAGATTCGGCCGCTCCTGGAACAATATTGCCCGCCGGTGCACTTGCAGCAGCTGCGTAAGGCGCTTGTTTCGAAAGAGGAGATGAAGCGCGTCGAGAGCATTTTGAAGCAGGTGCCGGCGCGGCAGCTGGCGCTCAAGCCGATTGAAGATTTGTCGAAGAAATTGCGGCGGTATTCGCGGGAAGAGAAGTTGAGCTTCGTCGTGCGGTTTACGGGGGATTTTCTGCGGCTGCGGCGCGATCTGCGGAATGCGGAGCACCTCACGACGTGCATGGAGCGGGTCAGCCTGATTACGACGGAGCAGGCGCGCGAGCTGTCGCGGATAAACAATAAGTTGTACGAATGCGTGCTGCCCGAAGAGGCGAAACCACAGCAGGATCACGTAGTCTCGCACGTGATTATCAAGGCGGACGTGCGCGGGTCCACGAAGATGACGCAGGATTTGCTGGCGCGTGGTCTAAGTCCAGCGTCGCATTTCAGTTTGAATCTGCACGAGCCGGTGAAGAAGTTGCTGGATCGTTATTCGGCGAAGAAAGTCTTTATCGAAGGCGACGCGATCATTCTGGCGATATTCGAGACGGAGTCGAATCAGGCGTATGCGCGGGCTGTCGCCAAGGCGTGCATTCTGTCGCGCCAGATTTTGTCGGTATGCAATTCGTACAACGACCGCGCAGTGACGACGGACCTGCCGGGGCTGGAGCTCGGGTTAGGCGTCGCGTTTCAGGGGTCGGCGCCGTCATATTGGGTCGACGGCGACTCGCGCATCATGATTTCGAAGGCGCTGAATTTGTCGGATCGGCTTTCGGGCTGCGCGAAGATCGCGAAGCGGTTGCTCACCGGGCAGAAGACGCATTTCTCGGTATTTCAATTTCTGACGGCGATGGAAGGCGCGTCAGCGGAAGAACTCGATGAATTCCTCGTGCGATTCAACATGAATGGAATCGAGCTGAACGAGGAAGGCTTCCAGAAATTGTCGGAAGAGATTTCGCTCGACTCGGTCGAGACCAAACTCGACATGCCATGGGGCAAAGAGAATGTGACGCTGCACTTCGGCGAAGTGCCGATGGGCGATTCGGTCGAGTTGCTGGTGTTACGTAAAGCGCTGGCGCGAGAGCTTCGCGCCGATGGAACGATCGGCGTTGAGTCAACGCATCCTTACTACGAAGTTTGCACGAGTTCGGCGCTCTACGACCTCGTCGCGGCGCTGATTCGAACGCAGACCGCCGCAGTTCAGTAACGCGCCTCTAAACTTAGACAACAGCGTTGCGCTTGATGACGTCGCGATACCACTCGGCGCTTTGCTTTGGCGTGCGCTTTTGCGTCTTGAAGTCGACGTAGCAAATGCCGAAGCGTTTGCTGTAGCCATCGGCCCATTCGAAATTATCGAGCAGGCTCCAGAGAAAATAACCCTTGATCGGGTAGCCTTCCGTTGCGGCGCGATGCATCTGCGTGACGTGGTTGCGCAGGTACATCACGCGATCGGTGTCTTCGACGTGTCCTGCGGCGTCGATCACATCGTCGGACGAGCATCCGTTTTCCGTGATGAACATCTCCTTAGGCTTCCAGAGATCTCCCGGATTGCGGATCGCCCAGTAGAGCGATTCGGGAGCGATGTTGATCCACGGCGATGCCATGTGCGGATAGGACGCCGGTCGCGGCTCGACCTCATATCCCAGCGGACTCGAGCCATCCGCGCGCACGTAGTCGGCGGTGTACACGTTGAGCCCGAGAAAATCGAGTGGACTACCGATCGCCTTCATGTCGCCGGGTTCGACCTTCGGCGCGTTGGCGCCTTCGTGCTGTAAATATTCGTCGGGATATTTTCCTTCCATCACCGGCGTCAGAAATGGTGCGTTGCGGATACGCGTAGCCTTGCGCGTCGCTTCGATATGCTCTTTCGTTTCAATGATGGGGATATAGACGTTGGCATTTTCGGCGACGCCGACCTTCGTGCCGCTCTTCGCGTTCGCGCGGACCGCCTGCACGCCGAGTCCGTGCGCGAGAATGCCGTGGTGACGCACCTGATTCACTCCGGCGTCGTCGAGTTTCAGTCCCGGCGCGAACTGGCCGATCTTGTAGCTGAGATCGGTGAAGCACACGAATTCGTTCGTGGTGAAGAAATAGTGCACGCGATCGGAGAGATGCTTCGCGACATAGCCGGCGTAGTCGGCGAACGCCTTCGGCGTGTCGCGCGACTGCCAGCCGTTCGGAAGCGCTTGAGGTAAATCCCAGTGAAACAGCGTCACGTACGGCTCGATACCGTTCGCACGCAGTTCATCGATGACGCGATTGTAAAAATCGAGTCCCTTCGGATTGGGCTGGCCGGTGCCGTCGGGAAACACGCGCGGCCACGCAATCGAGAGACGGAAGCCTTTGCAGCCGAGTCCCTTCAGGGTCTGAATGTCTTCTTTATATCGGTGATAGAAATCGTCGGCGACGTCCCCGGTGTCGCCTTCGTGTGTCTTGCCGGGCGTATGAGAGAACGTGTCCCAGATCGATGGCTTGCGCCCGTCTTCGTTGACGGCGCCTTCGACTTGGTAAGACGCGGTGGCGCAGCCCCAGAGAAACCCGGATGGAAATTTCAGCTCGGCCGGCGTGCCGATTTGAGCGAGCGCGAATTTAGGGAGGGAAGCGGTGGCGAATGCAGTGGCGGCAGTTGCCGCTGCGGTCTGGGCGAAACGGCGACGGGTAAGCTTGATCATGGATGAATACTTTAAATGAATCGCATCCATTTCGCAGTAAGAAGAGGAATGGTGACGCGAAGGTGTTACACGGCTGCCGGAGCGAGCGCTTTGCGCACCATCGGCGCAAGTTGAGTGCCTAGAATCTCGATCGCGCGCATCATCTTCGGATGCGGCAGCGTCGAAACGCCCATCTGAAATGTGAGGCGCGAGATGCCGCCGAGCGCTTCGTTCACATAGAGGATTTTCTCGGCGACGGTTTTTGCATCGCCTATCAGAAGCGCGCCGGTCGGCCCGCGTGTCGCGTCGAATTGCGCGCGCGTCGTGCGCGGCCAGCCCCGCTCTTTGCCGATCTCGGTGAAGGTGTGCGCGTAGCCGGGATAGAAATCGTCGGCGGCTTGCTCGGTCGTGTCGGCCAGGAAGCCGATCGAGTGCAGGCCGACGATGAGCTTTTCGGGCGCGTGACCGGCGCGCTGGCCAGCTTTGCGATAGAGATCAATCAGCGGGCGGAAGCGATGCGGCTCGCCACCGATGATCGCGACCATGAGTGGCAGACCGAGTATGCCTGCGCGGACGAACGACTCGGGCGTTCCGCCGACGCCGACCCAGATCGGCAGCGGATTTTGCAACGGGCGCGGATAGATTCCCTGGCCGGTCAGTGCGGCGCGGTGCTTGCCCGACCAGGTAACGTGCGTATTGTCGCGGATTTTTAGCAACAGCTCGAGCTTTTCCTGGAAAAGGGAATCGTAGTCTTCGAGTTGCAGACCGAAGAGCGGGTAGGATTCGACGAACGAGCCGCGGCCGGCGACGATTTCGGCGCGACCGTTGGAAATGAGGTCGAGCGTCGCGAATTCCTGGAAGACGCGGACGGGATCAGCGGCGCTGAGCACGGTGACGGCGCTCGTGAGCCGGATATTTTTCGTGCGCGCTGCTGCCGCGGCCAAGATAATCGGCGGCGCGGAGTCGAGAAATTCCGGCCGATGATGCTCGCCGATGCCGAAGACGTCGAGGCCGACCTTGTCAGCGAGTTCGATTTCGTCGAGCAGACGGCGTAGGCGCTCCGAGGGCGTGAGCGTTTCGCCGGTGGTGGGGTCAGAGATCGCTGCGGCAAAGCTATCGATGCCAATTTGCATGGGTGTGAGTTGTATTCCTTAACGTCGACGCCGTCGTCATTGGATGCACTGAGACGCGCGCGGTCACCGACCGAATTTAGACTAAAATAACGCCGGAGGCGAAAAGGTCCGGTGATCTTCACGGCCTTCAAAGCCGCGAGAAGTGCTCTGCGCCACGCTGCACCGTGATGCGCGAAGTTGCTAATTGATTCTATTGGATGAGTCTTTGTACGTTGCTGCACCGAGTTGCGGCATTTTGCAGAACGAATAGCACCACTGTAGCACCACGAATAGCTACAGAGCATATCAACCAGCGTATGAACGCGAGCCAATGGAGTCTCAGGAGATACTTAATGTTCTTGGTCAACGGGTTTCGCTCCAAAGCGATCGCGGTCGTTGTAGCGGCAGGATTTGCATCCTGCATTTCTCTCGGGTTCGCCCAAGTCCGGCCGGATTCCAAAGCGCCGGTTNTAGCAGTCGGGCCGCAATATGACTCGACCCATGTCTACGTTTCGCCGGACGATTTTGATGGGTTTGTAACGAGTTTTAGTGCGACCTTCGGCGGCAAAACCTCAAAGCAAGGCTTGGTCACGGTCACTCCGACATCGAGCCAAACCCGCTCGCAGTTGGTCATGACGCCAGTCGGCATTATTTCTGTTTTTGGTTTCAAGACGCCCATTCCGTTTCCATTCGGATCGGAACGCACTGGGTACCTCGTAAGCGACCTAGACGCGGCGATAATCAGCGCTCGCGCGTCAGGGGCCGACGTGTTGGTCACTCCCTTTAACGATCCTATCGGGCGAGATGCGATTATCCAATGGCCTGGCGGAGTCAACATGCAGCTGTACTGGCATTTTTCTGCGCCATCCTATGCCCCGCTGCAGACAATCCCTGAGAACAGGGTTTACGTCTCCCTCGACCGTGTTAACGACTTCGTTCGGAGCTTCCTAGGTTTTTCCCAGGGTTCGGTGGTTTCTGATGACGCGCACGCGCCAGGCGTTGAAGTCGGTCGCCCTGGTGACACCTACCGGCGAATGCGAATTCAATCCAACTTCGGGAGGTTGACCGTTTTGGTGACCGACGGCCATCTTCCGTATCCTTACGGGCGAGAGACAACTGGTTATGAGGTTACTGACCTTAGGGAAACGCTTGGCAAAGCTCGATCTGCTGGAGCGGTAATTCTGGTCGCGCCTTATGCCACCGACGAGCGGTACGCAGCCATCGTCCAATTTCCGGGAGGGTATATCGCTGAAATCCATTCGGCGAGCAATAAGGTGGTCAAACAAGAATAGCCTTTGGCATTGAACCACCCAAGGGCCGTATGTTCCGCGAATTCCTACATCAACTAAGTTTCGCCGTATGATAGGTTTCTGAGTACGGAGGCGAAAAGGGTCCGGTGATCTTCACGGCCTTCAAAGCCGTCGATTCGGTCCTTCGCGGACCGAATGGTGAGTTCGACTCTCACACGCTTCCGCCAACTCCAAGCTCCAGCGGCCGCGGGTTAACCTTTTGTCTGTGTGTGCCCACTGCCCTTACGTTGGCGGTAATGGATGACGACTATCAGCGCCACTACCAGAATGTCGGCAGCGGCATGAACACCGAGCTCGAGCCCTCTCGCCGCCCAAGCGGTTGGGAAAGTAGGCTCGACTGAAATCAAACGCTCACCGATCCATATTCGTTGGTTTGTAATCTCCCAAAGGGCATCCGCATTTGCACCGACGAAAATTCCGAAAATCCCAAATACGGCCCAGCGGATGTATTTGTTGAATTCCGTGGGTTTGAACGCAGCGAGGAAGGCTAGGAGTAGTAGCACAATCGTGGCGTAATCAAACCAAAGTGTCTGAACTGCCACACATCGCTCTAGATACATAGGCATCAGATCCTTATAGTCCAAACGCTACCTCCGCTAACACACCCTCGTGTTCCCTACAGCGACGGAGCTGATCTTACCTGCCCTCTTGGCGATATTTACGTCTTGCGTCGACTTTTCGTCCCACGACGTTGTCCAAAGCTGTTTATGGCTACTCGGTCGAACGCTCCGTGCTTTCGTCTGCGGCTGCATTGTGTAGAGGGTTCGTTCCGCCTTTACCTGCCGGGATGGCGCCGGCAACTGCTGCGACTGCCTTTGGAGCAGTCGTCTCTCTAGTTACGTCACCCAAATCTTTGTTCGACAATGCGGCGTTGTTCAGGTTCTGCTTGTTTTCGTCGCTCATGTGTTTCCTCCGGTGTGTTGATTGTTTCGAAATAGTCTGTAGCAATCTTCAGGTCGTCCGAGACAAATTGCTTTGTGTTTGTTTACTCCCAGAAAAGGTTGATTGGCAAGGGTTTTATCTGGAAGAAACAAACTCCCGAGACATCGCTCTGCGTCAATGAGCAGATGTACCAAGTCCAATCGGACCGTCCGGCAACGAGCGAATCTTTTTTTCTTTGTCGCATGAACAATTGAGACGAAGATACTCGGTCGTACCGGTGATAACCGTAAAGCCGCAAGAGTATTCGTCAGTACGAAATAAGATGCTGAGGGAGCCTGTCGATGGATGCGAAACCGGAGTCGGAAGTTGGCAAGTGGACCAGACGAAAATTTCTGACCGAAGTCGGCGGCGGAATCGCCGCGGCGAACCTTGCGGGAGTGTTGGCGAGTGACAGCGCGGCAGGATCGGAAAGCGTGGGAGCGACGACGGCTGGCGCGGTTTCAGGTTCGCCTCAACTCAAGGTTCCCGACCCGCCGGGGAAGAAGGCCGGCTGGGCCGTCGTCGGGCTGGGGTACCTCGCGATCAATGAGATCCTGCCAGCCTTTGCCAAGTGCGAGAAGTCGCGCGTGGTCGCATTGGTGAGCGGGCATCCGGACAANGCGAACAAGCTTGCGCTGCGCTACGGCGTCAACCCGAAGAACATCTACAACTATCAAAATTACGATTCGATTCGCGACAATCCCGAAGTCGATGTGATTTACATCGTGCTGCCGAACGGCATGCACGCGGAATACACCGTGCGCGGGCTGCAGGCGGGGAAGCACGTACTGAGCGAAAAGCCGATGGCGCGGACGCCCGGTGAATGCCAACAGATGATCGACGCGGGCAAAAAAGTGAATCGAAAGCTGATGGTGGCGTATCGCTGCCGCTACGAGCCCTACAACCGGGAAGCAATTCGCATGGCGCAGTCCGGCGAGTTGGGGAAAACGAAGGTCATCGTCTCAGAGCACGGTTTTAACATCGGCGATCCGAAACAGTGGCGGCTCAATCGCGAACTCGCCGGCGGCGGCTCCCTGATGGACATCGGCATCTACGCGCTGAACGCGGCCCGCTACCTCACCGGAGAGGAACCGACGGAGTTGACCGCGATGAGTTTCACGACGCCGGGGGACATACGGTTCAAAGAGGTGGAAGAGACGATCAACTTCCAGCTTCGCTTTCCGAGCGGAATCCTGGCGAATTGTTCGTCGAGCTATGGATACGACTCGCAGAATCGCTATCGAGTGGTGGGCACGGATGGATGGGTGGAACTGGAACCGGCCACGATTTACAGCGGTTTGCGGATGCGCGTGCACAAAAATAATTTGCTGGAAGAGGTGCAACTGCCTGTGAAGGATCATTTCGCGCTGGAAATGGATCACATGTCGGAATGCGTGATGGAAAATAAAGAGCCGCTCACGCCCGGCGAAGAAGGGCTCCGCGACTTGACGATCATGATGAAGATTTACGAAGCCGCGAAAACCGGCGGAACGGTGAAGCTCTAACGGCGTTGTCGAATGGTTCGGAGTTTCTTGTTTCCGAACTGCGAAGCATCAACCCAGAATTTCGTTGCGAGGGCTATCGTAGGAATCGGCGTCGTCGCCTTCGATCTGGTCGATCGAGACGTGGATCGTCTTGGCGGACTCCACGGCCGGCGCATCCGTTGGACGAACAGTGATTCGGAACTCGCCGAAAACCGTGCGCCATTGAGACTGTTTCTTGTCCCAGGTTCTGATGCCTTTGATCTCGGACTTCAGTTGTTCGCGATTTTCTGCAAGCCATCCCATGGGATCGATCATAGCAAGTCTGCGACGGCGACTAGAAATGGCCTCTACTGTTGTTTTGTTACGTCGACTGCGGCAGGTTTGAGGGTGACTTGAGCGGGCGTCGGCAAATCCGACGATTCCCACCCGCCGCCAAGCGCGATGATGAGCTGAACTTCCGATGTCATGCGCTGGGTTTGCAGATTAACGAGCGTTTGCTGGTCGCCGAGCAGCGTGTTTTGCGCGGTCAGCACGTCGATATAGGGATCGATGCCGGTCTGGTAGCGATCGTACTCGAGATCGAAAAATTGCTGCGCCGAGCCGACTGCCTGCTTTTGTTTTTCGGTCTCTTCAGAAAGAATGCGCTCAGCTGCCAGCTCGTCTTCGACTTGCTGGAATGCCGTGAGCACCGTCTGCCTGTATCCAGCGACGTCGGCATTGTAGATCGCGATGAATTGGCGAACTGTTGCCCGGCGCAATCCGGCGTCGAAGATCGTCTCCGAGAGCGACGTACCGATCGACCAGAACCGGCTCGGCCACGCAAACCAGCTCGTGAAAATCGACGATTCGAAGCCGCCACTCGCCGACAGCGTCACGTTGGGATAGTAAGCCGCGTACGCGATACCGATCTGCGCATTTGCTTCGGCCATCGTGCGCTCTGACGCGGCCACGTCAGGACGCCGCTCCAGAAGATGAGACGGCATGCCCAGTGGCACCGGCGGCGGCACCGAGTCCAGAATTCTCACCGGGATGGAAACTTCGGCCGGAGGTTTGCCGATGAGCACGGCGACTGCATGTTCGAACTGCGCGCGGCTCAAGCGTACGGCAATGGCTGAAGCCTCCGCGCTCTGGAGCGCCGTTTGCGCTTCGACCAGAGAAATCTTGTCTCCGACTCCGGTGTCGTATTGCGCTTGTGCGTAATCGACGGTTTTGCGGTCGGCAGCAACGGTGTCGTCGAACAATTTTTGAAGCGCGTCCTGTCCGCGAATCTCGAACAGCAGCTGCGCGAGACTCGACTCCTGCGACAGCTTCGTGTTCGCGAGATCGGCTGCACTGACTTGCGCCGCGAAAGCCTCCTCTGCGACCGTGTTGCGCACTTTGCCCCACAGGTCGGGTTCCCACGAAACGGTTCCTGGCAGCTCGAATAGATTCGTCGCCGAAACCTTGGAGCTTCCAGTCCCCGTGCCACCGCTCCCTGGCACGCCGGCGCCTAGATTTGCGGACGAACGTTGCCGGCTGATCGCCGGTGAAGCCCCAATCGTTGGGAAAAATTGAGAACGCGCCTGCTGCACGATTTCGCGCGCTGCGATGTAGTTATAGTAGGCCTGCGCGACGGTCTGGTTGCTCTTATCGAGTTGCTCTTCCAACGTGTTCAATTCGGAATCGCTGAAAATCTCCCACCATTTGCCGCGCAACATCGCTGCATTCGAATCGGCAACCTTCCAGACTTGCTGCGCTTCTGGGAAATTGTCGGGATTTTCTTTGTACGTCGTCGGCACCGGCGCGGACGGCTTGTGATACTTCGGGCCGACGGTGCAGCCCGAGAGCAGGAGCGCGGCCAGCGGCGCCCATATCGCAAAATGGGCCACGCATCGGCAAACGCGCTTCAGCTTCGGAGATTGAGTCTTTCGAATTTCAGAAGATCGCATAGGCAAACGGTCGGGCTCTTCTGTCCTTTCAGCTGGCTGGATGCTGCGTCGCCGCTCCAGGCATTTCGTCGAATTCTTTGCCAGAGAGCGAAAGGCGCATTCGATCCATAAAGAGATAAACCACCGGAGTCGTGTAAAGCGTCAGCACTTGACTGACGATGAGTCCGCCGACAATGGTGATACCGAGCGGACGTCGTAGTTCTGACCCTGTGCCGGTGCCGAACGCCAGGGGAAGCGCACCAAACATCGCCGCCATGGTCGTCATCAGAATCGGCCGGAAGCGCAGCATGCACGCTTCGAAAATCGAATCCCGCGTCGATTTGTGTTCCTGCCGCTCGGCCATCAACGCGAAGTCGATCATCATGATCGCGTTCTTTTTCACGATGCCGATGAGCAGGATGATCCCGATGATCGAAATCACGTTGAGATCGATCTTGAAGAGCATCAACGCGAGCATCGCGCCGACGCTCGCCGAAGGCAGCGTCGAGATAATCGTGATCGGATGCGCCAGACTCTCGTACAGCACACCAAGGACGATGTACACCGCAAGCAGCGCCGTCAGCACTAAAATCGGCTCCGTGCTCAACGACTGCTGGTAAGCCGCGGCGGTGCCCGAGAACGAGCCGCGCACAGTGCTCGGGGCGCCCAAACGCGCTTTCATCTGCTCGATCTCAGCCGTCGCCTGGCTCAGCGAAACACCCGGCGCCAAATTGAACGACACCGTGACAGAAGGGAACAACCCCGAGTGGTTCACCGCAAGCGCGGTCGTGCTGGGCTTGCTCGTCGCCACCGCAGCCAACGGAACGTTGCCTACTTTATTCGTATTCAAATAAATGTCGCGCAAGCCTTCGGGGTTTTGCCAAAACTGCGGCGCGACCTCAAGCACGACGTAATACTGGTTGAGCTGCGTATAAATGATCGAAACTTCCGACTGCCCAAACGCCGCGTACAGCGTCGAATTCAAAGTTTGCGGCGTGACTCCGAGCCGCGCGGCCGTCACGCGATCGTAATTCAGCACTTCATCGAGGCCACCGTTCTGCTGGTCCGAGTTCACGTCCTGCATTCCCGGCAACTTTCGAATTTCGGTCAGCAGAATCGGACCCCAGTGCACCAACTCTTCCACCGTGTCCGACTGAATCGTGTACTGATATTGCGCGTTGCTCCCGCGTCCGCCGATGCGCAGATCCTGCGCCGCCTGCAGAAACGCCGACGCCACCGGCAGCGCATTCATCTTCGGCCGCAGCCGATTGATTACGTCAGTCGCGCTTACTCCCTTTCGCTGGTTCAGCGGCTTTAGCGCCGCGTACAAGAACCCGGTGTTCGTCGCGCCATTTCCACCCGTGAAACCGATGATGTTTTGCACCGCTGGGTCGGCTTTCATCACAGCTACCAGCTTCTGCACCGAATTGTTCATCACCGCAAAGGAAGCGTCCTGCGGACCTTGCATTCCTCCAACAACCGCGCCGGTATCCTGCTGCGGGAAAAACCCTTTCGGGATGCGCACGATCAGCAGCACGTTCATTGCGACCAAAACAATCAGCACCACCAGCGTCAATCCGGGATTGTCGAGCACCCACGTGAGCGAGCTCCGATAAAACGACAGCATCCCCGCGAAGACCCGCTCGCTCCACTGGTAAAGCTTGCCGTGGTCCTCTTTTCTCTCTTCCTTCATCAGGTGCGCGCACATTGCCGGCGTCGTCGTCAGCGAAATCACCATCGACACTGCGATCGCCGTCGACAGCGTCACCGCAAATTCGCGGAACAGCCGTCCAACGATCCCGCCCATCATCAAAATCGGAATAAACACCGCAATCAGCGACACGCTGATCGAAAACACCGTGAACCCAATCTCTTGCGCGCCTTTCAACGCCGCCGCGAGCGGCTTCATCCCGTTCTCAAGATGCCGCGTGATGTTCTCCATCACCACGATCGCGTCATCGACGACGAACCCCGTCGAAATCGTCAGCGCCATCAACGACAAATTGTCGAGGCTGTACCCGCATAGGTACATGATCGCGAACGTCCCGATCAGCGACACCGGCACAGCCACGCTCGGAATCAGCGTCGCCCGCCAGTTCCGCAGAAACACGAACACAACGAGAATGACCAGGATCACCGACAAAATCAGCGACCGCTCAACGTCGTTCACCGACGCGCGAATCGTCGTCGTGCGATCCAGCACAATCTCCGAATCGATACCCTGCGGAATCGTCGCCTTGATATAGGGCAGCGCCTCGCGAATCCGGTTCACCGTCGCGATGATGTTCGCGCCTGGCTGCCGCGAAATAATGATCGGAATCGACCTCTTCCCGTTCAAATATCCCGCCGCGCGAATGTTCTGCACCGAATTCGTCACATCGGCCACATCCGCCAGCCTCACCGCCGCTCCCTTGTTGTAGCCGATGATCAGATCTTTGTAGTCGTCCGCATTCGAAATCTGCCCGTTCGTGACGATGTCCGCCGTCACAAACCCGTTCGCAATCTGCCCGCGCGGCCGATCCGAATTCTGCAATCCGAGCGCCGACTGCACCGCCGGCAGCGTGAGCCCATACGAATTGAGCTGCGACGGAATCACATCGACGCGCACCGACGGCAGCGCTCCTCCTCCCACCGATACCTGCCCGACTCCGCTGATCTGCGACAGCTTCTGCTCGATCACTGTCGACGCCACGTCGTACAGCTTCCCCGGATCGTAAATATTCGACGTCAGCGCCAGAATCATGATCGGCGCGTCTGCCGGATTCACCTTGCGATACGTCGGATTTGCCGGGAGATTCGCCGGCAGATAAGTCCGCGCCGAGTTGATCGCCGCTTCCACGTCGCGTGCCGCGCCATCAATGTCGCGATTCAAATCGAATTGCAGCGTGATGGACGTTGTCCCCAGCGAGCTCGCCGACGTCATCTCATTCACGCCCGCGATGTGCCCGAATTGCCGCTCCAGAGGCGTCGCAATCGACGACGCCATAATTTCCGCGCTGGCTCCCGGCAAACTCGCGCCAACCGCAATCGTCGGGAAGTCCACCTGCGGCAGCGGCGACACCGGCAACACCACGAACGCAATCGCCCCGGCGACCGCCACCGCGATCGTCAGCAGCGTCGTCGCCACCGGCCGTTCGATAAATGTCGACGAAAGACTCATATTCCAGGCGCCGGATTCGCCTCAGAAATATCCGGCGATTCCGATTCTTCGTTCTTCCGCTTCCGAGAGAATCGCTGTGCCAGCTGGTCAAAGAAGATGTAAATCACCGGCGTCGTGTACAGCGTCAAAACCTGGCTCAGCAACAATCCGCCGACCATCGCGATACCCAGCGGACGCCGCAACTCCGATCCATACCCGGTCCCGAGCGCCAACGGAATGCCGCCCAGCAGCGCCGCCATCGTCGTCATCATGATTGGCCGGAACCGCAGCATGCTGGCCTCAAAAATCGCGTCGCGCGAACTCTTCCCATGATGCCGCTCCGCCTCGAGCGCAAAGTCCACGATCATGATTCCGTTTTTCTTCACGATGCCGATCAACAGGATGATGCCGATGATCGCCACGACGCTCAGGTCCTGCCGGAACAAAATCAGAGCGAGCAACGCGCCGACACCCGCCGACGGCAGCGTCGACAAAATCGTAATCGGATGAATGAAGCTTTCGTACAGCACACCCAGCACGATATAAACCGTGACCAGCGCCGCCAGAATCAACAGCGCCTCATTCGACAGCGAATTCCGGAACGACGCGGCCGTACCCTGAAAATCCCCCGCCACCGTTGCCGGCATGTGCAAATCCTCGACCGCCTTGTCGATCTGTTCGATCGCATTTCCAAGCGCTGCGCGCGGCGCCAAATTGAACGAAATCGTCACAGCAGGGAACTGCCCTTGCCGGTTGATCGAAAGCGGCGCCGTCGTGTTTTGAATGTGTACGAACGCGCTCAGAGGTATCGCGCCCCCGTACGCCGAGCTCGATTGCGAAATGGAAGAAGCCGTCGAGCTCGTCTGAGCATTTCCGACAGCCTTGATTCCGCTGGTCTGCGCACCCAGCGTATTCGCCGTCGGTGTGTAGAGCACCGAGGTCGTCGTCGCGCTCGACCCCGCCGACTGCGATCCCGACGCTGCAAACGTGTTTGTCGCGCCCGATCCGGTCGCCCCGGAAGACGCATTCGATTGGATGTAAATGCTCGCCAGATTCGAAGGATCGAGCTGGAACTGCGGCAGCGCTTCCAGAATCACGTGATACTGGTTGAGCTGCGTGTACATCGTGCTGATCTGCCGCTGCCCAAACGCGTCATAAAGCGTGCTGTCGATCGTCGAAGGCGCAATCCCCAGCCGCGACGCCGTCACGCGATCGATCAGGAGCGATACCGCTCGCCCGCCCATCTGCTGGTCCGTCGCCACATCCTCAAGCTGCGACAAGTGGTTCATCTTCTCCACCAGCTTGTTCGCCCACTCATCCAGCTCGTTCGCGTCCGGATCCTCCAGCGTGTACTGATATTGCGTCCGGCTCACACGGTCATCCACCGTGATGTCCTGCACCGGCTGCATAAACATCTGAATTCCCTGAACGTTCCCCAACTTCGATTGCAGCCGCCGTATCACGTCCGACGCATTCACGTCGCGATTGTCCAGACCCTTGAGGTTGATCGAAATGCGTCCGCTATTCAGCGTTGTGTTCGTTCCGTCAGCGCCGATAAACGACGATAGGCTCGCTACCGAGGGGTCCTGCAAAATGACATCGGCCATCTGCTGTTGCTTCTGCGCCATCGCGTCGAACGAAATCGACTGCGGCGCCTGTGTTATGCCCTGAATCACGCCCGTGTCTTGAACAGGGAAGAAGCCTTTCGGGATCATGATGTAGAGCACGATGGTCAGTACAAGCGTCGCGACCGCTACAAGCAACGTGATCGTCTGATATTCCAGCACTACGTTCAGCGTGCGACCGTAAAACGCGATCATCCGCTCAAACATGTGCTCCGACACCCGATAAAACCGCCCCTGCTGATCCGCCGGCTTATGTTTCAAAATCCGCGAGCACATCATCGGCGTCAGCGTCAGCGACACCGCCGCCGAAATAATGATCGTCACCGCCAGCGTCACCGCAAATTCGCGGAACAGCCGCCCCACAACGTCGCCCATGAACAGCAGCGGTATCAGCACGGCGATCAGCGAGACCGTCAGCGACAGAATCGTGAATCCGATCTGCTCCGCGCCTTTCAGCGCCGCTTCCATCGGTGGATCGCCCTCTTCCAGATACCGCGAAATGTTCTCGATCATCACGATCGCGTCATCGACGACGAATCCCGTCGAAATCGTCAGCGCCATCAATGACAGGTTGTCGAGGCTGTAGCCCAGCGCGTACATCGCCCCGAACGTGCCCACCAGCGACAGCGGCACCGCGACGCTCGGGATGATCGTCGCCGATAGATTCCGCAAAAACAGGAAGATGACCAGCACGACGAGCCCGACGGTCAGCATCAACTCAAACTCAACGTCGTCTACCGACGACTGAATATTGGTCGTCAGGTCCGTCAGAATCGTCAGGTTCACCGCAGCCGGCAAATTCGTTTGGATCTGAGGCAACAGCGTCTTGATCGACTTCACCACGCGAATCGTGTTCGCGCCCGGCTGCCTTTGCACGTTCAGAATCACCGCAGGCGTCTTATTCATCCACGCGGCTTGCTTCTCGTTTTCCACCGAATCGATGATCGTCGCAACATCCTTCAGGAAAACGGGTGACCCGTTGCGATAAGCCACCACTACGTTCCGATAATCACCGCTCGTCGAGAGCTGGTCGTTCGCGTCGATCTGATAGCCCTGCTGCGGACCGTCAAAATTTCCCTTCGCCGAATTCACGCTCGTCTGCGTCAGCGCTGTGCGCACCGCTTCCAGCGTGACGCCATACGACGAGAGCGCGATCGGATTCGCTTGAATTCGCACCGCCGGCTTCTGTCCGCCGCTGATGCTCACCAGCCCGACGCCGGTAAGCTGCGAGATTTTCGGCGCCAGCCTCGTGTCCACCAGATCTTCGACCTGCGACAGCGGCATCGAACTCGACGTAATTCCCAGCGTCAGAATCGGCGCGTCCGCAGGATTCGTCTTGTTATAGACCGGTGGCGTCGGCAAATCGGACGGCAGATAACTCTGCGACGCATTGATCGCCGACTGTACTTCTTCTTCCGCAATATCGATGTTCAACGTCAACGCGAATTGCAGCACGATCACCGACGTCGCGCCCGAACTCGTCGACGTCATCTGGTTCAATCCCTGCAATTGGCCGAACTGCCGCTCCAGCGGCGCCGTCACCGTCGTCGCCATCACGTCGGGGCTCGCGCCGGGATAGAACGTCAGCACCTGGATGGTCGGATAGTCGACCTGCGGCAGCGCCGACACCGGCAACTGCGTATAGGCCACCAGCCCGACCAATAGGATCGCCGCCATCAGCAGCGACGTCGCTACCGGTCGTTCGATAAATGGTCGTGATGGACTCACGGAGCGGTGTTCTCGGAGTTTGCCGACCCGGGTATCGGCGTGTTCGTGACCTTCACCTGCGCCTTGTCCTGCAATCTCTCAAAGCTGCTATTCGCCAGTACGTCGTTCGGATTGATCCCCGTAACCGCGGTTATCCCGTTGTCCTCGGTGCCCGGCTTGACGTTTTGCAGATGCGCCGTGTTGTTCTGAATCACGTACACGTACGCCACGCTTCCGTTGTGCTGGATCACCGATGTCGGCACCAGCGTGACGTTGTGCTGCGTATTGACCAGCAGCCGCGTGTTCACGAACTGATTCGGAAACAACTCATTCTTTCGGTTGTCAAACTGCGCGCGCAGCCGCACCGTGCCCGTCGTCGTGTCGATCTGGTTGTCCACCGCCAGCAGTTTTCCGCTCGTGACCTTTGTCAGTTGTGCCCGATCGAAAATATCCACACCTAGCGGCGTCCCTTGATTGATGTGTGGCTGAATCTCGCCGAGATAATCCTCGGCCACTGTGAAGACCACTGTGATCGGCTGCAATTGCGTCACGACCACGAGCGGCGTCGTGCTGTTTGCCTGCACAACGTTCCCGGGGTCTACCAGCCGCAAACCGACTCGCCCGTCGAACGGCGAAGTGATATGGCAATAACTGAGCGTCACGCGGTCCTGATCCACGACTCCCTGGTCGTTCTTCACCGTGCCTTCGTCTTGCANCGCCAGTTTTTCCTGATCGTCCAGAATCTGTTTCGCAATCGCATTACGCGCCCACGCCTTCTGGTAGCGATCTAGGTCCATGCGCGCTTGCTCGAGGATGTGCGTATCTTTTTCGAGCGTGCCTTCCGCCTGCAAAAGTTGTGCCTGATAGATTCGTGGATCGATGTCGATCAGCGAATCGCCCTTGTGTACGACCTGCGCTTCCTTGTAGTGCACCGTATTGATGATTCCGTTGACCTGGCTCGTGATCACGCTCGTATACACGGGCGTCACTGTCCCGATCGCCGTCAGGTACACACCGATGTCGCCCTGCTTCGCCGTGGCCGTGTTGATCGTGACAGGCCCGCCCATTCCTTTTTTCCCGCCTTTGGGCGCGGCGGCCTGCGTCTCATTGTCGTGGTGGCGGAATGCGAGGTAGAAAACGAATACCAGCACCACGCCCATGATGATCCACACCCACGTGCGCCCCTTCGACTTCTGTGGCGGGGGCGGCGGCGCGTAGTGATCAGACCGGGCTCCACGCGAGTCAGTCTTCGGATATGAGGAATCTGAAGAGAAAGAATCGTCCATATTCTTGATCTTTGCCGGCTAAGCCCTGTGGCAAACACAATCTCTCTATTTGGGCTGGCGCCGAGTGAAATCCTTGTCTTGGTCCGACCTAGGTTATAGGCCTGGACCGCGTTAGGGTAAGGATGCCTGAGTCGACCTTAAGGTTCCACCATCGGAACGAATGTACGACGTTTAGCGCCCCCGCCGCGTTTCGTTGGGGGACTGCTCCGCCCTCCGTACTTAGCTGTAGGTAAAGAGGGGGCTTCCCGGTACAGCAATACGTCCGAATTTCGCCCATTTCCGCCCAACCGCCAAGTCCTTAGCTCATTTCCAACAATGGAACTACGTACGGATGTCCCTAGAGATTACGCGAGCCCCGCCTCAGTTCGCCTTGGCTGCGTGAAGCCTCTTGGTAGCGCCGGCATCCTGCCGGCGTTTTTGTCCTGCGCCTGCCGCTGCCGCCACGAACGATTGCGCCAACCCTTACGCCAACCCTTACGCTAATCTCAAACTCGCCATCATCAGACCGTCAATTTCAAACTCGCTGTCATCCTGAGGCGGCGCGAAGCGCAGCCGAAGGATCTCAACCGATCCGATTTGCGATTGTCAAACAGCGTGACTACGCACTCACCGCCGTACAAAACTTGCACCGCTTCGCCTGCACCGGAATCTCACTCAAACATTCCGGACATTTCCGCGTCGTCGGATCCGGCGTCTTCTTCACCTTGGCCATTAAATGATTCATCGGCACTACCACAAGAAAGTAAACCGATAACGCCGCGATCAAAAACGCCAGCAACACATTGAAAAAATCGCCGTAAAGAAACTTGCTCCCATTGATCGTGAAAAAAAGTCCCGAAAAATCCGGCAGCTTCGCAATGGCCGACACCAGCGGCGTCAACAAATCCTTGACGATCGCTCCAACGAGCCCCGCAAACGCCGCCCCAATCACCACCCCCACCGCCAGATCAACCACATTTCCACGCAACAAAAATGCCTTGAATCCTCGCATGCCTCTCCTCCCAGATTCCTGCGAGTGTATCCCACTCTTGCGCACAAAAACGGAGTCGAGTTCTGTTGGAAATTGTTCCGCCACCCGCGTCCGCCATAACAAAACAACTGTCATCCCGAGCGCAGCGAGGGATCTGCTTCTTCTTTCTTTCTGCCCCCTCAAATAATCTCCCCCGCCCGTCGCGTCCTTTCCCCCACTGCCGTCATCAGACCTAAGACCCAGGGACCCGAGGCGGAGACATGCCCAGTTGGATGTTGCGATGCCCCAAGTGCAGTTTCAAATTTCCACACAGCACCATCGCCTCCGAAGTCATCGAACAAGCCCATCGAGATCCCTTCCGCGTAGTCCAGCGTCCTACAATGCCGACCGACGGCGAGACCCGCCGCTGTCCTTCCTGCAAAAAAGATTCAGTTTTCAAGCCCTTCGAACTCTTCTACATCGACGACCGCTCCCAGGGCGCGTAGTGCCACAATCCGGCTATCTGAACGATCAGCACCGACCTCGCCCGATAAACGAATCCCTTATCGACTCTGTCTCCTCTGTGAACTCTGTGGTGCGTCCGTCTTCCCTGGCTTCCCACTAGACCGTACTTGCGCAGTTCTATTCGCTTGTGGTAAACTTCTCGAGTAGATACTTCCGCCCACCCGTTTTCACAAGTTCGCTAAATCAAAGCAAAGTAAGACGACTTGTAAGTCGAATTGCCATAGAGAGTTACGCGTCGTCTTGCACTTCGTCCACACCAATTCCGGCAACTCACCGATTCTGAGTGAGATCGCTACTTCCGGAGAGACATCCAGGGGGTATGCCGTCCGTCCCAGATTGGAACGATCAGGGCTCGGCGGCCGGTAGGTAATTCAGCGCCGTCAGGCGACGGTGGTATTCAACAACCCGTTTAGAATCACATTCTTACACAAATTGCGCGAACAACGCCTTTAGAATCACATTCTTGC
>JGI12635J15846_10001261_pt1 | contig 22066 bp, 13 predicted proteins | sample BlaSpr_A8_OM2_M2_FD_15846 | JGI IMG/M metagenome (IMG submission 15846) | reverse complement strand
GTCGGAGCGCAGAGCGGGCAGCAGGTCTTCGTAGCCTTTGGGGACGTTGAAATAAACGGTGGGGGAAATTTCGCGCAGGTTGCGAATGGTTTCCGCGATGAGCGAAGGGCCCGGCTTGCCATCATCTATATAGAAGCTGCCGCCGTTGTAGAGAGCGATGCCGGTATTGTGATTTCCGCCGAAGGTGTGATTCCAGGGGAGCCAGTCCAGGAGGACGGGAGGCTCGTCCTGCAGGAAACAAAAAACCTGGGCGATCATTTGTTGGTTGCAGCAGAGCATGCGGTGGGTGTTGATGACGCCTTTGGGCATGCCTGTGGAACCGGAAGTGAAGAGGATTTTCGCCACGGCGTCGCGCTGGATTTTCTGGTGGGCGTCTTCGACGGCGCGAGTTGGTTTCGTCGCAGCGAGCTCGGCGAAGGGAGTTGTTTTTCTATTTGGCGGTGGCGCAGTGGTGGCTGCGATTTCTGTGGCGTGCGGAACTACTTTTTCAAGCGCGCTCGCGTAGCGTTCGCCATTGGAGATGAAGACCAGGCCGGGATTGAGGAGGCCGAGCGTGTGGCGCAACTTGCCGAAATCGCGCGAGACGAGGGAATAGACTGGGGAAATGTGGGCTGTGGGGATGCCTACGTGCTGGCCAGCTAGCATCAGGAGGAAATGTTCGAGATCGTTTTCGGAGAGAATGGCGACGGGGCGATCTTCGGAGAGGTCGCGATCTAGGAGGGATTGGCCGATGTTGGTGACGGCTTGCAGAACTTGGGCGTAGGTGAGCTCGCGCCATTCGCCGTCAGCTTCCCTTTTGGCTATGCAGATTTTGTTTGGCGAGATTTTCGCCCAGTGGATGAGGCGATCGGTTAGGACTTGCGGGTAGGGGCCGAGTGGTTCGTCGGAGCGGACGAGGATCGCGCCATCGGCGAGAGGATGCGCAGTGGCGCCGGAAGTGCGCAGGCGCACGGGTCGGACGCGATCGTTTAGTTGAGATTTGGTGGTCATTTCACTTCACTGCATTTCGCTGCATGAATACCGAATCACGAAGTTCGGGGGGCGACTCAGCGACGGATGGCCTCCCCGATTTTTACTAGAAGCTTGACGTCTGTTGATGCCGGGACATCTCCGGCCGTCGTAACGAGCACGGGCTGCAACTCCATCATTATAGTATGAAGCGAATCCGCGAAGTTTTCTGCGCCAGGTGATGCGGCGGGCTGAAATGGCGCGGCTGGCAGGGCGATGCCGATATTCGCTCGGTTTGGTGGCAAAGCAATTTCTGCTTCGCTGGTTGGCGACGCGGCTAACGCCGGGCAGGGGATGCAATCCCAATTTCGCGCGTAGATGATTTCCCTGTTTGCAGCGAAGGAATTTTCGTCGCTGAAGAGCAGAACGGGGAGCGCTTCGTAGAAGCGGACGATGTTGAAGGCTGGGGCTAGCGATGCGGCCCACGCTTCGCAGTGTTCGGCGGAGAGGACGGGGAAAATATTCTCCTGGATGAAGATTACGTTGGCGCCGGCATCTACAAATTTGGTGGTGATCTGGGTGCTGGTGGCGGCGGCTAATTCCAGCGCGGCATCAGAGAAATCTTCGCGGGGCGGAGCGTTGGCTGGACGCAGATCGAGGAGACGCGCGGCAAGGGTGAATGGGCCGGTGACGCCGGCGCACAGCAGAGGTTCGTCGCGCATGAGCGATTTGAGGCGCTGGATCACTTCGACTGCGACGGCGACGCGCGGGTTCTTCGCGGCATCTTCGGGAGAGTTGAGACCTTCGGGGAGTTCGCCTATTTCGGCGCGATGCGGCCATTGCATCGTGCGTGGCTCGTCTTCATTCACGTATTGCAGCGTCGCGCCGAGCGCTTCTGCTTCGAGGTAGGGATCGAAGTAGCAGGCGACCCCGTCGGAGCGGAGGTGCGTGCGGATCTGGCGGAGAGAATTCGTGATTTTCGTGGCATTGCAGAGAAAAGCTCGGAGCGGGAGGTTTTCAACTTTCGCGCCTAGGGAAAATACGATGGGCAGGAACAGCGGGCGGAGCGGCGGAGTTCCCTGCAGCAGCCCTTTGAGAATCTGGCGCGGAGTGAGATTTGCGTTCATCGCGCGCTGATCAGGGACGGAAACATGGTCCGGTAGATTTGGCGTCGGGCCAGGTGCCGTACCACTGCAGGATCTCTTTTGGTGGACTGAGCTTGCTCCACTGCCGCTGGAACTCGTCGTAGGATTTGCCGCGGGCGAGGCGGGCGCGGCGCTCTTCGTCGCGAAGCTGTTTGGTTTTTTCGGGATCGAGCTTGCGGCGCACGGGATCGTAGGCGATACGGTAGATATTTTGCGCGGTGGCGTCTGAGATTATTTTTTTCTTCACGTCTTCGAGAATTTCAGCGGGGTCGCGCTCGAGCGGGTCGCCGTAGCCGGGGCCGCCGCCGCTGAAGCCGAAGAGGACGTCGCCTTCGTCATAAACTTTGGGGGTGCGGGCGATCAGCTCCATATTCCAATTTCCCTGGATGGTGTGATCTTCGAGGATGGTGCGGAAATCCATGGTCAGCGCGGGGTTGGCGTCGGCCATTTGTTTGAGCAAATCGGCTTTGCGAATGCTGATGCCGGGGATGGGCGAGGAAGCGTAGCCGCCGAAAAGCGGCTGGCCGAGGGGAACTTTGCTGCCGTTGCCCATGCACATGGAAACTAGTTCGGGGACTTTGTGAATCATCCAATGCTGCACGCCGCCGGAGCCACCGCGATGGAGGCCGGGGCCGCTGGAATCTTTCCAGTGCTGCGATAGCGTGACGGTGACTGGAAGTTCGCTTTCGACTTGCTCGGAATCGGGAGCGCGGCCGAAGGCGCACCAGGCGAAACCGTAGGCGTCCATGCCGTCCTGGCCGGAGCGGCCGCCTTGGCCTTGCGTGTTGAGCGAGAACGAAAGCACGTCTGACACGGCGAGATTCCATTGCGAGTGGCCGGCGCAGATTTGCGAGGTGTGCTGGCTGCCGGGGGCGGCGGCGACTTGTTTCCAGAGGGCGGCGCTGGAGAACATCATTTTCGCGAAGGCGTTGTGCGTGGCGTTGCGGCATTGCATTCCGATGAAAACGCAGCAGCTGGTGGCGGCCATTTTGTCTGGATTGAGGATGATGCGTTCGGGGAATTCGAAATCAATGGCGGCGAAGGTGGAGCTGGCGATGGGGAGGTCGTGAAAAATATATTCGTACATAAAATTGGCGATGTGTCCGACTACGGCTTGGGGATGGACGTTGTAGGACGAGGGATTTTCGGGGGAGGTGCCGGCGAAATCGAAAATGATGTTGCCGTCTTTTTTTGTGAGGGTCAGGTTGCAGGCGCGGACCAGGGCCGGGGTCCAGCCGATGGCGTCGTTGAAAACTACGGCGCGGAATTTGCCGTCGGGGAGGGATTTGATTTTTTTTCTGGCGCCCGCTTCGGCGGTTTCGCACATTTTGCGCATTAGGCCGACCACGAAATCGGGGCCGCGCTTTTCGGCTAGTTCCAGGACGCGCACACGGACGCGGTCGGCGGTGGTGCAGCGGGCGCGGAGGTCGGAGATGAACATGGCGGGGGCGCGCAGGCCGTAGACGGTGTAAAACTCCAGAAAATCCTGGCGGATTTCGAAATTTTCGCCAATTTTTATGGGCGGCAGATTCAGGCCTTCTTCGAAACGGGATTTCGCGCTTACGGGCATGCCGCCTGGTTCGATAGCGCCGGTTTCGGTGGTGTGGAGGGCGGCGGAACCCCAGGCCAGGAGCTGGCCTTTGTAGAAGATGGGCATTAGCGCGACTTGATCGGGATTGTGGATGCCACCGTAGAGGGCGTCGTTGGTGTACCAGATGTCTCCATCGCGGATGCCGGGATTTTTTTCGTAATATTTCAGGATGAATTTTATGACGATGGGTTGGATTATGGCGTGGAGGTAGGTGCCGCAGGAGGCGTTGATTAGATCGCCGCCGGCGGTGAAGAGGGCGACCATGGAATCGCCGGAGACGCCGAAGTAGCTGCGGGAGGAGCGGATGAATACTTCCATGGCTTCGTCGAGGATGTCGTTGGTAATTTGCACGCCGATTTCGTAATCGCCTTGGGGGATTTTCGCAGCGGACTCTTTTTCGTAGGGCATGGCGGGGGAGGGTTTCAGCCAGGCTAGTTTTTCGGCTAGTGTTGGGATGGGCATGGGTCTCCTTGTCTACGGCAAAGGCAAAAGCAACTTCAAAGACCAAGTCAAAAGCGCACACCTTGCGCACACGCGAAGAAAGCAGATCCCTCTCTGCGTCCCGCGCCCGCCAAACTGCGGCGGGAAAGAAAAAGCGCGGGACTCCGTTCGGGATGACACGCGTATTGCCAGCGTGGCATCGCGAACGGGAAACCTGTACTTCAGCGGCTGAAGCCGCTCTGACGTTGCTGCGTTTATGTCGTGGCTAAAGCCCCGACCTACAAAGACTCCCGAATTGCAACGCTTGGTCATTTGCTCGCCAGGATGCCTAGGCCGCGATTGTTGATCGTGAAATGGAGCGCCGGGGGGATTACCAGCGTGGTGTATTCGCCTTCGACGATCGCGGGGCCTTCGATTACGTTTCCGGGGCGCAGGGATTCGTAGGTGTAGATTGGCGTGGGGCGAAAATCTTTTTCCGGGGGCCAGAATACTGGGCGTTCGCCTTTGCGGGCTGCTGCTGGGCTGGGGCCTTCGAGCGTGAGCTTCGGCAACTCGATTTTTTTTGTGGGGACGATCGCTTTGAGGATGAAGCTTTCGATGAATATGCCGCCTTCGGGATTTACTACGAAGGGGCTGAAGGCTTCGCTGAATTCTTTGTTGAAGGCGTCGCAGATGGCGCGGACGTCTTCTGTCGAGTGCACTGCGAGTAATGGAGAGAGGGCGCGCTTCACGTGGAATTGGCCGCCGTAGAGCATGTCTAATTCCAGGACGAAGGATGCTTCGTTCAGATTTAGGCCATCGCCTGTTAGATCGCGGCGGGCTTGTGCGATCAGGGTTTCGACGGTTTCGTTGAACACTGTGAATTCGCTCGTAATTATTTGGGTGCGCGGCTCCATTAGCGTGAGCTTTTTGGAGACTTCGTAGACGTGCATGATGTCCATGGTGGAGGAGCCGAAGGCGCAGAAGACTGGGGAGAAAGCGAAGGTGACGGCTTTGGGGATATCGGCTTTGTAGCCTTCGGCATGGGTGGGGCCGGCGCCGCCGCCTACGAAGAGGATGAAATCTTCGGGGCTGTGGCCGCGGAGATGGACTTCTTTCATGATGGCGGAGGCCATGTTGCCATTGACGATTTTGCGAATAATTACCGCAGCCTCTTGGACGCCGATGCCGAGCGGCTTGGCGATTTTTTCGCGGACGGCGTTGATCGCGCGATTTTTATCGAGGCGCATTTTTCCACCGAAATAATATTCGGGGTTCAGGTAGCCGAGGACTACGTCCGCGTCTGTGACCGTCGGCTCGGTGCCGCCGAGATTGAAACAGGCGGGGCCGGGGATGGAGCCGGCGCTGCGCGGGCCTACTTGCACGCGATTTTCGAGGAGTTTATTGACGTAGGCGATGGAACCGCCGCCAGCGCCTATGGAAAGAGTTTTGATCATGGTGATGCCGACCATCCAGCGGTCAATGATGGGGCGGAAATCGTAACTGCGGACGCTGTCTTTGACTACCAGGCCTACGTCGAAGCTGGTGCCGCCCATGTCCGTCATTACGACATTTTGATAGCCGAGAATTTTGGCGACGTGATGGGCGCCCATGAGGCCGGAGACGGGACCGCTATTGAAGGTGCGGCTGGCCGCGGTGCGAAAGACTTCGGCGATGCCGCCGGAGCTTTGGATCATTAATAGGGGCTTGGAATAACCCTTTTCGCGGAGTTTGTCCCACATGGCGGAAAGTTCGATTTGCATGGAGCGTTGGAGATAGGCGTCGAGAATGGCGGCCATGGTGCGTTCGTATTCGCCGAGTTTGCCGACGACTTGTCCGGCGAGGACTACCGGCAAGTAGCCGATGTGAAATTCTTTGTATTCGTCGCGGATGATTTCTTTCACGCGGCGCTCGTTTGCGGGATTCAGGAAGCCCCAGAGGAGCGCGACGACGAAACCGCGGGCGCCGCGGCTGGTGAGGTAGCGAACTTTTTCGCGGACGTCGTTTTCATCGAGCGGGCGGATGATGTGGCCGCGCGAATCCACGCGTTCTTTAACGCCTACGATCATGTCGCGGGGGATCAGGGGGTCGGGTTTATTTTGGACTGCCAGGTTGCGGCGTTCGGAAACGCGGGTGCCGTCAATCCATTGGGCGCCGCGGCCTAGCAGGACTACGTCTTCGTGGCCTTCGGTGGTGATTAGGCCTAGGCGGGGGCCTTTTTTTTCGATTAGGCGATTTAGGGCGATGGTGGTGGAGTAACGGATCATTTCGATGGCGGGCAACAGATCTTCGATTTTCATGCCTAGGGCGGCGGCGCCGTCTTCGATTACGCGGGTGAAGCAGACAGAGAGGTCGTAGGGAGTCGTCGGCGACTTTTTGATCAGAGCATTGCCGTTGAAATTCAGGACGAGGTCGGTGAAGGTGCCACCGACGTCTATGTCAATGGAGTTCATTCGGTGGCCTCGAGGCGCTGGTCGCGGATTACGAATTCACCTTTCTGCAGGCGTTCTTTGAGGCGTTGTACGTCGATTTCGATGTCGTGAGTGATGGGGTGGCCGGGCGGGAGGTATTCAGTTTCGACTTGGGTGCCGCAGCCGGGGCAGTAGAATTCGACGATGCGGACCCAGAGGGGGTCGGGTGAGAAATTAAATGCGCCGGTGACTAGCGGCGGATGGATTTCGCGGGGGTCGCGGTCGTGGACCAGGCAGCCTTTTTTGTAATTCTCTTGCGCGGGGCCCAGNGGGCGATTGCAGCGGTTGCAGGTCCATTGTTCGGCGTCGAGGTCNAGGTCGAGATATTCGGTGATGCGGAGGCNGTTTTTATTTTGTGTGGGCGTGGTCATCGTTTCTCCTGCGAGCGGGTTAGGGCGGCGTTGCCGAAGCGGTCCATGGTCAATTGCCAGTTTTCTGGGACGAAGTAGGTGGTGTTTACGTCTTCGAGGATGGCGCAGCCTTTTATTTGATTGCCGGGATGAAGGGCTTCGAAATTGTAGATTTGGGCTTCGCCGGTAGTGCTGCCCCAGCTGACTTTGCGCGTGCCTTTGAGGGCGTAGGAGGAATCGGGGGTTTGTAGCTTGCGTTCGGCGAGGTGGGGCTTGGGCATTTGTTTTTTTACTGAGACGCGAAGGAGTTCGAGGGAAATTGGGGCGTCGTGTGTGGCAGCGGGATTGACTAGCGCTTTGGTGAGCGCGGCTTGCAGATCTTTTTCGCTGTGCAGAGAACTTTCGTTGCACGGGACGGCGACGGAGGATTGGCCGTTACGCGTCGCATCTAGTTCGCAGGTGTAGTGATGCCATCGGGGCGCATGCCTTCGCCTAGCAGGTCTTTTACGCCTTCGGCTTTCATTTCTTCTAGCATTTGGCGGATGTGGGAGACGCCGGTGTCGTTGAGCGGGACGCCGGCTAGCGAGCCTTCGTACAGGTGAGAGATATCGGAGACGGAGGAGCCGAAGGCGCTGAAGACGGAGCCGAGCGAAAATAGTTGGACGCGATGGAGGCCGACTTTTTCGGCTACGCCGCAGGCGAAGAGGCTGCCGTTGCCGCCGTATGCGAAGAGGACGGAGTTTGCGAGATCTTCGTGCAGAGATTTTTTCGCGGCTAAGATCATGGCGGCGACTGATTCGAAGGCACGGCTGATGACGATGCGGCAGGCTTCTTCTACCGAGACGTTCAGCGGTTGCGCGACTGCGTCCGCGATCGTCTTGCGGGCCAGATCGAGGTCAATGGATTTTGTGCCGCCTAGAAAATATTCCGGATTTATCAGACCGGCGGTGACGAACGCGTCGGTGAGCGTGGGCTGAACGCCGCCGAGGCCGTAGCAGGCGGGCCCGGGATAGGAGCCCATGCTTTCGGGGCCTAGTTGAACGTCGGGCTTGGTCGCGTGCGGCAGGGGTTTGACGATGCTGCCGCCACCGAGCGCGATGGAATGTAGATCGGGGAGCGAGACGGCTACGGGGATGCCGAAAAAATCGGAGGGCTTGCGATAAATTGGTTCGCCGTTGCGCAGGACGCTGACTTTGGCTGTCGTGCCGCCGATGTCCATGGCGATGACGTCGTTGAAGCCGTAAGCTTTGGCGAGGTAGGCGCTGGCGTGGATGCCGAGGATTGGGCCGGACTCGATCGTGTCTATCGCTTTGGTCTTGGCGATTCCGGCGACGCCGCCATTGATGTGACTGACGAGAAATGTGCCGGTGTATCCGGCGGATTCGCGGAGTTCGTCTTCGGCTTTGAAGAGGGTGGCGGCTAGCGCGCCGTGGGTGTAGGTATTGATGAGCGCGGAATAGGTGCGGGTGCGATCTTCGGCGGACTTGGAAATGTCGCTGCCGGCTAGGACCGGGACGGAGCCGAGGAAATGATCGGGGTATTGCTGGTCAATGATGCGTTTAATGGATATTTCGCGGCGGGGATCGCGATGGGAATCCTGCAGGCTGACACAGATGCGGCGGACGCCGCTTTCGAGGAGTTTGCGGGCGGCGTTCATGATTTCTAGCTCGTCGGCGGCGGGGCTGAGGCCGATGACGTCGTGCTGGGAGATGAGGCGATCGACGACGCTGCTGCGGGGTTCGGGGCCGTAGAGGTCGAGTTCGTGACCTTGGGAAATGAGCAGGCCGATGCGGGGGCCGCGGGATTCGGCTAGGACGTTGGAAGTGATCGTGGTGGACCAGCGGATGAGTTCGACGTCTTCGAGAAATTCCCTGGTGTCTGGGAAATTCAGTTTGGCAGCTGCTTGGGAGAGGCAGTCGAAGAGGCAGACGGTTAGATCGTGCGGAGTGGTGTCCACTTTGACGCAGAAGGTCTCGCCTGATTTGGTGAAGAGGGCGTCAGTTAGGGTTCCGCCTACGTCAATGTCCACAGTCCACACGAGAGCCTCACGCGCCCTTAAGAATTTTTCTCGCCGCGCGGGCTGGGAATTCGCGGGCGATGGATCGAGCCGCAGATTGCCAAAAAGTTCTCCTGAGGGACTGCGGGACGTAGAAAATCTGAATCTTTGATTCGCGTGGTGCGGCGAACTCTTACGAACGAGTGCAAGCTGCCCAAGCACTGAACGCAAAGCAGATCCCTCTCTGCGTCCCGCGCCCGCGCAAGTGCAGCGGGAAAGAAAAAGCGCGGGACTCCGTTCGGGATGACACGGAGTACATTCGCGCTAGCTGTGTCGCGGCGACCGACAAACGCTCTCGAACAGCCGCTTCCCCGCTGTGCGATTAGAACGAGAACTTGGCCGCGAATTGGAACTGGCGCGGATTTAGCATGGTTCTGGGACTGCCGAAGCTTGCGCTGGGCACCGGAGGAGCTGGGACTGGGCCCAACTCGGCGGCGCTGGGGCACGTCGGTGGGCCGGTGCCGGTGTCGAAGGCAATGGCCTGATTCTGGGTTGCTATTGTGCCAGCATCTCTGTAGCGCTGGGGAATCGCTCCCGAACCGCAGAAGACCGCAGCACCGTAGACCGAGGTGACTTCGTCCACGTTGGCGCGATTGAGGACGTTGAAGGCGTCCACCATCAAATCGAGGCGGTAACGTTCTCGGAATTGGAAGTAGCGGGAAACGCGCAGGTCCCAGGAATATAGATCGTCGCCGTAGTAGCTGTTGCGGGGCGCAGTGCCGACGCGGTCGGTTACCGGATTGGTGTCGCCGTTAGCGTCGAAGCCGACGAAGAGAGTGAATGGGCGCGGCGTCTGCAGGGTGATGATATTGCTGAACGTGAAATTGCGCAGGAAGCTGTCTTTCGGGCCTTCAACGCTGAAGTTGGTGACGAAACGCTGACGAACGTCCTGGTTGGAATTGGCGTATTCCAGAGGGCGATCGTAGAGATCCTGGGGCGTGCTGACGAACGTCGTGAAGGTGCCGTCGTCGAATGTATGCGACCAAGTGTAATTAGCGTTGAGGGTGAAGATTTTGTTGAATCGTTCGGTCAACTGGAGAGTGAGGCCGTTGTAATTGGAATTGCCGGTGTTGTCTGTGTAATAGAGCAGGCCGGCATTGGGAAACGCGGGCGTGCCGCTGGGATTGACGCCGTTGTAGAAGAACGCCTTTCCTGCGGGCCATGCTGGAGGCGGAGCTTCTGGTGAGGGATTCCCCGCAACACCGCAACCCGGAGTTCCGGGAGTGACGCTGGGAACCGTCGTGCCGGCGGCGGCGCCGAACGGCGGGCAGACGTTGAGGTTTTCGGCACGCACGAGGTGGTGCGCCGAAACAAACAGGTAGCCGGCGCTGAATGTGAGGCCCCTGGCGATTTCGCGGTCAATTTCCAGGTTGGCCTGTTCCGAGTAGGGGATCTTGCTGTCGTGTTGCACCATGCCCGCACCTGCGGTGCAGGACGGCGGACACTGGCCGGTGATGAACTGGGCTGGGACTTGCCCCGTGGTGACCAATGTAGAGGCGGCTGTGGCCGGGAATCCCAGTGGACCTGGGGTCATCTGGTTCAGGACCCAGGTTGCGGTGTTGGCACCCTGGCGAATTCCGGGCAAGGTTTCGCCGGGGATGATTACGGGCCGCTGCGGCTGGGTGATGAACAGGAAGGACAGGTTGTAACGATCATCGAAGAGGCCGAAGCCGGCGCGGACGACCGTCTTGTTGTTGGGCGACCAGGCCAGACCGACGCGAGGCTGGACGCCGTTGTAGTGCCCATCGATTTGCTTGGAGAGGCCCGTTTCGAAATCGTAGCGCAGACCGTAGTTGAGGGTGAGGCTGGGCGTGATGCGCCATTGATCCTGCGCGTAGAAGCCGTAGTAGGAGTGATTCAAGGTCTCCGAAAAGTTTATGGTTTCACTGGGGATATAGGCGTTGGCCCAGTTCGTCGGAATCGGCGGCGGAGTGGGGAGCTGGCCATTAACATCTGGTTGAACGGTGCCTACCGGCGCGCCCCAGAAAACGATGGGAACGCCGTTGAGAGGCTGGTCGTTGTTATTCGGTCCGAAGGGAGCACCGGGCTGCGTGGGGAAGAACGGAGCGGTCGCCGTAGGGCACGGGCCATCGGCTGGATTGGAAGCGATGCCAGCGGCGGGGTTTACAAAATTGGCGAAGTCCACAAGGCAATTCAGGCCGGGCATGACGATGCGCATGGGAGTGAAGCCGGGCCAGATGACGAAATTGTTGATGTAGTTGAAATCCACGCCGAATTTCGCGACGTGATTGCCTTTGACCCAGGACACGGCATCGGTGAGTTGAAAACGGCTTTCGTAAATGGCATCGAGAACGCCAAAGTTGTGGCCGAACAGAAGCGTGTTAGGGATATCGAGGTTGGGCTGGCCCGTAACGCCGGGGAAATTATAGTGACGGCGGCCATATTGCGCGAGGAAGGTATTGACGAGATCGGGCTTCAGGGTGGTGGAAAGGTCGCCGACGAGCGACTGATCGCGGAGGAAGAGATTGTGCCCGCTGCTGGGTGCGCCGATGCCGCCGCCATCGAGAGTGCTGCCGACGAGCTCATTCAAATCGCGGCCGTCTTCGATATTGTAACGGAGAGAGAGGTGATTACTAGCGTTCAGCTGGTAATCGAGTTTCGCGATGCCGTAATCGTTGTCCTTGGTTTTCAGGATGTTGAGATTTTCTGGAGCGATGCCCAGAGCTGCTTTGGCGGCATTGATTAGATCGAGATTTTGATAGAGTACGCCGGGAAAGGTGGGAGATTCGGCACGGCGCTGGCCTTCGTAATTGGTGAAGAAAAATATCTTGTCTTTCTTGATGGGACCGCCCAGTGCGGCACCGAATTGATTTTGGCGAAGAACATAGGCGTCGGGCGCAGGCTGGAGAAGAGAGCGCGCGTCGGTGGCATTGTTCTGCAAGTAGTCGTATATGGAGCCATGTAGCTGGTTGCCGCCGGATTTGGTGACGATGTTGACGATGCCGCCGAGAGCGCGGCCGTATTCGGCGCCGAACGCGTTGTTGACGACGCGGAATTCTTGCACGGATTCCTGGGGCGGAGTGGAGCGCTGCGAGCCGGTGGCGGTGTTGACGTTGTCCGCGCCGTCTACGGTGATCATGTTGCTGAAGTCGCGCATGCCGGCGAAGGAGATGCGCGTGGTTTCAAACTCGGTGATGGTGGACTGCAAACTGCTGCGACCAGTTGCGACGCCCGCGGTTAGCAGCGCGAAATCGGTGAATTGGCGGCCGCTGATGGGCAGATCCTGAATCTGCTGGGTGTCAATGACTTGGCTGATTTCCGTTTTGGTGGGCTCGATGGGCGGAACTAGGGTGGTGACCACGACTTCTTCGTTTTGCGTGGCGACTCTGAGGGTGACGTCCATGTTGGCGGTCTGACCGACGGTGAGGACTACGCCCTTTTCCACCGTCGTGGCGAATCCTGGGAAGGCGACGGTGAGTTCGTAGCTGTCAGGCGGCAAATTGGGAATGACGTAGAGACCGGAATCATTGGAGGTGGTGCGATAGACCGCGTCGGTGGCTGTGTCGCGCAGGGTGACGGTGGCATTCTTTACGGCGCCGCCGCTGGAGTCGTGCACGAAGCCGCTCAATTGGGCGACACTGATCTGCGAAAAAGCGGGGCCGGAGCAAGCGAAGAGAAGCGCGACAACAAGGACCGCGAGCAGCGCTAAGCGTGCGCCCATGGTTCCCCCCTTGAGCGGACAGCCATTGGTGAGCTGGATGATCCGCCTTCACACCCTTTATGGGGGAAATGGATAACGCCATGGCGTTGGATTGTCAAGCCTTTAATCGAGCGCTTGTGCGAATATCGCCCGGAGGGGTGGGACTGATGACTTGACTTGCACGACGCGAAGCAGTATCGAAGCGGCTCTGTAAGGCCGCGCAGGGTGCGGGGGGCGCATCCAGAATTTCGGATTTTTTGTTTTGCGCCGCGGGGGCCGGTGGCGCGAGTTTGTTGCGAGAACAATCGTGAGAACGAAAAAATATTTTTTGCGGCCGGGAATTCCTGGTTGGCTGGCGATTGTGTTTTGCGTGGTTGTGGCATTTTGCGCGGGTTGCGGCGAGCGCGGCGCGCCGGATGACGGTTCCGGAGGTGGCGCTAATGGGCCGTTGAACGAAGCGCGTTTGTTGGGCGCGGATCGCGAGCCGGGGAATTGGATGTTGCACGGGCGGACTTACAACGAGCAGCGCTTCAGCCCGTTGAGAATGGTGAACGATAAAAACACGGCGCAGTTGGGGCTGACGTGGTTCTACGACCTGGACACGCGGCGGGGGCAGGAGGCGACGCCAATCGTCGTGGACGGAGTGATGTATTTCACGACGGCGTGGAGCAAAGTATTCGCGGTGAATGCGGCGACGGGCGCGCCGCTGTGGGCTTACGACCCAAAAGTAATTCCGGAGTGGGCGGTGAATGCTTGTTGCGATGTGGTGAATCGCGGCGTGGCGGTGTGGAGCGGCAAGGTATTTTTCGGGACGCTGGATGGGCGGTTGATCGCGCTGGATGCCGTAACGGGAAGGCGGGTGTGGGAGAAGCTGACGATTGACCGCAAGTTTCGTTACACGATTACCGGGGCGCCGCGCGTGGTGAAAGGCAAGGTGATCATCGGGAACGGCGGCGCGGAGCTGGACGTGCGCGGGTACGTTTCAGCATACGACGCGGAAACGGGCGAGATGGCATGGCGGTTCTACACGGTGCCGGGGAATCCCGCAAAACCTTTCGAGAACCCAGTGTTGGCGAAGGCCGCGAAGACCTGGACCGGAGAGTGGTGGAAATACGGCGGCGGCGGAACGGTGTGGGATTCGATTGTGTATGACCCGGAGCTGGATCTGCTTTTTATTGGGGTAGGCAACGGCGGGCCGTGGAATCCGCGCATCCGCAGCCCGCGTGGCGGCGACAATTTATTTACTTGCTCGATTGTGGCGCTGCGGCCGGAAACGGGCGAATACGTGTGGCACTACCAGGAAAATCCGGATGAGGCTTGGGATTACGATTCCGACGAGCAGATGATTTTGGCGGATTTGACGATCTCGGGGGAGCCGCGGAAAGTTTTGCTGCACGCTCCGAAGAATGGGATTTTTTACGTACTGGATCGCGCGACGGGGGCGCTGATTTCGGCTGCGCCTTATACGCACATCACGTGGGCCAGCGGAGTGGACATGAAAACCGGGCGTCCTGTGGAAACTGCGCTAGCGCGCTATCCGGGGCGAAATCCGGAATTGGTTATTCCGGGACCTTTGGGCGCGCACAGTTGGCACCCGATGTCCTATAGCCCTATGACTGGGTTGGTTTACATCCCGATTCAGGACGCGGGATTTCCGTACAAATCGGATGCGGATTTTCATGCGAAAAATTTGGGGTTCGATACGGGGACTGACTTCGCGGCCGCGGGGATGCCGCAGAACCCGGAAATCAAAAAAGCGATCATGAACAGCGTGCGCGGGCGGTTGGTAGCTTGGGACCCGATTCAACAGAAACAGGTGTGGGAGGTGGATCGTCAGGAAGCTTGGAATGGCGGAGTGGTTTCCACGGCGGGCAATCTGGTGTTCGAGGGGACGGCGAAGGGAAATTTTGAAGCGTATCGGGCGGACACGGGCGCGAGGGTGTGGTCTTACGCGATACAAACTGGGGCGATTGCGGGGCCGATTAGTTACATGGTGAATGGCGAGCAGTATGTGGCGATTTTGGCGGGGTGGGGCGGAGTTTTTCCTTTGGCTGCTGGTGAACCTGCTTTGAAATCGGGGCGCGTGCGGAATGTGTCGCGCATGTTGGCGTTCAAGCTTGGAGGCAAAGCGGTTTTGCCTGCGCTGCCGGAGATGGAGCCGGAAGTTTTGCATCCTCCTGCGGCTTTGGCTGATGCGGCGACGGTTCGTCGGGGTGAGAAGATGTATCAGAGATTTTGCGGGAATTGCCATGGGGATGTGGCGGTCGGCGGCGGAGTGTTGCCGGACCTGCGTTATTCGAGCACTTTGACGAATGATCAGTGGTTCAGCGTCGTGCTGGGTGGGTTGCTGCGGGAGAATGGGATGGTTTCGTTTGCGAAGGAAATTTCGCGCAGGGATGCGGCGGCGGTTCGGGCGTATGTGATTTTTCGGGCGAACGAGAGTCTGAAGGAAAATGGGAATGCGCAAGGACGCGACCGCGGATCCAATCCGTGATGCTCGCGAGCTGCTAGTGGACGGCGCGGTCGGTGGCGGACCAGTAGGGCTTGCGGAGTAGCTTGCGATCGATTTTGCCTGCGGGAGTTTTGGCGATTTCTGTTGCGAAGTCTACTGATTTGGGGGATTTCACGCCGCCTAGTTTTATTTTGCAGTGGTCTAGGATTTCCTGCTCGGTTAGCGATTGACCTGTGCGCAAAACTACCAGGGCTTTCACGGCTTCGCCCCATTTGGCGTGCGGGATACCAATCACAGCACATTCGTGGACTTGCGGCAGAGCCATGATTGCGGCTTCGACTTCGGCGGAATAGACGTTGAAGCCGCCGGAAATGATCATGTCCTTCTTGCGATCAACGATATAGAAAAAACCATCTTCATCGCAATAGCCGACGTCGCCGGTGTGATGCCACCCGTGCGCGCGAATTTCGGCGGTCGCTTCGGGCATCTCGTAATATCCGGGAGAGACGAGCGAACCGCGGGCGACGATTTCGCCTGGTTGGCCGGGCGGNAGGAGTTGGCCGTGATCGTCCATGATGGCGAGACGCACGGCGGAGGTGGGTTTTCCGCAACTGCGCAGGCGTTCGGGATGATCTCCGGCGGCTGCGGCTGCGAGGGTTTTTTGATCGAGGAAGGTGAGGAGCATGGGAGCTTCGGTCTGGCCGTAACTTTGGCAGAGGCAGGGGCCGAAAATTTCGACGCCTTGTTTTAGCTTGTCGGGTGACACGGGCGAGGCGGCGAGCAGAAATACGCGCAGGCTGGAGTAATCGAATTTGCGGACGTCGGGATGCGCGAGCAGGCCGTAGAACGCTGTGGGCGGAAGAAATAAATGGGTGACGCGGAAGCGTTCGATATTGCGGAGGACTTCGAGGGCGTCGAAACCAGGCATGATCACGTTGGTGGCGCCGAGAGTGAACATGGTGAACGCGACTACTCCGGCTGCGTGAGAAAGCGGGGCTACGCTGAGGCAGACCGGATCGCTGGAGGCGCTGCGCCAGTAATGCGAAGCCATTTCCGTCATGGTGCCCCAGCCGAGGCTGGTGACGCGGACACCTTTGGCTGGTCCCGTGGTGCCGCCGGTGGGAACGAGGCCTACGAGCCGATCGGGATTGCCGCGGGCGTCGGCCCAGTCGAGCTCATCTGTGGTGGAATCGCTGGCGTCGGCATCCGCGCCCCCTCGCATGAATTTTTCGAGCGAGGGATTTTTTCCGTCTTCGGCGTCAATGCAGATCAGGTGAGCGAGCGTGGGGACGCGCGCTTGAAGTCCGGGGACGCGGTCGCGATAGCTGCTGTGGTAGAAGAGCCAGGAAGTTTTCACGTAATTGAGATATTCGACGTTGGCGTCGGGCGCGTTGCGGTAATTGATGGGGACCCAGACAGCCCCGGCGCGCATGAGGCCGAGCATGCAGAGGAGAACGCGCGCGTCGTTGATGGAATAGACGGCGACGGGCTGTTCGCCGCGCAGGCCGGCGGCCCACATGGCGCGGGCGATTTGCTGGCTGGCTCTGCGCACGTCGGCGTAGGAGTAACGCGCGCTGCCCTCGATGATGGCGATGCGATCGGAGAGTGCTTCGGCTTGCTTGTCGAAATAATCTATGGCTCGCATGGTTGTGCTTCGCTAGTGGAGCGGTTCGGCGACGGGTTGCGGCTGCGCGGCGCCGTGTCTGACGTTGGCGGTTTCTTTCAGGAACAGCGCTACCAGGAATAGAAGGCCGGCGCCTCCCGCGGACATGAGCAGCGTGATTCCGAGGCCGTGTTTTTCTGCGAGCGCGCCGCCCAGAGTGGGTGCGATGGTCGCGCCAAAAACTTCGCCGACCAGCGTGGCCAGGCCAATGGAGGTGGCGGCGAATTGCGGCGGGACACTTTCGGTGGGAATCAGCACCATGGTTAGAGTGGGCATGCCCTGCCCCGCGTTGGTGAGAAATAAAATCGCGGCGAGAAGCCACGGGTAGGCGTACAGCGGCTGGATCAAGAGCACGAGCGGGACAAGCGCGGACATTGCTGCCATGGCGAGGAGCACGGGCTTGCGTCCCAGGCGATCGGAAAGCGCGGGTAAAAGGAAGCCGAGGATGAAACTGCCCAGGCCCGTGGCGCCGAGGAGAAATCCGGCCGTGGTGGGTTTCTGATGCGCGACTTCGGTGATGTAGAGCGGCGCGAAGACGTTGGACAAAAATAGCCAGGAGATGAAACCGGCGGCGCCGATGCAGCACAGCCACACGTTGCGATAGCGCAAGATGGTGAAGTAATCGCGGAACCTGGGTTGGTGGAGGCGCTCGCCGTCTGCGCCGGATTTTTTCGGCGGCTCCTTCACGAATTTCCACAGTAGCAGACCCATTACGATTCCCGGCACGCCGCAAACGAAGAAGGCCCAGCGCCAGCCGAAGCGCGCGGCGACTTGTGTGGTGAGAATTGGCGCGACGGCTAGGCCGACGAGTGCGCCGGCGCTGACGACGATCCCAATGTTGCGTCCGCGACGGCTGGGCGTGGAGGATTCTTCGATCAGCGCGGTCATGATGGACCAGCAGGGACCTTCGGCGATGCCCATCAGGGCGCGCACGAGCAGAAGCTGATGAAAAGTGTGCGCGATGCCGGAGACCCAGGACAGGAGTGAGAATGCGAAGACCGAGGGGATGAGGATTTTGCGGCGGCCGAAACGATCGGAGAGCGCGCCGAAAAATAGAGTGGAAACGGCCCAAGTGATGGCGAGGATCGAGGCGAGCATGCCGACTTGTTCGTGCGTGAGATGGAATTCGGGAGCGATGTAGGGGGCGAGGTAGAGCTGCGACATGCGGTCGAGGAAGACCGTGCCCCAGGAGAAGAACAGGATGGCGACGAGAGTGGTCTCGTAGCGCTTCGAATAGTCTTTCGTATCCATGTTCATTTATTGCTCGTTGCAATCATCCTTGCGAGCATTCTTGCGCTCGTCAGCGCAACAACATGCAAAGTTCCTGTGCGGCAGCGCGCAGATGCGGCAGGAAATTGTTTAGCATTTCTTGATTCGAGACGCGCTGAGCGTGGGCACCAACGTTGACTGCCGCTACTACCTGGCCGCTCGGACTTTGAATGGGCACGGCCATGGAACGGAGGCCGAGTTCGAGTTCCTGATCCACGATGGCGTAGCCGTTGCGCAGAGCCGTGCGCAGGACCGGCCGGAGTTTATCGGCAGTTATGATGGTGCGGTTGGTGTAACGCGTGAATTGAATGCGCGCGAGAAAAGATTCGAGCTCGTCAGGTGGTAAATTCGCGAGCAGCACGCGGCCCATGGAAGTGCAGAAGGCCGGCAAACGACTGCCGACGCCGAGGTCAATGGCCATGATGCGGGTGACGTTGGCGCGCGCGACGTAAACGATATCCAGGCCATCGAGAGTGGCGATGGAACACGATTCGTGCATCATGCGGCTGAAACGTTCGAGGATGGGGTGCGCGGCCGTGGCGAGCGGCATGGAAGAAATATAAGAATGGCCAAGAGCGAGGACGCGCGGCTGCAGAAAAAAGTGACGATTGTCATCGGAGCCGGCGAAACCGAGTTTTGCGAGGGTGTAAAGGCAGCGGCGGACGGCGGCGCGCGAGAAGCCGGTTTTGTTGCTGACTTGCGAAATGGTGAGCTGGCGTCTTTTCTGGGAGAAGGCCTGGATGACGGCGAGGCCGCGAGCGAGCGACGTCATGAAATCGGGATCGCCGGTGAGCGCGTCAATCTGCGCGGAGGGAGTGGGCGGCGCGGCGGGGGAAATCGCCGCTAATTGCAATTGCGGCATTGCAGCGCGATTGGCAGCTTTGGCGGGTTTTGAGCGTTTGACAGATTTGTGAGTATTAGGGCGAGGCATCGAAGCTCTCCTGGGCCATGGCCCGGAAACGGCGCAGGATACATGAATTGGGCGATAGGCGCACGCTATTTCGATAATCGGCCTTGACAAGAAAGAGGCCCCCTGCATAAATTCGCCAAGCCGAGCGCACGCGGACGGCGGCGGCACACCGTGGCAGCGGGGGCGCGGAGTGCTGGAGGCGCTCTTCTCTCGCGCGCGATGTATAGTTAGGGTGAGGAAAATTGCATGAGCAAACTGACCGGCTACCGGCGCGCGGTTGCTGGAACGCAGCCCGAATATTTGCATCCCACGTATAAGTCGTCGCTGAAGCGCGCGCCATCGCAGCCGCTGGTTTATTTGCCGCACACGCTTTCGGAAATTACTGGGCCGGTGTTCGTGCCGGAAATGGTGAACGTGAAAGCTTGCGATTTGACGCGGCAATATTCGGGCGAGCCGCTAGGGGAGCGCATCATCGTGAGCGGGCGCGTGCTGGATGAGGATGGAAAGCCGGTGCGGAAAACGCTGGTGGAAGTGTGGCAAGCGAACGCGGCGGGGCGTTACCGGCACAAAGTGGATCAGCACCAGGCGCCGCTGGACCCGAATTTCAGCGGGCATGGCTATGCGATGACAGATGGCGAGGGACGCTATCGTTTTATAACTGTGCGGCCGGGCGAATATCCGTGGGGGAATCATCACAATGCGTGGCGGCCGGCGCACGTGCATTTTTCCGTGTTTGGACCGGCGTTTGCGACGCGATTGGTGACGCAAATGTATTTTCCCGGGGATCCGCTGCTGCCGTTTGATCCGATTTATAACTGCACCGCGGACGAAGCGGCGCGACAGCGATTGATTTCACTTTTTGATTGGGAGAGCACGATTCCGGGGCACGCGCTAGGGTATAAATTTGACATTATTTTGAACGGCCGCGAAGCGACGCCGATGGAGAAATAGGATGACTTTGCGCGCGACTACTTCACAGACGGTCGGGCCGTTTTTCAGCATTGGGATGGAGCGGCTGAATTGCGCGGAGCTTGCTGGGCCTGGGGTGGCGGGCGAGCGCGTGACGATTGAGGGGCGCGTGCTGGATGCAGATGGCGTGGGAGTGCCCGACGCGATCATCGAATTGTGGCAGGCGAATTCGCATGGGAAATATGCGCATCCGGAAGATCTGCAGGAGAAGCCCGTGGAGGCGGGCTTTCAAGGTCACGGACGAATTCCGACAGATGAGGATGGGAAATTTCGTTTTACGACCATAAAGCCTGGGGGGGTGCCGGGCCCGGACGGAAAATTGCAAGCGCCGCACATTGTGGTGTCTGTGTTCATGCGCGGGTTGATGCGGCGCGTGGTGACGCGGATTTATTTTCCGGATGAGGCGGGGAACGCGGAGGATTTTGTTTTGGGTTTGGTGGAGTCTGCGCGGCGCGGGACTTTGATTGCTCGAAACGCGCCGGGGATGGACGGCTTGTTGAAATGGGATGTGATTATGCAGGGGCCTGGAGAGACGGTATTTTTTGATTGTTGAATGGTGAGTGAGGCGAATTCAAAGCCTGTACTTCACCGGCCAAACCCACGACCTACAAAGATTCGCTAGGCGTTTCCACAGAAAGCAGGTCCGTCTCTGCATCCCGCGCCCGCCAAACTGCGACGGGAAAGAAAAAGCGCGGGTCTCCGTTCGGGATGACACGTGGTTCCCTGTTCCGACCAATCCTGAAGTTTTAGCGGATGCAATGTCGCGCTTAAAACGGATAGTGGCGGCGGCCCATTTGGATTGTTACCCACTTTACTTCGGTCATTTCCTCTACCGACCAGCGACCGCCTTCGCGACCGCTGCCTGAATCTTTCACGCCGCCGAATGGGACTGTGGGCTCGTCGTGTACCGTCGGGCCATTGAGATGTACCATGCCGGCTTCGAGCTCAAGAGCGAAGCGCATCGCTAGCTGCAGATCATTGGTGAGGACCGCGGAAGAAAGGCCGTAGGACGAGTTGTTGGCTAGCGCAAGAGCGTGATCGGCGTTGTCGGCGCGGCTGACGGCGGCGACGGGGCCGAAAAGTTCGTCGCGGAATGCGGCCATGTTGGGAGTTACGTCCGCTACTACCGTGGGCTGATAAAAATTTCCTTCGTAGGTGCCGCCAGTTAGGACGCGCGCGCCGGCGGCCACGGCTTCTTTAATCTTGCGGTCAATCATCTGGCATTGCGACGTGCGGATCAGCGGGCCGATAACTGTGTGCGGGTCGCGCGGGTCGCCTACTTGCAGGGTTTTGGCTTTCGCGGCGAAACGCTGCAGAAAAGTTTCGTAGATTGGCGCTTCGACGATGATGCGCGAACCGGCCATGCAGATCTGTCCCTGATGAATGAAGATGCCGAAGCAGGCAGTGTCCACGGCGTAATCGACGTCGGCATCCTTCAGGACGATCAGCGGGCTTTTACCGCCCATTTCCAGAATCACGCGCTTGCCTTTTTTGGCGCACTCGACGGCGATCAGGCGACCCACGGCTGTCGAGCCGGTAAACGAAATTAGCTTCACGCGGGGATCATCGAAGAGAACCCGGGCCAGCGTGGCACCGTCGCCCGGGACGACATTGAGTACGCCGGGGGGCAGGCCGGCCTTTTCGAAAATTTCCGCAAGCTTCAAGCCTACGAGTGAGGTTTCTTCGGACGGCTTCAGGACGAAAGTGTTACCCGTAGCCAGCGCGAACGCGACCTTCTTCAGCGCGAGCACTACCGGGAAATTGAACGGCGAGATTCCGGCGACTACCCCTAGCGGGCGGCGGATCGCGAGGGAGATCAGGCCGGATACGTCGGAGGGAAAAACGTCGCCTTGCACCCGGCGCGCTTCTCCGGCGATGGAGCGCAGCATGTTGGCGGCGAAGGGGATCTCGAAATGGGCTTTACCGAATGTGGAACCGCCTTCGCCGATCAGCAGATCCACAATGTCGTTGGTGGCGGCTTCGAGCTCGTCGGCGGCACGATGCAGAATTTTTTCGCGCAGGGCGGCGGGGGAATTTCCCCAGGCTGCTTTTGCGGCATGAGCGGCGTCAATCGCGGCGCGCATGTGCTGTGCCTGGCCCATGAAAATTCTGGCGAACGGTTTTTGATTGGCTGGGTTTAGGACGTCGGACATTGCGGAGG
>JGI12635J15846_10001260_pt1 | contig 22079 bp, 17 predicted proteins | sample BlaSpr_A8_OM2_M2_FD_15846 | JGI IMG/M metagenome (IMG submission 15846) | reverse complement strand
ATCTCGCCGAAGACCTGGATACGATTGCCGGAGAACGAGATCGGCTCGCGGGAATCTTGGACCTCTATCTTGCGAGCGTTGCCAACGAGCACACGGCGGCGATGCGAGCTTTGACGCTGCTGGGCACCGCGGTATTGCCAGCGCTCGTGATTTCAAGTTTCCTCGGGATGAATATCCGAATGCCATGGTGGACCAATTCCGCATCGGCATTTGAAGCGGTCACGGTAGCTACGATCCTCTTGACCCTCCTGCTGTGGTGGTACCTCGAGCGCCGATACTAGTAGTTGACGTCTTGCGACTCAGGTTCCGCATGGCGACCGGTGGCGATTCGTGAGATAGTCCCGGTCAATGCACACCATGAGACTGTCGCGATGGTTAAATGTACTTCGCAGAGTCACTACGGGAGGTCCGTATGTCGATGAACGACTAAGCGTCATCGTTCTCACTCTTGTAGTGATAGGGGGGATCGGCGCAGTCGGCTATGCGGACAGATTCACCTCGTTGTTCTCTCTGGCCCCGCTGTACGTCTTGCCGTTGGCTCTGAGTGCTCTGGTACATCGCCTTCGCATTAGCCTTGCACTTTCGGTCGTCTGTTTGGGACTGCACCATCTTCTCGGTCCGGCGGGTGGCATCGGCGTTGGACGCCTAACGAGGGAAGCCGCTACTCTACTTGGATATATCTTCGTTGTGGTCGCCGTGAATCAGTTAGGTGCGCAGCGGAAACGGCTAGCCGAGCTAGCCGCAAAGCAGCGCGACGACCTTACCGAAGAGATTCAGTTGGCAGCAGAGGTACAACAGAGCATCTTACCCCGGTCGATTCCAAAAGTACCTGGTTTCGAATTTGCGGCACGAATGTATCCGGCTAAGATCGTTGCAGGCGACTACTACGGATTCGTCGAACTCGCTGAGGGGGAGATTGGTTTGGTTATTGCGGACGTATCCGGCAAAGGGGTTGCGGCCGGCCTGCTGATGCCTTGCATTGAAGTAGCCCTGCGCATAGATGCCCCGCGATTCCCGCGTACGAACGATTTACTAGGCAGCTTTAATAACGTCGTGCATCAGATTACCAGTGGAGATCGGTTCATCTCTCTCTTCTATGGAAAGCTCCGACCGGCGGCGCGTTGTCTGGAATATACAAACGCCGGCCACAATCCGCCGCTGGTGATTCGCGACGGCCGAGACCCGATTCCCCTAGACAAAGGAGGGCCCGTGCTGGGTGTGCTTCTTGGAGCGGGCTACGAGAGCGACCAGATCAATCTGCAGACTGGAGATGTGCTTGTACTGTTCACAGATGGCGTTGTCGAAGCCCAGAATCCGGCAGGAGAAGAATATTCTGCAAAGCGACTCGCTAGTATCGTGAATTCTCATCTCCAACAAAGTCCCGGCGAACTCATCGAAACCATTCACACTTCGGTCATCGAATTTCGGGGAACAAGTGTGCTTGCTGACGATCTCACGTTGGTAGTGCTCAAGACGTTGTAGTTCTAACCAGACGTCTCAAGGTTGCCCGAGCCGACGCATCGCGCTCAGAGAAAGCAAATCATCTTCCCAGGACAGTAGTGGGTCAAACGCATGACCCACTACCCTCGGAAGGAACCGCAGATCCCTCGCCTCCAGCTGAGGGATATGCGGGAGTAGGGTCCTGGGGTAGGAAATTGCTTTTTATCGGTGTGGAGCTGGATGCATCTCCACGCGAGGTCCCATGCGTGGCGCCCAACGATGCGCGTACGGATGAACGTAGTAGCCCCGATTCAGCCAGTGGCGATTCCATGGCGTTTCATCGAAGATGATGGCGTGCGCGCCCCATGCAAAATAGGGATGTGCCCATCCCCACGGAAAGAATCCCACAGTTATCACGACGGCCGGATTCCAGCCGATCGCGCCGGCGATTACAAACCCGGGACGCGGTGGCGCAAATACGACAAGCGGATCGTAGATGGGAACGTAGATGTAAGCGGGATTGACCGGCAAGATCTCAACATAGGGCCCGGATTCGATGACGGTACAGTACGGATTCGTTCGCAAATACCCATATTTCCGTGCCTGCTTACGCAGCCGCTGAACGGCATCCATGATCTCGGCACGCTGCGACAGAACTGCGTTACCCAGTTGTTCGGTCCAGGTGCGATCTTGGGCCATCATGTTCAGGACCGACGGGAATGGTAGCAGCGCCAATACGCTCGGGTCCCACTGCAAATTATCGGTGCGGATTGCATCTGCCAATGCATCTCCCCTGAGACTGCTGTGCTCGTTCGCCCACAACGCAGCCTCGGGAATTTCGTTCCAGAATGTAGACGCCGTGAGTATCTGCGCCAGCAGGGGATCGGGATAAAGCGCGATTCTGGAGACAAGGTTTTCGAGCTGTTTCGAAGTGAGCGTTGGGCCCGGCACCGGAGCCGGTGGAGCGGACGGAACCGCAGGTGGTGGTGGCGGAGGCAGAGTGTTCTGGGCTGTCGCTTGAAAAGCGAAAAGTCCGACGAACGAGAGGAAAAGTATGAGCTTGGCAAGCTGACTTCTTGGAATTGAACCACGGCGGAATCTCGGACAAAGACCGAGTGGCGGGAGATTGCCAGCTGGGTCATTCTTCAAATTGCGAAACATGGCCGATTTCATGTTGTTCCTCCTTCTCATAGAACTGGTTAGGCGTTCTCGCGATGCACACCCGGCATTTGTCTCTCCAAACCTGTGGAATGCAGAAGGGGCGCTATGTGTACATAAGTGAAGAGGTTGGTTCAAGATCTTTGGCCGAGAAGCCGTCAATTGAACGATGAAGTGCAGGGTAGAGTCTGGATGCCGACAGTGCTACGACAGGCTTCGGCCCGGGGATGCCCAGCTGACGCGGTTCAGCCCTTGTTTACGTTCCCGATGCGCGAAAGGTTAATGTGGAAGGCGGTCGCAACACTACGCCCAACTGACCGAGTTGTCCCCTTTCAACAGGAAAGGTGGATTTTCTTTTGAGTGCCCTGAAGCCCCGAAATTGCATTCGAAACGCAGGGCCTTCCATCATGTGAGCGACGTTCTGTCGGAGCAATGTCGAAATTCTGAAGCTGAATTGGTTGCCAGTTCCGCACGGATTGACCAGCAGAAATTCACTCGCCCAGACCTAAACAATTGAACGACAAGAAGATGCCGGAATCTGAGGCAGCAGACCGCACATTGGAAGAGAAGATGCTTTTCGCATGAGCAGAGCCGAAGAAGAGCAAGAGTTGGTTTCGGCGGGGCAAAACGATGAGCGACTTGCAACAAGGAATGCACTCATTCCAATCGACGCCTGAAGCCCGGAACGGAATGTGCGGCGTCGAGGACGCAAGCCCAATGCTAGGCAGCGAAGACTGGCGCATTGTTCAGCGAGCACTGGCTGGCGATTCCGAAACACTGTCCTCGCTCTTCGAGCAGGATGCAGGAAAGCTTTATCGGACCGCCCTTTTGCTGCTTCGCAATAAGGAAGATGCCCAGGACGCGCTTCAGGATGGACTCCTAAACGCCTATGTGAATTTGAGGTCCTTCGAGGGCAGATCTCAGCTCTCAACATGGCTTAGGCGTGTCGTGATGAACGCTGCGCTGATGAACCGCCGCAGGCTAGGCACTTGTTCCTTCCAACCCCTCGATGAGTTTACAGCCGGCGTAGCGCCTCGGGCCTCTATTGGCACCGGCCCGAGCCCTGATCCCGAGGAACTCTTTGCTCGGGCCGAAACGCGAAGTGCGGTCCTGGACGCGATTAACCAATTGCCGCCCGCTCTTCGTTCGGCTTTCCGTCTGCGTCATATTCGGGGGCTTTCCACGCTGGAAGCTGCAAGAGCGGAGGGCGTCAACGTGAACGTTATTAAGTCCCGGTTATGGCGGGCGCGAAAGCAGCTCGTGAGCTTGCTGAACGAGCGCGGCGTGACGTTGGCGAGCTGCTCCTTTCCCTCAAGGTTTTCGGTCTTCTCGAATCGAGTTGGGACCGGCTTCGTTTCAATCGGTGAGACGCAATTCAAAACAGAAGGACTTTAAATCGAACCAAAGGAGGTCCAATGAGAACCAAGCAGTTCACGTCAGCAGCGCTAGTTGCTTGCGCCACCATGACGCTCGGCTTGCAAGCCGCCGCAATTCGAGAGACAGCTCCTGCGCGAGCCGTTCCCGTTCACATGGTGGTCACGGTGGAAGCCCGTCGTGGAGTGGAAGTGTCTGACATAAAGCCGCAAGATGTGACCGTGCGTCTGGGTAAGGAGCGTGTGCAAGTTACAGATTGGGTCCCGCTCCAAGGAGAACGCGCGGGTCTCGAACTGTTCGTGTTGGTGGACGATGCTTTGAGACCTATCAGCTTGGGTCCGCAGCTTGAGGATCTCCGGCGATTCATCAATTCGCAGCCGGAGACAACCGCGATCGGTGTCGGTTATATGCGGGACGGCACGGTCGACGTCGTGCAGAACCTCACCACCGAGCACGCGCAGGCGGCCAAGGCCTTGCGCCTTCCGCTCGGAACTGTCGGAGCCATGGCCAGTCCTTACTTATCGATTGGTGACCTGATTAAGCGTTGGCCCGAAAACAAAGTTCGGCGGGAGATGCTGGTGATCTCTGATGGCATCGATCGCTTTGGAGGTGCGGGCCCTGCCAATCCTTATGTGGATACCGCGATTGAGCAAGCCCAGCGTGCCGGGATAATCATTTATGCGATCTACGCGACAGGTGTGGGTCACTATGGCCACACGTTCTGGAGGTTCGATTGGGGCCAGAACTATCTCTCCGAGATGGCCAGCGAGACCGGAGGAGAAGCCTATTTTCTGGGTTACGAGAACCCCGTTTCCTTCGCTCCTTACCTTCAGGATTTGACGCGTCGGCTGAGTCATCAATATTTGCTGACGTTTCTCGTTAAACCCGAAAAGAAACCCGGTTTGCAGGGGATCAAGCTTTGGACTGAAGTGCCGAACGCCGAGTTGGTGGCGGCGGACCGGGTTTATGTTCCTGGCGAATGACGAGAAAGATCACCAGTCGAAAGGAGACTGCCATGAAAGGGAAAACACATTTGAGTATGGTGAGTTCGTTCATTCTCATCTTTGTTTCGACTGTCTACGGTCAGAGTCCATCTTCGCAGGCGCCAAAAGCATCTGCTTCGCGATCTACCCCGGAATCCCAAGTCACGGTTCCCAGCAGACCCTCTTCGCCACTCTTCACGGGGGAGCAAGGCTCCCAGCAGTCAGAGATTGAGTTCGCTTCTGCGAGTCGCACGGTGACTATCAAGCTTCAGGTCGAGGACCCCAATGGATACTTCTTGCCGAATATTCGCAGGGAGAATTTTGCTGTATATGAAGACGGAGTACGGCAGAACAATGTTGACGTGGAAGTCGAGCATTCACCTGTTTCCATCGCATTGCTGATGGAGTCTGGAGGCAGGTACCACGAGCTAAATGGAGCAATTCGAGGGGAAGTCCGCCAAGTCGGCCGCCAGTTGCTCGACGTCATTGGCCGGGACGACAAGATTGCCTTACTCCGATATAACGACAGGCTCGAGACACTCGCGGATTTCAACCAAGGACATGAGGCTCTCGACAGAGTTTTTGACCAGTTTGCCCCACCCGCTTTTTCCGAGGCGAACTTCTATGACGCCCTCCTACAAACGTTAGATCGCATGCGAGACGTCGGCGGGCGAAAAGCCATCATTGTCGTTTCGAGCGGCATCGACACCTTCAGCAGGGCAACGTATGAACAAGTTCTAGAGGCGGCTCAAAATTCGGGAACACCAATCTACACAATTGGCTTAGGTCACCTCACGCAACGAGAGTCCGCTACCTATGGGCCCATCGCTCCATTCGCGCGAATCGTCTGGAGCAGTGCTGAAAAGCAACTCGAGATGATGGCGAGGGCCTCCGGCGGACGTGCCTATGTACTTGAGTCAGACGCTTTCGTTCCGGCGATATACGACGACATCATGGAGCACCTTCGCGTGCGTTACGTGGTCACTTATGTGTCCTCGAATGGGGAACGTGCAGGCGCACCGAGGAGAATTCGTGTAGAACTCATCGACCCCAAGACGGGCGAAGCTCTCAGAATGCGGGATTCGAATGGCAAACCCATCACTGCAAAGGTCTTCGTTCAGGAAAGCTACAGCGCTAACTCAGTCTCAGGTAGTTAGGGCTGGGCTCGGCTCGCAGAATCTCTCGCGTACCGATGACAACCGGTCGCGAGTTGGGGCCTGGATCAAATGAAGAAACGGGAGGTATGTATGCAACGCATCGGGGAACGGTTCTCGCAACAGAATAGGGCGCTGGTTCTGCGTTTGACACTCGTCTCTCTGTTGGGAGTGTTTGCTTTAGGGGTCTTCCATCCGGTCAACCGTGGTCTTGGACAGTCAGTCATGGCGGCACGACCAGGACTTGACGGAACCGAAATCGACCTCCTTGAGAGACAGAACAAAGCCTACGAACAAATCGTGCAGGCAACCACACCGGCAATCGTCTGCATTCGGACGGAACACGTCGTAAAGACGGAGCAATCACCGTTGTTTATGGCTCCGTCGCTTCGCGAGTTCTTCGGTGACCGCTTCCCACAAATTCCGCGGGAGCAGCGGCAGCACGCCCTCGGAAGCGGAGTGATATTCGATCCCAATGGATACATCGTTACCAACAATCATGTCGTCGATCACGCGAGCTCGGTTGAAGTCATGCTTACAAACAAGCGAGTGTACAAGGCGAAAGCTGTCGGCAGTGACCCCGACATGGACATCGCCGTGCTGAAAATTGACGCGAAGGACCTCCCGACGGTGCCGCTTGGTGATTCTTCGACCTTGCATGTCGGTGACACAGTGATGGCATTTGGGAATCCATTCGGTTTGAACTTTACTGTGACACGTGGAACGGTAAGCGCACTTGGTCGCTCACAATTCAGAATTGAACCCCTTCAGGACTTCATTCAGACGGACGCCGCGATCAATCCCGGAAACTCGGGTGGTGCGCTGGTGGATGTGAAAGGACAGATGGTGGGTATCAACACCGCGATCTTAAGTGGGAATGCAGGTCCCGGAGGAGAAGGGGGCTTCATGGGAATCGGCTTCGCCATTCCGATCAACATGGCCAAACGCAGCATGGAGTCTCTGGTCAAAACCGGGAAGGTAACCCGTGGTTATTTGGGTGTCTCTGTCGGTCCCCTATCCCCGGAACTGGCCAAGGAGTTCAAAGTATCGGACACCTGTGGAGCCTTGGTTCAAGACGTTACGCTTGGCGGACCGGCGGATAAGGCTGGCCTAAAGCCCGGTGACGTAATCCGCAAATACGATGGAAGGACCGTGAGCGAGTCTGATGAACTGCTGGCAATGGTAGCAAGCACGGATCCAGGAGCAACTGTGTCGCTCGAAATTCTTCGCAACGGCGAACCGCTCACCTTGAAGGTCACATTAGACCAGCGGCCAAGCGACCTCGGATACACGCCCGGTCGATACAGAGCGCCTTCAGCGGGACCTTTACGCGGCATCAGCGTGAAGAACCTGACGCCATCTCTGCGCAAGCAATTGGAGATACCTCCTGACGTAAGTGGTGTTGTCGTTGTTGATGTCGATCCGGACAGCCCGGCAGCCGATTACCTGGCACAGGGCGACGTTATTTTGAGCGTGAATCACCACACGGTGAACTCGGTGGCTGACTTCAACAATTTGGCGGCGGAAGCGAAAGGACAGGTTTTGCTCAGGATCGTTCGCCAGGGTGAAACCCTGTTCGCAGTGATTTCACCGGAACCCGATGGTGACGAGTAGCCCCAGGCAATATTAGTTCAATCTGGGACGGTACGTGAGGTTATCAGACAATGGCCGAAGAAAGATTACGCCACACTTTTGACTTCTATCTGGGTAAAACCGAGATAGTCGTCTACTCCGTTCTCGCGGTGTTGCTGGTTGCCACGGCCTTTGTGACCATCGCGACCGCTGGCCAAATACTGTGGGCCGGTCTCACTCACTGGACGGTTGCGGCCCAGACTCTGAAAGTATTAAACCAACTCCTTATTGTCCTGATGGTAGTGGAGATTCTGCACACGGTACGGATCTCTATTCGCTCGCATGTTCTGGTTACCGAGCCTTTTCTGGTCGTGGGACTGATCGCATCAATTCGGCGCATTCTGGTGATTACCTTGGAAGCAGCCACGCTCACCAAAGAAGGTGCATGGGTGACGGAAGGCTCGAGAGGCATTTTCCACTCTTCCATGATTGAGCTTGGTTTGTTGGGTCTGCTGGTTCTTGTGCTGGTAGTCTCAATTGCACTTCTGCGCCGCTGCGCTCCCTTATCGAAAGACTTAGAGAAACTCTGAAACCCAACTCTTCTGCACTCGCCAAGAAAACCCTAAACGGCAAAGCCATAGACCGACGAGCCCATCCGGCGTATGTTTCGCGTCCCAGAAAGTAATGGCCAAATGAAAAGTGTTGAAGGTCTCCCGAATTCTCCCCTGATCAGTACCCGGGGGTTCTGGTTCTCCGCTCTTAGGCAAGAGCGGGCCTAAGACGCAGTATGATTTGCTAGATGCAAGCAACTAGAGAGCGAGAGTTTGCCGAGTGGGTGTCGGTGAAATATGTGCTAAGAGACGCGGCAGGTCGAAGTGTTTGTCCAACCCACAGTGAGAGCCGTCTTGTTTGACTTCCCGCGTATTTTGGCAGTCCCCGCGGTCTTATAAGTTCTATAAGCTTAACGTTGTTACATTGACGCGGTAGAGGTTTGGGGTTCGAGTCCCTACTGTTAACCGAATGCTTTTGACCAAAGCGAAAAGAGGTCAACTGTGCACCAACTGTGCAAGAATCCAACGTTTTCATTTCATTCGGGTTACTTTTGAGCGGAAAGCAGATTCCCCGATTTGTTGGAAACGTTAGTAGTTAGAAGTAATGGACGGAGTTGTTGGAGTCGAGTGTCGTGCGCCCGAGGCAGGCGCGCTACCAGGCTGCGCTACGCCCCGACTAAGGCTTCTATTGTAGCGTACTTTTGTAAGTTCCCTGCAGTCCCGCCGTGCCCCTCGCACACCGTCTTTTCCGGGAAATTTACGGAGTTACTTTTTCTCTCGCGGAGTTTGCCTTCCATTCGCGTTCAGCCCGGCCTTACGCTAGGATGAACCTAGCCTAGGCCAGATTCCGGGAAGCACCAGCGAAAGGAAATGGGAATGAAACGCGGAATTCTTGCCGCTCTGCTCGGCGCCACGATATTGTTCGCGGTCGCGTGTATATCAAAGACCGACGAGAAGGAAGCGATTCGCGCGGGAGTGATTAAACATCTCGCCGCGTTGAACATGCTCAACCTGAACAATATGGACGTCAACGTGACGCAAGCCACGGTGGACGGCAATCAGGCACAAGCGCAAGTTGAGATTCGCGCCAAGGGCGGAGATTCGACCGGAAACGCCATGCAAATTGGCTACGCGCTCGAAAAGCGCGGCCAAGAGTGGGTGGTGCTGAAGAGCACCGGCATGGGCGGCGGGATGCAGCATCCCGGCCCGGGAGAAGCGCCGACGGCGGGTTCGACGCCGGGCGCCATGCCGCCAGGGCATCCAAACGTTACGGGTGGCAGCGGCCAGGCGCCGGCTACGCATCCTGATTTCAACGCCATTCTGAATAACACGCCGAGCCAGCAGCCGAACCCGCCGGCGCAACCGCCGCCTTCAATAAGCAAGCCCTAGACAAGAACAGTTGCACTGAAATCGTTCGCGCGCTAATACCAGTGAATGCTAGCGCGGAAGGAATGCCTCATTGACCTTAAGCCTGAGTGAGCGGTCGCTTACATTTTTGGCGGGTGCATCATTGGTCGTGCCGGCAGCAGTAGGACTATTCCTTACCGGCGTGCCAACGATCTTCTGTCCACTTCCTCTCTTGACCGTACTTCCTGCCTTCATGCTTTTTGCAGTCGCTCCAGTTGTGGTCGTAATACCGAGCGGATTGTTCTTTGCCTGGAATCCCACACTATTTCGAGGCGTCCCAGCTCCTCCGAGAAGATCCTACATTCTGTTCGGTGCCCTCGTTGTTTTAAGTGTTGTTTATTTCGTCGTCAGCTGGGGCGACGGAGTTCAGTTTGAAGGCAGAAGTTACACGCGGACAATTGCCATTGCCAACGTCATTTGGATTGCGCTGCTCACTTTTCTATTCGTATTGAGCCGTACGCGAAAGCCTTCGTTCATATTCAACCTCACACTGCACTGGCTCCTGTTTGCATGGCTCGCTTGGTACGCCTTCCCTTACTTGGGTGAATTGCCGTAGTCTGACACGCTGCTCGACCTGACTATACCGTCTTGTCTTTTGAGTAGCAGAGCGATTCCAGATTGCATTCGGTGCATTTGGGTTTGCGGGCGGCGCAGATGCGGCGGCCGTGCCAAATGAGCTGGTGAGAAAACTTGATCCACCTGTCTTTGGGGATCACTTTCATCAGGTCCTGTTCGATCTTCTTGGGGTCGTCGTTGCGGGTCAAGTCGAGCCGCTGCGACAGCCGTATTACGTGCGTGTCCACCACGATGCCGCTGGTAATCCCGTAGGCGGTGCCGAGCACCACGTTGCCCGTTTTTCTTGCGACCCCCGGCAGCGTCAGGATCTCTTCCATGGTGCGCGGGACCTCGCCGCCAAATCTTTCGATCAACCCTTTGCTTGCGCCCATGATGGATTTTGTCTTGTTGCGGAAAAAGCCGGTCGGCCGAATTTCCTTTTCGAGTGCAGCGGGCGAGGCATAAGCGAAATCCTCCGGCTTCGTATATTTCTTGAAAAGCTCCTGGGTGACCTGGTTGACGCGGACGTCGGTGCACTGCGCCGAGAGAATCGTTGCGATTAGCAACTGAAACGCGTTTGTGTAATTCAATTCGCAGGTAGCATCCGGGTATGCCGCGTCCAGCCCGGCAAGAATCGCCGCCACGCGCTTGGGATCGGTCCCGGCCGCGGCTCCTCCCGCTTTCCCTGCCGGTCGCTTCGTCCCCTTGGCTTTCTTCACAATTTTCTTCTTGCTGGTCTTTACTTTTTTCTTCGCTGCCATCTCCGCCTCTTCTCTGCGTCCTCTGTGGAACCTCTGTGCCCTCTGTGTTGAAATCCTATTTCTTCATTCCAACACTTCCAGCAAACGCCGAAACGCTTTCCCGCGATGGCTGTGCAGGCTCTTCACTTCCGCGCGCAATTCCGCGAACGTTTTCCCGAGCGGCGGAAAGAAAAATACCGGGTCGTACCCGAAGCCGTCCGACCCGCGCGGGGCCTCCAGAATTTCCCCGTCCACTTTTTCCGAAACGACCGCCAAGGCGCAACCAGCCCGAACCGCGGCAACCACGCAAACGAAATACGCGCTTCTGTTAGCGCCCTCGAGCCCCTTCATTTCGAAAAGCAGCTTGGCAATTTTCTGTTCGTTGCTGGCCCCGGGACCCGCGTATCGCGCCGAGAGTACTCCAGGCGCTCCACCAAGTGCCGGCACCACCAATCCCGAATCATCGGCAAACACGATGCCATCGCTTTGGCGCGAATAGTACAAAGCCTTCCCCGCGGCGTTTTCCGCAAAGGTGGGCGCCGATTCCTCAAACTCCGCCAATGACGCAAAGCCCGGCAGCAGTTCCAACTGCCAATTCTTGCCGTAAGCTTCCGCCAGCACGCGAAACTCTTTCAGTTTTCCCGCATTCCCCGAAGCCAGATAGAGCGTTCGCGATTCCCTGGTATCCGTCATGGTCTCCGGTTTTCCCGCGTTCTGCGATTCTTTGTCTGGATTTCGCTGCTGTTACCGTTTGCGGCCCAGGAAATTCGCAGGCAACACCGTGCGCTGTTCTTCGTTCAAGCGGCGAATGCCGGCGGCCGCCAGCGCCAGCAGGTCCTGCATCTCGGCGCCGGCAAAGGGCCGGCCCTCGGCGCTCGCCTGGATCTCCACGAAATCCCCACTGCCGGTCATGACCACATTCATGTCCACTTCCGCGCGCGAATCTTCCTCGTAGCAAAGGTCCAGCAGCGAGACATCATCCACAATCCCGACGCTCGTCGCGGCCACCGAATCGATTAGGGGGGAAGTCTTCAACATTCCCGCCGCAACCATGCGCTCCATGGCCAGCGCCAGGGCCACAAACGCCCCGGTGATGGAAGCGGTGCGCGTGCCGCCATCCGCTTCGATGACGTCGCAATCGATCCATACGGTTCGCTCGCCGAGCGCTTCCTGATCCGTCACTGCGCGCAGCGAACGCCCGATCAGCCGCTGAATCTCCAGCGTCCGCCCGCTCTGCTTGCCCCGCGCTGCCTCGCGTGGCGTGCGTTCTTCCGTCGCGCGCGGCAACATGCCGTACTCGCTGGTCACCCAGCCCTTGCCGCTGCCTTTTAAAAATCCCGGAACTCCGTCCGCCACGGTGGCAGTGCTGATCACCCGCGTCTTCCCCAATTCAATCAACACGCTGCCTTCCGCCTGGGAAATGAAATCCGGCGTGATCTTCAAGCTGCGTAACTGGTCGGCGTGCCGCCCGTCGCTCCGCATTGCAAGCCTCTTTTCCCTGTCGCGAAGACTCTCGATGGTTTTTCTACCGCTTCGTCGCCCGGCGCACCGTATCCACCGCCTTCCGGATCGGTGCCGGCAGCGAGGATCCCGGCGGCGAAGGATTATCCAATTGCGTGCCCGCTGCGTCCTTGGCGTTCACGCGGTACAACTGCGTCAGGTCCAGATGGCCCGCCAGCGTATCCGCTTCCTGGCCATGAATCAAAATTTTCAGGCGCAACACCTGCGGCACATTGTCCTCCAGTGTGCGCACGATCGATTCGACTGCCAACTGCTCGCTCTGAATCCCCGAAGGAATCGAAGTCCGAATTTCGTCTGAAAAATCCGCAATCGCCGTGCCATCGGGTAAAATGTAAAACGCCAACAGCGCGGCATCCGGCGGCAGTGTGCGCGATTCGGAGTCCACCGGCCCGGCCAGCAGCGTGTTCAGCACCTGCTTGGCGCGCAGAACCGGATCGCGAGACAACGGCAGTTCCACGATCACTGGAAGCAACTCGCCTTCCTGGCCCCGCGATCCCCAGAACATCTTTACCTTTACCATCGGATCGCCCGTGCTCACGGGAGCTACCGGCAACAATTCGCGCCGCGCTTGCTCCGCGGTCTTCTCCGTCAAGTCCTTGGCCTTATTCACCTGACGCCGCAGCGCGGGGAAGTACAGGGCCGCCGCAATCACCGCCGCGAGCAGCACGCCGCCGAGCCATACAGTCCACTTCGGGTTCATGGCTGCACGCTCCCGCCGGGAACCGGAATGCCCGGAACCACGTACGAGGGCCGAAACGCGGTCAGGCCGCGCGCGATGGCATCCGCCACGCCCGGAACCATGCGGTCGAGTTCGGAGCGCTCCTTCACCGATACGCTTGAAATCTCCACGGCGATTGCCGGCGCGGCGGTGGTGCGCAGTTGCCGGACAGGAGCGGTCTGCAGCGTGTCGGGTGAACCCTTAAAGCGCTTCGACAATTCCTGCTGCACCAGGTCGCCTAGCTTGCGGCTCAAACTCAGAAAAGGCGCCTGCGCGCGATCCCAAGGAATCAAGCCGGTAATGTTGCTGGCGGCTGGTGCATCGGGTTCGACATATACTCGCGCGGTGCCCGCGAGTCCGGTCGAAGCGATGTGCATCGTGATGAAGACCGCGCCGCGTTGCGCGTTGGCGCGCGCCGAACGGTCGTCGAAGGAGGGATTGTCGTTTCCTTCGCGGGTGAGGATCACCTGGAAGCCCTGGGCTTCGAGCGCCTTCTTTGTGGCCGCGGCGAACTGCAGCACCTCGTCGCTCTCGCTGATGCCCTCGGTGCCACGCGCGCCCTGATCTGTGCCACCGTGCGCGGGATCCAGCACAACTATATTCAAACCTGTGCGAACTGCCTGCGGGGCTAAATTGCTAGGCGTTTGCTGAGACGGGGAGCTCGCCGCCGACTGCAGCGCTCTTGCCGGTGGGGCATTTGCTCCACCAGACTGCCGAGGAACCGCCCACGCGATAGTGAAGTTGCACAATGCGGCTGCCATTATGCCGCCGGCGAGAATTTGCCACCGAGTTGAAGAGGATCTCACGCCCAGCAGGATACCAAATCTGGACGCCATCGTTGGTTGGAAGAACTGGATGCAGCGTCGAACAGGGACCCTTTGGAGTGCGGGAGCTCTGCTCCCGCTTTTGCGGCGTTGGCCTCGTAGCCCAAACAATCATATCTCTTGCGGCTGAGACCTCAAAAGCGGCGGCAGAGCCGCCGCACTCCAAAAAGAAGCCCGGCTTGTGAGCCGGGCTTGGAACAATTTGTGTGGCCGGTTTTCGAGTTGCCGCTTTTCCTAGTCTGCGGCTGCTCCTTGCGGCGCTGCATCCGACGCGAAACGGGCTTGAATCTTGCGCGTGGCGTAGTACATCGCAAACCCCGCAACGACAATAATCATGCCGAAGAGTAGGCCGTTCATGCCCAGGATGGTTTCGCGATCGCTTTCCACCAGCGACAAGAGCAGCAAACCAAGCGGGAAGATCCCGCAGGTAACCGCCCCCGCCATGCCGCCCGGGACGCGGAACTCCCTCTTCAGCCTCGGTTCGCGAACCCGCAGCACGACCAGCGTCACGAACTCCAGCATCAGCGCCGCGCCGTACAACATAATGTCCAGCGTCACCAGGCGCTTGAAGCCGAGCCCTAGGCACAAGGCCCAGCAGCTTGCCAGCACCACAATGGCCACCCACGGTGTCTCGTTCCTCCGTGTCACTTTGCCGAAAACCTTCGGCATCATGCCGTCCTTGGCCATGGCCAGTGGCAGGCGCGAATAGCTCATGACCAGCGCGTTGAACATGCCGAACGCGCTCATCATCCCGCCGATGGTGACCATGAAACGCAGCCATTCAAAACCCATCAGCTTGCCGCCAAGTTGACCGGCGATCGCCGCCCACGAGCCGTCTTCGGCGAAAGCCGACGCCGGCGTCCCGGTGAAATAGACGGCAAGAAACGGCAAAACATAGGTGACCGACACCAGAATGACCGCGGCGATCATCGCCTTCGGATAAGTGCGTTGCGGCCGCTCGACTTCCTGCGCGATGGTCGAGGCGTTGTCCCAGCCCATGTAATTCCACATGGCCACAAGAATCGCGCCGAGCAGGCCAACACTCGCGCCCGTCGAAGCCGCATGGGGCTCGCCTGCGAACGCGCCCAGCTTCATCGGCGTCAGCACCACGATCAGCCCGAACGGCAGCGACAACAGAAAGAAAAGCCAGAGTGAGGTGATGCCCACCACGCGGATGCCCGCCAGATTCAGCGCCGCGCAGGTCACCACCACAAACAAGCCCGCGAGGATTCCGTGATTCCCCTCGCCAAACCAGGGCGACATCTGCTTCAGATAGAAAACGAACAAAGTGGGGTAAATCGCCATATCAAAGATGCTGGCGGCCAGCGAAAGCCAGGCTTCCTGGAAGCCCCAGAAATTGCCGAGGCCGCGGCGCACCCACGCGTAGTAGCCGCCTTCATGCGGCAGCGCGCTGGACAGTTCGCCGATCATGAACGCCGTCGGCAAGCACCACAAGACAGGCAGAAACAGCAAAACCAGAATCCCGCGGCCGTAACCCGCGCCGGAAATAATCGCCTCGGTGCCATAGGTTCCACCGGACACCATGAAGAACGTGGCGGCAACCAGCGGCCACAGCGTCAATTTTGCGGCTCTCTTTCTGGAGATGGGAAGTGCTTGGGAAGGAATTTGCGCGGGCAGGGATAAAGTGCTCAATTTTTTTCTCTCGTCCTCCTAAAGTGACTCTCGCTTTCCAATTTCTTGAAGCAAGCTCACCTTTCGAAGAATACAATCTCTGTTCACGCATGCAAGAAAAAAATGCGTCTCAGCGAAAATTCTTTTTCGAGCGAGCCAACTGCACTCGGGTACTAGGCGATTCGTTCCGGCTTCACAGCCGGGCTACGCTCGCTGCCAACCGGCTGTGATACACTCCGCGAGGCTTTTTTCATTCCAATTTCTACCGGAGTCATGCGCATGAAGCTTCGCTCGTCTGGCCTCTTTGCACTCATTCTGCTGGCAGGTTTCATTACCCCCGCGCAGCAACCTGCCGCGCCGCGCGCGATCACCGTGGACGACCTCTTCGCCGTCAAAGAGGCGCACGAACCGCGGATCAGCCCAGACGGGCAGGCGATCGCGTTCACCGTCAACTCATCCTCGCTGAAGGAGGACAAGCCGGAATCGCGAATCTGGATGGTACCCGCCGCAGGGGGCGACGCCATCCCGCTCACGGCCGAAGGCGTGGCGTCGTCTCACTCGCGCTGGTCGCCGGATGGAAAGTATCTGGCGTTTCTCTCCACGCGCAAGGATGCCGAGGGCAACGACGAGAAGGCGCAGGTATACCTGCTCAATCGCATGGGTGGCGAAGCGCAGCGGCTCACGGACACGATTCAGGATGTGGATGATTTCGAATGGGCGCCGGACAGCAAACAACTGGTTTTGATTCTTCGCGATCCGACGCCGGAGGAGCTTGAGGGAGCGGCCAAGAAATCTAAAGGCGCTGACGATGGCGCCGGGAAGAAGTCCAAAGCACAGCCTCCCTGGGTGATCGACCGGCTGCAGTTCAAGAATGACAATGTGGGGTATATCGATCGTCGGCGCACGCATCTCTATGTCTTCAATCTGGCGGCAAAATCCCAGCGGCAGGTGACCTCCGGGGATTACGATGATTCCCAACCGGCCTGGTCGCCGGACGACAAGTCTCTCGCCTTCGAAAGCAACCGCACCAAGCCCGACCCGGACCTCTCCTACAACTCCGACATCTGGGTGGTGGCCGCCGACAATAGCGACCAGGGCGCCCATCCGGCGCAAGTCAGCAATTTTCCCGGGCAGAAGGATCACCCCTCCTGGTCGCCTGACAGCAAGTGGCTCACCTACTCCGCTTCGATTGACCTGAAGCTCTTCTACTACGCCACCAAGCACGTTGCCGTTTCTCCCGCTGCAGGCGGCGAAGCGAGGATTCTCACAAGGAGTTTCGACCGGATGGCCAACGAGCCCCGCTTTGCGCCGGATGGGAAGTCCATCTATTTCCTCGCCGACGATGACGGTACCCAAACTCTGGCCCAGGTCAACCTTGCTGACGGCAAAGTCACCCGGGCCATCGGCGGGCGGCTTAACATCGACGGGTATTCCTTCTCCAAAGACGGGACGCTTGCCGCGACCATCTCAACGACCGAACGCCCCTACGAAGTGTTCAGCATTCCCGGCGGAAAGCTGACTCGGCTGACACACCTGAACGACGAGTGGCTGTCGCAGCATAAAGTGGTCAAGGGTGAATACGTTTCGTTCAAATCAAAGGACGGAACCGTGGTGCACGGCTACCTCTATAAGCCGGTGGATTACGTGCCCGGCAGGAAGGTTCCGACCATCCTGCGCCCGCATGGTGGCCCGGTCGAGGAGTACGAAGACGAGTTCTTTGACATTGCGCAACTCTTTGCAGCCAATGGCTACGCTGTTCTGCTGCCCAACCCGCGCGGCTCTTCCGGCTATGGACAGGATTTCTGCAAGGCCATTTACGCCGATTGGGGCAACAAGGACTTTCAGGACGACATGGCGTTCGTGGATTTCGCCCTGGCGCAGGGACTCGCGGACCCGGACAAACTGGGCGTCGGGGGCTGGTCGTACGGCGGAATTTCCACTGACTTCATCATCGGCCAGACCAACCGCTTCAAAGCCGCCGTCACCGGGGCCGGAGCGGCCAATTTCACGAGCATGTGGGGGCATGACGAATACCAGCGCGAATACGTGATCGAACTGGGTTACCCCTGGGAGAATCAGGCGCTGTGGGACCGAATCGCGCCTTTTTACCGGGTGAAGAATATCCTGACGCCTACGCTCTTCGTGGGGGGCAGCATCGATTGCAACGTTCCGATCCTGGGCGGCGAGCAAATGTATTTGTCACTGAAGGAATTAGGCCGGGAGACACTTCTCGTGGTTTATCCGGACGAATACCACGAGTTCAAGACGCCCTCCCATATAAAGGACCTGCATGAGCGCTACCTCGCATGGTACGCCCACTACGTGAAAGCTGACGGCACACCTGCGCGCCCGGTCCCGAGCAAGGAAAAGCAACCCGCGGATTGATTGCTCCTTTTTGAGCGCGGCAGCCCAGCCTGCTCGCCGCAGGCAGGCTGCCGCTCTTGAGGGTTATGATTCGTGTCCAAAAATTGGATGGAAGGTAGCTCTTCAACCGAAAAAGCGGAAGCTTCGCTTCCTCACCCAAAAGGGTTGCGTCCGGAATTGGGTTGGTCGCAGCCGTTCGACCCTCCGCGAGTAGCATCCCCCGGCTTTTCTTAGTAAGAACTAATGCAATTCGCTTCTGTCTGGCACTCCTCCTGCACATCCACTCCCGGGAATTCCCGCCTTACGGTGTGAATCCCAAGTTTAAAGATACCGGAGTGCTCGATGGCAACACCCCAAGTGATCAACGACATCCTTCAGCAAGCGGAAGCGCTATTTCACCAGGGGCAATTCGCGGCCGCTTCGCAATTGCTCTCCGATGGCATCGCCCAGGCACCCTCGGCAAAGCTTTGGAACGACTGGGCCGCGGTGCAGGTCTCCCTGGGCCAATTCCAGGACGCGGAACGCGGTTTCCACGCCGCCCTTCAACTTGATCCGTGCTCCACCCAGGCCGCGGAAAATCTGGGCGCCCTGCTGTTCGCGCGTGGATGCCGCGCCGAAGCGGCTCCGCTCTTGCGGCAGTCGTTGGCCGGCGCTTCCGCGCAAACGCGCCCGGTGATTGAGGAAATGCTGGCGCAATGCACCGTCAGCAGCGGCCAGCCCGGACCTATCGATGCCTCGGCTTCTGTTTCCAATGCCGGCTTGGCTTCACCGGCTTCCTACGATGCGGCTGCGGTAACAGCCAGAACCTGGGACAATTCGCTCTCTTATGACGATTGGTGCCGCTCCGTTTTTCGCCAAGACGTTCCCGCGTCCGGCGTCAGGCTCGCCACCAGTTGGGCCGATGACACGGAGTGGGGCCTGCGCGCCTATAACGCCCTCGCACAGCTCGAATGCGAATACGCCACGAAACTTCTCGCTGAGATTCGCGATAAAAATATCGAAGGCGACATCGTGGAATTCGGAATCTTTCAAGGCTGGTGGATCAATTTCCTCTACCGGACAACGGAAGAACTGGGGCTCAATCGGCGGCTCTATGGCTTCGACAGTTTCGAGGGCCTTTCCGATCCCCATCCCGAGCATGATCAGGCTTATTGGAAAAAGGGGCAGTACGCTTGCTCGTTCGAGCAGGTTTCCGCAAACGTTCAGGCCGCCTTGCGGCCGCGGCTCAAGCTGGTAAAAGGATTTTTTGAAAAGAGCCTGCACAGCGCGGAAGCGCTGGTTGCCGAGAAATTTTCCTATGTCCGCATCGATTGCGACATTTATCTGCCCGCACTCGATTGCCTGCGCTATCTGGGGCCGCATCTTGCCGACGGTGCGATCGTCGTATTCGACGACTGGCCGCACATCCGCGGCTACGGTGAGCAGCGCGCCTTCGAAGAGTGGTTGCCCACCGTGCCGCACCTCCAATTTGAATTTCTCTTCTACGGCGCCATCGGCCACTTCTACACGCGCGTCCACCACAATAAATAGTCTGGCTTAGACCAACGCAAATTTTTTAAAGCAGTTTGCATGGCCACTGGCCCCGCGTTATCCTCCTTGCACTCCTGGAGGAATTGAATGCGTGCGTCGCTAAAAGTCATCGCTCTTGTCTGCCTGCTAGCCGTTGTGATCCCGGCTCTTCCGGTCCATGCACAACAATACGATCCGAAACTCTATTCCGAGATGCGCTGGCGCTGCATCGGACCTTTTCGCGGCGGACGCACCGTGGCCATCAGCGGCGTGCCGCAGCAGCCCAATGTCTTTTACATGGCTGCGGTAAACGGCGGCGTGTGGAAGACCACCGATTTCGGCAATACCTGGTTCCCCATTTTCGATGAACAAACTTCCGGATCCGTCGGCGCGCTGGCGATTGCTCCATCCGATCCCAACATTCTCTACGTTGGAAGCGGCGAAGGCTTGCAACGGCCGGACCTCGCGGTCGGCGATGGCTTCTACAAGTCAACCGACGCCGGCAAGACCTGGGTGCACCTTGGCTTGCGCGATGCCCAGCAGATCACCGCCATCGTTGTCGACCCGCGCAATCCCGACCGAGTGTTCGTTTCCGTGCAAGGGCATCCGTATGGACCGAATGTAGAGCGCGGCGTCTTCCGCTCGCTCGACGGGGGAAAAACCTTCGAGAAAGTTCTCTACAAAGACGAGAACATTGGCGGCGCCGATCTGGTGATGGACCCCGCCAACTCGCAGGTTCTCTTCGCGGCTCTCTGGGCGGCGCGTGTCGCCCCGTGGGAAATTCGCAGCGGCGAATCGTTTGTGATTCCCGGCAGCGGCCTTTACAAATCCACGGATGGCGGCACCACCTGGCGGCAGATCACCAACGGCCTGCCCGGCGCGGACGATCTGCTCGGCCGCATCGGCATTGCAATCGCGCCAAGCAATCCGAAGCGCATGTATCTGACCGCCGAGGCGAAAAAGGAACCCGGCATTTACCGCTCCGATGACGGCGGCGAAAGCTGGCAGCACGTCAACGAAGACCACCGCATCGGCGGCCGCGGGCCGGGCGCGATGGGCATCGCCGTATCGCCCGACAACGCCGATTTGATTTACGTCGCCAACACGACGACGTGGAAATCCACCGACGGCGGAAAGACCTTCGTAGGCTTCAAGGGCGCGCCGGGCGGCGACGACTACCAGCGCATCTGGATCAATCCGAGTAACGCGCAGACGATCGCGCTTTCAAGCGATCAGGGAGCGGTCATCAGCGTCAATGGCGGCCAGAGCTGGAGCAGTTGGTACAACCAGCCATCGGCGCAGTTCTATCACGTCACCACCGACAACCGCTTTCCCTATTGGGTTTACGGCGCGCAACAGGAGAGCGGCAGTGCCGCGGTCATGAGCCGCAGTGACGTTGGGGAACTGACCTTTCGCGAGTGGAGTTTGCCGGGCGTCGAGGAGTACGGTTACATTGCGGTTGACCCACGCGATCCCAACATTCTCTATGGCGGCCGCATCACGCGCACGAATCAGGAACTGAACGAATACGCGAACGTGGCGCCCGAGCCCATCCGCACCGGCCAGTATCGGTACAACCGCTCTCTGCCGATCGTTTTTTCGCCTTTCGATCCGGGCACTCTTTATTTCGCCGCTAATGTTTTGTTCAAAACCACGGATGGTGGCCGCTCGTGGCAGGTCATCAGTCCGGACCTCACGCGGGAATCGCCGGAAATCCCCGCGAACCTCGGCGCTTTTTCCGCGGGCGACCCGGAAAAAGGGAAGCATCGCGGCACGATTTATGCCGTGGCCCCTTCATTTAAAGAAGCTGCTACGCTGTGGGCCGGCACGGACGATGGCCTGATCCAAATCACCCGCGACGGCGGGAAGACGTGGAAGGATGTCACCCCGCCGCAACTGACCTCGTGGAGCAAAGTTTCCATTCTGGAGGCGTCACACTCCGACGCGGGAACCGCCTATGCCGCCGTCAATCGCTTCCGGCTGGACGACTTGAAGCCGCACATCTACCGCACGCGCGACTTCGGCGCCAGTTGGCGGGAAATTGTCGCCGGGCTCCCCGGTGACGCTCCCATCAACGGCGTCCGCGAAGATCCCTCGCGCAAGGGCTTGCTCTTCGCGGGTTCCGAAACGTCTGTCTACGTTTCCTTCAATGATGGAGACTCCTGGCAGCCGCTGCAGTTGAATCTGCCGCACACCTCTATGCGCGATTTGACCATTCATGGCGACGACCTGATCGTTGCCACGCACGGCCGCTCGTTCTGGATCCTCGATGACCTCACGCCGCTCCGCCAGTTGAACGACCAGATCGACAAATCCGCCGCCTTTTTGTTCCGGCCGCAGGAAGCGTTGCGCTGGCGCTGGGACCGCAACCCCGATACGCCGCTTCCGCCGGAAACTCCCGCGGGAAAAAATCCGCCGGACGGCGCCATCATCGACTACTACCTTGCTGCCGCCGCAAGCGGCCCGGTCACTCTCGAAATTCTGGACTCGACCGGCGCAACCGTGCGCCGCTACGCGAGCACGGACCCGCCGCTGGCCATGGATAAAATTGCGGGCGAACATCCGATTCCGATGTAC
>JGI12635J15846_10001259_pt1 | contig 22098 bp, 17 predicted proteins | sample BlaSpr_A8_OM2_M2_FD_15846 | JGI IMG/M metagenome (IMG submission 15846) | reverse complement strand
TTTCGCGGCGTCGAGGTGAGCGGGCCACTTCTCAAACGCGAGAAGTGGCGCACCCAACTGGGTGATGAAGATGGAGAGCCAGGCGTCCGCCCGGCAGACGGGCGAGACGCCCGGTTTCAAAGCAGCATGCCCGCAATCGACGCTGACATCAGATTCGCCATCGTTCCAGCGAGCATGGCGCGAATTCCCAAGCGCGCCAGTTCACTTCTCTTGTTCGGGGCGAGCGCGCCGATGCCGCCCAATTGAATTCCAATCGAACTTAAATTGGCGAATCCACAGAGCGCGAAGGTTGCAATCGTGAATGAGCGCGGGTCAAGCGCGGCTCGCTGCGGTCCAAGCATCGAGAAAGCCACAAGCTCGTTCAGCACCATGCGCGTGCCGAGAAGATTGCCGATAGCAGTGCAGTCGTGCCATGGAACTCCTATAACCCATGCGATCGGAGCAAACAATACGCCGAATATTTGTTGCAGGCTTGACGGAAACCACAGTATGCCCATCTTGTTATGAATGCCGCCGAGAATGCCGTTGGCGAGAGCAATCAGCGCCAGGAATGAGATGAGCATGGCGGCGATATTTAGCGCGAGGCCCAAGCCGTCGGTGGTTCCGCGCGCGATCGCGCCCAGCAGATTTTCACTCTTCTCCGCACCCACTTCTTCTTCGCTCATTATCACGCGGCCAGCGGTCTTCGGGACTTCGGTCTCAGGCACGAGCATTTTAGACATGAGGATGGTGCCGGGAGCGGTCATGATGACCGCGCTCAAAAGATGTTTTGGTTCTATGCCGAATGCAATGTATGCGGCCATGATGCCGCCGGAGACGTGCGCCATTCCGCTGGTCATAACCGTCATCAATTCGGATCGCGTGAGATCCGGGAGGAATGGGCGGATGGTTAGCGGCGCTTCCGTCTGACCCATAAAAATGCTCGCCGCCACGTTGAGAGATTCCGCGCCGCTCGCACCCATAAAGCGGGTCATGACCTTGGCTGCGATCTTGATGATGAACTGCATGACGCCGTAGTGGTAGAGCACGGCGAAAAATGCGGCGATAAAAATAACCGTTGGCAGCACCTGAAAGGCAAAGACGAAGCCCATTGACGAGCCTTGTGCGCCGAGTTCGCCGAAAACAAATTTCGATCCCACAAATGCGTAGCTGAGCAGGCGGTTTACGATGTCTCCAGCTTTTTGGAAGAGCACCCTGCCAATCTCGACCTTCAAAACAAAAATGGCGAACACAACTTGCAGGCCCAAGCCCCAGGCAACTGTCTTCTTGTTAATCGCCCGGCGGTTGGTGGAGAACGCGTATGCCAATCCCAACATGGTGATGAGGCCGAGAATGCCAGTGAAACGTCCCATTTTTATCCCCTTGGTAAATCCGCCGTCAAAAGATCACCGCTCCCTTAAATTAACGTTCCCCTTTATAAATCACGCGATGAATCAGATTTGGGTTATATGCAGGCGCGACAGCAGAAATCTCGTAACTTTCAATGAGCAAAGTTTTCGCGCGCGCGGCTTGTGCGTCGGAGTGGCACTGTATGGTACAGAGCGCCTCTCCGACGGAAACCTTATCGCCGATTTTTTTATGCACCGCGATGCCAACCGCGGGGTCGACGGAATCTTCTTTGCGTTCGCGACCTCCACCTAGAATCACGCAAGCCGTGCCCACCTGTTCGCACGCAATGGCAGTCACGAATCCGTTGGCCGGACTCGGGACACTAACACGGTGTTCAGCGGATGGGAGACGCGTTGGATCGTCAATGACGCTGATATCGCCCCCTTGTAATTCGACCATCTGGCGAAATCTTGCGAATGCAATTCCGGAGGCGATGAGCTGCTCGGCCAATTGCTTTCCGTGATCTAAGGACTTGACTGCGCCGCCCAAATAAAACATCCACGCGGCCAGATCGAGGCACAGATTGCGCAGATCGGCAGGGCCGCCACCATGCAGCACCTCGATGCATTCCTGCACCTCCAGCGCATTGCCAACCATGCGGCCGAGGGGCTGGTTCATGTCAGTAATAAGCGCGACCATCTGCTTGCCCATGCGCTCGCCGGTTTCGACCATGAGTTCGGCGAGGAAGACGGCATCTTCTTCTTTTTTCATGAAGGCGCCGGAGCCCGTCTTTACGTCGAGAACAAGCGCGTCAGTTCCTTCCGCCAATTTCTTGCTCATTATGGAGGCGCAGATTAAATATGGACTCTCAACTGTGCCGGTCACATCGCGCAAGGCGTACAGCTTGCGATCTGCGGGAGCAATTTTTTCGGTTTGGCCAATCATGGAGCATCCGCAGGCTTTGAGCACGCGGTGAAATTCGGACACTGACAGGCCGACGCGAAATCCGAGAATAGATTCCAATTTGTCGAGCGTGCCTCCGGTATGCCCCAGTCCACGTCCGCTGATCATGGGGACGTAGAGGCCGCCGGCGGCGACCAGCGGGGCGAGCACGAGAGAAGTTTTATCGCCGACTCCGCCGGTCGAATGTTTATCCACCTTTTTTGCGGGCAGAAAACTGAGGTCCAGAACTTCGCCTGAATGCAGCATGGCGTGGGTGAGAGCGGCAGTTTCTTCCCGTGTCATTCCACGCAAAACCACAGCCATGAGCCAGGCCGCCATCTGATAATCAGGAATGTCGCCTGAGGTGCAACCGTTGACCAGGTACCCGATTTCAGCGGTGGACAATACGGCGCCATCGCGCTTTTTGCGAATGAGATCGATGACGCGAAATTCCGAAGTGGCCGGCTGATTCACTGGAGTCGAAATCCCTCCGGCAAAAGCTCGGTGATAAGGCTTTGCTTTGGCCCTTTTTCTCCCCGATAAAAAATAACGGCGCTGGGACCGAATTCATAAATCACCTGGCGACAGGCGCCACAGGGCGAGCACGGGACTCCATGGTCATTGACCACCGCTACTGCGAGGATTTCGAGATCGGGACCATCTTTGGCAACCGCTGAAAAGATCGCCGTGCGCTCGGCGCAGCTGGTCATACCGTAGGAAGAATTCTCCACATTACAGCCCAAAAATATTTTGCCCCTTGAAGTTAGAATAGCGGCGCCCACTCTGAATTGTGAGAATGGCACGTAAGCATTTTTCATTGCTTGGCGGGCTGCGCGAAGCAGGCGCTCGCGTGTGGCAACAGATACCTTGGTCTGCATACTCAGGACGTTTTCCCGTAAAGATGAGATGACTGGTGCGTCATTGTAACGCCTGATGTGAATCCGCAATAGAGATTTCACAATGGATGCGCCGGATGTGGATGCGAGAAGTGCGATCAGTACATGATTGTTTTCGTGAGGTGATGCGGCCACCAGGTGGTGTGGTAGTGGGTCCAGAGCCGGGCGTCGATCTGCGGAATTACGATTTGCCGGTCAGGCGGCCGCAAGCGGTTGATTTCTTCGGCAAGTAAGGCGCTGGCGTAGATGCAATGGGCGCGAATCTCGACCTCCCACGGGCTGTCGCGGGGAATTAATTGGTACGTATTGATGGCTGCCTCGAGATCGGTTGAATAGCTGGTGATTCCCAACACGCGCAGCGCAACCGGAACAATATAGTCTGCGAAGGCGGACATTGCTTGAAGATCGTGAAGCTGGAAATTCCCCGTCTTGGCAAGGCTTGTGTAGAGAAACCAAATTGTCAGCTGCGGCAATTTGTAGAACTTAATAGTATGGCCGTCATAAATACTGACATCACGAAAGCGGGAGAATTCATTTACCAGGCGATCCACCAGCCCTTTGCCGTTATCAAAAAGTTTTGGAGAGCATGACGCAACAAAGTTATGGAATCGCCCGCCATACTTCGCTTCCAGAGTGGACCCGACTTGGTGCAGTATTGCCATCTTTTCGTCGAGCATAGGCAATTCGATATTGCCGGCGAACAAAGTTTCCATTTCGGCGCGAGTGACGTTGGTGAGGAACTTTCCATCGAGTATCGGAATGTTGTTATCGATAGCACGTTTCATGCACGCGAAGAGTGCATCTGAATCGGACCACATGCGCCCGCGATACTCAGACCGAAACTTTATGTGGCTGGAGAAATCGGTAAAGGCTGTATCAATGCAGGAAGTGGTCAGGATGAAATCGATGGTGTCGCCGACGTTGCCTTCGCCGCTGCCAAAAGGCAGCGCATAGTCAGGCATGGGTAATTCTTCGTAGGCCATCCATTTGGCAACGTCGAGAATTTTATCGATATTCGTGGTTACGTCGCGCGAGCGTTCAATGACCGGACGAATGCTGTCGAGTACCGGGCTGGCTTCGCTTTTTGGCCAGCGAACTTCCAGATCGGTTTGCATGTTTGTCTTGCGTTCCCGCATTTATTTTTCCCGCCCGTGAGGATGATTGTGGCGTTGTCATTATATCGGTCCAACTCTTGACGCTCGCAGGTGTGAATGTTAGTTTCATGCCACACGTGGGCCCGCCGGAGATATTGTCCTGAAGCCACCTGAGAAGATACGGTTTGCGCCCGCCCTGAATCCCGCATACCTCCGCCGCAGAGATTTTCTCGTCTGGTGCTGCCAGGGAGTTTCAGCAGCGCTCATTCCTGCTGGAATGAGCGGGTTCGACTTCGCTTCCCTGTACGAATCAGACTCAATACAAGAAGGCTCGCTGGGGCACGAATATCATCTTCATCCTCACTACAGGATGGCCAGGCCGCTCGATGCTTTGCTTCTGAAAACCGCAGCCGGCGACGACTTTGTCACTGAGCAATACGCTGACGAGATAGCCGCGATCCTAGCGCGCTGGAGTTCAGGATTACTGACGTCGCCACAGAACTGCGAGGCCGTGCAGACAATTCTTGCACCGGGCTTTCAGGGGGTTTCTCTGCGTCCTCTTGAATCGCGCGTCGTGCGGCCCGGGTCAGCGATCGAGGTTCGTCACAATACCTTCACGGAAGATGCTTCGCTTGCTCGGGAGCAGTTCTTGCAAGAACTGCGTACATCTTTGAACACTTTCTCCAAACTTCTCACGGCTGAGTTTCAAGTAACGAGTATTAGTGCTGACACGAAGCCAATTGTCTCTTCTGCTCTGCCCATCAAAACGAGCATTCGTTATGAACTGGTCGGGACAGGCAGAGATTTTTATCGCGAGCAGCGTATTGGCTATTGGCAGATTGTTTGGGAGCGCGATACATCGGGTGAATTTGGCGTACAAAACTGGACAGCATCTTCTGAAACCCAGAGCCGTTCTGCGAATCCCTGCTATGTCGATCTTGCAGCTTCGGCGCTGGGAGGCAACACGTCTTATCGCGCGCAGTTAAGGCACGGAAGCGACTATTGGCGCACCGTGCTTGATGGCGCGTGCGGAGTTGATATCTACGGGCACAACGGCGTTTCAGTCGGGGATATCGATGGCGACGGCTTTGATGATCTCTACGTTTGCCAGCCTGGCGGCCTTCCGAATCGCCTTTATCGCAATCGGGGCGATGGAACTTTCGAAGACATCACCGAAGCAGCGGGCGTCGGGGTAATTGAAAACACGGCGTGCGCGCTGTTTGTCGATATCGATAATGACGGACGCCAGGATTTGATTGTCGTCCGTGCCACCGGGCCAATGCTTTTTCTGAACCAAGGCAACGGCAAGTTTGTTCAGAAAGCCGACGCGTTTCGGTTTGCGAATCCACCACAAGGAACGTTCACTGGCGCGGCCGTTGCCGATTATGACCGCGATGGATGGCTGGACATTTATTTTTGTCTCTACGTCTATTACCAGGGCACCGAGCAGTACAAGTATCCGTCTCCTTATTACGACGCGGAGAATGGGCCTCCTAATTTCATGATGCGCAATAACCGTGACGGCACTTTTCGCGATGTGACTGCCGAAACCGGGCTCAGCACGAACAACACGCGCTACAGCTTTTGCTGCGGATGGAATGATTTCAACGGCGACGGGTGGCCGGATCTTTACGTGGTCAATGATTTTGGGCGAAAGAATCTCTATCGCAATAACGGCAACGGAACCTTTACCGACGTCGCGGCGGCCGGAGTGGAAGATGTTGGCGCGGGCATGAGCGTTTGCTGGTTTGACTACGATAACGACGGGCTTGAAGACCTCTATGTGGCGGATATGTGGACGGCCGCGGGCGAACGCATTTCGATGCAGGATGACTTCAAGAAAGATGCCACTCCGGAAATTCGCGCCTTGTACCACAAACACGCCATGGGCAACTCGCTTTTTCGGAATGAAACTAAAAACAGCGGCGCGGAGTTCAAGAACACCACTGACATGGCAGCCGCCGGGATCGGGCGCTGGGCGTGGTCTAGCGACGCGTGGGATTTTGATCATGACGGCTTTCTTGATCTCTACGTCACCAATGGCATGGTCAGCGGTCCGTCACACGATGACTTGAACAGTTTTTTCTGGCGGCAGGTAGTTGCGAATTCTCCGAACGAGCCCAAGCCTTCACAGAAGTATGAAGAGGGATGGAGCGCGATCAACGAGTTGATTCGCGCCGATGGCACGTGGAGCGGCTACGAGCGCAATATCTTTTACGCGAATAACGGCGACGGCACTTTCTCGGATATTTCTGGCGCAATCGGTCTGGATTTTGTGGAAGACGGCCGCTCCTTCGCGCTTGCGGACTTTGATCATGATGGGCGTCAGGAAGTATTTTTGAAGAATCGCAATGGCCCGCAGGTGCGGCTCTTGAAAAATATCATGCGCCAACTCCCGCCTTCCATTTCGTTTCGCCTTCGCGGTCTGAAGAGTAATCGTGACGCAATCGGCTCGGTGATAACGTTGAAAACCGCTACTGGACGCCAGGTTCGGTCGTTGCAGGCTGGATCGGGGTTTCTGTCTCAACATTCTAAAGACGTTTTTTTTGGCTTAGGTTCAGGAGCGGCGCAGGGTAAGGTCAGCGCTTCGATTCGCTGGCCGAGCGGCGCAGTTCAGGATTTCCACGATCTTCCAGTCAATCATCGTGTGTGGATCGAGGAAGGCTCAGAGCCGTCTCGCATAGAGAGTTTTAAAACTTCGCCGCCAACTAACAGTCGCGAATTTAATGACGTAAATGTTACGGATCACAAAATCGAAAATCCGGCCTCTTCAATTGAGACGTGGCTGCTGGCGCCAATTGAATCACCGGACTTCACGTTGCCTGACCTTAACGGCCAAATGCGAACCTTATCTTCGTTCCGGGGAAAACAGGTGCTGCTTAATATTTGGTCCTTTGAGGCGGAGTCGTACAGGGAAGATTGGAAAACTTTTAATCAGCATCACGCGGCTTGGGCGAGGGAAGGCCTGCAAGTCCTTTCGGTGAATGTTGACGGTTTGCCCGATGGATCAACCGTTTCGAAGGCAATGCGCGAGCCGCATTTGTCTTTTATCATCCTGCGCGGCTCCGAGGATTTTGCCGCGGTTTACAACATTCTTTATCGCCATTTATTTGACCGCCATCGCGACCTGACACTTCCCACATCTTTTCTGATTAATGCCCAGGGAGAGATCGTCAAGGTTTATCAAGGCCCGGTGGACGCCACTCACGTGGAATACGACTTTCGCCACATTCCTCAAACTGCTGCCGAACGTGTCGCCACAGCCCTGCCCTTCGCTGGCGTGACCGATGCAATCGAGTTTGGGCGCAATTATTTATCTTACGGTTCGGTATATTTTCAGCGCGGATATATGGAGCAAGCGGCGGCTTCTTTCCGCACCGCGCTGCGCGACGATCCATCAAGCGCAGAGGCTATGTACGGAATTGGCAGCGTATTTCTTGATCAACAGAAGATTCTGGAGGCGCGTGAGAGTTTCAAAAAAGCGATCAAGCTTCGTGCAAGCTATCCCGGCACTTTGGCAAATTCGTGGAACAACCTCGGATTGATTGCCGCGCGGGACGGCCATAAAGATGAAGCAGTGCGGTACTTTCTTGAAGCGCTCAAGCTGAGTCCCGATCACTCGATTGCCCTCGATAATCTTGGCAGCGCTTATCGTCAACAGCAGCTTTGGGAAGATGCGCGTCACATTTACGAGCGCGCGCTGCAGGTCAATCCGAATGATGCGGAGGCGAACTACGGGGTTGGGATGGTATTTGCACAGAATGACGACACGGACCACGCCTTTGCATATTTGGAAAAAGCGTTGAAGCTGCGGCCGGTTTATCCCGAGGCCCTCAACAATCTTGGCATCCTTTATCTACACACGCAGCGTCCCACCGAAGCCGTGGCTAGTTTTGAAGAATCAATTCGAGTGGCTCCCGCTTTCGATCAGGCATATCTGAACCTGGCGCGGGTCTATGCTATTGAAGGCGCGCCCGATAAAGCCCGCGCTGTTCTACTCGCATTGCTGAAGCAACATCCAGGCCACGAGCAAGCGCAGAAGATGATGGAGCAATTGGGACAATGATGATGACGAATATAAAAACGGCGACGCACTATTCATGGGGAGAGGGCTGCGATGGCTGGTACCTTTTGCAGTCTGCGGAACTGACGATTATTCAGGAGTGCATGCCAGTTGGGACAAACGAAAAACTGCATCGCCATACACGGTCTCGGCAGTTTTTCTATGTGCTTTCCGGAAGCGCGATCATGACTCTCGACGGCGTCTCATCCACGATGGGCGAGCGCGATGGCATGGAGGTTCCACCAGGTGTTCCTCATCAGATCGCGAATAGCGGAAAGACGCCGCTAGAATTTATTGTGACATCGCAACCACCGAGCCACGGCGACCGCACTGATTTAGAGTAAGCCAGTTATTGCAACCGTGAGTGCTAGTGGGGGCAAACATTTCGCCGCCCGCGCAATTCTCTTGACGGCTTAGTACGGCGAATTTAGTACGCCCAGCGCAGCAGCGTGGCGCCAGCCGTAAAACCTGCGCCTACTGACGCTAGCAGCACCAGATCGCCTTTTTTGAGCCGGCCTTCCTGGCGCGCCGTTTCCATCGCCAGAGGAATCGTTCCAGCGGTTGTGTTTCCATAGCGCTCGATGTTGACGATCACTGCTTCCGGTCGCATATTCAAACGCTCTGCCGTCGCGGTGATGATGCGCTTGTTAGCCTGATGGGGAATGAAGGCGTCAATCTCGCTCCCATCAATGTTATTGCGTTTTAAAATCTCCTCGCACAACGCGGCCATTTTGCGGACCGCAAATTTAAAGACGGCTCCGCCATCCTGATGAACAAAATGCATTTTCTTATCGACGGTTTCATGGCTGGAGGGATTCAGGCTTCCGCCTCCCGGCATGAATAGTGAGCAACCGCCCGAGCCATCAACTTCATGGACGAAGTCAATCAATCCCAGTTCATCCTCCGTCGGTTCGAGCAAGACCGCTCCAGCGCCATCGCCAAAAATTACGCAGGTAGCGCGATCCGTATAGTCGATGATCGAGGACATCACGTCGGCGCCAATGACCAATACTTTTTTGTGCGATCCGGTGGCCACAAACTGCGCTCCGGCTTGCAAAGCATAAACAAATGCGGAACACGCGCCCGATAGATCGAAGCCCCAGACATTTTTTGCTCCCAGCTTGTCTTGGACAAGACACGCGGTTGATGGAAAAAACATGTCGGGCGTGACGGTACCGACAATAATTGCGTCCAGATCGGAAGGCTGAATGCCGCGCTCGGCAAGCGCTTTCTTGGCCGCCTCGACCGCGAGGTCGCTGGTCGCGACTCCTTTATCCACGATATGGCGCTCGCGAATACCGACGCGCTCCATGATCCACTGATCGTTGGTATCGACCATTTTTTCGAGATCTGCGTTAGTTAGAAGGCGGGGCGGAACATAGGTGCCGAGAGCGCTGATCTTAACGCGCTGAACCTGACTCAATGAGGTCTCCTGGGTTGCATAGTGGAAAATAAATTCGATTCAAAGTGAATCAATTATTTTGAACGATGACGACGAGAATGTCTAACGGCAGAAGTCTGTGCAGTGACGGGCGAGGGCGCCCGTTGCTCCATTGGCGTAGCGCTAAGGCGTTGCGCGAAACCCTAGCGCATTCGTGCAGCCAGGACTCCGAAGAACGGCAACGCAAAACGTTCGCCCTGCCACGCTTTGAGCGATAGGACAAACCACAGAAACAACATGCCCAGCGAGGCGAGAATTCCGAGCAAAAGAAAAGCCATCAGGGATGATGCGGCCAGATTGGAGAGCAACACCGCGACCACCGTCAAAACTAAAAAAACGATCCAGAGAAAAATACTTTGCCACGCGTGAAAGCGTACAAAGAGGTGCCTTCGATACGTGGGTAGGAATAAAATTACGGCGGCTGGAACTAGTGGCAAGTATCCCGCAGCGGCTACGGCCCTTTCGAGTGGCGGGACCGGAGTCATGGACCATCCGCAAGCGGGGCAAAACGCCGCCTTCGGCGCCATCTGAGCGCCGCAATGCGGGCACTCCACCGTCGCCGGAGTCGCGATCATCGGGGCACTCGCCGGATTAGTTGGCGGTCTAAACGATTCGCCGTCCATTGCTCTTCTTTCGACAATCTTCGCAAACACCATAAATCTGAAAAGTGTGGCGAGTGGTCACGTAATGGTGCTTATGTCCGATTTCCTGTTCGATCTCTCCAACCTTCTCCGAGAAAAATTCGACTGAGGCGCCGCATTCGGTACACACCATGTGGTGATGATTGCGACGGTTGTATTGATGCTCGTAGCGAGCAATGCCATCGTGGAAGGCGACTTCGCTGGCCAGTCCGCATCCCGCCAGGAGCTTTAAAGTGCGATAGACCGTAGTGAACCCGACCCGCGGATCGGTCCTTCTGACCAGTTTGTGCAATTCGTCGATGGAAAGATGTTCGCGGGTCTCGAGGAAAGTGCGAAGGATGGCGCTGCGCTGCCCAGTCTGCTTCAATCCAACGCGCTTCAGATGCTGAAGGAAAATCCCCTCGGCTTCGCGGATATTTTCCCGCGAGATGGTCGGCTGATCGTCGATTCGCTTCTGGAGCATGGCGTTCAGACTGGAAAAAAGGCACTCCAACCAGCCCTTTCCAGATGAAATTTTATGATACTGGGGAAGGCAATTTTACGCCAATTCGAATTCTTGCGGCGCCGTGATGCGTGTCACAAAACCCGTTTTCATAACTCAAATATTGCGAAAGCTCAGGGGTCATGATCGGCGGTAACTTTGACCTTAAGGCTAACTATCCTAAGTTACTAAGTGGGCGAGTAACTGTATACGAGGGCACTCCTATGTTCAAGGCAAAGCACGCGTTATCAACGGTCGCCGTATCTACACGATTTTTACGCGGAGCGCGCTTCGTCGCGGCGATTGCTCTATCGCTGGCTGCGACTTGCGGATTCGCCACCGCTGAAGTACCAAAGGCGAAGCCCTCGCCGTGCGCTCTTACCGATGCGGAGACTGCCGGCTTAAGCGGTGACGCCAGCATCGACATTCACGCCGTGTCTAACTTTAGCAAAGCCATATACAGCCTCCTCAAAGCAGAAGAGTTTGAGCAATTGGACTGCATCGCAGATTCCGCCCGCTCCCACAAGGAAACATTCCCCGGAGGAATGTGGAAGATCCACTCCGTTTATAGCGGCCTTGAGAGACCTCCGGTGCACCCAACGCAGGAGGATTGGGACATCCACATGCAACTGGTCCGAAAATGGATGTTATCCCGCCCAGAGTCGATTACCGCTCGTATTGCGTCGGCTGAGTCCTATGTCAACTACGGCTGGGATGCGCGCGGCCCAGGTTTCGCCAAAACCGTGAGCGAAAGCGGATGGAGACTTCTGGCGGAACGCACGGCTAAGGCGAAGCAGATTCTCGAAGAAACCTCAGCTCTTTCGACCAAAGACCCTGAGTGGTACGTCGCGATGCAAAACGTAGCCTTAGCCCAAGGCTGGGAGCAGACCGCCAAGCAGGCCCTGCTCGAACAGGCGATCAAGTTTGAGCCAACATATTATTACTACTACCGTATGTATGCTGATTCGATCCAACCGCGTTGGGGCGGAGAAGATGGGGAAGTCGGAAAATTTCTGCAAAAGGCAGCCGACCAGATTGGAGGAGACGCGGGAGATATCGTGTATTTCCGGGTCGCGGGCTACTTAGTTTGCCTCTGCCAAACCGATCAGCAACTCAATCTAGCGTGGCCCAGAATCCAGAAAGGCTTCGAAGCAGCGGAGAAGCAGTACGGGGCGGCGCCGGAGAACTGGAATCTGATGGCCCACATGGCCGTTAGTTTTGGCGAATGCGAGACAGCGGATCAACTGTTTATCCGGATCGGGGACCAATGGAGCGAGAAGGTCTGGCTAGACTCTTCCGCCTTTGAGTCGGCCAAACAATGGGCGAAGCAAATAGAGCCCGTAATAGCCAGGAATCGGCCTGCGGAACAAGCCGCAGAGGCAAACCTACATACCGCCGAAGGTCAGACTTACAATGCCGTTTTCGCCGAGAAGATTCATACCTGGATGCAGCCGTGCCTCGAAGAGCTGGTCGGTCAGGATCTTGGTAAGTTCGAGCTTTTGATCAAGGTTGGCCAAGCGGGCACGATCGATGAGATAGCGGGTGGCGGCCTTAGCCCGGTAATGCCATGTCTAGGCGGCAAGTTAAATGGATTTCGGCAGGAGAAACAAGTCGTGTTTGTACCACCACCCCAGCCGGCGTACTGGGTCCGGCTCGACTTCAATCAGCCCAATGCAGCCTCGGCGGCGCTGAAGTAGGATGAGCGGCGAATCGACGATATAGCCCACGTCGCGTCCGGGGCGCGAGGTTGTCACAGACACACCGCACCCCTACAATCTTTGATTAATGTCTTCTGCCGCTTCCCTGCCAACATCTTCGTCTACTGAAGTGCGCGGCCACACTTCTGCGCAGCGGATCCTTTCCTACGTCGTTTTTGCCCTGTTGCTAGCGGTTGCTGCCACGGTGGGCTGCCTTTATTGGGTTACGCGCTCCGCGCTTCCGCAGCTGGATGGCAGCGTCTCTGTATCTGGAGTTTCGTCGAAGGTGCGCGTAATCCGCGATGAGCACGGCGTTCCGACGATTGAGGCGGGTTCGCTTGAAGATTTATTTTTTGCCCAGGGGTACGTGACCGCGCAAGACCGGCTTTGGCAGATGGACGTAATGCGGCGCGCGGCTGCGGGCGAACTTTCAGAAATCATCGGGCCTGACACTCTGGAGATGGATCGCGGGCAGAGAATTCTGGGATTGCGCGTCGCTGCCGAAGCGGGGCTGAAGAATATTTCCGCGCGCGATCGAGGTTATTTTGATGCCTATGCTCGCGGCGTGAATGCTTTTCTCGAATCGCATCGCAACCGCCTTTCGCTTGAATTTCGAATTTTGAAATATCAGCCTCAACCGTGGACGGTCACCGATTCCCTGCTGGTTGGCGCGCGCATGGTGCAGGATCTGAATCACTACAGCAATCCTCCTGCGCTGACGCGGGAGAAAATTCTGGCGAAGCTTGGGCCGCAACTGACGGCCGATCTCTATGTAAATTCGTCGTGGCGCGATCGTCCGCCCACCGATATGCGGCGGATTGATGCCGAGCCATCCGGCAAACAAAACAACGGTAATGGTGACGACGAGGATGATGAAGAGGTGGATCCGGAGGGCGGCGCGAGCCGGCTGACTCAGGGGCTAAAGCCCGCATTTCTTACGGACGTTAATGGCACGGCTGAAGCCGTGCCCTACACAAAACCGGATGCGAATGACATGGCTGAAGCCATGCGTCATCTAAAGCCGAATGTGAACCGAGCGGTTGAAGCCGCACTCCACTCAAACTCTGAGCTCTCCGCATTCATTCAGCAAGAGGATGAACTGTTTCATCCTGGGTCGAATAACTGGGTCGTGTCGGGCCAGCATACGGTCTCAGGAAAACCGCTGCTCTCGAATGATATGCATCTTGATCACCAGATGCCGAACCTCTGGTATGAAGCGCATCTTAAAACCGCGAGTGGTGACTTCGACGTCGCCGGAGTGACGCTCCCCGGTATTCCCTTCGTGATCGTCGGCCACAACCAGCGCATCGGGTGGGGATTCACCAACGTTGGCCCGACTGTAGAAGACGACTACATCGAGGAGTTCAATCCGCAGGGGCTGTACAAAACTCCGGCCGGATGGATTGAACCGCAGCATCGGCAGGAGACGATTCACGTCAAAGGAAAGCCAGACGTGATACTTGACGTCGTGACCACGCGGCACGGACCGATCATTACGGAGCTGGTGCCGGGCGAGACGCGACCAATCGCGCTGCGGTGGACTTTGCAGGATGGCATGGGGCTGGTGTTTTTCGACGTGAACTCCGCGCACAATTGGAGCGAATTTCGCAAGGCGTTCTCTAATTTTGGAGCGCCGGGACAAAACGTAATGTACGCCGATGTCGACGGCCACATCGGCTACCAATCGACAGGACGCGTGCCGATTCGCGCGGCTGGCGATGGTAGCTTGCCGGTAAGCGGCAGCGATGACGCGCATGAGTGGAAGGGATGGATTCCTTTCGACGAGATGCCGCGCATTTACGATCCGCCATCTGGAATTTTGGCTACGGCGAACGGGCGCATCACGCCTGACGGCTATAAATATTCGATCAGCACGGAGTGGGAGGCGCCATGGCGCACTGACCGCATCTATCGCATTCTCGAATCAGGCAAAAAGTTTGCGCCCCCCGACATGCTTGCGTTGCAAATGGATGTGTTCTCAACCTACGATCGCTTGTGCGCTGACAAATTTGTTTATGCAGTCGATCACGCTGCGAATGTTTCCGATCGCGCGAAGCGGGCCGCGGAAATTCTGCGCGATTGGGATGGGCGCATGTCGGCGGATTCCGCCGCGCCCACGATTGAGACTAAAGCCCGCGCAGAACTAACGCGCTTGCTGCTCGAACCAAAACTGGGCTCAGCATCATCGGGAACCGATCGGGGTGAGCTGAGTTGGAAGAGCTATCACTGGGCAATGTCATCTGTTTGGTTAGAAAACGTGATTACGCGGCAACCGGCGCGCTGGCTGCCTGCGGGATATTCGGACTACGGAAGCCTGCTGACTGCTGCGGTTGAGAATGTGGTAGTCAAGCAACAGGCGGGAATTGCCGCGGATAAACTCGATTCGCATGCTCCGCTGGATCTCACGCAATGGAAGTGGGGGAAGAATTATCGAGTGGAAATCGATCATCCTGTGCTGGGTCAACTGCCGTTGATTGGGCGCTTCACCGGGCCCGGAGTTCATCCCTTGAGCGGGAGCAATTTGACGGTGAAAGCAGTTGGCCGAAACTTCGGGCCTTCGGAGCGCTTGACCTGGAATTTCGCAAACTTCGATGAAAGTACTCTGAACCTGGTCACGGGAGAGAGCGGAATATTTCTCAGTCCGTATTACATGGATCAATGGCCGGCGTGGTATGGAGGATCAACTTTCACGTTTCCATTCACGAAGGCTGCGGCGGAGCAGCATCGCGCACATGAGATGACGATTGTGCCGAAGTAGGCGGCGCCACTACTTCGGCGCAAGATGGGAAGGGCCTTACTTCCGGGGCGCGGGCCAAATGCATAGGTCCTTCGCTTCGCTCAGGATGACAGGGCTAGTTGTGGTGTTTTTGCACATGCAACAATCAATGCCTAGAAGTCGACCGTCTTAACGTCGTAGAACTGGCCCACCAGGTTGAGAATTTGCGGATCGTGCAAAGCGTCCGTCCTCGTATCGTAGATCGCGAGCGAGCCGCCCTGAACCACATACACAATTTCCCGTTTGGCGATGGGCTGAATGCCGGTCACGTCTCCGTTTGCGGGAGGAATAACGACGGCGCCGGTTTGCGTGTTGTAAATCGAGAGGCAGCCGCGCACCTCCGCTCCTGTGGGCGGCGGAACTGGTGGAGTAATTTCAGTGCAGGTGCGTGAGCCAATGAAGAGCTGGCCATCGGCCCCGAGAGACATGCGATCGTGATACCCGTCGGTAATTATGATCGGGCTGGAATTGGTGACGGTCATGCTGTTGAGGTCGACAACGGTCAGAAGCCCGCAGGAATTCGATTGCGTGGTTTCGCCAGTGCAGGGCTGTGGCAAGGGATTCGGCAACGGAGTTCCAGCGAGGTACATGGTCGAATTGCTGACTAAGGCTATGGTCGCGGCCGGAACACTAACCGCAGTGCCAGCCGTACCGGTCGTGAAATCGAATGTTTGGACACTCGCCTGCCCGAGGCCACACTCGGCACCGCAATTCACGATGTAGGCAGTAGTGCCGTCGGTGCTGAAAAATGCCGAAACCGGACGGTGAAAACCGGGGACGAAAGTCACTGCAGTGGTATTCGGCAATCCGATGTTCGAAGGCGTGATCACCGCGATTGAGTCTGAGTTATCGCTGAAACCAAGAATTCGATCACCACTGTTATCGATGGAGAGGTAGTGAACCGCCGGAACCGCAACCTGGCCGACAAATCCGCCGTTGGTGGAGACGGCCTCCACGATTCCCGGTGGTTGGCCGACGACCGGCGCGTTCGGCAATGCCACGTAAGCGGCAGAGCTGTCTGGAGAGATAACGATGCTTTCCGTCCCGCTCGGCAGAGTCACGTGGGCGGCAACACTTTCGCCGGCATTATTAATTATCGTGAGTACGTTGTCCGAAAACTGGGTGCCATTGCCGCTGAACACAAGCGTTTGATCCCGGTTGGGGGTCACGACCATCATTCCGGGCGTATTGCCCGCGGTGATCACCGGCGCCGCCGAGCGAACATCGTTTTGGGCGTCAATGATGTAAACGCCCGCCGCCAAAGTTCCGGCGGAGACATTGTTGGTGATAAAAGCCCGGTCTTTCAGTCCACTGGTTTGCGTGCTGGCGGATGATGAAGAACCGCCGCAACTCAGCCACACGCTGGCGGGCAGCAAGGAAAATAAAATAATCAGGATTCGTTTCAAACTTCGTTTCAAACGTGGGACTCCAACCTCATGCCGGATAATCACTTGGATGCAAGAATGGTGTACAAGAAGAGGATTATAGCAAAGCATAAAGTTAGCCTATGCTTCGGGCGCGACGCCGATCGAAGTTGCCGATCTGATCGACCGCGTTCATTTCGGCCACCTTTATTGGATCGATGTCGCCAAGCTCAAATCCCCGCAGCCTCTCCCCTGGAAGGATTGCTAAGTTAGTGCGATATTAACGCGGTGTCAAGATGGCGAGCATTGTCATTAATCGCACGCCGGATGCCAACAGCTTGACCTTTCTTGTATCCTCAATACACACCAATGCCAGAAGACCTCATCGAACGTCTTAAGCGCTCGCCCGTGCTCTGTGATGGAGCCATGGGTACGCTGCTCTACGCCAAAGGCATTTTCATTAATCGCTGCTATGACGAGCTGAACGTATCGCAGCCGGAGCTGATCCGCGCCGTCCATCACGATTATTTGCAGGCTGGAGCCGAGATTGTTGAGACGAATACTTTTGGCGCGAACAGCTTCCGTCTCGCGCGGCACAGTTTAGGCGATCGCGTCCGCGACATTAACATCGCCGGAGCACACGTCGCTCGCGAAGCGGCCAAGAGCTTCGATGTCTGGGTCGCCGGATCGATAGGCCCGCTCGGCGTTCGCATTGAACCGCTGGGCAAAACGTCATTCGACGAGGCCCGCGCCGCGTTTCGCGAACAAGTAGAGGCCCTCGTCGAGGGTGGCGTCGACTTGTTCATGCTCGAAACCTTCGGCTATCTCGAGGAACTGCATCAGGCCGTGCTCGCCTGCCGCGAGGTGAATCCAAAAATTCCTATCGTCGCCCAAGTCACGATTGACGAAGATGGCAATTGCCTTGACGGAGCCGATCCGGCAGCCTTCACCGCGCGACTCACCGACTGGAACGTCGATGTGCTCGGCATCAACTGCAGCGTCGGACCGGTTGCCATGCTCGACGCCATCGAGCGCGTTCGCGCCCTCACTTCCCTGCCTTTAGCCGCGCAGCCAAACGCCGGAATGCCCCGCTCCGTTGAGGGCCGCAATATTTATCTGTGCTCGCCGGAGTACATGGCAAGTTACACGCGCAAATTCGTCGCCGCCGGAGTTCAGTTGATTGGCGGATGCTGCGGCACCACGCCCGACCATATTCGCGCCATGAAGTCAGCGTTGCGAGTGCGCGATGCCCGCGGCAAGCGTGCCGTCTCGGAGGGAGTTCATCCCGACCCCACCGTCTTAGCCCCTCCGACCGTTCCCATGGCGAAGCGCTCGCGTCTAGGCGCAAAACTTTCCTCCGGCAAATTTGTCACCATGGTCGAAATTGTTCCGCCCAAGGGAATCGATATTCGAAAAGAGATCGAGGGCGCGAAGTTCGTCAAGTCCGTCGGCGTCGACGCCGTTAATATCCCCGACAGCCCGCGAGCTTCGGCGCGCATGAGCAACCAGGCGTTGTCTCTGTTGATGCAGCAGGAGGTTGGCATCGAAGCCATCCTCCACTACACCTGCCGCGACCGCAACGTGCTCGGCATTCAATCCGACTTGCTCGGGGCCGCAGCCACCGGGATCCGCAACCTCATCTGCATCACCGGCGATCCGCCGAAGATGGGAAATTATCCCGATGCCACCGCGGTCTTTGACGTCGATGCGATCGGCCTGGTGAACATCGTCCACAACCTCAATCGCGGCTTGGATCTCGGCGGCAACCCAATTGGGGCCGGAACCAGTTTCGTAATCGGCGTGGGCGCAAATCCGGGCCTGCCCAACCTCGATGAAGAGATCAAGCGCTTTGAATACAAAGTGCAGGCGGGCGCTGAGTACGTAGTTACCCAGCCAGTGTTCGACCTGAGTCTGCTGGAGAATTTTCTGCGCCGCATCGAACATTGCCGCATTCCCGTAGTCGCTGGAATTTGGCCGCTGGTCAGCGCCCGCAATGCCGAGTTCATGAAGAACGAGCTGCGCGTCTCCGTGCCCGATGAAATTCTCAACAGAATGACCCGCGCCGCCACCCCGCAAGCGGCTCGCGAAGAGGGTGTCGCCATTGCGCGCGAGATGCTGGCGGCCGTCCGAGAACGCGTGCAGGGCGCGCAAATCAGTGCTCCGCAAGGACGTTACACCTCCGCCGTGGATGTCCTGGAGGCCCTCGGCTCCCGGCGGTCCGCACCGGTCTAATTTGGGAAAGCGCAAGTCCGGGAAATCCACAGAATTACACAATATTAACTGGACATTTTTTACCGGAGGCGGCATTACAATAGGAGTGGAGAAACTGGATTGGTGAAATTTGAAGAATGCCTCGAGCGTCTTGAGAAAATAGTCCACGAACTCGAAAAAGGAGAGGTTCCTTTGGAGAAATCGCTTACGCTATTTGAAGAAGGCATGCAGCTTTCCGCGACCTGCAAGAAACAATTAGAGGACGCGGAGGGAAAAGTAGAAATTCTTTTAAAGCAGAACGGAAAGTTACAGTCTGAGCCGTTCGAACCCCCGGCCGGGAAAGCCGTCCGCAAGTAAAAGCTTTCTCTGCTCGGATCGGATGTGATAACGCTAACGGCTGTGCTAGCAGTTTGCTGTCGCAGCCAAGGCAGTCGCGAGATTGCAGCGACCTCAGGGAGATCTATGCAGCCCCAATCGCATAACCAGCGTGTAGTCCTCTATCAAAACGATCCAGACACCGCGAAAAATCTGGCAGTCAGCCTTTCCCAGCACTTTAATTCCGTTTACTTGGCCAGCAAAAGCGAAGAAGTCAGTCCGGCAGTAGCTCGACACCGTGCCGGGGCTGTGGTGCTCGATCTGGAAACTACCGACCCAGGGGAAGTGAAGCGTCTGCATCAGGAATTTCCCGACCTATGCATCGTCGGCACGCACCGTTTAGCGGATGACAAGCTCTGGGCCGAGGCCATGAGCCTGGGCGCCTCCGACATCTGCGAACCGCGCAACTCTGACGTGGTGCGCTCCCTGCTGCAAAAGCTAGCCACCCACGCCGCCTAACAAAATGCCGGCGCTGCCTGAGACGGGGCAAGCCCCGTATCTACAGGAGAAACAGGCGCTATATTTGCAGGATAAAAAAGCGACCGGTAAGGAACTAGCAGAGGGGGAGGCTCATCAGCGTCCCCTTTTCATTTCCGCCGCGCTCACTTGTTATACTGCGATGCGATGCTGAAAAAAGTTTTGGAGCAGGGACGCGCGGCCGCCGATGCCGCACTGGAGCGCCTTCTGCCGCCGCCTTCGCAGCATCCAACTTCAATTCATCAAGCTATGCGCCACAGCGTGTTTGCTGGAGGCAAGCGCTTGCGCCCTATCCTGTGCATGGAGGCAGGGCGCATGATTGCCGCGACATCGCAGTCTTGGCCGTCGGCTTCGCTCCCTGCGGGCATACCTCCAGGCATCGACGAAGTCGGCGCCGCCCTCGAAATGCTCCATACCTACTCGTTGATCCACGACGATCTGCCCGCGCTCGATAACGACGACTTGCGCCGAGGACGCGCCACTTGCCACAAAGCCTTCGGCGAGGCCACCGCCATTCTCGCCGGAGACGCCCTGCAAACGCTGGCCTACGAAGTGTTATCGCAGATCAAATGCCCGGCCGTATCATGCGTAGCCATCATCCGCGAAATTGCCCACGCCACCGGCACCATTGACGGCATGATCGGAGGCCAGGTCGTCGACCTCGAAGCCGAACACAAGAAGCCTGACCTCGAGACTCTCGAATACATCCACCGCTCGAAGACTGCCGCGTTAATTACGGCCAGCGTAGTCACCGGGGGGATGTATGCCGGCGCAACCGCCGCCGATATCAACCGCTTGCGAACCTATGGCCAGTCGATAGGCCTAGCCTTCCAAATCGTGGACGACGTTCTGGATCTCACTCAAACTTCCGAACAGCTAGGCAAGACCGCTGGCAAAGATGCCGCAGCAGAAAAGACCACCTACCCGGCGCTATTCGGAATCGAAGAATCCATAAGCAAAGCCGACGCGCTGGTAAAGCGAGCATGCGCCGAACTGACTGCCTACGGCGAGCAAGCGGCAACCCTAAAAGAGCTAGCCCACTACTTAGTCGACCGCAAAAAGTAGAAATCTCGCTGTAGAGACGGGGCTTGCCCCGTCTCCCCCGCGCGAACACGTCAGTCTGTCGCAAATTGTAGGAGCCTACAAGGCGGGCGTCAGCCGGATCTGCCACGCCAAGGGAATTGGCGACTTTGCGTGGCAGCCGCGCTTCCATGACCATATTCTGCGATCAAATGTTTCCGTCAACGCGGCCCCGCGATTACATCGATCACAACGTCGAAAACTGGCTTCTCGATCCTGACAACCTGGGCGGTGGCGCTGCTTGAGACGCGGCAAGCCGCGTCTCTACAGGAAATTTGTTTGTTCAAGATAGGAATTGTGGGCGCCGGCCCTTGAATGCCCTACCCCGCCGGGGTTACAGTGTCTATGCTCTCGCCAATCTCCCAACCTCCTACCCTCACCGGCAGTTTGCGCGTAATAGCTGCAGTACGTGTGCAACTAAAGGCGGTGCTTGGATGGCCACCCCAATATGTGGTGTTTTATTACTTGACCCATCCCTGCATTCGCCGTTAGAGTTGGTCAAAGTCGTGGTTGGCGTTCCGGCTTCGGTTGGACGTCATCAAAAGAATGACCCGCGAATGAACAGCGAGGAATCAAGGCGGTTAACAGACCGCCAGACCTCGCAATTTGCAGCGCACTCCAGCCAGCGCAAACCGAGTCCACGGGCCTAACCGGCCCGCCTACAAAGGAGTCATTTTGCTCAAACTCAAGAAGCTGCAAATCCTGGGATTCAAGTCCTTCTGCGATCGCACCGAACTCAAGTTTCACGGCGAGGGCATTGCCGCCATCATCGGCCCGAACGGCTGCGGCAAGTCGAATATTGCCGACGCAATTTCTTGGGTGCTCGGTGAGCAGTCGGCCAAGTCGCTCCGCGGCTCGCGCATGGAGGACGTCATCTTCGCCGGTACTCGCGACCGCAATCCCACAGGAATGGCCGAAGTGTGCCTCACGCTGATCGATCCTGAAACCTACGGCGGTCCCGATCCCAACGCGCCGACCGAAATTGAAATTCAGGATGAACTGCCTGCGCGGTCAGAAGAAAACTGGGATGAAGCCGAAATCCGGGCCCAGGCCGCCGCAGAAACCGAACGCGCCGTCGAAGAGGCGCAGCCGGGAAAGACCGAAGAAGTTGAGGGCGAATTTAAGGGCGACGTTGAGAGCGATGCTAAGCGCGAGCCTGCAACCGCCGAAGCATCCGCTGGCGACTCGCCAGACGACGCCTCCCCTGATGCGAATTCTGCCGTGGCCGTGG
>JGI12635J15846_10001258_pt1 | contig 22112 bp, 19 predicted proteins | sample BlaSpr_A8_OM2_M2_FD_15846 | JGI IMG/M metagenome (IMG submission 15846) | reverse complement strand
TAATCAGCATGACGTTGGCTCCTCTCACGAGCCTTGGTCTTGTTTCATCGCATACCAATCTACTCGCGACGGGCCAACGTCGTTATGCAATCAAGCGAGCGAAACCTCATTCCAGCTTTGTCATCCTGAGCGAAGCGAAGGACCCCTTTTATCCCGGCAGCCCGACAGGCCCCGCAAGGAGTTCCCGCCTCAGGCCTGGTTCAAATTCCACCCTCAAAAATTTTCTTCGACAAATACCGCTCCGCCGAATCCGGAATAATCGTCGCCACTCTCTTTCCCGCGCTCAGCCGCCGCGCCACTTCCAGCGCCGCAAACACGACCGCCCCACCGCTCGATCCCGCCAGCACGCCTTCCCGCGCCGCCAGCCGCTTCACCATTTCAAACGCATCATCGTCCGTTACCGCAATCACTTCATCGCATACTGCAGGATCAAACGTCTCTGGGATGAAGTTGTTCCCGATCCCTTCCACTTTGTGCGGCCCGGGCGCTCCGCCGCCAAGGACCGAACCTTGCGTCGTCACCGCAACCGCCAGAAGTCCCGGCACATGCTCCTTCATATACCGCGCCACGCCGGAAAACGTTCCGCAGGTGCCGCAGCCCAAAACCACCGCATCGACCTTCCCATTCATCTGCTCAAACATTTCCACCGCAGTCGTTTCGTAGTGGTAGTCTGGATTCGCCTGATTCTCAAACTGCCCCGCCATGAGCGCGCCGCGAACGCTGGCCACCAACTCTTTGGCTCGCCGGATCGCTCCCTGCATCCCCTCATCATCGGGCGTTCGCTCAACCTCTGCGCCCAGAGCTCGCATGATGATCACTTTTTCCTGCGAGAAATTTTCCGGCACAAAAAGCTTCACCTTGTATCCGCGATTCACCCCGATGAGCGCCAGCCCAATTCCAGTATTCCCCGCTGTAGCCTCCACAATCGTTCCGCCGGCCGTAAGTTTTCCTTCCAGCTCGGCCCTACGAATAATCCCAATGGCCGCGCGGTCCTTCACGCTGCCGCCCGGATTCAAATATTCAAGCTTTGCGAAAATGTCGGCCGATCCCGCCGGAACGAGCCGCCTCAAGCGCAGCATGGGAGTCCCGCCAACCAGGTCGGTAATATCGTCGGCGACTCCCAGATGGGAGATTTCAGGATTCTTCAAGTGCACGTTACAGGGTAAGGGGAGAGAGTGGAATCGTCAATCGAGTGACTTCCCGGCGGTAGCGTGAATACGAATCCAAGATTATTTACTCGACCAAGGGTCAGTATCGCCTTACCCTTTCAGCCACGAATCGATTTGTGCCGATTTTAGGCACACTTGCGAAAAGGCGGATGAGCAAGTGACGATTGGAATAGGTGTAGTTGCTGAAGGTGGGCGGTGGGTGATTCTAGGCAGCGATATGCGCGCTTCATGGCCGAAGAATCCAAAACTCAGCCCACATGACGAATGCGGTAAGCAGTGGGATTTGCCAAGCCCTTTTGATTGCGCCGTATCCGTTGCGGGAATACTGTCCGTGGCTCAGCCATTTGTGGGCGATCTTTCGTCTGAGTTGGAAAAAATCGGCTCGATGGAAGAGATTCAGATTGGCCACGTCGAGAATGCCATTGAACAAGCGCGATTCTTGACTCATCGCAGGCGAGTAGATTGGGAATTACGAGCAAGCTACTGCTTTACTCTAGATGAATGGATAACTGGGAAAATTCCAGGTGGCAAGATGAATCGATTAATTCATGATGCCGGGAGGGCGCTCATCGCGTCTACCCCACTCCCCGTTGAAATCATCTTGGGCGGTTTTGTCCGCGGGAAACTGTTGTTTTATAAGGCTAGTGGCAAGAGACAGTTGGAGATCGGTTCAAGTCCGGCGGTGTTTGTCATTGGGACAGGGGGAGAACTTGCTATGGACGTCTTGAATAAACGCGGGCAGCATGTCGATTGCTCATTGCCCCGCTCCCTTTTGCATGTAGCGGAGGCTCTTGAAGCTGCCGAAAAAGAACCTAGGGGAACTGTCGGAAAAGCTAAACGGCTGTTCGTCGTCCATGAAGCAGATGGGATGGGCCAATTTGATCTAGAAAGCGATCTAATGGTTGGCTGGAAAAAAGCCTATGCTGCTAAGCCAAGCACCCAGTCACTGCAAGAGCACCCAATAGCCAGAACTCAAACAACTCAACAATTGCTGAGATATTCGCGACGTGGCGAAAGGCCACGTCCGGCATCCAAGCAGTCTTAGGCGGATTTAGTTAAACGCTCGAGAGTAAGCGGATCAGCGGTTGCCATATGTCGGATCGTGTTAAAGAACAGCGTGCTCGATTTTCGACGGTCGAATCGGAAAGTCATTTTGTCCAAGCAGGCTTGGAGATGTTTAGCGCTGATCTTATGCCACGTTCCCGTGATGCCCCGCTTAAGCAAACTGAAAGCCGATTCCGCCGTGTTTGTATGAATATCTCCGTCTACGTAAACTCCGCAGTTGGGGACGGTTTTGCTTTTGCAGCGCGGACACTCGACGCCATTCGGCCAACGTAGGCGCTTGAGCAATTCGCTGCAGTGGTCGTCAGTCGAATAGAGTTGAAATACGTCAGTAATGGTCATAAAGAGTCTCGGAGGTTGGAAAGTGGCGAAGCGAGAAAAGACACCGCTGGAAAAGATGAGCACCCGCGATCTAGTGCGGAAAATCCAGAAAGATTTGCGCCGTAAGATGGAAGAAATTGGCTTTGAACCAGCCGAAGCAAGCGCAGCGCCGTCTGTAAGTCAGCAAAAACGCACGCAGAAGGCGAGCAGCAGTAACCTTAGAGGAACGATAAATAAACGATTACCCTTCGTGAAGTAAATAATCTTGTACGAATCCGCAGAGCTGCGGTCCTCTACTTCGACCCCGCTGCCGCCTGCGTGCCCGCATAGTACCCGCTCTTCGTCCTCACCATCAGTTTCTTGTGCCCTTTGTCCTTGGCGTCCACCCGAATCTGCCGGAACCCGCCATTCGATCTCGGATTCGTAGGCTTATAGCCAATGGTGTATTGATTGCGAATGTCGTGAGCCACTTGCCGGCTGATCGCGTCCACTTCATCCAGTGTCTTCGGGAAAAACGCCAGCCCGCCGGTGCGCTGCGCAATCGTCTCCAGCGCCCGCCTCGCCCGCTTGGGATGCTCTTCATCCCCCAGTAGACCGATCGCGTACACCGACGGCCCATTCTCTTCCTGCAGGTGCTTCACAGCCTGTTCCAGACTCTCCTGGCTGGCATTGTCTTCGCCGTCGGTCACTACGAACAAAACTTTTCTTTCCAGCTTCGCATTCCTCTTCAGGTGTTCGGCTGACGCAACCACCGCCTCATACAGCGCTGTCCCGCCCTTGGCGTCGATTTTCTCAAGCGCTTCTTTAAGTTTCAGCAGGTCGTTGGTAAAGTCCTGGTCGAGGTAATATTCGTCGTTAAAGTTCACCACGAACACTTCGTCCTGCGGATTGCTCGATCGCACCAGGTTCAGCGCTGCCTGGTTCACCTTGGCGCGCTTCTCCCGCATCGATCCGGAATTGTCGATCACGATCCCCATCGCCACCGGAATATCTTCATGGCGAAACGAAATAATTGTTTGCGGCTTGCCGTCCTCGTACACCGTAAACGCACTCTTATCGAGATCGGTAACGATGTGCTGCTTGTCGTCGACGACGGTCGCATGCAGCAGAACCTCGTCCACATTTCGTTTCAGAACGTAGGTTCCGTTCTCCTCCGATGGCTGCTGTCCCTGGGTAGCAGGAGGCTTAGAAGGATTACTTGAAGGAGTCTCCGCAGGTTGCTGCGCCGGCTGTGCCTGGGCTGGAGCGGATTGCTGACTTCCGGCTGGCGGATTCGTTGACTGTTGGGTTACAGGCTGCGCCAGCAGAGACCCTGCAGTCCCGGCCCATAGCGCGCATTTCAAAACAAAAAACCTGGCTGTTTGCTTATTCCTGGGGCGCGTAATATCCGGTCCTGGCATACACACGGAGAGGCGGCAGTCCTTTCGGCGGAAGTAATTTCACTTTAATCTTACGCCATTTGCCGTCCCGCACCACTTTGGTTGGACGATACCCCAGCACATATTGATTGCGCAGTTCGACTCCGATCTTGGTGGCCACGTCGGCCAGATCGTTCGGATTCTCCACCGTGAAGGCCCGTCCGCCGGTAAGCTCCGAAACTTCTCCCAGCAGCGCCGGCCCTAGCCGCTCTTCTTCCGTAGGAAAATAACGGTCGTAAATGCCGATGGCATAGACCATTACGTCGGCTTCCTTCACCAACGCTTTGATTTCGCCTTCCGTATAACGGCTGTGATTATCGCCGCCATCGGAAATAATGAGCAGAGCTTTCTTCGCGTACTTCGCCTGCCTCATTTTGCTCACGCCCATGTAGATCGCATCCAGCAGCGCCGTCCGTTTTTGCGGCATCGCGAAAACCAGCTTACCCTGAATCTCGTCCACCGAACTGGTGAAATCGCTTACCACTTCGGGCGCATCCGAAAACGTGATCATGAAAAATTCATCTTGCGGGTTGGCAGTCTTGAAAAACTCCACCACCGCATCTTTCGCACGCTCCATCTTGCTGCTCATGCTGCCGCTGGAGTCAAAAATCACTCCCAGCGAAACCGGAGCGTCCTCGCTCGAAAACGATTTGATCTCCTCTTTCGAGCTGCCTTCAAAGAGCTGGAAATTATCTTTGTCCAGGCCGGTCACCAGCCGGTTCATCGGGTCGGTGATGGTCACCGGCACCAGCACCAGGTCCACATCCACCTTCAAGGGCCGCACTCGCGGCTCCAGCTTCGAGGAGACCACGGTCTTGGCCACTTCTTCTGTTTTTGGATTCTCTGCTTCCCGCGGCATGATGTGGACNTCGTTCACCGTCGTCTGCGCCACGGCCGAAGTCTGTAAAACACACATTGAGCAGAGCGCGAACAGCGCCATCCCGAGGGCAGGCAAACGTTTGCGCAACCGTGCGCTCACTGCTTTCCAGGGTTGAACCGGGCGGGACTTCCCAACGAATTTCCGACCTAGGGCCTTAGGGCGATTGGACCGGCGCCCATCCATGAGGGCCATAAACACCTCGATTGGCCGCGATAGTACCACAGCTACGACGAAGTGGATGCTGTTTCTTTGTNAAATGTTGGAGATAATCCGGATTTGGTCTTATGCCTGGTCGGGCGCTCCCCGGCCATTAGTTGTCAACTGATGAACTCCCATCCGAGCACCCCACTCCATATTGTTACAATCAAAGGTCCTCATGGCTCACATCCAACCTTTTCGCGCGTTCCGTTACGATACGGAGAAAGTGTCGCCTGCCCAGGTGGTCACTCAACCTTACGACAAAATCACTCCCGAATTGCAAGACCGCTACTACGCGGCCAGCCCGCACAACCTGGTCCGCATCATCCTGGGCCGCCGCGAGAAAGCCGACAACTCCGAACATAACGTCTATTCCCGGGCCGCCAGCCATTTTCGCGACTGGCGCCAGCAAGGCATTTTGCGCCAGGATTCCCAACCTTCGCTCTACGCTTACTCACAGCGCTTCACGCCACCGGGCTCAACCACAGCTCTCGAGCGGCGCGGATTCATCGCCCTCGGGCTGATCGAAGACTATTCCAACGGCGTGGTCTACCGCCACGAACAAACTCTGGCCAAGCCCAAAGCCGATCGCCTCGATCTGCTTCGCGCCACCCGCGCCCACTTCGGCCAGATTTTCATGCTCTACGAAGACTCCGGCCAGATCGAATCTCTGCTCGCCACTTCCGCCGAGCCCGCAATTGCCGTCACAGACGAATACAGCGTTCTACATCGCGTGTGGCCAGTCGCCGATCGGCAAGTGATCGATTCCGTGAAAAGCGCGATGAATGACAAAAAACTCATCATTGCTGACGGCCATCATCGTTACGAAACCGCTCTCACCTACCGCAACGAACGCCGCGCCTCCGCCTCATCACAGCCCGGCACTGCCCCCTACGACTTCGTCATGATGACGTTCGTCAACATGAACAGCCCGGCTTTGCTGATTCTGCCGACACATCGCGTCGTTCACGACCTTTCGTCTTTTTCTGAAGAAACTTTTCGCAACTCAGCCCGGGCTTTTTTCGACGTAGAAGACGTCGATCCCTCCCTCGACGCTGCCCGCGCCACCGCCATGCTGCGCGAGTCCGGCCGCGCCGGCACTTCCATCCTCGCCGTCACTGCCAACCGCGCTTTTCTTCTGCACCATCCCAATCCCAGCTCCGCCGCGCAAGTCTTCACCGGCTTATCCATTCGCCAGCAAGGCCTCGACGTCGTGCAACTCCACAAATGTCTCTTGGAAAAAGTCCTGAACCTCTCCGAAGAATCCATCCGCAACCAGCAGAACCTTTCTTATGTCCGCGATGCCGCTGAAGCTTTGTCGCAGGTGCGTGGCCCCAATGCCCGCGCCAATATCGCTTTCCTGATGAATCCCTGCCGCATGTCGCAAGTCCGCGACGTCGCCTTCGCTGGCGAGGTCATGCCCCAGAAATCCACGGACTTCTATCCCAAACTTCTCAGCGGACTCACCATCTATGCCCTCGACTAAGACTACGACTGATCGGGAAGAAACAGGGTCCGCCTTCAGGCATATTGCAAGCGCCGCATCCTTGATTGCGCCCTCACGCGCCGCGCTCTCCTTCGCCGTACTTCTATCTTTCGCCGTCTTACTGGTTTCCGCCGCAGCTCCCGAGAAACATCTCGCCGTTTATTCCACCGCCGCGAATTACTCTCTGCCGGTCATTCAACGCCAGGGTCAGGATTACGTCGGCCTGCTCGAATTGCTCGATCCCCTGGGCACGGTTAACGCAAAGTCCGACCCTCCGCACTGGCGCCTGCACTACAACAACGTTCTCGGCGAATTTACTGACGGCAAAAAACGTGCGCGCGTGCAAGGCCGCGACGCCGATCTCGCGGGAAAATTCCTCATCGAAAACGGACGCGGCCTCATTCCCGTCGCCTCGCTCAATTCCCTGCTGCCGCGCTTTCTCGGTGGTCCCGCGACTCTGCGCGAAGAGTCGAACCGCCTCTTCATCGGCAATATCGCCACTCACTTCACCGCCACAATCGCCCCTGACGATCCCTCGCGCCTCACCTTCCACTTCACCGCTCCCGTGAATCCTTCGGTTGCCACCGAACCCGGCAAACTGCGCCTCACCTTTCGCCGCGAACCTCTCACCGGCCCCGCCTCGCCGATGCTTACCTTCTCCAGCAAACTGATTCCAGCCGCGGATTATTCTGAGAGCAACGGCGAGGCCGAAATCGACGTAACCACTTCCATCCCGCTCATGGCCGGCTTCAGCCCTGACGGGCGCACCATCACTCTCGCTCCTGCAAAATCCGCCAGCGCGAACCTGCAAACCGCAACCAATGCTTTCGGGACAAACCGCCCGGCCACGCCGCCACCGGGTGCACCCACAGCCGCTGCGCCAGCAACAGCCGCCACCGGTCAGGCTCAAACCAGCGCTCAGCCACGGCAAGCCGGCGTGCAGCCGCCTTCGCCAGTTCCGCCCCCGTCCGCGCCGCGCCGTTACTTCGCCATCGTCGACGCCAGCCACGGCGGCAACGATCGCGGCGAGGCCCTCAGCCCAACCCTCGCGGAAAAAGACATCACCGTCGCCTTCGCTCGCCGCCTGCGTCAGGAACTCGAAAGCCGCGGCATCACCACTCTCGTCCTCCGCGATTCCGACGCCAACCTCTCACTCGACGATCGCGCCTACTTCGCCAATACCACCCACGCCGCCGTCTACATCGCGCTGCACGCCGCATCCAACGGCCGCGGCGTTCGCATCTACACGTCTCTGTTGCCCTACAGCAGTGACGACGATCGCGGTCCCTTTCGTTCCTGGACCGAGGCCCAAACCTCTTCCATCCCCCTCAGCCAGGCGACCTCCGCTAGCGTCGCCACCGAACTCAGAAAGTTACAAGTGACAGTGCGTACCCTCACCGCGCCGTTGCGCCCTTTGAACAATGTGACCACGGCAGCCATCGCGGTTGAAGTCGCTCCGCCCTCCGCCACGGTCTCTGCATTGACCGCGCCCGATTACCAGCAGCTGATCGCCGGCGCCGTGGCTGATGGCATCGTCGCGATCCGCGCTCAGCTCGGAGCCGCACCATGATTCACGAACCCATCCCACGCCAGTTCTGCATTGCGATTTCGTTTTTCGCGGTAGCCGCGCTCGTCATGAGCCTCTACGCCTTGCACATGCGCGGACGCGCCGCCGCTACTCCTGTCGCTGCTGCCGACACCCGTCCCGTCGTCGCGCCCGTGGCCGGACCCACCGAACCAGTAACTTTATTTGTCGCTTACGACGATGTCGGCATACTGCACCCGCAGGCCGCTCACATTCCCCTGCCCAGCGTTCGCCAGCAGCGCGCTGAAGAATTGCTCCGCGCGCTCATCGCCCTCTACACCGACAAGAACTCGCCCCACCCGCTGCCGCCCGGCTCTGACATTCGCAGTGTCTACCTGGTCGATCCCGGCCTCGCCGTCATCGACGTCAATGCTGCCTTCGCCGACGGCCACCGCTCCGGAGTCCTGTCAGAAGAACTCACCGTTGCCTCACTGATTCAAACGCTCTCCGCCAATCTCCCCGGTATTCTTCGCGTGAAAATTCTGGTGGAAGGCAAGCAACGGGACACCCTTGCCGGCCATGCCGACCTGTCAAATTTCTTCGATGTCTCCGCCGTCAGTCAGCTCACCGCGCAACTGCAATCGACCCAGTAGCGCCACGGTCCACAAAGCTTTCCTATTCCTCCAAAAATAAAACGGCACAGAGATCTTCTTCCTTCGATCTCTGCGCCGTTGAAAACGCTGACTGTAAACGTGACCGGCGATCCTACGGCTTCTTCGGAATCGCGCCCGCATCGAACAAGTCAGTAAGATCCGTGGCGTTGACCGCATCTCCCAGAAATGCGCCCGCGCCATAGATTTCCTGCATGGTGCGCAAATCCGAAGAATGCGTGAACGTGACCGGGCTCGCATACGGAAGCCCATTCACATTCTTGTGCGCGCGACTGGAGATAACGATCTCGCCAACCGCGTGATTGAAGTCATCGGCATTGTCTCCCGCAACGCCGTCGCCCTCGCTCTCGTCCCACCACAGGATGATCACACCATGATCTTTGTAAGCCTGTGACGCCATGATGACGGGAACGATCTGGCTCAGAAAATCGTCGCCCTGCCGGATATTCGCCGCATCCCCGGTCAGTCCCTTGTAACCGCCGGTGAGACTGGTGTGCATGTCGTTGTATTGATCAGGCGTGATCCAGTTGTAGTTGGCCACGCTGTTATTGGCCAAATCGGTTGCCAGTTGTTGCAGCGGCGCATAGTGTGTCGACAACGGATTCGCCGTGCTCGGATCGTCGCCGCCGTTGGTGTCGGTGAAGAACACCATCGGATTATGTTTCGCGGCGTAGTTGAACTGGTTTGAGCCGTTGTACTGGTTAAAGCTTCCCGCGGCATACGTTCCCGAGAAACTGCTCAGCGGAACCGTCCATTGATCCTGCGCCAGCGGAACATCGGTGAGTTGCCCACCCGCAGAAGTGAGGTCGATATCTTCCTGATAGGATTTCCACGTCTTGCCCGCCTGGGCCAGAAAAGCGGCGAGGTGTTGCGTCGTGCTCTGGTTTGTCCCGCCAACGGCAGCGAATGGGTCGTTATCATTCAGCACTCCAAAATTGGTGCCGGCTTCCGACCACAAATAATTAGGCTCGGAAGGATGTATATGCGGATTGTTTCCGCTGGTCGTTGCCAGCACATTGCGGTAAGCCGTGGCGTAGGCAACCTGCTCGCTGATATCGACCACCGATCCGCCCACCAACGCAAACCCGGTTCCATTCACCAGGCTGTTGGTAAACGGCGCGTTCGGGTTTTGATAAATCTGCTGGATGCCGCCACTAAACTGGTTGGCGGGTTGAGTCCAGTTGTGATTTTCCAACGCGATCACAAAAACTGTCTTGATTTGCTGCGCGCTGGCGCTCAAGTTGCCCAGCGTAGCTATGAACGCGAACACACACAGAGTGCGGAAGAATTTTGCCTGTGACATTGACTTCTCCAGATATAGGAATTGGCAGCGCACGCTGAGATTCGTTTCTGGAATAGCTTGCCCAGCGGGCCACCAGTCATTGATAGCAGCTCTGTTTTGCGGGGGGATTACGGCAACGTTAAGGTTTGATGAATGATCCGTAAACTTTTGTCGGCGCTCGAAAATTCAAGCCGCAGAGAAAGTTCAGTTTGCAGAGGCAGAAACAGCGGTTCGCGACGTCCAGCCTGCGCCGGCCGCCTATTCCAGACAAAAAAAAAGCGCGGGCGACAACCCCGCGCCAAAACACCAAACTGCCGAGGCCTAAGCCCCCGCCAGCACCGGCTCGACCCCATAAATCGAATGCCACGAAGTCGCCGTCTTCAGTTTGCCGTTGACGTTTTGAATGTTCTTCACGCCCTCTGTCTCCAGCCACTTGCGGAACGCCGCCGCGCCCTGCTTGGCATAAATCGGAATCCCGTCTTTCCATGTCGCGCGCCCGCACAGCACGCCATTAAACTTCACTCCCGATTCCCCCGCCAATTCGAGCGTCTCGCTGAACTCCGCATTGCTCACGCCCGCCGAAAGATAAATAAACGGCTTGGTCGCCACGCTCGCAGCCTTGTGGAATTGATCAATCGCTTCCTTCTTTGTGTAAGCCTTCTGTCCGCCGAAACACTTTACGCCCTCAACAAACTTCATATTCACCGGAACTTCCACCTTCAGCACGTCTACGCCATACCGATCCTTGCTGAACTCGCGCATGCTCTCGGTCACAATCTGCGGCTTTTTCTTCGCGTATTCCAAACCCTTTTCATCCGCGCCTTCTTCGTAACCAACAAATTCCAGAAAGTAAGGAATGTCATTGGCCCGGCACTCATCGCCAATGCGCTCCACCCACGCATGCTTCTTATCGTTCACTTCCTTGGGATCGAACGGAGTGTAATAAAGCAGAATCTTCACGCAGTCCGCGCCCGCCTCTTTCAGCCGCCGCGCCGACCAGTGATCCAGCAAATCTCCCAGCCGCCCCGGCCCGGTCTTGTCGTAACCCGTCTTTTCATAAGCCAGCAGCAGCCCCGCATTCTTCGCCCGCCGCTTCGAAGCCGGCAATCCCCACTCCGGGTCGAGCAGTATCGCGCTGGCATGCGGAGTCAATACTTCGGTCACCAGTATTTTGAACTCTTCCATCATGGCGTCGCTGACTTCCCCGCCCTTTTCTTTGGCGAGCGATTTCTGCAGCGATCCGCGCTGATCCATCGCCGCTGCCGCAATCACTCCGCGTTCATTCGATACTTTTCTAAGACCCGCAAGTTTGCCAGGGGTAAGCTTCATAGATTCCTCCAGGACCGCCCAAGAAGATGAGTGCCCAAAACAGCTAATTGTAAACCAAGAGATGGATGGACGAAGTGAACCTAACGCGGCGGGATTGTCCAAAAACCGCGGACAACGCCTACATGGCCCAATTCTGCAATTTTAGTCCCCGCACCCGGCGGAACTCTTTTTCATTGTTCGTAACCAGCACCAAGCCGGCAGCAAGAGCATGTGCAGCAATCCACAGATCGTTGTTGCCGATCATCTCGCCCCTCGACTCCAATTCAGCACGAATCGAACCATAGGTTTCTCCAGCGTTCTCTGGTAAAGCCAGCGCGGGCAGCAAACGTACCAACTCTCTCAGCCTCTCCAGCGCGGCGGTCCGCTGCGCGCTCTTAGCCGCACCATAGAGCAGTTCGCCGTATGTGATGACCGAAAGCGCCGCTTCTCCCGGGCGCAGCTTGCGGAATCGCCGCAAAACTCCCTCTGGCCTGCTTTGCCGGATGTAAATGCAGATGTTCGTGTCCAATAGATAACGGACGTCCATCACAGCCCCTTGCGTTTCTGCGGTCGGTCTTTCTCCCGTCCGGCAAGTTCAAAATCGTCGGGAAGGCCCGCCAACAGCTCAAAGGCCCGAACCAGGTTCCCGTCCTTTTCGCGCAACACAATCTCATCCCCTCGCCGAAAGATCTCCACTTCCTCNCTCTTCAATCGAAACTGCTTCGGCAACCGTACCGCCTGGCTGTTNCCCGAACGGAATACCCGTGCAGTANTCATAAGTNCCCTCGCTTCAGTGTATATACATTAAGTATACACATTGCCACAGTGGGCAGCAAGCGCCGGAGAGACCTTGTGCGGCCCTGATTAGCCCTAGCAAAACGTTTACACTTAAATCATGACCACCACCACCCTCAACTCCCTAGCCCGCGCCTCCTCCGCCTACCTGCGCTCCGCCATGCACCAGCCCATCCAGTGGCACGAGTGGAGTGAAGAAGCCTTCGCGACAGCGCAGCGCGAGAACAAGCCCATGCTGCTCGACATCGGTGCCGTATGGTGCCACTGGTGCCATGTGATGGACCGCGAATCCTACGATAATCCCGACGTCGCCGCCATCGTCAACGAACATTTCATCGCCGTCAAAGTCGACCGCGACGAGCGCCCCGACATCGACAGCCGCTACCAGGTCGCCGTCAGCGCCGTCAGCGGTCAAGGCGGATGGCCGCTCACCGCCTTTCTCACTCCCGATGGCAAGCCCTTCTACGGCGGCACCTATTTTCCGCCGAACGATGGCTACGGCCGCCCCAGTTTCAAACGCGTCCTCCTCAGCATCGCCAACGCCTACAAAGAAAANCATGGCGANGTGGTCGAGCAGGCNAAGATGGTTGAGCAGGCNATCGCNCAGTCGGAATCGCCCGCTGGACGCGACGGCCGCATCTCTCCCAGCATCATCCAAGCCATTCAGCAGTCCGCTTTCAAAATGTTTGACCCGCAAAACGGCGGCTTCGGCCAAGCCCCCAAATTTCCCCATCCCTCGGCGCTTGATTTGCTAATCGAACAATATGCCCGTACCGGCGATGACGCCGCACGCAACGTTATCGTCACCACGCTCGAGCACATGGCCAACGGCGGTGTCTATGACCAACTCGCCGGTGGATTTCATCGCTACTCCGTCGACGAGCGCTGGGTCGTGCCGCACTTCGAGAAGATGTGCTACGACAACTCCGAACTGCTGAAGAACTACGTGCACGCCTATCAAGCCACGGGCTCGGAATTTTTTGCGAACGTGGCCCGCGACATTATCCGCTGGATGGACGAGTGGCTCAGCGACCGCGACCACGGCGGCTTCTACGCCTCGCAAGACGCCGACATCTCCATGGACGACGACGGCGATTACTTCACCTGGACTCTCCAAGAAGCCCGCGCCGTTCTCACTCCAGAAGAAACCCAGGTCGCCGCTCTGCACTACGACATCAACGAAGTGGGCGAGATGCATCACAATCCTGCCAAGAACGTGCTCTACATACGCGCCTCAATCGAGGAAATTTCGCGCCGCTTGAACCTCAGCGCAGACCGCGTAGAAACTCTTCTCGACTCTGCGAAAAAGAAAATGTACGCCGCGCGCCTGCAGCGCCCCACCCCATACGTCGACAAAACCGTCTATGTCGGATGGAACAGCATGTGTGTCTCCGCTTACCTCGAAGTGGCCAAGGTGCTTCATGTCGATGATGCGCGCCGCTTCGCTCTGCGCTCGCTCGACCGCATTCTCGCCGAAGCTTGGAAAGCGCATCCGGCTGACATGAATACAGGCGCTACACAGCGCAGCCATCGCCTGTTACACGTAGTCGCCTATTCCGATCCGAAGGCCGATCATCGCGAAGTTGCCGGCCTGCTTGAAGATTACGCCGCCACGACGCTCGCCTGTCTCGACGCCTATGAAGCCAGCGCCGACCTCAGCTATTTCAAGTTTGCCCAAGCCATTGGCGACACCATGATCACCAGATTTTTCGACGCCACCTCTGGTGGTTTTTTCGACGCCGAGCCATCTGCCGATGGCCGGAGCCTGGGCGTGCTCTCGACCCGCCGTAAGCCACTGCAGGATTCACCCACGCCCGCGGGAAATCCCATGGCCGCAATCGCGCTTCTGCGCTTGCACCACTACACGGGCGAGTCCGCATATCGGGAAAAAGCCGAGCAGACGCTCGAAGCCTTTGCCGGCGTCGCCGCGCAATTCGGAATTTTCGCCGCGACCTACGGCATCGCCACTGTCCATGCGCTGGAGAGTCCGGCGCAAGTCGTGGTCATCGCCGATTCCAAATCCGCAGACCAGGCCGCCAGTCTCTCCGACAAGGCGACTGCACCGTTCGCTTTTAACAAAAGCGTGCTGCGCCTGGCTCCGAATCAGGCAGTCGCCGGCAACCTTCCGCCGGCTCTGGCCGCGACCCTCCCGAACCTTCCGCAATTGAACTCTGGCGAGTCCTTTGCCGTTCTGTGTTCCGGCTCCGCTTGCCAGCCACCGATCACCAGCGCCGCGGAGTTAGAACGCGCGTTGGATTCCGCTTTGAACAAGAAACTCTAAATTCTTCTCACAAAAAAACGGGGCTGACGGTTTATAAGTTCCGTCAGCCCAAAGATTGCGAGCCCTAGGTTCGGCCCAGTTACTGTTGGTTACTTTGGTGACCTTGCGGCCACCGCCGGTCTCAGATTAACTGATCCTCACTTGTACAGCGTTATCTGCCAGGATGCGTACTGATCGGAATTCCATCCGGAGCCGGAAGCTGCGGAACGGCCGATGAGTACATACCGGGGTGCGTACTGATCGGAATTCCGTCCGGAGCCGGAAGCTGCGGAACGGCGGCCGATGCGTACATACCCACAAGTCCAAACATCAGGATGGCAATCCTGATTACGTGCTTCATGGTTTATTCTCCTTCCGCGGCTTGGATTCCCAAAANGGGATCCATGTCGCGGTGGAGCATTATAAGCTACGAGTCAATACCCTTCTCAACCTAGTCCCTCACGAGGCAGCTAACCCTCCTTCATGTGCCTCCGCTCNCGNTCAACAACTCTCTTTTTGGTTGCAATTTAAACCACGCAGAATGTGCAGTTTAGCGAACCAGGCACTTGACGCTCGAGGCGAGCCTCAAAGATGCGAAGACGTCCCTGGAAGTAATTTACGAAATCCGGAATTTTTCAGGCGGGAAAAACAAGAATGGACTCAGCGAAAATTTAAGCGACGTCTCACGCCAACTTATCGCAGCACAGAAGCGCGGGCAGTTGCCGCTGCATTTTCTGGCGTGACTGGCGGTGCGGGATGAGATCTCGACAGCGCCCGATCCACCATCCCTTCGAACATCGGGATCAACGAATCCGCCTGCAGCGGATGCTGAATGTCCGACAAACTTTGCTCCCATCGCTGCGGCCGCAGCAATGTAGCGGTAGCTTCGCGTGCGGGACTCTTCACCAGCGTATAGCCCAACCATATAACTAACGTGCAGTTATAAGCAGCCATATTCACCAGGCTCATCGAGATATCACTCAAGTGATACCCAGACCACGACGCGATTAACCCCAACTCCACCATGGCGAAGGTACCGAATCCCAAAGCGATGCCAAAACTGTGCTGGCGCTTGCTAACTCCCAGATAGCGGGCGAAGAATAGCAGGAATAAAACCATTCCAACCTGAATAATGCGCACGCAGCGTTGGGCCGTCATAATGGCCTGAACCCACGGCGCCGTTTCCGAGGATCTCGTCGAGACCGATACCACCCCCGCCACCAAAAGCATCACTAGGCCTGCCCACTTGAACAAAACCGTTCCCAAATCGCGCAAGGTGTGAAATGGCCTGAAGACATCGAGAAAAGCTTCGTGGATGACCTGGAAACCCAAAGCCACGCTGATCGCGGTGGCGATCCAGGAAACATAAAAATACGCCCCCTGGCTGTACCAGTAAGTCGGAAAGATAACTGTGAAGGTCAGAATCAGAGCAACGATGTAGGCAAAGAAATACTTGAATTCGCGGTGCTGTCCGCGACGGAACATCACGATGGCGATCGCCGCCTGTATCACCGGCTGCGCGATCCACAGGGCGTAAAACAGAATCCTGATTTTTTCGCTCATCGTTAGAATCTCCGTCCTTCGCCACGCCACGACGACAGCAAAGTCACAGCGCCGCACAAAAGGACGATCCTGGTTATTAAAGGAAGTTAAACCTTTTGGCTCGTGGGTTCAATGTACTCAGGTAACCCAAAGTAAGGTTACTTTCGTGCCATAGCCAGGAAGGGTCTATGTACGATAAGCGACATTGCGAAAAATCAGGACTTTCACACTCCCGCCTGCTCCTTTTCCCCAAGAAGAACGAAATAAGAACAATTCCACAGAGCACTGGGCAAACTACCTCGCGACCGCGCCGAAATCACGATGTTGTATTCCCCCCCGCCCTCCGCCTTGATTTCTTCCGTCAGGTCGCTGCGCGATGAGCTCCCATCCCGAAAATTCCTCTGCGGTTCAATCACCGCCAGCCTCGCCAAAAATTCATGCAGATCGGTTCCGCGCCCCTGTCCCGCGATCACAAACGAAACCTCCGCCCCCTGCGAAGAGAAATGCCACGCCAGCGATGCCGTCAGATTCACCGCCCGTTCGTACACCGCACCCGCAATCAGCCCCTCCTCCGGATTGTCGAAAACAATGCACAGCTTGCGCTCGTCCTCGCGGCTGAATTCCCGCACCTTCAACGATCCCGATTTCGCCGTCGCCTTCCAATCCACATGCCGCGCCGAATCCTCCGGCATGTATTCACGAATACGATACAAATCCGATCCGCGCCCGCGCACAAAACTTTCCCACTCTCCCCGCACCAGCGGCAGAATCTCAAACAACTCGTCGGCCGGTTCGATCGGGGGATACACCAGAACCTCGCGCACCAGCGCCACCTCCCGCATCTTGGTCAGAAAGGCAAACGGAAACCGCGTGCCCAGCGCGAAGCTCGATTCGCTGTACCGTCCACGCCGATCAAAAAGCAACTGCAAATCGGCCGGCAGCTCCGTTTTCGCCGGCAAATACGGGAAGTACACCATTCCCTCAAAAATTCCTGGCGCCACGGGCGCCGCATCGATCCGCTTCACTTTCCAGTCGCGCATGCGCACCCACTGGTTTTCTGGCGCACGGTTTAACGGAAACGCGAAGGTCGTCCGTTCCCACTTCCACTGCTTGCGAATCTTTTTTCCCCTGCGCGTCGGCACCACCCGAATGGAAAATGCCGGCAGATACCGCCGCGGATTGCGCACTACAAATCGTCCCGCCACCGGCCGTCCCGCAAACACATGCTCCGGCAATCGCAGATCTAATTCCAGTTCGCGCAGCACGAGCGCGGAAACAATTCCTGACACTAGAATCGCCGCCAGCATCGCCGCCACTACGATATACAGCAGATTATTTCCCGTATTCAGCGCCGCAATACCAATCACCAGCGTGACCAGCACATACACCACGCCCGCCTTCGTCACTTCGTAATGGAACGTTTGCCGCAAGCGCTCCAGCGCCACTCGGCGCGCCAGATACGGAACTGTCACAAGTCCCACAAACGCCGCCATCAACAGCGCTCCCGAAGCCAATAGCACCGAGGCCCAAAAATTTCCCGCCTCGCCCGACGCCGTCGATAGCAGCGCCGCGCCGAACGCCAGTCCCAATCCCACCAGCGCCAGCAAAAATTTTACCCACACCTCAGCCCCCGCCGATTGCAACCACGCGACGGCGCTGACCCTCCCAGATCGAGCTGGATTTACGGAATCGCTGTAAGTGGAGTTCACTACTCGCAGCCTAGCACTGCGGAAAGGAAACGATCAACGAGAAGCGTACGGCCCAGAACGCCTTCGTAACCTGATGGAGTTCGCTACAGAACAGGAAGCGGCGCTAAGCAGAGTGGGAAAAAGAGTGGCAAGCCCGAGTGGTTCACTGGCAACTAGACACTGGACACTGCCTCTCAGTATTCCGCCAGCTCTTTCATAGCACGGAACAAATCGTTCGTCTGCGGCAGAATGGCATCTTCAAGAATCGGCTGATAAGCCACAAACGTATCGGCAGCCGCTACACGGCGCACCGGCGCATCCAGCTGATCAAACAGTTGATCCGCAATGCGCGCCGCAATCTCCGCCCCATAACCCCAGCTCAAACTATCTTCATAGGCCACGAGCGCGCGATTCGTTTTCCCGACTGATGCGGCGATCGTCTCCCAATCAAACGGATTCAGACTGCGCAGATCGATCAATTCCACTTTCACGCCGTGCTCGCGATCCAGCTTTTGCGCCGCTTGCAGCGCGCGCGGAACCACCGCTCCATAAGTGATCACCGTCAAATCCGTCCCCGGATGAACAATCTTCGCCTTACCGAACGGAATCATGTAATCCGGCCCCGGATACGGCGCCCGTCCATAGGTTTCACGATACAAACGCTTGTGCTCGAGAAACAGCACCGGGTCGTCGCAGCGAATCGCCGTGCGCAGCAGTCCCGCCGCATCCAGCGCATTCGATGGAAACACCACCCTCAGCCCCGGAATATGGGTAAAAATACTCTCGCCGCACTGCGAGTGATAAATCGCGCCGCCAGTAAGATACCCGCCAATCGCCGCTCGAATCACTACCGGACAAGAGAACACATTATTCGAGCGCCATCGAATCACTGACAGCTCGTCGCGAATCTGCATCATCGCCGGCCAGATGTAGTCGAAGAATTGAATTTCCACCACCGGCTTCAGCCCGCGCGTAGCCATTCCCGTTGCCCGGCCCACGATCGCCGCCTCGGCCAGCGGAGAATTAAATACCCGGTCACTGCCAAACTCACACTGCAAGCCAAAAGTGAGTTTGAAAACTCCGCCCTTGCCTTTCACCAGCTTGCGTTTCAAATATTCTTCGCGGCTGCAATCAGCCACATCCTCGCCGAAAATCACGATGCGCTCGTCGCGCTTCATTTCATCGCGCAGCGTCACATTGATCAGATCCGCCATGGTCTTCGCTACCGGCTTTTTGCCGTCGGCGGTATCAGGCCCAATCACAGCCTCCGTATTAAACGCGGCGGACGTCGGATCAATATCGGGCGAGTACACATACTTCAACACGCTCTCGGGCGCCGGCGGCAAGGCTTCCAGCGCCTTATCCACCGCGACCTGCAACTCTTCCTCGACCTTCTTTTCCAGTTCGTTGATGCCCTTCTCGTCGAGGATTCCCTCGCGCAGCAAAAACATCTGCGTGCGCGAAACCGGATCGCGAGCCGCGTCCCGCTCCCGCTCAGAATCCGGGCGATATAACCTCTCATCGTCAGAAAGCGAATGCGAGTAAGGACGGATCACATGGGCGTGCACAAACGCCGGCCCGTGGCCCTCGCGGCAATACTGCGCCGCGCGCTGGAACGCCGTGCAACTCGCCACCGGATCGGTGCCGTCAACTTCTTCAAAATGAAAATTAGGAAATCCAGAAACCAGCCGTGAAATACTGCCCCCGGCCGTCTGCACCTCTACCGGCACCGAGATCGCGTAGCCGTTATCCTGCACGCAGAAAATCACCGGCAGCTTGCCGAGCGCCGCGGCGTTCATCGCCTCCCAGAACTCGCCCTCGCTGCTAGTTCCGTCGCCCAGAGAAACATAAGAAATTTCGTCGCCCTTGAAAGTCACATCCTTGAACTGACGGTAATCAACCGAACCAGTTCTTCCCTCGGATGTGGCCGCTCCATTTTTTGCTTCTTTCGAGAGACGTGGGATCTCAGCCGCCTTCGGATGCCGCGCAAAATACCGTCCCGCCTCTGCGCACCCCACCGCCTGCAGAATCTGCGATCCCGTCGGCGACGACTGGGTCACAATATTCAGCCGCTTGTATCCCCAGTGTGAAGGCATCTGCCTTCCCCCCGAACTGGGGTCGTCCGCCGCTCCCACTGCCTGCAGAAACATCTCAAGCGGCTTCGCCCCCAAAGTCAGGCACAACGCCCGATCGCGATAATAAGGATAGAACCAGTCATATCCCGGCTTCAGGGCCATTCCGGCCGCTACTCCAATGGCCTCATGCCCCGCTCCAGACATCTGAAAGAAGATTTTTTGCTGGCGCTTCAGCAGGATTTCCCGGTCATCAATCCGCCGGGACATATACATCAGCCGGTACGCCTCAATCAATTGCTCGCGGGTCAGCCCGTCGTAGGTACGGCCCTTCTTGCCACTATGGCTTGCAACGGACAGCTTAGGGTCGGTTTTTGTAGTCGCCATCCAGTTTCCTGATGAGTGCTTTTATGAACATTCCGGCCTGCGAATGAAATAAGGTGCCGGGAATAACGTGCTGTTGCATTGTACCAATTGGATGAACCGGGACCACACAAAGTTGCTGCAGGAGCCGCAGCGCCAGCGACGGCGCAGTGGAGGGACCCGCTGTCCCTTCTCCGCCAAAAACGCATTGTCATCCTGAGGCGCGTTTTTTGCGCCGAAGGATCCCTGCACTCTGATCCGCATCCCAGCTGCCTCAGGGAATTCTCTGCGCACCGCCGGTCAGTCGAGGAAGTGACATCGGGAAGGGCACGAGTTCCGCTCGTGCCGCATCACCCATGCTTCGTGTGGAGCGGACACTCCTGTCCGCTGCCTTTGACCTTGATTTTGATCCTGATTTTGATCTTGATCTTGATTTTTCGCGGCCCGCACTTGTCCGGGCCCCACCGTGGAAGAGCGGCGCTTCAGCGCCGCGTAAAGCGTCAAAAAAGAAAGCAGCTTCATCCGCTGAAGTACCCGATCCAGAATGCCCTGTCATCCCGACCGAAGCCGGAGGGACCGGCCAGCTTAGTGTTCGCCTGTATCACCGTAGAACCAGGGTTGCCCAAGCTTTGCGGTCTTGCGAAGCTGGGCACCACGAACCTCGACTCTTTACCCCTTCACCCCCCGCATGAACTCCGCATCAATCTTCAGCGCATCCATCGGGGCCATATCAAACTGCTCCTGCTCCACAAAAGCGTGCTTAATACCGGCCTTCTTCGCCGCTGCGAATATCGGACGGTAATCAATCGTCCCGCGCCCCAACTCGGTGGAAGGCGGAGGCGCCGCCGGCGTCACCGCAGCCGTCATCTTGAAATCCTTTACGTGCAGCATCGAAAACCGCGTCGGATACCGCGTCAAATACTCCGCCGGATTCTTCCCCGCCACCACCGCCCAGCCGCAATCCAGCTCCATCGTCACCTTCGCCGGATCGGTCGACTTCAACAGTTCGTCATAAAACACCACGCCATTTTCTGAACGAAACTCGGGAGTGTGGTTGTGATACGCGAACCGCATCCCCGCCGCACTCACGCGCTCTCCAATGCGGTTGAACTGCTCCGCATTCCAGTGCCAGTCATCCAGCGTCATTCGTTCCCTCGCTGCGCGCGAACCCGCATCCTTCACCTTCGACGGATCCTTCCACCACGGCGACGCGCACACTATGTACTGCAATCCCAAATCCTTTCCGTACTGAATCGTCTCCTCCGTCCTCGGCAGCAAATCTTTCAGCGAATAATGCGCGCTCACACAACGCAGCCCCGCCTCGTCCATTGCCTTCTTCACATCGCTCGGACTGCGCCCAAAAAATCCCGCCGCCTCCACTTCCTGATATCCCAGAGCNGCCAACTGCCGCAGCGTNCCTTCATAATCTTTCGGCAGAATGTCTCGCACCGAGTACAACTGNACCCCAATCGGCAGCCCCAGAGNATTGGCCATCAAAAACGGNGCGCCATTCCACACCGCAACCCACGCAGCCGAAGCAGCGCCAGTCTTCAAAAACTCTCTCCTCGAAACCCATCCCATGTCACACTCCTCCGGAACCGAACGCTTTCCTTAGTGAACCTTAGTGTCCTTCGTGGTAATAAGTTTTTCAATCAATAAGATTTTCAATCTAGCCCGAACCGTAAACCCTCCCTGTCATTCCGACCGAAGTCCGGAGCGGACAGCGACGGCGAGTGGAGGAACCTGCTGTTCGCGTGCAGCGCCACAACTCATGTGAAGACAGCAGTACGGCCCGCCGCGTAAGCCAGTGCACGCACACTGGTAGGCCACTGGGAGCAGCCGAGTTCGTTGCTCAACTCGAACGAACGACTTTACGTCCGCTCGCGCCGCGAAAGGGAGGCAGGCCCAGGAAACCCGCATCAGATCCCCGGCAAAATGGCTTTGCTTTGAGTGCCTAGCCGCAGAAAAACTGGGAAACGCCCGTCTGGAAGCTGTGAAGAAATAGGTTTTTGCTTCGCAGTTTTGTTGGAGATTTGCCAACGCGTTGTTTGCACGGCGTTATGAGTTGCTCG
>JGI12635J15846_10001254_pt1 | contig 22175 bp, 19 predicted proteins | sample BlaSpr_A8_OM2_M2_FD_15846 | JGI IMG/M metagenome (IMG submission 15846) | reverse complement strand
CGTCCGCCCAATACGGCAGCATGCCGTAGCCGACCGCGAATTTCGAATTGGCCTTGATATCGGCGCGCGTTGCCGACGAGCCGATGAAGATTGCGCACTCGCCCTTTTGAAACCGCGGCTCCGCCGAGGTCGCGCGGCCGCTATAGTCGAACGCTTTCGTGCTCTGCCATTCGGCCAATTGCGCTATGTGGCGCACCACGACCGGATTGTTGAAGTTGAGCACGGCATCGAGGCCGTCGAAGCCGTTGGCCCTTGTCGCGATCGGCAGATTGTGGAAGGCGGAAAAATTCTCGACGTTGATCCAGGACGGCCACGAGGTGGTGAAGCCGCAAGCAGCGCCCGATGCACGAAGCCGCTTTGCGGCGGCGCCCACCTCGGCCCAGGTCTTTGGCGCGATTTCCGGATCGAGGCCGGCTCCGCGGAACAGGTCCTTGTTATAGTAGAGGATCGGCGTCGAGGCGTTGAACGGGAATGACAGCATGTTGCCGGCGACGTCGGAATAATAGCCGGTCACGGCCGGAAGATAGGCGGCAGGCGAAAACGGCTCCTGCTCGTCCCGCATCAACTCGAACACCGGATAGATCGCGCCCCTTGCCGCCATCATGGTCGCGGTGCCGATTTCGTTGACCTGAACGATGGCGGGCTGGCTGCGCGAGCGAAACGCAAAGATCGCCGCCGTCACGGTCTCGGTATAGTTCCCCTTGTAACCCGGCACGATTCTGTAATCGGACTGCGAGGCGTTGAAATCCGCGGCGAGTTTTTCCAGTTGCCGGCCGAGCTCGCCCGACATGGCGTGCCACCACAGGATGTCGGTGGCGGCCTTCGCCGGGGACGCCACGTTAGCCATCACGGCGACAGCAGCGACTTGCAAACATCTCAAAGCCCATTTCACCATGAAATCATTCTACTCTTAGGAAGCGCGAAAACGCTATTTTGCGCGGGCACGCGCCTTGATAGAACTCCCGGCCCGCGGTTTCAATCCGCCTCGGGCCGGCGGCGCACCATTGACCAGGCCAACGGCGCTGTCAGGATAGTCATCTCGCCCGCCCGCCTCCGCCAAAATTGCATTGAACCTTTTCTTCCCTCACGAGACATCATCACAAGGGATGAAGTTGCCTGTGCACAGCCGCGCCGACCTTTCGCGGACGGTAGCTCTTGTTGTCGCGCTGTGTATCACAGCAGCCTCGACGAGCGCGGTCGCGCGCGAATTTCGTGCCGCCGATACCCAAAGCGAGGACTATCCGACCGTACAGGCGCTGCAATATATGGGCCGCCTGATCGCAGAGAGCAGCAGCGGCCGCCTGCAGATCCGGGTGTTTCATTCCCGCCAACTCGGCGAGGAAAAAGAAACCATCGAGCAGACCCGCGCCGGCGCCATCGATCTCAACCGCACCAATGTGGCGCTGATCGGGACCTTCGTGCCGGCCATGAACGTGCTGGCGATGCCGTTTCTGTTCCGCTCCATCGAGCATCTGCAGAAGGTGCTCGACGGGCCGATCGGCAATGAAATCCTCGGCAGTTTTGAACCTTATGGATTTGTCGGGCTGGCATTTTACGATTCAGGCGCCAGGTCGATCTACAATAGCGTCAGGCCGGTTCGTTCGCTGGCCGATATGAGAGGTTTGCGGCTTCGCGTGCAGCAATCGGCGCTGATGTCCGACATGATCAGGGCGCTCGGCGCGGAGCCGGTCGAGCTTCCTTACGGACAGGTCCTCACTGGCCTCGCGACAAAATTGATCGACGGCGCGGAGAACAACTGGCCGTCCTTTGTCACCACGGATCATTACAAATATGCCGGCTTCTACACCCTGACCGAACACACCATGAGCCCGGAAGTGCTGGTGATGTCGCAGAAAGCCTGGCAAAGCCTGTCGAAAGAGGATCAAAAGATTTTCCGCGACGCCGCGATAAAATCCAGTCAATTCATGCGCGCGAAGTGGAAGGATCTCGAGGAGCGGTCGCGCCAGATGGCAAAAGCCGCCGGCGTCACGATCGTGACCGACATCGACCGCAAGCCCTTCGAGGACGCGATGGCCGGAATCTACGCCAAGGCGCAAGCTGATCCTGCGGCCGCCGCGCTGATCGAACGAATTCGCAAGGTGGAGTGAAAAAAGTCTTGGCAACAGCTCACCAGGACGAAGCTGCGGAACGGCCGGCGGGTTTTGCTGCGCGCGGTCGCGCTATCATCGTCCGGCTGCTCCGCGCGGTGCCGATCCGCTGGCGCATCCTGTCGATTGCGGCGCTGAACTCGGCGGTCGTGGTGGCGCTTGTCGCGCTGATCTGGAACGGCGCGCAGGTGCTCGGCTCGGCCTGGGACGATGTCCGGCAGGTGCGGGAGTCGGACAAGATCCTGGCGCTGCTGGAGAGCGAAACCGGCCGCCTCCAAAACCTGATCCATCGCTACATCAATCAGCCGAGCCCTGAATTATTCGCCGAGATCCTGCTGCTGCGCGAAGCCGTGCTCGGTACGCTGACCAGCCGCGCCTCGACCGACCCGATGCTGTCGGGATCGGTGGCCGAGCTCGAACGCGTCACCGAACGTTTCCTCAACGGTTTTGGCGAATTGCGCGGCGTTCAGGCGACCATTACGAAAACCTATGAGGACGAGGTACTGGGCCCCGCCAAGGACATGGCCGGGCTCTATTCGATCATCGAGGGCGCTACCGGCCACCGCGATGCCCTGATCTGGCCGTCACTTGGGAAATCCCGCGAAGCGTTCACCGCGATGCTGGTCGCGGCCAATGCCTATTATCTTTCGCTCGCAACCGCATCCGCGGAGGATGCCCGCCGCAACACCGAGACGATCGAGAAAACCATTCCTGTGATGTCCGACCTTGCCGACAACGACCTCCAGCGGATGGCGCTGCGGCGCCTGCAGGGGCGGGCGGCGGCGTTGCGCCAGGGCCTTGAGAAATTGTCCGAAGAACTTGCCAGCCGAACCGAATTGCTGCGCAACACCATCGACGCCAGCCAGGCCGAAGCGATCGGCGCGATCGACGATCTGTCGGTCAAGATGCGCCAGCGCGAGCAGAAGGCGCAGGAGACGTTCGACCAGACGCTCGCCGATATCTCCCGCCGGGTATTATCGATTGCGGTGATCTTTCTCGGCATCATCATCACCGCGGGCGTCCTGATCGCGCTCTCGATCCGCCTGCCGCTGCAGCAGATCATGACGGCGATGCGCGCCATCACCTCGGGCGATTACGATCGAAAGGTGCAGGGCACCGGCGCCAGCGACGAGGTCGGCGCGATGGCGCGCGCGGTCGAAGTGTTCCGCGAAAACGCCATCGCCAAGCGCACGACCGAAGACGAATTGCGAACGTCCAAGGAGAAGGCCGAAGGCGCGCTGTTGGAATTGAACACCGCGCAACAAAACCTGATCGACGCCGAGCGGCTGGCGGCGCTAGGCGGCCTGGTCGCCGGTGTCGCCCATGAGGTCAACAACCCCATCGGCATCAGCCTGACGGTGGCGTCAAGCTTTTCGCGACGTGCGGAGATGTTCGAGGCCGAGCTAAAATCGGCTTCGCCATTGCGACGCTCGCAACTGGAAGAGTTCGTCCGCACCTCGCGCGACGCAGCTCAGCAATTGGTGGCGAACCTGCATCGCGCCGGCGAACTGATCCAGTCCTTCAAGCAGGTCGCGGTCGACCGCTCGCATGTCGAGCGCCGGCAGTTCAGCCTGAGCGAGGCGACCGACCAGATCATCGCAAGCCTGCGGCCGGTTCTGAAGAAGGCGCCGATCACGCTGTCGGTTGACGTGCCCGAAGGGCTCCTGATCGACGGCTATCCGGGCTCCTATGGCCAGATCCTGACCAACCTGTTCCTCAATGCCGCCAATCACGCGTTTGCCGACGGCCGCGCTGGCGCCATCTCGATCTCGGCGCGGCCTCGCGGCCATGACGATATCGAGATCATTTTTGCCGACAACGGCGCCGGAATGACGTCCGACGTGCAGCGGCAGGCGTTCGACCCGTTTTTCACCACCCGCCGCAACGAGGGCGGCACGGGTTTGGGCCTGCATATCGTCTACAATCTCGTCACCCAGCAGCTCGGCGGCCGGATGATGCTGGATTCAAGGCCGGGACAAGGCACCACATTTCGCATTATCATGCCGAGGGCCGCCAAAGGCGGCTCGGCAACGACAGACCAGGCAAGCGACGGAACCCCTCAATGGCCGAACAGGACGATGTCCTCCACCTGATCGACGATACCGGAACCGCCCCGGAGACGTCGACCGCGCGGAAGTGGAAGATCGCCGTCATCGACGACGATCAGGCCGTGCATGAAGGCACAAGGTTCGCGCTGAGCGATTACAGCCTGCATGGCCAGACGCTGGAAATCCTGTCGGCCTATTCGGCGGCCGAGGGCCGCGTTTTGATGCGCGCCCATCCCGACATCGCAGCCGTGCTGCTCGACGTCATCATGGAGACCGACGCCGCCGGCCTCGATCTCGTCGAATACATCCGCAACGAAATCAGGAACGAGACCGTCCGCATCATTCTGCGCACCGGACAGCCCGGCCAGGCGCCGGAGCGGCGGGTGATCGTCCAATACGACATCAACGACTACAAGGCGAAGACCGAGCTCACCGCGGACAAGCTGTTCACTTCGCTGACCGCGGCGCTGCGCAGCTATCAGCAGCTCGAGCGCATGGTACAAACCAGGCGCGGCTTGGAGATTATCATCGATGCCGCCTCGACGCTGTACGATTTCAAATCGATGCAGCGCCTCGCCGAAGGCGTGCTGACGCAGCTCGCCTCGCTGCTCAATGTCGATTGCGCCGGCATCCTGGTGCTGCGCGATGACGGCAAGTCGGACTCGGATTTCTCGGTGCTGGCCGGCTCCGGCTGCTACAGCCGCTTCATCGGAACCACCAGCTCCAAATCGCTCGATCCGGACCTGCGCCAGATGGTCGAAGCGGCCTTCCAGCGCCGCAAGAATGAATTCTTCGATCACCGCAGCGTGCTCTATCTGCGCACCGGCAGCGGGCGCGAAGTCGTGGTGCTGCTGCAGGCCGAGCGCCAGCTCTCCGAAACCGACCGGGCGCTGGTCGAGATTTTCGGCAGCCGGCTCTCGATCGCCTTCGACAACGTCATTCTCTATCAGCAATTGCATGACGCCAACACCCAGCTCGAGGACCGCGTCGCCCAACGTACTCGCGCACTGATGCAGGCCAACCGCAGACTGTCGTCGCAATGGCTGCGGCTGCAGCGCGCCAACGGCTTTAAGAATGAAATTCTCGGTACCGTTGCTCATGATTTAAAGAATCCGCTCGGCGTGATCCTCGGCCGCACCGAAATGCTGACGGAGTTGATCGGCGCCGGCTCATCCAAGGAGAACGTCACCGCCCAGGTCGAACACATTCGCGACGCCACCAAGCGGCTGACCTCGATGGTCGATCATTTGATTTCGGACGCGATGGCGGATGCTTTCGACATCACCATCCGCCGCGAGCCGGTGGATATCGCAGGCCTGGTCGGTGAAGTCGTCGATGCCAATCAGCCGTTGGCCAGAAACAAGCAGCAGGCCATCACGGTGTCGGCGCCGCCGAACTTCGTCACCATGTGCGATACCGACCGGATGCGGGAGGCGATCGACAATCTCGTCAGCAACGCCATCAAATACTCACCGATCGGCGGCAAGATCACCGTGGTGGTCGGTCACGAAGGAACTAACACCGTCATCCGCATCGCCGACCAGGGCGCGGGTCTTTCGCCGGAAGATCTCGGGCGGTTGTTCGGCCGCTTCCAGCGGCTGTCCGCAAAACCCACCGCCGGTGAAAGCTCGACCGGGCTGGGCCTGTCCATCGTCAAGCGTATCATCGACATGCATGGCGGCGAGGTGACCGCCAGCAGCGCCGGCCCCGGACAGGGATCGACCTTCACCGTCACATTGCCCGCGACAGAGTCATGACCCAAAGTCAGCATATCATCATCGTTGACGACGAGGCGCCGGCCCGCGAGATGGTCGGCGACTATCTCAAGATGCACGGCTTCACGGTGACGCTATGCGACGGCGGCAAGAGCCTGCGCGGCGCGATCGAATCAGGCGTGCCCGATCTCGTGGTGCTCGATCTGAACATGCCGGAGGAAGACGGGCTTTCGATCATCCGCGATCTCAAAAGCCGCATCAACGTCCCCGTCATCATGCTGACGGCGACCGCAAGCCCGATCGACCGCGTCGTCGGTCTCGAGCTCGGCGCCGACGATTATATCGCCAAGCCCTGCGAATTGCGCGAATTGATGGCGCGGATCCGCTCGGTGCTGCGGCGGAGCGCGCCGGTCAAGGCACAGGCGGCCGCGGCGGAAACCGCCGCGGCAAAGGCGGCAAAGGATCAGCTGGTGCGGTTCGGAACCAAATGGCTCGATCTCGAAGCGCAGGCGCTGCGCGACGACGAGGGCAACGAACATCCGCTGACCGCTTCCGAATTCGGGCTATTGAAAGTGTTCGCNGCCAATCCGAAGCGGGTGCTGTCGCGCGAGCGGCTGTTGGAATTGGCCAATGCGCGCGACGCCGAAGCNTTCGACCGCGCCGTCGATCTGCGNATCATGCGGATCCGGCGCAAGATCGAGCCCGACCCGACCAAGCCTGCGGTGATCCGCACCATCCGCGGCGGCGGATACCTGTTTTCNCCGACGGGGGATAAGGCCTAGCTCTCGGGTCGTCCCGGCGAAGGCCTGGCGAAGGCCGGGACCTATAACCACAAATGCGGGTTGTTGGGACCTGCTGTGGCCCCGGCTTTTTGCAACGCAGACATCTGGGGTTGTGGGTCCCGGCTCGCGCGGAGCCTGTCATCGGGCCGGCCAGAGGCCGGACCCGTTGGCTTGGCCGGGACGACGACTCTTGGAATCCCCTCCAATTTTACGCTCATTGAAATTACTCGCATTTCCGTCCCGAATGTTTCGTCGCGCGCGCCGCGACGAAACAATTCTCCTGCGCATGAAACCATTTTTTGGTTTACGTGCAGACATCCCGAAACGTTGGCTGATTAACAATTTGCCTAACGAAGCGCCGCTCAAGCGGTTCACCGGGAGCCTGTCATGCAGAACGTCGTCGCCATCAACGCCGCAGCCCGCCAAGGCATCATCGCAGCGCAAGCGACCTCCGACGAAATGCTGTTGGAAAGCATTGCCGATGGCGGCCGGACTGCGATGCACATCCTCTATTCGCGTCATAATGTGCGAGTTTATCGTTTCATTCTCCGCATCGTGCGCGATACCACGACCGCCGAAGACCTCACCAGCCAGGTGTTTTTGGACGTGTGGCGCACCGCCTGCCAGTTCGAGGGCCGTTCGCAGGTCTCCACCTGGTTGCTGTCGATCGCGCGCTTCAAGGCGCTGACGGCGCTGCGCCAGCGCCGCTACGAGGACATCGACCAGGAAGACGTACGTGAGATCGCCGACGAGGCCGACACGCCCGAAGCCTCGCTCGACCGCAGCACCACCAGCGCCATCCTGCGCGCCTGCGTCGCAAAATTGTCGCCGGCGCATCGCGAGATCATCAACCTCGTCTACTACCATGAGAAGTCGGTGGAGGAGGTCGGTGCCATCATCGGGATTCCCCTGAGCACGGTGAAGACCCGGATGTTCTATGCCCGCAAGCAGCTCGCCGATTTGCTCAAGGGCGCCGGCGTCGACAGTCTGGCTGCGTAGGGCAAAATATCGCAAATTCAGATAGTTACGGCCATCACGATGGCAAAATCCGGCTTCGGCTTTTGCGGGAAAAGTTACCGACAACGAAACAATTGAAACAATCGGCGACATCAGGCGGAAAAACTCCTTCGCTATAAAGTGGCCATCAAGTTTCTAGCCGACCAGTCTTCCAACCTCCCAAGAACCTCCAACGACCCGGACGGGATGCCCCCCTCCGGGTCGCTCTGTTTTTGGGGGCTCGTCATTGCGAGCCAACGGGTCGCGCGAACGCGCGCCCGATGACAGGCTCCGCGAAGCAATCCATCGCGCCGCGAATGCGGAAAGCTGGATTGCTTCGTCGCTTTGCTCCTCGCAATTGACGACAACATGGCTGGTCCGACCAATCTCCAGGATGAGGTCTGGAACCTCACGAACACGTGACGCCGACGGCGTAACGCCTCGCCCCAGCGTCTCGAAGAACGATGGGCATGCTCATGGCCGCAAAGCCCGCGCGGGGATCGTTCGACGGACCGAAAAAATGCTCAATCTCGTTCTCGCTTTGCTGGCCGGCGTGGTCACCATTGCCGCGCCCTGCACGTTGCCGGTGCTGCCGATCCTGCTCGGCGCATCGGTCGGCCAAACCGGCAAAATCCGTCCGGCGATGATCGCGCTCGGGTTTGTGATCTCGTTTTCCGCCACGGCGCTGTTACTCAGCGCGATCACCCGCATATTCGACTTCGACCCGAATCATCTGCGCACCGGCGCGGCCGTGCTGCTGCTCGGATTCGGGCTGTTGATGATCTGGCCGGCGCCGTTCGAATGGCTCTCGATCCGCCTCAATGGGCTCATCAGCGGCCCCGCCGGCGACACCGTATCACGTCAGGGTAATATCGGCGGCTTTGTGCTCGGCACCACGCTCGGCCTGGTCTGGACGCCCTGCGCCGGACCGGTGCTCGGCTCGATCCTCACCATCGTTGCGACCTCCAAGGACACCGCATGGGCGAGCGCGCAGCTCGTGGTCTACGCGATCGGTGCCGCGATCCCGATGCTGGTGATTGCCTATGGCGGCCAGGCCGTCACGACCCGTATCAGCAGCATCGCGAAAATTTCGCCAAAACTGCAGCAGGGGTTCGGAGTCATCGTGATCGCTTTCGCGATCGTGTCATACTTCCAATACGACACGCTGATCGTGGCGTGGCTGACATCGTTCTACCCCGACGGCCAGATCGGCCTGTAATCAACCCGCAAGCCTTAAGGAGACGTTCATGACGCTACGATCGCTCGCCGCTTCCGCTTCAATCATCGCCCTTTGCCTGATCGGCGCAGCCGGCCCTGCCATCAGCGGCGAGGTCGCTCCGTTGCAAATCGCGGCCGTGCAGGGAACCGCGCCCAATTTTGTCGGCATCAACAATTGGTTCAATTCCGCCCCGCTCAACATCGCGGATTTGCGCGGCAAGGTGGTGCTGGTGGATTTCTGGACCTATGGCTGCGTCAACTGCGTCAACACGCTGCCCCATGTCACCGAACTCTACGCGAAATATAAAGACCGCGGCCTGGTCGTGGTCGGCGTTCATACGCCGGAATTCCCGTTCGAGCGATCCGCATCAAACGTGCAGACCGCGCTGAAGCGGCACGGCATCACCTATCCGGTGGCGCAGGACAATGATTCGCAGACTTGGGACGCCTATCGCAACCAGTATTGGCCGGCGCAATACATCGTCGATCAGAGCGGAAAGATCGTCTACCAGCACGATGGCGAAGGCCGCTACGAAGAGATGGACAAAACCATCGCGCGCCTGCTCAACGCCGCGAGCTGAGCGGCAGCTTCGTCATTGACGCCGACCCCTCCCGGCAAGCGGGGGGAGCGTCGCTGTGTTCAGGGAAATTCAATTCAGCGCGAGCTCGCGTTGACGGGCGTCATGTTCTTGCTGCAGTTGGTCTGCTCCCATCCCCTCACCGGGGAGACGTGGGGTGACGCGGGCGTTTTGTCTCCCTATATATCTCGGTGCCGCAACAATATGCTCGCGGCATCGACCGTGATAAAACCCCGATCCAACGACGACGGATGGTGCCGATGTTCGAGGGCTGGGATGTCGTGGTATTGGCCCGGGCGCAGTTCGCATTCACGATGTCGTTCCACATCGTGTTTCCGGCGTTCACGATCGGGCTTGCAAGTTACCTCGCGGTACTCGAAGCGCTCTGGCTGTCGACCGGGCGCGAGGTCTTCATCAACCTGTTCAACTATTGGCTGAAAATCTTCGCGGTGGTGTTCGGCATGGGCGTGGTGTCGGGCATTGTGATGTCCTACCAATTCGGCACCAACTGGGCGGCGTTCTCGGACAAGGCCGGCCCCGTGATCGGCCCGCTGATGGCCTATGAGGTCTTGACCGCGTTCTTCCTCGAGGCAGGTTTTCTCGGCGTGATGCTGTTCGGCCTCAAGCGGGTCGGCCCCAGACTGCATTTCCTCGCCACCCTGATGGTCGCGATCGGCACGTTGATCTCGGCATTCTGGATCCTCTCCGCCAATTCCTGGATGCAGACGCCGACTGGTTATGCCGTCAACGCTGACGGGCAGTTCGTTCCCGCCGATTGGCTCAAGGTCATCTTCAATCCGTCGTTCCCGTATCGCCTCGTGCACATGGTGCTGGCGGCCTATCTCACCACAGCGCTCGTGGTCGGGGCGGTCGGCGCGTTTCACTTGTGGCGCGATTCCCACCTCGCCGGGGCGCGCGTGATGTTTTCGATGGCAATGTGGATGGCGACGCTAGTGGCGCCGATCCAGATTCTCGCCGGCGATCAGCACGGCCTCAACACGCTCGAGCATCAGCCGGCGAAGATCATGGCGATGGAAGGCCATTTTGAGAGCCACAAGGATGGCGCGCCATTGTACTTGTTCGGCCTGCCCGATGAGGCCGCGGGCAAGCTTAAATACGCCATCGGAATCCCGAAACTGGGTTCGCTGATTCTAAAGCATTCCCTGAATGCGCCGATGGCCGGCCTCGACACCGTGCCGCGTGAAAACTGGCCGCCGGTGCCGATCACCTTCTGGTCGTTCCGCATCATGGTTGGATTGGGATTCCTGATGCTGGGGCTTGGCCTGCTCAGCCTGTTCGCGCGCTGGCGCGGGACGCTCTACGAATTCAAGCTGCTGCACCTGTTCGCCATGGCGATGGGCCCGGCGGGCTTTATCGCGGTGCTCGCGGGCTGGATCACCACCGAGACCGGACGGCAGCCGTTCACGGTGTATGGGCTGTTGCGAACGGCTGAATCCACCTCCCCGCTCGCGGCTCCCGCGGTCGGCTCGTCGCTGATCGCTTTTGTGATCGTCTATTTTGCGGTGTTCACCACCGGCGTCTTCTACATTCTCCGCCTGATGGCGTCGCCGCCGCATCAGGGAGAACCGGGACCGAGCCACGATGCACCGGCGCGCGCCGCAGGCATCACGCCGGCCGCCGGCGTGGTAACATAGGGGGTCGGTCTGATGCCCGGGATCATCGACATCGCAACCGTCTGGGCGTTCATCATCGCGTTCGCGGTCTTTGTCTATGTGGTGATGGACGGCTTCGATCTCGGCCTTGGCCTGCTCTTTCCACTGTTTCCCGCCAAAGCCGATCGCGACGTGATCATGAACAGCGTGGCGCCGGTGTGGGACGGCAACGAAACCTGGCTGGTGCTCGGTGGCGGCGGCTTGATGGCGGCGTTTCCGCTGGCCTATGCGGTGCTGATGCCGGCGCTCTATACGCCGGTGATCGCGATGCTGATCGGCCTGATCTTTCGCGGCGTCGCCTTCGAATTCCGCTGGCGCACCACACAGGAGAAGCGCAATCGCTGGGATATCGCGTTCGCCGGCGGATCGCTACTCGCGACGCTGGCGCAGGGAATTGCGCTCGGCGCCGTCCTGCAAGGCGTGCATGTCGAGGGACGGCATTATGCCGGGGGCTGGTGGGACTGGCTGACGCCGTTCAGCATCTTGACCGGCCTCGCGTTGGCCGTTGGCTTTGCGCTGTTGGGCGCGACCTGGCTGGTGCTGAAGACTGAAGGCGAGCTTCGCGACAGGGCTTATCACCTGAGCTGGTTCCTGTTGTTCGCGATGCTGGGCGCGATCGGCGCGGTTAGCATCGCGACGCCGTTCCTGCACATCCAATATACCGAGCGCTGGTTTTCCTGGCCCAACATCATCCTGACCGCGCCGGTGCCGATCGCGGTCGCGGCCGTCGCCGTGCTGTTGCTGCGCGCGCTTTCCAACAAATGGGACAGCCAGCCGTTCTTCCTGACGCTTACGCTGTTCGCGCTGTCCTATGCCGGGCTCGGCATCAGCATGTATCCCTATATCGTGCCGCAGAGCATCACGATCTGGCAGGCCGCGTCTCCCGTGAGCAGCCAGCTGTTCATGCTGGTCGGGGTGGCCGTGCTGATACCGCTGATCCTCGGCTATACCGCGTGGGCCTATTGGGTCTTCCGCGGCAAGGTGAGGGCGGGGAGCGGCTACCATTGATGCCCGGCGAGCCAAAGCCGCCGCCGCTGACGAAGCGCCTGCTGTGGTTTTTCGCACTTTGGCTCGGTGGGGTCGGCACGGTTGCCATCGTCTCCTTTGGCTTGCGGCTCTGGCTGGCGCCCAGTTGAGGCTTTCGGGTCACATTTCTGACAATCTGCGCCCTNGATCTTTGTTTGAGCATGATCTTTTCGGAAAACCGGTTTCCACTTTTCCGGATGATGCTCTGGGAAAATCGAAANCATTCCAGCTGGTTATCCGGATTGCTTGCCTTCGCGCCAGCGCTGAGATTTGATGCTGTCGGTGATTTGGCAAACGGTGATACACACCCGGGCAGCGTCAAACGACCGCNCCAACGAGGAGAGCCCTGGATGACAAGATTTCGGCACCTGATCTGCACGGCGATTGCCGCTGTCGGCTTGATGCTTTCGGTCTCGCACAGCTATGCGCAGCAGCCCGACGCCGACCAGCCCGGACTTATCCCCGACGATTCAGTCGAGCTCGATCCGGAATTCCGCAAGCAGGTCGTGTACTACCGCACCACCGAGGCGCCGGGCACCATCATCATCTCGACCGCCGAGCGCCATCTCTATCTGATCCAGCCGGGCGGCCGGGCGATCCGTTATGGCATCGGCGTCGGCCGTGACGGCTTCCAGTGGCAGGGACTCTTAAACATCTCGCGCAAGGCGGAATGGCCGGACTGGACACCGCCGCCGGAGATGATCGAGCGCCAGCCATATTTGCCGCGCTTCATGGCCGGCGGCCCGGGTAACCCGCTCGGGGCGCGGGCGATGTATCTCGGGACCACCGTCTACCGCATCCACGGCACCAACCGGCCGGATACGATCGGCACCAAGGTTTCGTCCGGCTGCTTCCGGCTGGTCAATGCCGATGTCGCCGACCTCTACGAGCGCGTGCCCGTCGGCACCAAGGTCATCGTGCGGCAGAAGCCGGAATTGTAAACGCGGCCATTCCCGCAAAAGCCGGTCCTTTTTCCCATTTTTGGCGAGAGATAAATCATGCGCACATTTCGAGGCGGCCTGCTGATCGGGCTCGCGGTCGCAGTTCTGGTTGCGGCTGGCGCCATCACCTATGAACGCTATGACACGCGAACCCTGAAGCGGACGATCCGGCGCGGCGAAGTGCTGTGCGGCGTCAACAAGGGCCTGCCCGGCTTCTCGATCCCCGACGACAAGGGCGCCTGGACCGGCTTCGACGTCGATTTCTGCCGCGCGGTCGCGGCCGCGATCTTCGACGATCCGAAGAAAGCAAAATTCGTACCCCTCGATGCCAGCGAACGTTTCAAGGAGCTGCAGAACCGCAAGGTGGATATTCTGTCGCGCAACTCGACCTGGAGCATGTCGCGCGAGACTTCCTATGATCTGTATTTTCCGGCGGTCGCCTATTATGACGGCGGGGGGTTCATGCTGCCGCGGGCGCGCAACATCGAATCGGCCCTGGAGCTGAACGGCAGCAAGGTATGCGTGCAGTCGGAAACCACGACGCAACTCAACCTCGCCGACTATTTCCGCACCAACAACATGAAATACCAAGAGATGAAATTCTCCAAGCTGGACGACGTCATCAAGGCCTACGATTCCGGCCAATGCGACGTGTTGACGGCGGACGTTTCCCAGCTCTATGCGCTGCGCCTCGATCTGACCAAGCCCGGCGATCATATGATCCTGCCGGATGTCATCTCGAAGGAACCGCTAGCGCCGGTGGTGCGCGAGCGTGACGATGACTGGATGTTGATCGTGAAGTGGACGTTGTACGCGATGATCAACGCCGAAGAGCTCGGCGTTAACTCGAAAAACATCGACGAGGCGCTGAAGTCGAAGAAGCCCGACGTGATGCGGCTGGTCGGCACCGAAGGCAATTACGGCGAGGAGCTTGGGTTGACCAAGGACTGGGCCGTGCGCATCATCCGCCACGTCGGCAATTACGGCGAAGTCTACGACCGCAATGTCGGATCGGAATCGAAGCTGAAAATTCCGCGCGGCCTCAACCAGCTCTGGAGCGCCGGCGGGATTCAGTACGCGCCGCCGATACGGTAGGGTTTCACGCCGCAGTACGACCCAACGCGCCACATAGAAGGTCGTCGTCACCCGGCTTGACCGGGTGATCCAGTACGCCGCAGCCTCTCGATTGATCGCTACTTTCTCTGGAATACTGGGTCGCCCGGTCATAGGCGAGCGGAAGCGACGCCGTCCTTCGGACGGCTATGCCGGGCGATGACAGCTGTTTATGACGCGCCGCCGTTTATGACGGGCCCGTCAGCACGTCACCTCAATAACTCTTCATCCGCGCCAGCTGATCCGCGTGGAAATTGCTGTCGCCGAACAATTCCTGGCAGACCCGCGCGCGCTTCATGAAGAAGCCGATATCGAACTGGTCGGTCATGCCCATGCCGCCATGCATCTGCACGCCTTCCTGGACTGCCAGCGTCGCGGTCGTGCCGGCACGGGCTTTTGCGACGGCCACCGCTGCGCTCGCGTTACCAATATCCGCATCCAGCGTCTGCAGCGCTTTTAGTACAGCGGCGCGGGTGATCTCGATATCGATATAGAGCTCCGAGGCGCGGTGCTGCAGCGCCTGAAATTCGCCGATCGCCTTGCCGAATTGCTTGCGCTCCTTGAGGTAACCGACGGTGCGGCCGAACACCTCCTCGCTCAAGCCCACCATTTCCGACGCCACTGCGCCGCGGCCGATATTGAGCACGCCTTCCAGCAGCTGATAGCCCTGATCGACCTCGCCGAGCACGCTGTCGGCGTTGACCTCGACATGATCGAACCTGATCCGCGCCGAATTGTGGGAATCGACCATCGCCGTGCGCTCGGTCTCGATGCCTTTTGCCCTGGGATCGACCAGGAACAGCGTCAGCCCGTTGCGCTCGCCNGCTGCGCCCGCGGTGCGGGCCGCGACGATCAGGAGATCGGCGGTGTGTCCGTCGACCACAAAGGCCTTGTCGCCGGTGAGCCTAAAACCGTTGCCGGAACGTACCGCCTGCATGTTTGTCGCAAGCGGGCGATGTTTTGTGCCCTCGTCGATAGCGAGCGCGGCGAGCAGCGAGCCGTCGACGATTTTCGGCAGATGCGCGGATTTCTGCGCGGCACTGCCGCCGCGCGACAGCGCCGACGCCGCGAGCACCGCGGTCGAGAGAAACGGCGACGGCATCAAAGTGCGGCCGATTTCCTCCATCACGACGCCGGCTTCGACGCAGCCGAGCCCGCTGCCGCCGAAATCTTCGGGCACCAGCAGGCCGGAAAATCCCATCTCGGCGAAGGTTTTCCAGAGCTCGCGGGAAAAGCCGGTGGCGTCCTTGGCATCGCGCAAGTGCCGCAGATGCGACACCGGCGCCTTGTCGCTGATCAGCCCGCGCGCGCTGTCGCGCAGCATCGATTGTTCTTCGGTGAGGACGAGGGCCATGGGAGATGTTCCGGTTAGAGGACCAAGTTTCTTGAAGTCGTCATTCCGGGATGGTCCGCAGGACCAGACCCGGAATCTCGAGATTCCCCGATGTGCAATTGCACATCTGAGGTTCGCGCTTCGCGCGCCCCGGAATGACGGGCTACGCCCCCGGCAAATCGAGAATCCGCTTTGCCACGATGCCGAGCATCACCTCCGAGGTACCGCCCTCGATCGAGTTGGCCTTGGTGCGCAGCCAGGCGCGCGGGCGGGCGCCCTCGTTCGAGCGCGCGCTTTCCCATTCCAGCGCGTCGATGCCGCCCGCCGACATCAGGATCTCGTAGCGGCGCTTGTTCAATTCAGTGCCGTAATATTTCATCGCCGAGGAAAACGCCGGATGCGATTGATCTGCCTTCGCCAGATCGACCGCACGCTCGGCGGCACACGCCAGCGCCGCCTCGTCGATCTCGAAGCTCGCGATCTGGCCGCGCAGCATCGGATCTTCCAGGCGGCCCTCGTCGTCGGTACCGACCGAGTCGGCTGCGACTTGCCCGAGCGGCCGGCCGACGCCGCGCTCGCCCATGCCCGAGATCATCGCGCGCTCGTGCTGCAGCAGATATTTTGCGACGTCCCAACCGCGGTTGATGGTGCCGACCACATTGGCTTTCGGCACCCGCACATCGTCAAAGAAGGTTTCGCAGAACGGCGAGCGCCCGGAGATCAAGAGGATCGGCTTGGTCGAGACGCCTTTTGAGGCCATGTCGAACAGAATAAAACTGATGCCGTCGTGCTTTTTGGCGGCCGGATCAGTCCGCACCAGGCAGAAGATCCAGTCCGCGTAATTGGCGTACGAGGTCCAGATCTTCTGGCCGTTGATAACAAATTCGTCGCCGTCGCTCTCGGCGCGGGTCTGCAGCGAGGCGAGGTCGGAACCGGCGTTGGGTTCGGAATAGCCCTGGCACCAGCGGATCAGGCCGGCAGCGATTTTGGGCAGATGTTCCTTCTTCAGTGCCTCGGAGCCGTATTTCAATAGCGCCGGTCCGAGCATCCAGATGCCGAANCTCGACAGCGGCGAACGAGCCCCCATCGCAGCCATCTCCTCGCGCAGCACCTTGTGCTCGCCGGCATCCAGACCGCCGCCGCCATATTGTTTGGGCCAGTCGGGCACGGTCCAGCCCTTGTCGCGCATCCGCTCGAACCAGATGCGCTGCGGCTCGGAGGAGAATTTGGTGTTGCGGCCGCCCCAGAAGGTATCTTCGTCTGACGTCATCGGCCGGCGCATTTCCGGCGGACAATTGGCCTCCAGCCAGGCGCGGGTTTCGCGGCGAAATTTTTCCAGGTCAAGCATGTGCGTTTCCTCTGTTGGAACGACCTTAGCCATCGCAGGGCGGAATTCAATATGTCGCTGGCGCTGCCCCATGCCGCCATCGATGTGGCCTTAACCCCCGGTCGGGTGTATTCGCGTAAGCCGCAACGCTTGAAAAACAAGAGGAAATGGACATGCGGCTGAAGTTGCTTTCGCCTGGCGAAATGAACGAGGACCAGAAACAAACCTACGACGAATCGATCGCCGGCAAACGCGGCGCCCCGCCGCCGCCGATGATGGCCTGGCTCAACAGCCCGGAGATGGCGCGGCATGCCACCCGCCTGGGCGGCTTCCTGCGCTTCGATACGGTATTTCCGGCAAAGCTTTCCGAGATCGCGATCTTGGTCACTGCGCGGCACTGGACCTCGCATTACGAATGGTATGCCCATAAGCGGCTCGCGCTGAAGGGCGGCATGGACCCTAAAATCATCGACGACATCCGCGATCGCCGTACGCCGCGTTTCGATGACCCGAAGGGCCAGATGATCTACGATGTCAGTAAATCGCTGCACGAAGGCCATGGGGTCAGCAAGGCGCTGTACGACGAGGCGGTAAAGCTGCTCAGCGTGCGCGGGGTGGTCGAGATCATCGGCCTGTGCGGCTATTACACGATGGTGTCGATGACGCTGAACACGTTTGAATTCGGCCTGCCGGAGGGGGAAGTTTCCGAGCTGGCGTGAGGGGGGCGGCGGCGGTCGTCTCCCTCGCCCCGCTCGTCGCGGGGTCGAGACGAGCGAAGCTCGCTCTGAGAGGGTTGGGGCGAGGGGCTCTCTCCCCCATATGAGGACTCGCGGATAGTCCCCCTCACCCGGCCTCCGCGCCGACCTCTCCCCGCAAGCGGGGCGAGGTAAGAACCGAGCCACACGGAGAATGCACATGCCCGATAACTCCACACCCATCATCGCCGGCACCCGGATCGGGCATGTCCATCTCAAGATCGCCGATCTCGATCGGGCGCTTTCGTTTTACTGCGGCGTGCTGGGGTTCGAGCTGATGCAGCGCATGGGCCCCAGTGCGGCGTTCATTTCGGCTGGCGGCTATCATCACCACATCGGATTGAACACCTGGGAAAGCAAAGGCGGCCATCCGCCAGCACCGGGAACGACGGGGCTGTTTCACACCGCGATCCTCTACCCGACCCGCCCTGCGCTGGCGGACGCCTTGCATCGCGTGATGAGTGCCAAAATTCCGCTCGACGGCGCCAGCGACCACGGCGTCAGCGAGGCGTTGTATTTACGCGATCCCGACGAAAACGGCGTCGAGCTGTATTGGGACCGCCCCAAGGAGCAATGGCCGCGCACCGCGGACGGGTCGCTTGCGATGTTCACGAAGCGGCTGGATTTGGACGATTTGCTGCGGCAGCGGGCGGCGTGAGCTTCCCGCGTCCGCGCATCATGATCAACACCGCCGCCGTCAGCTCCAACCCGATGCAACCATAAAACGGCAGCGCGTAACTTCCCGACGCATCGCGCAACAGGCCAACGACGCCCGGGCCGAACGCGTAGGTGACCTGATTGATCGCCGTGATCAGGCTGATCAACACCCCAAACGAACGTGAATCGAACTCACGCTGCACGATCAAGGACGGCAGCGTGATCAGATTGCCGACGGAAAATCCGAACAGCGCGCAGGCTGCAATCAACAGGGTTTCGTTGCGCGAATTGATCACGATCACAAGCGCGATCGCCTGACTGACGAACGAGATCGCCGAGGCCAGCCGCTGGTTGAGCCGGTCGATCACGGTCGAGAACACGATGCGCCCGGCCATCGCCATTGCCGTCAGCAGCGCGACCGCGGTCGCCGCACTGCCGCGGCCGATCACCGGATCGAGGAACGCGATCAAATGGACGATGAAGCCGACTTGCGCAAACAGCACCAGCGCGAAGGCGATCGAGACGCTGAGGAATGCGACGTCGCGCAACGCTTGTGTGCGAATACGCGACGGGGACAGCGCTTCCGCGGCCGCCGATCCCGCTGCTCCGCCGCCGCGCCCGGGCGGCCGGCCGACAAAGATCAGGATGGCGGGGATCGTCAGCACCAGCATCGTCACGGCCGCGACCCACATGGCATTGGAAAATCCGAAATGCCCGATTCCGATCACCAATAGCGGCACGCCGACGATGCCGCCAAAACTGGCGCCGTTCAGCGCCAGGCTGATCGCCATGCCGCGTTTCTGATCGAACCACAGGCCGAGCGTATTGGTGATGATGGCAAGGCTGGTGCCGGCCCAGCCGAACGCCAACAGCGCGTCCGCGAGATAAAGCTGCCAAGGTGCTGCGACCTGGCCCATCATGACGGCGGCGGCGGCAAGCGCGACCACGCCGCCGAGCAGGCAATTGCGCGGACCGAACGCCCGCACGCCTTCATTGACAAAGGCGACGACCAGGGCGCCGAACAGATAGTAGAAGGTCGTGCCGCTTGAGATCAGCGAGGCCGGCCAGCCGTGCAGCCGATGCAATTCGGCGACATAGACGCTTTGGCCGTAGAAGCCAAATCCCCAGCCGAAGGTCGCGACCAGGAAACAGACCACGACGATGCGCCAGCCATCGTAACGGGGCGAGGTTTCGACGATGGCGATGTGGCTGGACGCGTCCAAGGTTGGTCTCGTTCTTATTTTTATCTTCGTCATGCCCGGACCATGACGGCGGAATCAGAACGTTAGCACGCCAGCGAGAGTAAAGCTTCGATGGCTGCCGAACTATGGTTTCGGCCGCGACGGATCGTAGAAAAACCGCTCGCGAAAAATCCTGTCACCGCGCCATTCCTGCAAGGCGACCTCGTCGACCCGGCGCACTCCGCCGGATTTATCGGTCAATTCGAAAATCCAGTGAATGGCGACATGATCGCCTTCGACCACCGACGACATCGCCTTGGAATAGACATGCGACATCTGCGCCAGAATACCGCGCTCGCGCGCGACCAACACATCGCGGCCGGCGCGCGGCGGCGCCGCATTCTCCTGCATGCTGGCATCCTCGGTGTAATAGCGCTCGATGGCGCCGGCGTGGTCGCCGGATTCGACAACGGCGATAAATTCATTCAGGCGTTCTCGCGACGGCATGAAACCTCCAGCGCTTCAGTTAGACATTGCAGAGTGAACGGTCAGATGCTCGGGTCGGGAAATTCCGACACCGCCTGCAGCCGCGTCCTTCGCCTTCTCGCGAACGATGCGAGCGTCAAAACCATAAGCCCCAACAGCACCGGTGGATACACCACCAGGTTGACGGCCGACCAGCCGTAATTCGCCAGCAACTGGCCGGACGAGAACGATCCGATTGCCATCATCCCGAACACCAGAAAATCGTTGAACGCCTGCACCTTGTTGCGCTCCTGCGGCCGGTGGGTTTCCAATACCAGCGCGGAGGCGCCGACGAAACCAAGATTCCACCCCACACCCAGCACGATCAGCGTCATCCAGAAATGCAGCGCCGTGATGCCGGAAAGCCCGATGGTCGCGGCACAGGCCTCGAGCAGCAGGCCGGTCGCGACAATCCTCGGGGCGCCGAAGCGCGCGATCAGCGAGCCGGTAAAAAAGCTCGGCCCATACATCGCAACGATGTGCCACTGGATGCCGAAATTGGAATCGGTGACGCTAAGCCCGCAGATCTTCATCGCCAGCGGCGCCGAGGTCATGACCAGATTCATGATCGGATAGGAGACGATGCCGCAGATGGCGGCGGCGATAAACCGCGGCTGCCGCACGATCGCAAACAGCGGACGGCCGAGGTGCAGATCGGCCGCTGCAGGTTTTGGCGCATCGACACCGGCGAGGACGGCCATTGCGATCAACGCGACCATCGCCTGCACAACAAAGCTGAAAGCGAACAGATAAGGCGGCCAGATATCCATCGTCCACTGCACGAGCTGCGGGCCGAGCACGCCGGCGAATACGCCGCCGGCCATCACCCACGACACGGCCTTGGGACGAAACGCAGCACTGGCGCCGTCGGCGGCGGCAAACCGATAGGATTGCGCCACCGCGCCGTAGAGTCCGCCGAGAAACGTCGCGCAGCAAAACAAAACGAACGAGCCGTGCAGAATGGCAAAAGCCCCGAGCAGCCCGGTCAGCGCGCCGCAGCCGGTGCCGATGATGAAGGCCACCCGGCGGCCATAGGCGCGCGAGATCGCGCCGGTCGGCAAAGTGCCGGCGGCAAGGCCAACCACATACATCGAGAGCGGCACGGTCGCGAGCGACATATCCGGTGCCATCGTCGCGCCGACAATCGAACCGGTGGCAAAGATCACCGCCGAGTTGGCGCCGGTCAGCGCCTGCGCCGCCGCAAGCCGCAGCACATTGGCGCGCGCCCGGGCGTCACTGGCGATCTCGTCAACCGCAGTCACGTCGATCATCGGCACTTTCCGCCCGGATACGGCCAGCTGAATAGAGGCCTGATTGATTCCAGACACTATGAAGCGAGGCGACCGGCCGATCAACCGATGCAACCGGGCGCCCGCCATGCGAACGATGCACACAAGACAGGCCCTGCCGGGTCGCGCAAATCAGAAGCTTACTTGCTATGCTGGTATTCGGCGGGGAAGAGCGCCTTTGGAGTCAAACCATGTCCGTCGATGACAGGCCTACCATCGCCGCACCCGATGATGATCCGTATCTGTGGCTGGAAGAGATCGAGGGCGAACGGGCGCTTGATTTCGTCGAGCGGCAGAACACGCTGACAGTAGAGAAATTCGGAGGTACGGGATTTGCGCGGGATCGCGATATCCTGGCGGCGATTTACGACCGGCCGGACAATATCCCTTATGTCTCGCGGCGCGGCGGCGTGCTCACTAATTTCTGGAAGGATGCGAATAATCCCCGCGGCATCTGGCGAAAAACGACGCTCGAAGAATTTCGCAAGCCGAACCCAAAATGGGAAACGCTGCTGGATGTGGACAAGCTCGCCGCCGAGGAAGGCAAAGACTGGATTCTGTCCTGGATCCAGACCCAGCCCGGAATGAATCCGCGCGCGATCTTGAGCCTTTCGCGCGGCGGCAGCGATGCCGCGACCTTGCGGGAGTTCGACATCGACGCGAGGACCTTTGTGGCCGATGGCTTCGCGCTACCGGAAGCGAAGGGCGGCGCCCAATGGTTCGATAGCGATACGCTATTGCTTTCGAGCGCGTATGGCGAGGGCATGGCGACCACGTCCGGATACGCCAGGACCGTGAGGTTGTGGCGACGCGGCGTGGACGTCGATCAAGCGCCGGTGGCGTTCGAGACGGCAGCCGCCAACATGGCGGCTTCCTGCGATATCGACCAAACCGGAGCTACGTTGAGGGT